>OLQK01000932.1_pt1 | contig 23710 bp, 23 predicted proteins | sample 1672501 | NCBI WGS metagenome assembly OLQK01 (sample SAMEA3136693, study PRJEB25190) | human gut metagenome | biome: human gut; feature: human-associated habitat; material: faeces | place: Austria | collected 2013
TACGCATGAATTCTAGCATATTGCAAGGAATTCATGCGTACGAATGAATTCCTGAGCCAGAGCACAGAAAAAGTACGCGCCCGGGCCTCCGAAGAGGCCCGCGCATGCGGAGGGAGGGAAGGAAGGAAGGGAAAGGCGTTCTATTTCTTCGCGATGAGCTCGCGGGCGGCGATGCGGCCGAACACCATGCATTCGGTGATGTTACCGCTGCCCTGGTACTTCGCGGCCCAGATGGATCCGAACTCGCCCGAGGGTACCTCCATGAGCGCGGCAAGCTCCTCGATGGTGTCGGCCGTGAGCGCGTAGCCGTCGGCCACCGCGTCGATGGCGGGGTCGATCTCGGTTTTCTCGGTCTGGTTCTGCAACGTGTTGTTGGCCAAGTGCTTGCCCATGTAGGCGCCGAAGCGCTTGCCTTCGGAATCGTACACGAACCACTGCTTGTCGGGCAGGGGAGCATCTTCCACTCGCCGCCGAAGTTCTGGTGGCCGTGGCGGCAGCCGTAGTGCAGCGACAGTGGGCCTTCCTCGCCCCGTGGTGCCTTCCCACTCCTGGTAGACGCGCCGTCCGCCGCGTGCATGCGCTTTGCGCTGCATTCGTCCAGCTATCTACTCCTCTTCGACTATCGACGAACCTTCCGAACGATCGCCATTGAACCAGCGCCACGTCTCGTTCATTCTCAGCTTTCCGTCGGCGCGTTTCGTCGGACGGCTCCAGCATTCTCCTGCGCGTACTTGACCTGCGACGTTGAGATGGTGATAACAGAAGTGCAGATTACCTTGCTCGTCGGCCGTTCCTAAAAGGCTACCGCGCACGATATCCCCGCCTTCGTAGTGCGCCCAGACGGTGCTTCCGTTTTGACGGTAGTGAAACTTCGTGCGCCCGTCCACTTCTCCGTTCGACGAGTTTTCCTTCGATATGAATGTTCGACCGTCGTAAGACATACATCCTCCTCGTATATTGTTTTCGCCACTTCTCGCGCAGTGGCCGCGCTCTTTACCTTCCTTTTCAAATATGGGATAAAGGGCGAGTAGAGGGCGGAGGGCGCAGAACGACCTCCTGGGATTTGGCCTTGGACGACAGGATTGCGCCTCCGACCCGCAGCGTGACGTGGATAAGGCAGGATGGCCGTTCGGGGCTGGATATCTGACGAGGTTGCGTGCTGCGGGAACCGAAGGAAGACTTCCGCTCTCGCAGAAGGTTTCGGACCTCAATAATAGGAGGCACGCATGCGCTACGTCGGAATAGACATAGCAAAAAAGGATCATCAGATAGCCGCCGTCGATGAGTTTGGCAACGTCATCCTCAAGTCGTTCAGCGCCGGCAACAACGAATCTGGCTTTGCCAAGATCGCCGAAAAACTCGAGGCTGCCCGCATCGAGTCGGATGAGTGTCTCGTCGGAATGGAGGCGACCGGCCACTACTGGATCTCGCTCTGGGAGTTCCTCGACGCCAACGGCTACGAGGTCGTGGTCATCAACCCTATCCAGACCGACGCATTCCGCAAAGTCGACTCGCTCCGCAAAACGAAAACCGACGCCATCGACAGCGTGCTCATCGCCGAGTACCTGCGCTTTGCGAACCCCGAGTCGTCCAAGATGGCCAATCCGGACGTCGAGCAACTCCGCGAACTGGCACGCTTCAGGAGCTTTCTCGTAGAGCAGGCGACCCAGCTTAAGAACAAGGCGATCCGCGTACTCGACCAAGCATTCCCGGAGTACGGAAAGTTGTTCTCCAACACGTTCGGCGAGGCATCGAAAGCCCTGCTCAAGCAGTGCCCGACACCCGAAGAGGTCCTCGCAACTGACATCCGCACGCTCACGCGCATCCTCAAGGAAAACAGTGGGGGCAATTGCGGTCGGGCCAAAGCCGAGGCAGTCAAGGACGCCGCCAGGAGCTCGATCGGCGCCAAGTTCGGCGCCCGTGCCCTGTCCTTCGAGATCAAGTTGCTGGTGAAGCGGCTATCGTTCACCCAGGTCCAAATCGAAGAATTAGAGGACGAGATATCAGAGCTGCTGCACCGTTCGGATGGTCACTGGCTCACGACCATCCCCGGCATCGGAGACTCGCTCGCGGCCTCCATCGCCGGGGAAATCGGCGATCCTGACCGTTTCGAGACCCCCAAGAAGCTCATCGCCTACGCGGGCATGGATGCCTCGAAGTACCAATCTGGCGCGAATCAGGACACAAACGGGCACATGTCTAAGCGCGGCTCCTCCGAGCTTCGGCGAGCACTCATGCTGGCAGCCGACAAGGTGCGCATCTACGATCCCTACTTCGGCGAGTACTACGACTCAATGAAAGCCCGCGGTAAACATCACTACGTCGCCCTGTCGGGAGTCGCCAGGAAACTTGCCGGCGTCTGCCTGTCGCTCATGCGCGAGCAGCGGCCCTACGAGTCCGAACCTCCCGAGCATCACCTGCCAGGTCATCTTCAGCGCCAAGCCTAAATTTGGGTAAAAATCGCGGAACTTATAAACCGCCTTCTCCAGGGCGGTTTATATCCTGATGCCTCGAAGCAGCAAATCCACGTGCCTTTCTATTCCATATTCTATTATCAACATCCTATCTAAAAGCTTTGGTTTAGTTCTTGACTTCAAATAGCAGGTCTGCAGGTGCGCTTGTCCAGCGCCATCATCGCCTTGTGGACCAGCGCGTTGCCCGCGTAGTTCACGGCCATGGTCTGCTCGGGGTTGAAGTCCTGGATTCCGTACACGAGCGGGGCCCTGAGCCTCCTCGAAGCGTACGCGCCCAGCATCCCGCCCAGGATCGGCGGCTGGGAGTACGTGAACACGAGGTCGAAGCCCCCGCCCAGCTCGCGGGTGGCTTTCCGCGCCTGCGCCCAGAAATCGACGATGTTCAGCACGCGGGACTTCTTGTCGCTCTTCGAGTACTCGCGCACCGGCACGCGCACGATCCGCACGCCGCCGCGCTCCTCGTGATAGAAGCGCTTCTCCCGGTACTCCTCGGGAACGGAGCCCGTGTAGCAGGGGACCGCGCACACCACGGTGATGTCGAAGCGGTCGGCCAGGTCCTCGAACAGCTCGGTGTATATCTGGGCGGTCGAGGCGACCTCAGGGTAGTAGTAGATCGAGTACGCGAGGATCCTCTTCCTGCTCATCGGCGCACGACCCCCTTTCTCAGGATGATGTTGCCGTACAGGGCGGCCTCGCCCGTCTGGACCACCGCGTAGGCGCCCTCGGCGGCCTCGTAGAAGGCATCGCGGTCGAGCATCTCGAACTGCTCCTCGCGGCGGCCGGCGGCATCCAGGCAGCGCGAGTAGAGCCCCCACACGGCCGGCTCCGGGCAATCGTCGCCTTCCGCGACGGCCATGAGCCGCGCCGGCGCGCCGCCGAGGTGGTCCAAGGGCATCACCCCGAGCACCGCCGCCAGCATGTCGACGCTCGACGACCCCATGTCCCGCACGAGGCGCTGCGCGCGCGCCTCCGCCGGGAAGTTGGCGTCCACGATGGCCACCTCGTCGCCGTGGCCCATGTCGGACAGGACCTTCAGCAGGTCGCCGCTCAATATCCCGGGGATCCCTAGCAGCATGCCCGTCCCCCGAACACGAACCGGTCGACAGCCGCCGCCACGCCGTCCTCCTCGTTGGAGGGGGCGATCCAGTCGGCGTGCGCCTTCGTCTCCGGATAAGCGTTGTCCATGGCCACCGCCAGGCCCGCGCACGCGAGCATGGGAATGTCGTTCAGCCCGTCGCCGCAGGCCATGAGCTCGTCCAGCCCGAACCCGAGCTGATCGGCCAGCACCCCGAGCGCCGCGTCCTTCCTGATGCCCAAGGGGGTCACCTCGATGAAGTAGGGTTCACTGAGGAACACGTCGGCGATCCCCGAAAGGCGCTTCGAAAGATGCTCGAGGGCCGGCCTCAGGGCATCGGGCTCCCCAACCACCATCGCCTTGTTGGGGTCCCACGTCACCGCGGCGGCCAGATCGTCGACCGAGTTGTTGAACCGCTCGCGCTCCACGTAGGGGGCGGCGGGGTCCTCGGAGAACAAACCGTTCTCGTCGTAGGCCAGCGCGGCTGCGCCGAACGCGCGGGCGGCGGCGCAGGCCTCCTCCACCGCCTTGCGGGGCAGCGTCGCCTCGAACACTGTCTCCTTCGACCGCCACTCGATGATCTTCGAACCGTTGTTGGCGAGCACGTACCCGCCCACCTCGTCGAGGCCGAGGCCGTCGGCCACATGGGCCATCCCCACGACCGGCCGCCCGCTGGCGAGGATCACGTGCACGCCCGCCAACGCCGTCCTGCGCACGGCGTCCCGGACGCGCGGGGTCACCTCCTTGCGCGAGTTCGTGAGCGTGCCGTCCAGGTCCAAGGCGAGCGCCCGGGGCTTTCGCGCAATCGTCACAGGTAGATCCCTTCTCTCAGCACGTCTTCTCTCGATAGGATTCCGACGGGGACGTCGTCTTTGACCACGGGAACGGTCCCGACCCCCCTCTCCGTCGCCATCCGGAGCACGTCGACGGCCATGGACGAGGCGTCGGCGAAGCACGGGAAGCGGTTCACCATGCCCTCGACGGCCTCCTCCCGGATGTCGCAGCCCCTCGACACGGCGCGCTTGAGGTCCCCGTTGGTCAGGATCCCCGCAAGGCGCCCCTCGGCATCGGTCGCCAGCAGGATATCGGCATCGCTCTCCGATATGGCTATGATCGCGTCGGCGACGCTGGCATCCGGGGCGATCAGGGTCTCGGGCCTGATCGGGCGCATCAGGTCGGTGGCGCGGATGGTGAGCCTCTTTCCAAGCGACCCCGCGGGGTGGAACACCCCGAAATCGTTTTTCGAGAAGCCCTCGAGGCGCGAGATCGCGACCGCAAGCGCATCGCCGTACGCCATGACCGCCGTGGTGCTCGTCGTAGGGGCCAGGCCCAGATGGCATGCCTCCTCGATGCCGTCGAACACCTGAACCACCTCGCAGGAACGGGCCAGGGTCGACTGCGCGTTGCACGTGATGCCCATGAGCTTCGCGCCTATGATCTTCAAGCCGGGGATTATCCGCACGATCTCGTCGCTCTCGCCGCTGTAGCTGATAAGGATGACCGCATCCTGCTTCTGGACCATCCCCAAATCTCCGTGCATGCACTCTCCGGGGTGCAGGCTTATGGAGCAGGTGCCCAGGCTCGAGAGCGTCGCCGCCATCTTATTGGCGACGTGCCCGCTCTTGCCCATGCCGATGATGACGACCTTGCCCGTACACGACCGCATGGTGCCTGCCATCTGCTCGAAGGCCTCCCCAATCTGGCCTGCGACGGCCGACAGGGCCGACGCTTCCTTGAGGACAACCTCTTTCGCCATCTCAACCGCGTTCATCGGCCCTCCCCCTCGCCTATGTCGTCTGCAAAATAGAACCCAGCGTCCCAAACCTTGACCCCGCATCCGCGGAACTCGTCGCGGATGCGCTTCTCGAGCTACTCTCGGGAGACCCCCTCCTTGAGGATCATCTGGAGGAACCCTCCGCCTCCCGCTCCGCATACGGAGCGTCCTTCAACAAGGTCCCCGCATACCTCGAAGATATAGTCGACGCAGGTGTTGGTCGCCCCCTTGTCGAGACGCTTTACCTGCTCGAGCTGCTCGTCCATGCACCGGGCGAACGCCGTCACGTCCCCGTTCATCAGATGGAAGCGCATGAGCGCGCACAGCTCCCTGATGCGGGCGACGGTGGCCATGGCCCCGCGGTCGTTCCTGATGCACTGGTTCATCTCGGCCCGCAGCACGTTCCTAGCGAGGCGTCGCTGGCCGGAGAACACCAGGACGAAGCGGTCCTCCAGCTCGCGCAGCGTCCGCTCGTCGAGGCTGAGAAGCTCGACGTCGATCCTCTGGAGCATGCCCGGCTTGGACGTGAAGTACTTGATCCCCGGCGAAAGCCCGCCGACCTGGTCCTGCCATCCCCCGCCCGTCCCCATCATCTGCTCGGCCGCAAACACGCGGTCGTAGACAGCCTCGTCGGAGCAGTCGATGTCGAACGCCCCGCATAGCGCCTTGATGCAGGCGGCCGCGAGAATGCTGCTGGTCCCGAGCCCCGACCCCTTGGGGACGTCCACCGACGTCGAAAGACGAATCCCGCCTCCCACGCGCTCGCAGAAGCCCTCGAGCGTCTCAAAACCGTCCAAGATCCCCGACGCGGCAAGGCACGCCTTGTGCAGGGCGAAAGGGTCGCGCGGATCCCCGCACCTACGCACCTCGTCGATGTCGGCGAAGATGGCGGACACCGACTGGTCCGAGCTCTCGAGCACCACCTCGCATCCGTCCAAACGCTCCACCTCGGCATGGACCGGAAGCGCGCCCTTCAAGAGCAGCGCCGCGTCGAGCATGGTGCCGCCGTGCTCCAGGCAGTAAGGAGCCGCATCCGACGGGCTGCCGCAGAAGTTGACGCGCACCGGCAGGTTCACCGCGAACCGCAGGGGGCGAGGGGGAAGCGGGTTGGCGCCCCGCACCGCCCCGACAACGCCGTCCCTGACGATGCCGTAGGCCATGTCTTCGAGCGCATCGGCGTCCATGCCGCACACCTCCGAGAAGTCCTCGCGCGCCCGAACCGCGTCGGAAAGCGCGAGCAGCAGCCTCATGTTCAACGGAAAGGCGCTTTCGGCGGCCCTGTCGAACGCACGCTCCAGCCTGCCCGCGAGGCGCAGACCGGACCCGAGGCCCGCCAAGGCCTCGGCCGAGGGGGCGCCCTGCGCAACGGCGGCCGCGAAGGCGGCGACCCGGACGGCGTCCTCCATGTCGCAGGCGTCCCGCGCCTCGCGCTCGACGTCCGCCGAGTTGAAGCTCGAATTCAAGCTCGCCTTCGGCGCCCTTCTCCAGGCGGCGACCTCGTCCGCCGTCGCCGCCCCCCGCGCGATCCGGCAGAGGGACAGGGCGGCGTCGAGGGCGGCCTCCCTCGTGTCGCACACAGGGTAGACCTCGGCGTTCCAGATGGAGGCGGGGGAACGGCTCCAAAGGCTCTCCCTCGAAACCCCCGTCCTCTCCATGACCTCGTCGAGGGTGGCGCCCAGGAAAGGCGAGCTCGACGACTCCTTGGGGTTGTCCTCCACCCCGTAGGCCCGGCACACCCAGCGCCCGTCCTCGAGCGGGCACCCGTGGACGGCGACCCCGTCGGGCACGACGCGCCCCGCGGGCACGGCGATGCCGGACACGATCGCGCCCTCGCCCACCCGCGCGCCCCGTTCGACCGTCGCGTTCTCGATGTAGGCGGAATCGGACACGACGGCGCCCCTCTCGACCAGGGCGTTGCTCAGCGCGGGGGAGCAGTCCGCCTCGCACAGGCTCCCCACCTGCCGGGTCCAACCGAGGTAAGAATAGTCCCCGACGCGCTTGGTGAAGAGGTCGAGGGCCTCCCACGTGGTCCCGAAATGGACGTAGCGGGACGGCGACAGCCTGATCAGGTCCATGTCGAGCCCGGAAAGCGCGGCCCAGAGCTCCCGCCTGCACGCGTCGAGCTCCTCGGTCGCGGAGCCTTCGGGCGCCTGGCCGAGGTACTCCTCGAGGGCCGCCTCCGTCGCGAGGGGGAACAGGAAGTCGGCGTACAGGCTCAGGCACGCCTCGGGGCCGGCGAACCTCGCGAGCCTCTCCTCGTCGACGCGCCCTTGCGGCGCGACGAGCCCGACCAGCGACTCGACGACCGGCTTGCCGAGCCAGATGCAGCCGGTGTCCACGTCGACCTGGCCGTACCCGTCCACCGCGCCGCGGTCGCGCAGCGTACGCTCGGGCAGCTTGTGCAAGAAGCGCGCGACCTTGCCGCCCGCTCCCGCCAGGAAGACCCCGTGGTCGGAGCCCTCGGACGCCGAGGCCTTCATGGACAGGCCCGCGGCCGGCGACGACTCCAAATCGAGCTGGAGCGGGCTGAAGACGACGGACGTGTCGCTGGGAAGGACGAGCGTCCCGCCCTGGATCCTCGCCGGGACACCCGCCGCGGCGACCATGAGGTCGTCGAACAGCGTGGCGATGCTCCCGTTCGGCAGGACGTGGGGGGCGGGCGCGAACATCTTGCCGCGCGACGAGTACTGGGGCGCGCGCTTGCTGTCCCCGCCGGAGTGAATCAGGAGGATCTTCTGCGAGGAGACCTCGGACGCCCCCACGCTCTCGGCTATCGCCGCGTACGCGTTGAACGTCGCCCCTCCGGAGCCTATGCGCCGGCCGCCCGTATCCGGAATGACGAGATACCTCGCGCCCCGGGGAAGCCGCCCCTCCTCCAGCCTGGCGTCCAGCTGCCGCCGGTACCCCTCGGCCTGGCGCTCGTTGGACGCGGTCACCACGACCCAGTCCCATGTCTGCGCGCCGGCGCTCTCGAGCGAATGCTCGAAATCGCGCCAGGCGTCCTTGACGTTCTGCGCCAGGAAGCGCTCTTGGGCGCTGAGGCCCTCCTTCATCGTCATCTTCCCGTCCTATCCTTGCCGAACATGATCGAAAACGTCTTCAGGAACACCCTCGCGTCCATCGCGAGCGAGGCGTTGCGCACGTAGAACAGCTCCAGCTCCTGGCGGCTGCCGTCCCCGTAGGTCGCGTCGTTTCGGGCCTGCACCTGCCACCAGCCGGTGATGCCGGGCTTCGCGGAGAGGAGCTCGCCCGCATCGTCGCCGTAGGCCGCGAGCTCCTCCTCGACGACAGGGCGCGGGCCGATCACGCTCATCTGGCCGGCGAGTACGTTCAGAAACTGAGGGAGCTCGTCGAGGGAGGTCTTGCGCAGAAAGCGCCCGACACGCGTGACGCGGGGGTCGTCGTCCACCTTGCGCTCGCGCTCCCATTGCGTTAGCTGCTCGGGACTCAGGTGCTTCTCCACGTCGTCGGAGTCGGCCACCATGGTGCGCAGCTTGAGGATGCGAAGCGGCTTGCCGCGATAGCCGACGCGCTCTTGGAGGTATATTGGGGAGCCGGGGGATTCCAGGCGGATAACCAGGCAAAGAAGAGCGACCGGAATCAACCCTACGATCGTCGCGCACGCCGAGAACACGATATCGAACGCCCGCTTCACGAAGTGGTACCCCAGCCGCCCCTCGACAGCCAGCGGTTCGTACTCGCGTACGCTTTCGGCCGGCGCCGCTCGGGATCCTTCGACTTCGCTCCCTACGGTCGCTTCGCTCAGGATGACAGCCTGGCGGACCCCTCCGGTCGCTTTTTTAGGATGACCGGGGGCGGCAGCTCCACGCTCAGGGCAGCAGCCGTCGTCCAGGGCAACCGCTCCCCCGGCGTCCACTGCCGTTATTCCGTTTTCAAGTTCGTTTTCTGACAATTCCCAATCCGATTTTCGTTTGGATGGTTCGCCCGAACATATCGATCTCCAGATACGCGGTGCGCTTGCGACGGTTGATCTTCCTGATCCAGCCCTCGCGGCCCACCAGCGGGCCCTTCAGCACGATGATCCGGTCGCCCTCGATCACACCCTCGGACACGCCCACCGTCCGATGCCCCTTCTCGGTGAACGCGTCGATCCACGCCACCTCGTCGCGCTCCAAAGGAACGAAACCCCCGTCGTTGCTCAGCACCCAGGCGAACGCCGGCACGCGCCGAAGCTGCGATTCCAGCTCGTCCACGCGGTCGGTCACCACGATCAGGTAGCCGGGGAACAGCGTGGCCGTACAGGTGCGCCACTGGCCGCGGAACTGCTTTTGCACCTCGTAGCGCGGCACGAAGCACTCCTGCAGCACATCGTCCTCGACCAAGCTCTCTATCAGGCGGCATACGGCGAACTCGCGCCCTGCCACCGTCTGCACCACGTACCACATGCACGGCTCCTCAACGCGCGACGGCATGGCTTCGCCCTTCGGCTGCGCCGCCGACGCGCACGTATGACGGGGGTATTCATCCCTTCGAAGCTGGCGAAACGCACACGCGGCATCGTTTTCGCGCATCGAAGTATGTTCGGTCGCGCCCGTAAAGGCGCATGCAGTTTCCTGCGGGGAGATCGAAGGAGGGGTTTCGCCGTCGGCGCCTATCCGTCGAGCTCCTCGCAGCAAGCTGGTTCAAGCTGCGAAGGGCGAGGTCAGGTTTTGCGCACGATCTCAAGTCCCACCCTCACCTGCTTCTGATCGAGCAGGCCGATGTCCAGGTAGGCGATGCGCTTGTGACGGTCGATCTTCTTGATGCGGTCGACGTGACCGCGTAGCGGCCCTTCGTCGATGATGGTGCGGCCGTTGTCTATCGTGCCGCGGGAAAAGCCCACCACGTGGCTCGGCCCGCCGAAATCATGCACGAACGAGGCCTCCTCGGGCCGCAGCGCGAAAGCGCGCCGCTCGGCGCCCAGAAGGCGCGCGAACGCAGTGGAACGTTTGATGGTTTTCTCGAAAGCCTCGATGTCGTCGGAAGCTACGAACAGGTAACCCGGGAACATGGTCTCCGTGAGCAGACGCCAAACGCCCTGGTTCTTCTTGAGGATGCAGTAGCTCAGCGCGAAGCAGTCGCGCACCAGCTCCGGACCGGCAAGCGCCTTGACGCGCTCGGCCACGGCGCGCTCCCTGCCCGGCACCACCTGCAGCACATAGCGAGCCCGACCGCGCGAAGGCACGGGCGGCTCGATCGATTCAGTTGGAGAGATCCTGATGACGCGGGGTTCTCGAACGACGCATCCGACGGACGCGGCGCGAGCGACGCCGCCTATTCGATGCGGCTCGCGACAGTCTTTCTCAGACTGCCCCCCCCCCGGACGGTTTTTGGGTCAGCATGTCATCGCAGATTGCAGAAGCAGGGCGAGCCAGGGCGCACTGCTCCGTCGACGAGCTTGCATGCTCATCGATGAAGCGATATGTTGAAGCCGGAAAGCCCATAAACTTGTACCCTAACCGTTACTCGTTTGTAAAGCGCGCTCTATTTAACCATAGGCTCACGTCATTGCAAGACGCCTCGACACAAAAGACCGGTAACATGTAACAAAAACCCGTTCGGCGCGCAGCGTTGTTTTACAAGATGATAACGGCAGAGCGCCGGAAGTGCAACAGTGAACAACTCCCCCCGAGTTCTCCATAATTTATAAGCTTCTCCATCATCTCAATCTTGACGGACGCCGCGAGGTCTCGATGTTGCTTTGCAAGGCATGCGGCCAGCCGCTCGTCTTTCCGACGCATCTCGCTCAGACGGAAAAGGCGTTCGTGCGCCCGAAACGGGCGTTCATGGCCATTTGAAAGATGAGCGGCGATTTTCCGTCACACGATGACGATTCGGATGATAAATTGGTATCTGCAAATATCCGAAAACAAAGCAGGAGCGATTATGAACCCGGCACCGGCGCATAGCAAAACGACCTCGACGCAGCGGCCCCGACGCTCCCCCGTCCGCATAGCGATATCGACGCTGCTATGGGCGGTCACGGCATGCGTTGTCGTCATCATGGCCGCACGCTTCGCACCTTCAGCCCTGAGCAACGGCAGGCTCATCCCGGAGGCGGCAGCATTCATCCCGTGGCTGGCCCTTCTCAGCGTCCTCGTTCTCATAATCGCAGCGTTGACCAGGCGGAAAGTACTTTCCGCCGTCACCGTTCTCTGCCTTGTCTGCCAGATCGTGTGGCATGTCGGCTTCTTCTTGCCCGCGCCCCGCATCGCCGAGGAGGCGGTCGAAGCCGTCCCGGAGCAGACCACCCCGCGAGACACCGTCATGCGCGTGATGACGCTCAACACGAAGAACGGAAACGCCGATGCCGAGCAGATCGTCTCGATCGTCCGCGACCAGCACGTGGAAGTACTCGCCATGCAAGAGGTCAGCGGCTCGCTGATCGAACGGCTTTCCGCCGCCGGACTGGACGAGCTTTTGCCCTCGCGCGTCATCGGCTTGGCAGGAGCGGGCGACAACGGCGGCGTCAACGTCATCTACACGCTCGCGCCCATGCGCAACGCTTCGGAAAGCATCTTGCCCCTCACCGGATCTGCCGTGCCGGCCTGCACGATAACCGCCGGATCCCACGAGGTGCGCCTCGTCAGCGCGCATCCCACATCGCCCAAGACGGGCACGCTCGGCTTCTGGAACGAGAGCCTCACCAACTTGGGAACCTTGCGCCGATACAGCGATGAATACCTGATCATGGGAGACTTCAACTCCACCTGGGATCACTCCCGCTACCGCAAGATGCTGGGAGACACGCTGGTGGACGCCTCCGAGCAAGCGGGCGAAGGCTTCCACATGACGTATCCGTCGGAACCCCACTATGCCATGGTTCCCGTGCCGCCCATGATCGAGATCGACCACATCGTGTACTCGAAGAACAGCGGTATGTCCGTCGGCGATCTCGAGACCGTCAACGTGCAGGGCTCGGACCACTTCGCCCTCCTCGGAACCTGGGTGATCGAGTAACCGAAGCCGGAAACTCGTCCTCCCCGGCGCACCTCCATCATTTCGAATACCTTTGCATCCCAGCCGATAACTTGTCGGATTGCTGACCGATCGCCCATAGAGGGGAAACGATCGTCCCAGCTCGCACGAGAAACCCCATACGGCGACTAGACTCGCCTCACGCGAACGAACCCGAGAACCGCTTCCCGCCGAGCGCGAGGAGCGGTTCGACCTATCTTCACCCCTCTATCCGAAAGGAGGCGTTCATGCCGTATCGAGGCTTACTCTATTTCGTTTCCCAAAGCGCCAGCTCCGATTACCGCTCCGACCCGTACGCGACGGAACGCCGCAGCCTCCCGAACCGCACGCACGGCATCCGCTACGCATCCGCGCCGAAACGTTCCACCTGCATCAGGACCTACGCTCCCTCCGAGACGGTGCGCCCCGTATGCGCAAGCTCAACCACCGCCGCCAGCCAAGCAAGCCGAAGCGTCGAGCCGCAGCGCATGCTCAAAGCGGTGTTCGCCATGGTGCTCGTCGCCGTCCTGTCTGCGTTTCTCGGAATCTTCGCCGCGCACGCCCTGTCCGCCGCGATCGACGACGGAGCCTTTCCCCTCATAGGATCGGCCGACGCCGCCACCGCCGAAGACGGCTTCAGCACCCCTCGATCGTCATGGGAACAAGGCGTCGTGCCCACCCTGTATCAGGACGACCCGCAATGGGCCGATCGCCCCTACGGATCGAGGACCGTCGGCGATGCGGGCGCCGCCCCGCTGTGCCTGGCCATGGTGCGCATCGAAGCCACCGGGGACGCCAGCATGGGGCCCGTCGAAGTGGCCTCCCTCTCGCAGAGCAGCGGCTATGCCGACACCGTTGAAGCCACCGGGCTCCTGACCGACGGCGCAGCCCAACTAGGGCTCGCATCGCGAGAGATCGATGCGAACGAGTTGGCCATGCGACGCGAGCTCGTGGGAGACCGTCCCATCATCGCCTCCATGAAAGCAGGCTCGTTCGGATCGTCGGACACCTACATCGTGGTCACCGGCATCGACGAGCACGGCGAACTGGCGGTGGTCGATCCGCTCAGCCGCGATCGGACAAGCCGCCATTGGACGTTCGACGAGATCATCTCGCAAGCCACCGGCCTCTGGTCCTACACGGCGGCCGCGTAAAGTCCGCCGCTCTCCCCGCCATTCAGCGCGCCCGATGGGCGCGCTTTTCTTTTATGGAAAGCATGCTTTACATTGCTGGCGCAGGGGTCTATACTTGATGGAAAGCTAGCTTTACATATTCGCATCGGAGAGGAGCGCCATGGAGAACCGGTTGGAGGAGATCCGCAAGGCGCGCGGCATCAAGCAAGAGGATCTCGCGTTGGAGCTGGGCGTGTCGCGCCAGACCATCAGCTCGCTCGAGAAGGGGCGCTACAACCCTTCCATCCTGCTCGCGTTCAAAATAGCCCGCCGCTTCGGCTTGCAGATCGAAGACGTGTTCATCTACCAGGAGGAAGACCATGAATAGGAAGTCCGCTGTCCTCACGCTGTCCATCGGAATCGCCTGCGCGATCGTCGCCGTCGCGCTGGCTCTCGACCTCGGCGGGATCTCCTCGGTCCTGCCCATCGCCGCGAAGGGCGTGTGGGGCTTCGCCGGATGCGCGGCCGCGCTGCTCGTTTGCGGCGCCTTCGCGCTGGCCCACAAGCCCACGCCGCAGCAGATCATCGAGCAGGGCGACGAGCGCAATGCGGCCATCAACGGGAAAGCGGGACTGTGCGCCTTCGAGGCGTTCTCCATGCTTGCGCCTTTGGCGGCGCTCGCGCTGTACGCCTTCGAGCAGATCAGCACGGCCGGCGTGCTCACGATCATCGCCGTCGAGGTCGTAGCCTCGATCGTCTATTTCGCGCAGATCGCCCGCATGCAGCGGATCATGTAGCGCTGGCTCAGGATCCGGCCCTCCTGTCATCCTGAGCGGAGCGCGCCTCAGCGCGCGCTCACCAGCATGGTCTGATACGCGACCTGCACCGTTGCCGGATGCCCGGCGCGCCGAACCACGGCGGTCAGCGCCTCGCCTGGCAGACGGTACGTGTTGTTGTTCTGCGAGATATGCATGGCCACCACCTGCTCGAGCGCGTCGCTCAACAGCGCCTCCAGCTCGTCTGCGGCCTGCACGTTCGACAAGTGGCCCGTATCCGAGCCCACGCGCCGCTTCACCGGATACGGGTAGGGCCCGTCTTTGAGCATCTGCACATCGTGGTTGCTCTCCAGTGCGAGGATGCGCACATCGCGCAACGCCTCGTCGGCCTCGCCGGTGACGATACCCGTGTCGGTCATGAACCCTACCGCGTCTCCGTCGGCCTCGACCCGGAACCCGCACGACGATGCCGCGTCGTGAGACGTGCGGAAGGCGTGCACCTGCATGCCCGCCAGCGACAGCGCGTCGCCCGAGGAGAACGCCCGTAGGTCGCATGCGCCCTCCAGCACGATGATCTCCTTGCTGGCCGCGCGCACGGCGTCGTCGGCGAACACCGCGGGCTCGATGCCCAGCTTCGCCAGGCCGCGCAGCACCACGCCGAGGCCCTTCGTATGGTCGGTATGGTCGTGCGTGATGAGGACGGCCTCGAGGTTCGCCGGATCGAACCCGGCCTCGTCGCAACGCGCGAAGAAATCGCGCTTGCAGATGCCGCAATCCACGAGCACGCCCTTGCCCGTGGCGGTATCCTCGACTACGGCCGCGTTGCCGCGGCTTCCGCTGGCCAGCACGTGCAATGCAAGTCGTTGGTTCATAGGGTTCGCTTCCCGCATCTCTTCTCGGTGTCTCAGTCGGCCTCCGATTGTACCCGAATGCGCGCCCCTCGCGCCCCGCATCCCCAAACGCTCAAAAGGGCGTCCCGAATGGCACGGTTCCTGCCCGGGTTTTTCCTTTCAAAACGCGCCGCGCGCGGGCGGAATTGCCGCCGATCGGGAATCAACGGTTCCCCGCGCCGCCCGTTTCGCCTACTATGGTTCCTCATACGAACATGCAGGTCGAACCAAGGGGGACGGGGTATCATGGCATCAACTGTCGCAGCGTTTCTAGAGCGCAAGGATATCGAGGTCACTTTCCAACGCTACGCCATCGACGCGTTGTCGGCCATGGCGCAGGGTCTGTTCGCTTCGCTTCTCATCGGCACCATCCTGAGCACCGTGGGCGATCTTTCGGGCTTGGCGTTCTTCAACCAAATCGGCACGTTCGCCAAAAGCGTGGCGGGGCCGGCCATGGCCATCGCCATCGGATACGCGCTGCACACCCCGCCGCTCGTGCTGTTCTCGCTGGCCGCCGTGGGCTTTGCCGCCAACGACGCAGGCGGCGCAGGCGGCCCCTTGGCCGTGCTGGTCGTCGCCGTGATCGCCTCCGAGCTGGGCAAGGCCGTGTCCAAGGAGACGAAGGTGGACATCATCGTCACGCCCGCCGTCACCATCCTAGGAGGCTGCGGCCTGGCGCTGGTCGCAGCGCCGTGGATCGGCGCGCTGGCCTCGTCGGTGGGCGGGTTCATCATGTGGGCCACCGAGCTGCAGCCCTTCTTCATGGGCGTCATCGTGTCGGTTGTCATCGGCATCGCGCTGACGCTGCCCATCTCGTCGGCGGCCATCTGCGCCGCTCTCGGGCTGACGGGGCTCGCGGGCGGCGCGGCGCTGGCAGGGTGCTGTGCCCAGATGGTGGGCTTCGCCGTGCTGAGCTTCCGCGAGAATCGCTGGGGCGGCCTGCTGTCGCAGGGTCTGGGAACCTCCATGCTGCAGATGGGAAACATCGTGAAGAAGCCGCTGATCTGGGTGCCGGCCATCGTCGCCTCGGCCGTCACCGGGCCGGTGGCCACGTGCGTGTTCCAGCTGAGCCAGAACGGACCCGCCGTGGCATCGGGCATGGGAACGTGCGGGCTCGTAGGCCCCATCGGCGTGTACACCGGCTGGATATCGGGCATGGAGGCCGGGGCGGCCGCGCCCGGCGCGTTCGACTGGATCGGCCTCGCGCTGGTCTGCTTCGTTCTGCCGGCGCTTATCGCCTGGGCCGTGGGCGCGCTCATGCGCAAGGCCGGCCTCATCGCCGAAGGGGATCTACTGCTGGAGGCGTAAGGCGCCAGCACGGAGCGCCGGCGCATGCGCAGCCGCTCGCGCCGGCGCTCCCTTCACAGCCGCTTCCTTCGCAGCGGCTCCCCCTCTCCTACTACAGCTGCTCGACGATGCCCGTGATCAGGCGCGAGAAATCGCCCTCGCGCGTCTTCGCCACGTCCAGCACCTCGAGTCCCGTGGGGCTTGCGCCCTCGATGCCGCAGCCCATGTTCGACACCAGCGAGATGCCCAGCACGCGCATCCCCACGTGCCGCGCGGCGATGACTTCCTCGCACACGCTCATCGCCACCGTATCGGCGCCCCACGAACGGAACATGCGGATCTCGGCCGGCGTCTCGAAGCTGGGTCCGAGCGCGCCCAGGTACACGCCCTCTCGCACCCGCACGCCGCGCTCGGCCGCCACGTCGTGGGCGATGGCGCGCAGCTCGGGGTCGAACGCGTCCAGCATGGAGAAGAAGCGGTCCGACAAGTTCGCCGGGTCGGGCGCGGCGATGGGATTGCGCCCCGTGAAATTGATCTGATCGGCCATGATACAGAAATCGCCCACCTCGTAGTTCGGGTTGAGCGCACCGGCCGCGTTCGTGGTGATAAGCGTGCGCACGCCCAGGCGCTCCATGAGCCACACCGGGTAGGCCACCTCCTGGGCGCTGTTCCCCTCGTAGGCGTGCAGACGACCCTGCATGGCCAGCACGCACTTGCCGCCCAGCGTGCCGCAGACGAAGCGGCCCACATGGCTTTCGGCCGTACTCGTCTTCATGCGCGGCACCTCCGCGTAGGGGATGCTCGCCGCATCGGCGATCTCGTTCGCCAGCGGATTCAGGCCCGAACCCAGCACGAGGCCGATCGTCGGTTCGCGACCTTCCAGCCGCTGGCGCAGCACGTAGGCCGAAAGCGTCAGGTTGTCGTCGAGGATGTTGCGTTCAAGCATGGAAGCCCTCCGTTCGTAGGTTTCGTCCTATTATAGCCGTCCACGCGCGAGCGTCCGGGACGGACGGACGCTCGCAGCAGCGATCTCGGCGGGTTCGGCGCGGGTTCGGCAGTTCCGGCGGGTTCCACGAGCGCCGATTTTGCGCGGAGGCGGCGCCGACGGGCCTCGCGCACCGTTTCGCTGGGGTCACGTGCAGCAAAATCGAGGTTTTGGCACCGACGACCCGCCCGGACACCGCGTTTTGCAGGGATCGCGAACCGCGACCTGGGGTTTCGCTTCGGCATCCTTCGAAGAAGGAGCTGGGAACCGGCCGATGACTGCCAAAACCTCGTTTTTGCCGCACATCCGAGGGCGAAACCGTGCAACCGGCAGCGCATAAGCCTGTCCTGCCCGCGCGGGACGCCGCGTCCTGCCGGAAGCGCCGGGGCTCGCACGGAAACCGCGCCGCCCCGAAGATCCGTCTACACGGCGCGCTTTCGGGCGGTGAGGACGCGGGGGCGCCCGGCGAGATCGGCCGTGACGCGAACATCGGAGAAGCCGGCCTCTTCGGCAAGGCGGGCGGCCTCGTCCAGGCAGGTCTCGTGCAGCTCGAAGGCGAAGCCGCCGCCCTCCTTGAGGGCGCGGCGGCACCAGGGAAGCAGGCGGCGCAGCACGTCAAGCCCGTCGGCGCCGCCGTCGAGCGCGAGCGCAGGCTCGAATTCGGCCACCTCGCGGGGGATATCGTCCATGACGGCCGTGGGCACGTACGGCGGGTTGGACACCACGAGGTCGAACGCGCCCATGAGCGTAGGATCGACGCCCTCGCCCAGATCGCACGACAGCACCTCGACGCGGTCGCCCAGCTCGAGGGCAGCCACGTTGTCGCGAGCGAGCGCGACGGCCTCGGGCACGATGTCGGTCGCCACCACGCGCGCGAGCGGATGCTCGTAGGCGACGGAGCAGGCGATGCAGCCGGAACCGGTGCAGAGGTCGGCCACGAGCAGCTCGGGGGGCTCGGGAGCGGGTTCACCCGAGGCGACGGCCGGCGTCGATTCATCCTCGGCGACGCCCTGGTCGGCCGTTCGCTCGGGGCGTTGCTCCCCGGCTTCGCCTTCCGGCCAAGGGACAGGGGGAAGGTCGTCTTCCGGCCATGCATGCTGCGCCACCCGCTTCGGCGCCGCCGGCAGCAGCGCCAAGGCTTCACTGACCAGCACCTCGGTCTCGGGGCGCGGGATCAGCACGCCGGGGCGAACCTTCACCGTGATATGGCGAAATCCGACCTCGCCCGTGATGTACTGCAGAGGCTCGCCCTTGCCGCGGCGCGTGACGTAGGCGCGCAGCACATCGCGCTCCTCCATCGACAGCGGCTGCTCGAAATTCGCGTACAGCTCGATGCGGGAAAGGCCGGTCGCTTCGGACAGCAGCCACTGCGCGGACAGCCGCGGGTTCTCGTCGCCCTTGCGCTCGAGGTAGCCCACCGTCCAATCAAGGGCGGCCTGAATGGTCCAGATGTCGTTCAATCTAGACCGCGGCTTCCAGCTTCTGCGCGCGGTCGGCGGCCTGCAGAGCGGTGATCACGTCTCCCAGGCCGTCGCCCAGAAGCACGCCGTTGTACGTGCCGTTGAAGCCGATGCGGTGGTCGGTCACGCGGTCCTGCGGGCCGTTGTACGTGCGGATCTTCTCGGAGCGGTCGCCCGATCCGATCTGCGCGAGGCGCTTCGCGCCCTCGGCGGCCTGCTGCTCGGCCAACATCTTCTCGTACAGACGGGCGCGCAGCACGGCCATGGCCGCGATCTTGTTCTGCAGCTGCGACTTCTGATCCTGCGACTGCACCACGAGGCCCGAAGGCAGGTGCGTGATGCGCACGGCCGAGTCGGTGGTGTTCACGCACTGGCCGCCCGGGCCGCCGGCGCGGTACACGTCGACGCGCAGATCGTTCTCGTTGATCTCGACCTCCACCTCGTCGGCCTCGGGCAGCACGGCCACGGTGGCCGTGGAGGTGTGGATGCGGCCCTGGCTCTCGGTCTTCGGAACGCGTTGCACGCGGTGCACGCCGCTCTCGAACTTCATGACCGAGTACACGTGGTCGCCTTTGACCTTGAACTGGATCTCCTTGAAGCCGCCGGCTTCGGAGGCCGACATGTCCATCGTCTCGGTCTTCCAGCCTTGCGCGCTCGCGAACCGCTCGTACATCTTGTACAGCTCGCCCGCGAAGATGGCCGCCTCGTCGCCGCCGGCAGCTGCGCGGATCTCTACGATGATGTCCTTGTCGTCGGCCGGGTCGGCCGGGATCAGCATGAACTTGATATCCTCTTCGAGCGCCGGCAGCTTCGCCTCGATGCCGGCGATTTCCTCCAACGCGAATTCCTTCATGTCCGGATCGGCCAGCATCTCCCTGGCTTCGGCCAGATCGTCGGCCGCCTGCACGTACTCGCGCGCCTTCTTCGCCAGAGGACCCTGGTTGGCGTACTCTTTGGCCAGGCGGTTGTATTCCTTCTGATCTGCGAGGACTGCCGGATCGCCCATCTTCGCCTGCACATCCTCGTAGGCTTCGATGATCTTCGTCAGCTTCTCGCGCATATCGTTATCCTGCATGATGGGTGCTGTCCTTTTCGACGTGGTTCCCGTGCTCGCGCGCCCCGCGCGCCAAGAACGCCCGCTCCAAGCATGCGGAGCGGGCGCCTATGCTGTAACTGGTTTATGATAGCAGATCGACCGTCGATCCGCATCTTATCCTAGATCGCCAGATACTCTGCGGCCTCTTCGGCGCAGACGGCGCCGTCGGACACGGCGGTCACCACCTGGTGCAGGAACTTCGTGCGCACGTCGCCCGCGGCGAACACGCCGGGCACCTCGGTCGCGCACGACTCATCGGCCACGATGTATCCCGTTTCGTCGCACTGCAGCGCGCCGCCCAGAAACTCGGTGTTGGGCTCGGTGCCAACGGCCACGAACAGGCCGTCCACGGCGATGTCGCGCTCCTCGCCCGTCTCGAGCATCTCGAGGCGCACGCCGGCCAGCTTGCCCTCGTCGGCCACGAGCTTGCGGGGCACGGCGTTCCACACGAACTCGAGGTTCGGCAGGTCCTCCAGGCGCTTGTGGTAGATGGCCGTGGCGCGCAGCTTGTCGCGCCGGTGCACGAGGTACACTTTCTTGCAAATGCGCGACAGATAGATGGCGTCGCCCGCGGCCGTGTTGCCGCCGCCCACCACCATGACCTCCTTGTCGCGGAAGAAGTTGCCGTCGCACGTGGCGCAGTACGACACGCCGCGCCCTTGCAGGTCCTCCTCCAGCTCGAGTCCCAGCTTGCGCGGGCGCGCGCCCGTGGCGATGATCACGCTCTTGGCGCGGTACTCGTTGAACGCGGTGGTCAGAACCTTCGGGTTCTGGGTGAAGTCGACCGACACCACCTCTTCGCCGACGTTGCTCGCGCCGAAACGATCGGCCTGCTGTTTCATGGCGAAGGCCAGTTCGAAGCCTCCCGTTCCCTCGGGAAAGCCCGGGTAGTTCTCCATGTGCTCGGTCTGAGCAAGCTGTCCGCCCGGCGAGATGCGCTCGAACAGCACCACGTTCAAGCCTGCGCGCGCGGCGTACAGTCCCGCCGTGAGCCCGGCCGGACCGGCTCCGATGACGGCGACGTCGATGACGTCGTTCGTCGATGCCGCCTTGCACGCGGCAGATGTTTCGTTGCTCGCGGTTTCCTCGGTCATGCATGCCTCCTGGTTTCGCGGGTATCCGTGTTTTCCGAGTGTAAGTATAAGGTACGTCGCCTAAATGTCACAAACTTGGCACCAATATGCGCTAAAACGGCAGGAACGGAGCGCGACCGGCAACGCATGCGTGACGGATTCCAGCATGCGCCCCGCGTCCGCCCCCTCCGCACTACCATGAATGCGATCGCTATCGAAAGGACCGGGCATGAATCACGCGAGCAACATGACGAACGCGGATTCGGCTGGGAGCGAAACCCCCGCCGAGCTACGCACCCTGTATCTTGCCGGAGGATGCTTCTGGGGGCTCGAAGCCTATCTGAAACGACTGCCGGGCGTTCGCGGAACCGTCGTCGGCTACGCGAACGGTTCCACCGAGAACCCCAGCTATCACGACGTATGTCGCTGGAACACGGGTCACGCCGAAACCGTGGCCGTAACCTACGACCCGCGCGTGCTGCCCACCGACGTGCTGCTGGACGCCTTCTTCGAGGCCATCGACCCCACGTCGGTCGACCGTCAGGGAAACGACCGCGGCACCCAGTACCGCTCGGGCATCTATTGGACCGACGAGGCCGACCTGCCCGCCATCGAGGCGTCGCTGCTGCGCCAGCAGGCGCGCTATACGAGCCCCATCGTCACCGAGGTGGAGCCGCTCGACGGCTTCTACCCCGCCGAGGAGTACCACCAGAACTACCTCGAGAAGAACCCGGGCGGCTACTGCCACATCGACGTTCGCAGCGCCGACGCGTTCGCCGAGCGCATGGGACTCGAGGAAGGCCGGGCCTGCGTGCAGGTGGACGGGCTGTGCGAACCGCTCGCGTTGGGCGAGGGCGCCGCGACGGCGGGCGCGGTCGAGCGCGAGGACATCCCCGCGCCGTCCGTGTCGCGTCGCGCAGACGGGCCGCGCAACGAAGACGGCCTTGCAGATGCGGACGTGGACGCGCTCATCCGCGAGGCGGGCTACGCCGCCCCCTCCGACGACGAGCTGCGCCGCATGCTGTCGGCCGACCAGTACCGCGTTACGCGCATGAACGCTACCGAGCCGCCCTTCCGCAACGCCTACGACCGCACGTTCGAACCGGGCATCTACGTGGACGTGACCAGCGGCGAGCCGCTGTTCGCCTCGTCCGACAAGTTCGATGCCGGATGCGGCTGGCCCGCCTTCTCGCGCCCCATCGCGCGCGAGGTGGTCACCGAGCGCCTCGACCGGACGCTGGGCACCTATCGAACCGAGGTCCGCAGCCGTGCGGGCGATGCTCATCTCGGCCACGTGTTCACCGACGGCCCGGCCGAGACGGGCGGGTTGCGCTACTGCATCAACAGCGCAGCGCTGCGCTTCGTGCCCTACGCGCGCATGGACGCCGAAGGCTACGGCTACCTCAAGCCCCTCGTCGAGCAAGAGCTCGACCCCGCATCATCCTGAGCGAAGCAGCGGAAGCCGCGAAGTCGAAGGATCCCGTGCGGCGCCAGCGGGGAATCTCACGGCTGGCGCCGCACGGGATCCTTCGCGTCCCCGCTGCGCGGGGCCTCCCTGCGCTCGCTCAGGATGACAGGGCGCCCGCTAGCAGGCCTCGCTTGCCGCGGGCTCTGCCGCGCGATCGGGCCGACGCGCGCGATGACGGTAGCGCAGCAGAGCGGCGGCCGCCACGGACAGCACCATCTGCACGGCGGTCACCGACAGCCAGATGCCGTCGAGCCCGAACAGGCGCGCCGCGCCGAACACGATGAGGACGACCAGCAGCGCCTCGCCGTACACGATGGCGCTCGACGCCTTCGCGTCGTCCACCGCGTAGAAATACGAAGTGGACGCATGGGTGAACCCGTAGAACACGTACGCGGTGGAGAAGACGGGCAGCGCGTACGCGATGAGCCCTGCCGTCTCGTCGGACGCCCCGAACAGCAGCGGCACCTGATTCCGCAGCAGGTACATGGCCGCCAACCCCAACACGCCCAGGCTGATGGTGATCAGGTAGTTCGTGTTGCGGAAGCGGCGCACGCCGTCGGCGTCGCCCGCGCCGTAGTGCTTGGAGATGAGCGGCTGCGAGCCGTCGCCCACGCCCTGGATGAGCATCTGGATGACGCAGGCGGTGTACGACACCACTGCGTAGGCCGCCAGCGCCTGCTCGCCGCCGTACATCGACAGGTTCACGTTGATGGCCACCACCGTGGCCTCGGGCAAAAGGGTCAGCCCGAACGGCGCCAGCCCCAACCGCAGCGCATGCAGCGCGATATGCCGGTCGGGACGCAAGTCGGCCACGGCGATGCGGTTCTCCCTTTTCAGGAAAAAGCCCAGCACCAGCAGAAACGCCGAAACCTGCGAGACCACGGTGGCCGCCGCCGCACCGGCGGTGCCCATGCCCAGCAAGATGACGAACACGTAGTCAAGCGCCACGTTCATCAAGCCGGCGAACACCTGCACGGCCATCGCGTAGGCCACTTTCCCCTGGTTGCGGATAAGCGGCGTGCAGCCGGTCACGAGGATCTGGAACGGGACGCCCCAGGCGATGACGCCCGTGTACGCCGCCGCCTGCGCCAGCGTCTCGCCCTGGCCTCCTAAAAGCTCGCAAATGGGCGTCGCCAGCGTGAACAGCAGCGCCATGATGGGCACGGCGGACAGCGCGAGCATCGTGAGCGTGGTGCCCATGGCGCGCCGCGCCTTCGCCTCGTTTCCGGCGCCGCGCGCGATGGACGAGATCACGCCGCCGCCCATGCCGACGCCCGTGCCCA
>OLQK01000933.1_pt1 | contig 23683 bp, 20 predicted proteins | sample 1672501 | NCBI WGS metagenome assembly OLQK01 (sample SAMEA3136693, study PRJEB25190) | human gut metagenome | biome: human gut; feature: human-associated habitat; material: faeces | place: Austria | collected 2013
ATACACCGATAGACTTCAGGAAATTCTCATCTGGATATTTAGATGGAAAATGTTTCGGAGAACAGAAACGGTTACAGCCTGCACGACATGCCGGCACAATTTAATGAGATTTTGGAGGATTGAAATATGTCATATTACTGATATTTATGAAAAACAAAAAGACTACAGCGTGCTTAAGAACGAGGAAAAATATATGATAGAAAAAGTATACGATGATAATATGTTATCATTCAAAGAAAAAGGATTGTATACAGCAATCTACCTGAACGAAACCATGAACGTGGATCAGTTAGTGGAATCTGGAAAAGATAAAGCAGATGCTGTACGATCCGGTTTAAAAAAACTGATCGAAAAGCAATACATAAAAAAAAGTGTTGTCCGGGAAAAAAACGGAAATTTCGTTACGGTATATTACCAGGTAATTGAGTAAAATGTATCATACATCTTGCGGAAGCACAGTGACCACGTAGAAAAATGGATAACCCCAGTTGTAAACGTGTCAGAGCTTGCAGAATGGACAAAACTGCCTGGTATGGTAAAAGTACCAGGCAGACAAAAAAATCAAAATAAGGGTGTAAATTGTGACGCAGTGACGAAAATGGGGCTACGGATCGCAAAAGGCTAGAAACAGGAGGTTTTTACTATGGCAGTCTACAAAAGAATCCAAAAAATAGATGGTTATACGATGATGTCAAATTATCATTTACGCGACATGAATCTTTCCCTAAAGGCAAGCGGATTGCTGTCTTTGGTATTATCCCTTCCTGCAGACTGGAAATATTCGGTATCCGGTTTGACAGCTATCGTAAAAGAAGGAAAGAGTGCAGTCATGTCTGCGCTGAAAGAGTTAGAGGAGAATGGATATCTGAGTAGAATGGAATATAGGGAGAATGGAAGATTTCAGGGTGTGGAATACATTTTTTTGGAGTATCCTGGCCAATTAGAAGATATAGAAAATCCAAAAGGCCATGAACAGATCATTCAGAAAATGCAGCGAGAAGTAGCCGAACGAATGCAGGAAGGAATGAAAGAAGAAAAAAGTACGTCTCAGAAAACAAGCAGAAATGAGGAATTACAAAAATTAAAAAAAGTCCATTCAGAAAAGCAGGAACAACCAGAGAAGCAAGATGAAAAAGACTTACAATCCCAGCATTTATCGAAAGAAAATCCATGTCGGGATTTTACGGAAATGGAAAACCGGTATACGAAAAATCCAGATCCGGTACAGCCATATCAGGATTTTACGGAAACCGATTTTCCGTATACGGATTTTCAACCACAAATAATTAAAGATATACCAATTAAAGAAAATGATATAGATAATCATATCATATCCTATCAATCAAAGATGAATAATATAAAGCGGGAAACAAAAAGAGATGGGATGGATCGGATATCTGCCTACCGGGAACTGATTCGGAAAAATATTGATTACGAGAACTACCCGCCGATCTATAACAAGCAGGAAGTGGATGAACTGATCGATCTGATTGTAGAAACCCTAATGCTGCCGCCGGATGCAGGAACAATTCGGATTGGAGGAAAGGAACGTCCTGTTTCGATTGTAAAAAGCATGTTCCTGAAGCTGGATAAAGATCACATCTGTTATATCCTGAAGTGCCTGCACAATACGGAAAAGAAAATCGGGAATATCAAGGCGTATCTTTTGACGGCACTGTATAATGCACCAATGACCATCCAGAATTATTATACCAATCTGGCTAATTGTGATTTGGCACCGGATAACAGGCAAAAGTAAAACGAAAGGAAGAGAAATGTGGGAAAAGGAAAAAGAGTAAAAATGGCCGTATCAAAAAAACAGCCAGAGAAAAAAAGGCAGAAAAAGAAAAGCAGCTTGTGGATCATAGCGTTGATTGCTGTTATTTTGCTGATTCTTGTTGGAGTCGTATTTTTGGTACTGCCAAAATTTCGAAAAGAAGCTGCACCGGAAAAACCGGAAACGATCAAGGTGGAAGCTGCAGAGAAAAGCTATGCTGCCGGAAGTCGGCTTTCAGAAAAAAATTTCCGCGTATACGGAATATCCGGGAAACAGAAACAGCTTCTGGATGCAGATACATACAGCGTGTCACCGGCTAAAGTGCCGGCACATGGCCACAGTGTTACCGTAGAGGTTTCCTCCAAGGCATATCCGGATATCAAGGCAGAGATAACAGTGCTTATTGACCGTGATGAAAGTGTTAGGTATAAAATCGGCAGAGAAAATCCAGATGATGTGGAGGCTATCCTGTATTCCAACGGGGATCTAGAAATAGCCGGAAAAGGAAGCGTCCGGAATTTCAAATCAGATTCTGCGCCATGGAAGAAAGATTCTGTTAAACGGCTGACCTGGATTGATCCGGAGGCAGAAGTGGAAAGCATGGACTACTGGTTTACAGGAAATGACGAATACCTGGAAACATTGTGCCGCATTCCGGACACAGTGAGAAGCATGGTGGAAACATTCAAAAATGCCACAGCGATGACCAGTATGCCGGATATGTCTGGTGCGGTCCGGCTGGAAGATATTACATCCTGCGCAGAAGGGTGTATTGCACTGGAAAAGGCCATGGAACTTCCAGGGAATATAAAACAGGCAAAAAAAGCATTTTACGGTGATACGGCGCTGATCGATGGAGCCGATACAACAGCCTGTATGCAGCTGGAGAACATGGATTCTATGTATTACGGCTGTGTGGCCCTGGCATCTGTCCAGATTCCGGACAGTGCGAAGGAACTCTCGAATATCTGCAATGGCTGCGTCAACCTGAAAGAAGTGCATATCCCATCAGCTGCACAGAAAATGAACAGCAGTTTTTTCGGATGTACCGCACTGGAATCCATAACCGGTGAAATCCCATCTTCCTGTACGGATAGCGGGAACCTGTTTTCCGGCTGTAAGTTCCTGAGTGGAACACTTACCGTTTCCTGTACATCCAGGACAACCCTTTCAAGCTCGTTTTCGGACGCTGCAACGGCTGGAACAGGACTTACGATCATTTTACGGTACGATGCAGAAAAATCGCAGGAAACGGCCAATACGGGCTTCTACGGGGGAACAAAAAGTGCAGATGAAATCCTGAACGCATTAAAGGCATCTATGGAAGCCACATTCAGCAGCGGAAGCCATATTACAATAACAACAAATGCAGATAAAACAGAGGGGTGATTAGAATGTAATAAAAATGCAATATGAAAAATAGCAAAAGACTCTTGTAATTACGGAATTGGAAAGGTAATATGATAATATGATTCCAAAAAATGAAAAATGGGGAGAAACCATATGGACATGAAAGAGCTTCGAAAAAATGCAGAAAAAGTAATAGCAGAACGTTTTCCGGACTTCAATTTTTCCACACTGGACTGGGGAGAGCTTGATCCATTCTATCTGGAGCATCCGGAAGAAATACCGATTGAGCATGAGTTTGTTGGCTACCGGCAGGATGGTGATGTAGCGGAAGATTACCAGGGAAATCTGTATCTGGTTCTTTGTGATCCAGGAATCCACCCGATCGGAAGTGTATGCATGGAACAGTCCGAACTGGACGATGCCGTAAAACTCGGAAAACGGGAAGATTATACCGGGGAACTTCTGGAAGAAATTCCGGAATAAAAAGTGAAATAACAAAACAAGGAATCCCGTGTCAAACGTTGACACGGAATTCAAACAGAAAAATCGGTGTCAATGTTTGACACGGACGGAGGAAAAAAGTATGAGAAAAAGAATCGCAATGGTACTTCTTGGCCTGAGCCTGGCAGTAGGCACACCGGCCGCAACAAATATGTTCCCAACCGTTTCTGTCCAGACAGTACAGGCAGCTGGAAAAACCGGATGGACGCAGGAGTCCGGAACCTGGTATTTTTACAAAGACGGTGTAAAACAGACCGGCTGGCAGACCTGGGATGGAAAAAAATATTATCTGAATGCAGACGGAACCATGAAAGCCAATGAGTGGATGATTGATACGGATGGATCGGTTTACTACTTCCGCAGCTGGGGTGGTGCTTACCTGAACTGCAAGGCAAGAATCAACGGCAGAAGTTATACATTCGGTGCAGACAGTAAGGTACAGGGTTCTCAGTGGGTTGTAAAAGGCGGAAAATGGTATCTGGTGAAAGACGGAAAAATTGCAACGGGCTGGCAGACCTGGGATGGAAATAAATACTACATGAATAGTGATGGAAGTATGCGCTCCAATGAGTGGAGACTGGATGATACCGGAAAAATCCGCTATCTCTGCAGCTGGGGTGGAGCCTATAAAAGCCGGTCTGCAAAGATCAATGGACGTTCGTATACCTTCAATAGTGCTGCAGAAGTAACCAACATGCAGTGGATCGTGATGGATGGACAGTGGAAACTGGCAAAAGATGGAAAAATTGCAACGGGTTGGCAGACCTGGGACAATAACCGTTACTATCTGAACGCAGACGGAACTATGAAAGCAAATGAATCTTTCACGGACGGGGGAAAAACCTATTTCTTCTGCAGCTGGGGCGGAGCTTATAAAAACTGCTGGCAGACCTGGAACGGAAAAAAATATTACCTGCATGATAACGGTGCAGCATATCAGAATGAGTGGCTGAAAACCGGCGGAAAATGGTACTGGTTCCAGGCAGACAGCACCATGGCAGTGAACACAAGCTTTACATACAAAGATAACCTGTATTTTGTAGACGGAAATGGAATTATGCTTTCCGGATGCTGGAAAGAGGAGAACGGAGCAAAATACTATATCCGGAGCTGGGGCGGAGCCTGCAAGGATATGCAGATGAAGATTTCCGGAAAGACCTATTATTTTGGATCAAACTGTAAGATGGTAACGGATCAGACGGTAAACGGAAATTACTACGGAAAAGACGGTGCGCTTACAACAAAACCGGAAGCGAAACCAACAGAGACACCAAAGCCAACGGAAACGCCAAAGCCAACGGAAACGCCAAAGCCGACAGAGACACCGAAGCCGACAGAGACACCGAAGCCAACAGAGACACCGAAGCCAACAGAGACACCGAAGCCAACAGAGACACCGAAGCCAACAGAGACACCAGCAGAAACCGTTTATGCAACAAGCGTAACAATTACACCGAACAGTAATCTGGAATTAACTGAAGTTGGACAGACACTGCAGCTGGCCGCAACCGTATATCCGGAAAATGCAACCAACAAAGCGGTAAAATGGACTTCGGATGATCCGGAAGTAGCAAGTGTAGATGAAAATGGACTTGTAACGGTTCATAAAAAAAATGGTATGCGAAAAGTTATTATCTCAGCTGATGCAATGGGATCTAAGCCAAACGGAGGTGTTGTTGGAAGATACGTAGAAGTAAAAATTAATATCCCATACACCAACGAAGAGGCTCTTGGAATGACCGTTTACGATCAGGAAGTTTCCAGAAAGATTTTCGATCTGGTAAATGAAGAACGTGTCAAAGAAGGACACGCAGCCATGATCTGGGATGATAAGCATTGTTATCCGAGAAGCGTTGCCGCTGCCGGATACCATATCATGAGATCAATCACACAGCCAGGATACGGAACTTCTGATAATCTGGCCCTGCATGGTGGCAGACAGAACGGCTGCGGCGGTGGTCTGTCATATACAGATTCCGATGATCTTGCCCGCCAGATCTTCAACCTCTGGATGTCCTCTCCAGGTCATAAAGCAAACCAGATGGATGATTTCAATGCCTATGGAGCAATTGCTGTAATGTATGGCCAGCCGCAGGAGTATAACGGAAGAAAGATCGTGAATTTTTCAGCAATCTTTTCATTTGAGGACCAAGCATATACGTTTGAAAATAATTGGGAAAATGATGATTGCGGTATGAGTGATGTACTTGGCATGACAGAGAACGATTATAATTTGATCACAAACTACTTTATCCGATAAAAAAGAATCCCCTCTCGTAGACGAATTGCGAGAGGGGATTTGTATGTCGAAGAGGTAGTAAAATAGTCGATGATATGCTATACTGAATCTAATCAGATCAGAACGTGATAGGGATAGTCAGGTGGTTGTCCTTTCTGGAAACGGAAAGGGGGTAATGCCAATGAATACAATGGAAGTGTTGACACTTTTACTTGTTGTTTTTGCTAAGAAGTCAAGGTAACGTTTATGAAGCGATATTTCAGAGACGTTACCTTTTTTATAAAAAATCTGTGGTTTTAGATGATAAAAATGTCATCTTTTTTGAGAAAATGTCATATCTTTTGAGAAAATGTCATGTTTTTCAAAAAAATGTCATATTGCACGTCACAGAAAGGTATGCTATGTTATACTTGCAAAAGAAGGAAAACAGAAGGGACAGCAGGTAGGACAAAAAAATCTTTCAATTGCTCGTGTCAATGATTGACACGGAAAAAAGAAAAATGGGCTTTCATGCATCAGAACATGGTTTTCATGGGCTGGTGTATTTTTTATGCCCATTTTTAGGGGGTGACGCCGTTGCACGGAAAAAGTGGCAACAAAAAGTAAAAAAGGAGAGAGAGGAAAAATGAAAACAAAAGTAATACACGCATTCCTATGGATTCTGGTTTGTATGGTGCTTGGTATTACCTGTTATCAGTGCCGTGATTTAAGGGGTTATGTGATTCTGTCAGGTTCTATGGAACCTGTGATTCCCACAGGATCAGTGGCAGTTGTGGATTCATCGAAGAGGGATGTACGTCCAGGAAATATTGCTACGTTTGAGAGGCACGGGGATCTGGTGACTCACCGGATTTTGTCAAAAACAGAAGAGGGATACCAGACAAAAGGGGATGCAAACACAGATCCGGATTCCGGAACCATTCCGGCAGAAAACATTCGCGGAACATATCTGTTCTGCATTCCATATTTGGGCTACGGATTCATGTGGGCTAAAAACCACATGTTTTTAACCGTAGGTTTTCTGGCGCTGTTTATGCTTCTGGTTTTCTATTTTCCGGAGAAAAGACCTGAACCAAAGGAACGGGAACAGGTAAAAAAAACAAAAAGAAAAAAAGGAGAATTACGATTATGACAAAGAAAAAAGTAGCAGCAGTTTTTACAGCAGCAGCACTATGCGGCGCACTGGCCGTTGGATCATCCATGGCATATCTGACAGATCATGATTCTGTAACCAACAAATTTTCTGTAGGTAAAGTAGACATCGTTGGCCATGAGCCGAACTACACACCGGATAATGATGGAAAAACCAACAATATCGTTCCGACCCAGGTAATCAAAAAAGACCCGCAGATCGAAAATGTTGGAAAAAATGATGCTTATGTATATCTGGATGTTTCTATCCCGATTGCAAAGGTGATTACTGTTAATGCTGCAGGTAACCGTTTGAATGGAGGCGTTGCAAAAGATACAGAGCTGTTCTCCATGAACAATGTTTCTAAGAAATGGACTCTGATGTACAACAAGCGTGTAGGAGATAATATGGTTTACACCTACAGCTATAACGAAATACTTGCACCGGGAAAAACAACAGATCCGATCTTTACAAGCCTGACAGCTGCCAATATTGTAGAGGGACAGCTGGATGGAAAAGATCTGAATGTGCCGGTACATTACTATGCAATCCAGGAACTCAACACCGGAGAAGGAACCACGATTCCACAGAAAGCAGCTTCCGCATGGAAAAAATATGAACTGCAGAACCAGGGCCAGGCAGGACAGATCACGACTCCGCAGTCTGACGAAAGCGGAAATAATGGGGTTACAACCGTTGATGGAAACGGAAATGCAGCATCGGATGAAAACAAAACAAATACCCCAGATGATGTTCAGGTTGAGCCGGAACAGGATGGAAACAACACTTTATCATAAGAATACTTTAAATAACAGTCCGGAAAGCCATCCGGACTGTTCTGAAAAAGAAGGGAAAACAGCATGAAAAAAAAGAAAAAACGAATGCTGTCAATTGCCGGAATGTGCTGCTGCGGTTTTCTTGCAGCAGCCACCGCAATATCGGGATCTTCTGCTTACCAGACGGACCATGATGAAGTAGTAAACATTATCAGGACTGGAAATAACACCATTATTCCGGATGAGGATTTTCCGACACCGACACCGGTTCCATCCAGCGGATCAGTAGTAAAAAAAGTCAGGGCAAAAAATACAGGAGATGTACCTTGCTATGTCCGGGCATATATTACATGCAGTGAACCTGTAAAAGAGTTCACGGGACTTGATACCACAAACTGGGTCAAGGGAAATGATGGCTATTACTATTACAAAAAAGCTGTTCCGGTTGGAGGAACAACAACTTATCTGTTTACGGGGGTTACTGTTGCAGATGAATATGAGCAGGATAACCTGGAAGTAACAGTTTACGAGGAATCCGTTCAGACAACAGATGGTCAGAAGGAATACACTTCTTATCAGGACGCATGGAAACGGTTTGGAGGAGGTGGCCAGTAATGAAAAGGAAAATTGCAATAGCAGCCGGAATTCTGGTCACGGCAGTAAGTACCATCAGTGGATCATATGCTTACTATCAGGACAGCGTTACCGTTACAAACCACATCAGTACCGGTGATGTAAACATTGGAATCCAGGAATACGAAAAAGATGGTGATACGGAAAAAGTTTATGCAGGACCGAAAGAGGGAATTGTTCTTCCTTCCCAGACCATTTCGAAAATTCCGAGAATCACAAATTACGCAGAAACCTGCTATATCCGGGTGAAAACCACTTATTCCGGAGAGGCATCGGATTCCGTGTCAAACGTTGACACGGAAAAGCCAGAGGAAGATTCCAAAACGGATGCAGACCCGAATGAAACGCCGGAAGCAACAGAAGAGACAGCACAGGAAACGACAGAAAATGCCGAAACGGAAGTAACACCAGCACCGGAAGAGCCAGAAAAACCGGAAATAACGCCTGAACCTACAGAAACACCTTCGGTGGATCAGGATAAGGAAACGCCTGCGGAGTATGTTCTGAGTGATGAAGAACTGGATGGAATTTCCGATGAATGGGTAAAACAGGGTGAGTATTATTACTATACGCAGCCGTTGAAAAACGGAGAATCCGCAGACTTTTTCCAGAACGTAACGATTCCTGCAGCGTGGACATCAAAAGCACAGGACAGGGTTCTTGGACTTACTGTGACCGCAGAAGCGGTGCAGGCAGCAAACTTTACACCGGATTTTAATTCGGAATCCCCATGGGGCGATACGGAAATTGAACAGTGCGTACATGAGACGGATAACAGCATCACAGAAGTGACAAAACAGTATACCGCTATGTCCGTCACTTATGAAGGGGCTGCCAGAAAGCTGGTGGCTGCGCCGGAAGATTTCTTTAGAAATTTACAGACGGCAATGCCTGGCGATACGATCAGTGATAGTTTTCAGCTTTCCAATACGACAGCAACCAGTGCCGAATTTTTCTTCCATACGGAAACGCCTGGAAATTTAACGGATGAAGAACTTGACCTTTTAAAACAGTTTAAATTGACGATCACGCAAAACGGAAAAACCCTGTATAACGGTGATTTGCAGGCTGCATCCCTGAATCAGGAAATCAGTCTTGGAACACTGGAAACAGGGAAAAATTCGCGGGTACAGTTTACGCTGCAGTTACCGGCAGAACTGAAAAATGCATATGCAAAACGGGAAAGCATGGTAAACTGGATTTTCCGTGTACAGGGTGCTGAAGAACCGGGCAAAAACGAACCGTCCCCTGCCATTTCGCAGACTACGGCACCAAAAACCGGTCTTGCAGATCCATACGTTTTTGTTCCTCTTGGAATTGCGGCGGTAACGGCTCTTGGAACCGTGAAACTGTCCCGTAAAGAGAAGAAAGAGAGGAGGAAAAAACTGTGAAACGATGGAAAAAGGCACTGTCAGGGCTGCTTATGGCAGCCTTGATGGTAACTGGAATTTCTTTCCCGGAAAATGTTTTTGCTGTCAGCGCAGGCATGGATGGGTTACCATCTGTGGTTGATTCTGGCATTGGAAAAAAGGTAGATACAAACAGCACGATTGACGGAACCTACAATTTTACGCCAGTCATTGGAGCAAACACAAAGGTTTCATTCGGTAGTACAGATGGTACGAAATGGGATAATCAGTTTTGCGTTAATGGTGAAAAATATGCACAGGTGTGTTCGAAATGGTGGCCATTATCAGATATAGGTGATAATGGAAATACCCGTTCTTTTATTCCGTATGAAAGATTAAAAGGAAAGATGTATGCAGAGTATACCAATGTAGGCAATGCTAATGGTTTACCTGTTACCATGCGGATCTGGTTTTTGGACTGGCAGAATACTAATATCAGCGGGTATCCGGGATATGAAGATGTAGACAATGTTGTTGTTTCTGTAGACAATACAAAAGGCGGTGCAACTCCTGTCATTGATATTAAAGGCTTGAAATGGATTAAGGTAAGATTTTCATATTACGATGAAAATGGAAATCCACTTAAGGTTAAGGGACATTTCACTTTATCTGATCTGGACTATTCCCAGGGATTTTATATTGATGGAAAAGTCGATGGCATTTATGTCACGAAGGAAGCTGATGATCGTCTAATCTATGATGCAAGAACGGATGCAATCTGGTCAGCAAAAAAGGGTTCAAATGCAGATGATGGTACTTCACCGGATAACCCGGAAGGATGGGTTACTTACACATATGAAGGCGATTCTCAGACTATGGTCTTTTATAATGGAGGAACCATACAAAATGTGGACGGTCCAGGTAAGGGACTTACCACAGTGCAATCATATCCAAAAGACTTTACATTTACTGGTGGGGATGCCATATTTAATGGATGGAAAGGATCAAGCCGGACCGAGGCAACAGATTGGCACGTATGGAATACTTCTGAGTTTGGTTATACATCAGAAATGGTTATGCATCAGACCAAAAATGTTGACCTTGTTATCAAAAAGGCAGATGAAACAACAGGAGAAGCTCTGAAAGGCGCAGAATTCACCGTTTACAAGATGCAAGGCGGCCAGTGGGTAACGTATACCAAAGCGGTGTGGGATGATTCACGTGATTTGTATAAAGCACTTAACCTTAAAGAAACTGATTCAGAAGGTGGAAAATTCAAAGTAGTAGAAACCAAAAATCCGGCAGGATATACCGGAACCTGGGAACATGAGTTTACAGCAGAAAAAGAAGGTGTTGTTACTTTAACACTGGATGCGACAAATGCCAGAAAAACCGGTCAGATCACAATCACAAAAACCGGTGAGAATAATAAAAAACTTTCCGGTGCGGTATTTGAAATCAAAGCTGCAAAGGATATTAAGACAGCCGGAGGCACAACCCTGGTTGCTGCCAATACGGTAGTTGATACCGTAACTACAGATGGCAATGGATCAGCAGCCAGCAAACAGCTGGAACTTGGTCAGTACATTGTCAAAGAAATAACAGCCCCGGATGGATACGTCCTGGATACTACAGAACATGCGGTTACACTGGATGATAGTCATACCAGCGTCAATGTGGCCGTACAGAACCAGAAAAATGCGATTGTACTGCAGAAAGTAAGCAAAAACGATGGTACAGTCATGGAAGGCGTTACGTTCCATGTCTGGAATGATGACAAGAGCTATGATAAAACGCAGAAAACAGATAACAATGGACGGATCACGATTGATGGTGTGAAGGATGGAACCTGGCATTACCAGGAAACTGCAACCAAAGATGGATACGTACTGGATAATGCGGTGAAAGATTTCACAGTATCCAGCGGAAAAGTCAATGGACAGTCAAACCTGACAATCACAGTAGAAAATGATTATACAAAACTGGATCTTGCAAAAGTAGATTCCGGTACCGGAGAAAATATTTCCGGAGCGAAACTTTCTCTTCTGGATAGCAATGGCCGTCTGGTAGAAAGCTGGACATCCGGAAGCACACCGCACCGAATCGAAAAACTGAAACCGGGCCAGTATACTTTACGTGAGGATCAGGCCCCGGATCATTATAAACTTGCTGATCCAATTACCTTTACGCTGGAAAGCAAAGCAGATACGCAGACCATCACCATGAAGGATATGCGCTATGCAGACCTTACCATAGTAAAGAAAATTAAAGCAAGCGATATTACCTGGGCGCATGGAAACCCAACCTTTATCTTCACCGTAAAAGGAAAAGATATTAATGGAAAAGACCGTACCTTCCAGAATTATGTAGAGTTCACGGAAAATTACGTAAATTCACATACCGATGGACAGGGATATGTAGAACTTTCTGTCACCTGGAACAAAATCCCGGTAGGAGAGGACTACACAGTAACAGAACAGGATGTGCTGCGGTATCATCTGGTGAACGTTACCGGAACAGAGAATGTAAAGATTTCAAAATTACAGGAACCGGCGAAGGGCGTTGCTCCGGATAAAATTTTCTCCGTACATGCAAATTTAAAGGCGAAACCAACCGGTACATCCATCACATTTGAAAACCAGAAAGATGACTGGGGAACTACAACGCATGATACTTCTGTTAAGAACATCATTCCGTTAAAGTAACCAGCAAAACCGGATTTATACCCGTGTCAATGTTTGACACGGGTATTTCATTAAAGAACAGGGAGGCGTGAAAATGCGAAAAGCTGCTGGGTGTGTCCTGCTGGCAATTTTATGTCTGCTGGGTGCGTCTTATCTTCCACGGATTTTGCAGGAAGCACAAACCGACCGGGAACAGCAGAACCTTATCAGTGGCTATATCCAAAATCCGGATACAACAGATGAAGAAAACACAGAATCAACTACAGATGAGCCGGAAGAGGAAACAGATCCGAATATGGAAAGAATAGTTGATTTTCAGAATTTACAGCAGATCAATCCTGAGATTTTGGCATGGATCACAGTTCCCGGAACACCCATTGATTATCCGGTTGCTTTAGGAGAGGACAACAGTTATTATCTGAACCATACCGTAACAGGAGAAAGCAATATTCTTGGTTCCATTTTTGCAGCTACCGGAACAGATTTCGAAGAAAGCCACATTATTTTATATGGGCATAACATGGCATCCGGGAAAATGTTTGGAAGCCTGAAAAAGTACCATGATAAGGATTTCCGAAACGCTTATCCTTATGTATATGTTTACACGCCGGAAACTACTTATACCTGCGCAATATACAGCGTATACAGCACCCGGTACGACAGTGATGTTTTTACTCTGGGATATAAAGGTGACAGCGAGGAATGGAAACAGTGGATTGCAGAAACCGTACAGAATGCGGAATATGACTGTAATATTGCCCCGACCGGAAAGGAGAAAGTTTTTACTTTATCCACCTGCGTAGGTGATGGCTCCAGTCCTTACAGATTGGTTATACACGCCGTTACGGTTGCCCAGAAAGAGGTCGCGAATGCGGAAAAGGAAGCGTCTTAAAGCAAAAGTAAGAGCCAGAATTTGTATGATTTTGGCTTGCCTGCTGCTCTGCGGAACCGGAGTTTCCTTATGGAATGGAAAACGGGCTGAAAAATCCGTGTCAAACATTGACACGGGACAGAAAAGCAGCAAAACGGTGTCAAACATTGACACGGGTACGGAAAACCACCAGGCGGTGTCAAACGTTGACACGGATACGGAAAATCCCAAAGCGGTGTCAAACGTTGACACGAGTACGGAAAAGCCACAAGCGGTGTCAAACGTTGACACCGATATGGAAACCACAAAACAGGTGTCAAACATTGACACAGATACAGAAGGTATGATTTTAAAGGCTGATCCGGTGGATACGGCAGATAGGAATCATATCTGTTTTTTTGCCGTTTTTTTTATCGGCAGTTGGAGTGTATTGATGTTTCTTACTGCAATACGAAAAAAGAGTAAGAAAGATATTGGGCTAAGCGCCCGAAGAAAGGATACGTCATGGATGAAAATACATTAAGTATGGCCGAAAAAATGAATCAGCTGTATCAGGAACGAGAAGAGCAATATAAAAAACGTGAAAAGCTGTTCGATGACCGTTCCAAGCAGCTGCAGTCTCTTGCAAATGCATTGGAAAAGCAGAAAAATAGCCAGGAACAGAAAGCAACAGATCTGGATAACCGGGAAAAAGAACTGGACCAGATCCAGGATGCTCTTGCAGCTAAAGTAGAGGACATGGAAAAACAGGAAACTGCTTTAAAAAACTGGGAACAGGAAACAAAAGAATCCCTGGCGAAAGCAAAGCAGGAACAGGAAAATGAGCTGATTAAGAAACGGCAGGAACTGCAAATGGAAAAGCTGCAGGCACAGAACTTAAGTATTGAGCTGCAGGCAGAGAGGGATAACCTCAAGATGATGCAGGAAAATTTAAAACTGTATCCGGATATGTCACTTCCAACGGATAAGGAAACAGAACTGCAGGCGAAAATTGAAACATTGCAGAGCCGTCTTTCCATGGCAGAAAAAGAACGTGATTCCAAAACGGAACAGATGGAAAAATTACAGAAAGATTTTGATGCAAAGGAAGCTGAACTTGCGAACCTGCAGTTAAAAGCAGAGGATAGCAGCACTGATCCGGAAGTAGAAGAAAAGTTGCGAAAACGGAATGGAGAACTCCAAGGAAAAGTCATTGAACTAAATAAGCAGGTAAAATCTTTGCAGAGAGATCTGGATGATCAGGCAAAAGACAAGGAAGAATTACAGAGACAGCTGGAAGAAAACAGTAATCAGCCGGAAAGCCACGATTTAAGTGCAGAAGAACTGCAGAATTACTTGCTGACACTGCCAGAGTTCGAAAATGTGACAACCCGCCATAATACGGATGGAATTATTGTAGATGCGGTATGTGGCGAAAAGAATTATCATTTCCGCTTTGATTCCCTTCCATGCTATGAAATCAGTGTTCCACGCCGCGAAACCAAGAACTTAAAAGAAGTCATCTACCAGATGAACGCAGAAATGCCGGAATATAAGGCATCTTATGATGAATACGAAAAAGCGGCAGTTCTGACCGGATGGTATGACAGAAGAATTTCGGCAGAGGAGCTGGTAGAACTTGCGGTAGATGCATCACGGAATTTCAAGTAAAGGAGATCGGCCATGGAAAGTATAAAGTCATTTTTGGGAAATCCATATTACTTGATGACCGCGGTGCTTGCGATCGCAGCGTTTGGTTTTGCAGCAACAGCTGTAATCAGTTTAATACAAGAGCGAAAACAGAAAAAGGAAGAAACTCAAGAAGAGCCGTTGGAAAAAAAGCTTGGGGTTGATACCAAAAAGCTGAAAAATGTTTTAAATGTTCCAGATTTAAAACGAAAAAAGAATATACCTGTCATAGAAGAGGAAAAAACGGAAAATGCGCCGGAAGAACTTCCGAATGATAAAGAAGAAGTTCCCGTGTCAAACATTGACACGGAACCGGAAGTGTTAAACCCGGCTGATGTGGCAGAATTTAAAAGCCGGATGATAGAACATTTCCGGCGAAAAGACACACTGCAGCAATCCCTTTTAGAATTGCAGGAACTTTATGAAAATGGTCCGATTCTGGAAAGGATTGAAAAGGCACTTATGTACAGCCAGCGCAGTCGTTACCGGGATTTTGAGACAACCCTTGACATTTTATTTGAGGGCATGGATGCAGAAACCCTGCGGGATGATTTACTGCGGATGGAAGTTCTGCGATACCGGAGGCTGCCTTACCGTCAAGAAAATACAACTGGTAATCTGGTATAAGGAGGGCAAACATGAATCAGATTAAAATCCAGGGTGTTTGCACCTGCGTCCCACAATTTTCCTATGAAAAAGACAGGAGAGGGAGATCAGTTCCAACATGCCGGTACATCCTGGCCGTGCAGCGACCGAAAAGTTCTTATTCCGATTACATGTACTGTGTCGCCTTTGGAGAACGGGCAATGATAACATTTCAGAGAATAAAAAAAGGAACGACAGTGTTTGTCCAGGGACATCTTCATACAGAGGAAGGCCGGGATGCCAACAATCAAAAAGTATATTTCGTTACTGTGACGGTAGATTATCAGCAGATAATTGAAAAACAAGAATTTAATGGACTGGAATTGTGTACTGGATTGCCCCAGTTTCCGGTTCTGAAACAGGAAGAAAAAGGAGGAAAATAGAGAATGCCGATTCAGTATATTATCCCGATTATAGCGGTGGTAGGATGTGTTATTGCATTTTTAATTGGAAGATTTCACAAACATGATGATGATGACGATTAAAAAATGTCGTGTGAAGGATTGACACGAAAGAACAAACGAAAATAAGACCTGCACCAAAATTTGGTGCGGGCTATTTTTAGATCAAAAAGAGGTAAAAGATATGAAAAAGCCAATCGAAGTAAAAAAGAAACTGAAAAAAGTCACGGAATATACGGCTTGCTTTGCGTTTTTGATGTTCCTGCAGGGAGTAGGTGCGCCAATGGTTTTTGCAGATGCAACGGCCGCAATAAATGCGAAATTTGAAATTTTATGGAATCTGATCAGCGCTGTGGTACAATCTGTGGGTGGTGTTATTTTATTATGGCACGCATTTGAATTTGGAGCTTCCATGCAGGCACAGGAAGGCGGAGGTGCTATTACAAGATCTTTAAAAGGGGTTGGCGGTGCGTTAGTTATGCTGGTTGCTCCGGTAATTACAACTGCTCTGAAGGGATAATGAAAAGGGAGGGAATATCCTCCTTTTTCTTATGGAGAAAATATGATAAATGAGATATTAGATTTTTTCAAAACGGTTTTTTCGGGAAGTGGTTTCTTTTCCCTTGGGTGCAATGTTTGGAATTCATTAATTGCATATGCGTTTGATATGCTGCAAACGAATCCAAAAAGTTTGGCAGATGGTGAACTTTGGGATGAAGCATACCGGATTTTCCTGGCACTACAGATTCTAGGTGCGACACTTGTAAGTGTTTTCTTTATGATTAATTTTTTCAAAGAAACAACGGATATTAAACACGGAATGACCATGGAAGCAAGCATCCAGTTTTTTATCAAGCTGGCACTTGTGGATGCTGTTTTTTTAAATCTCACGAATATACTCGTTTTTTTGATTGAAATTGAACAAGCATTTTTTGGGATTATTGTTCCGGAAGATGCCGCTTCACTGGTTATAAGAGTAGGGGATGACTGGGAAATGAGTGGATCCGGACTTATTTTTGGAAATCTGTTTGGCCTTGTGTTTTTGTTTATCTGCCTGGGTGGCGCAGTTATTACATTATGGACGGTTTATAGGGTTTTCCTTAAATTGTTTTTTTATATGGCTGTTGCACCACTTGCACTTTCCACTTATGCAGGCCCACATGAAATTGGACATACCGGATCAAGCTGGGTCCGTACATTTCTTTGTGCATTGTTTGAAATGACAGGAATCATGCTAATGATGCGACTTGGAACAATTTTAATAAATGCTGGTGGGCTGTTCCCTACTGCATCAGAAGATATATTGGGCGGAATGTTGGGATCACAAGGATGGGAAGGACTTCAAGCTATTCTTGGTATCCTTATTATAACGGGATCAGTATCTGGTACGGATGCGATGGTTCGAAGAGCATTTGGATTTTAATAGTAGGAAGGACATAGCTTATGGTAAACATGAATGAAGATTTTGGTGCATATAAGGATAGCATCTGGAAAGGACTTACAGCAAGAGAGTTAGGTGTGATGGCCGTTTCTGCTGTCTCCTGTGGTATTATCATTATCTTGTTGTATTTTATACTTGGATGGAACTTATATATATCATTTTTGATTGGAACTGCTGTTGCTGCAGCTATCATTTTCAGTCAGGTATGGAAGTCACGTAGCGGGCTTTCTGCAATAGAGTTTTACCGGGCAAGAAAATACAGAAAGTCCACAGCCAAACTTGTTTGGAAAAGTGACGAATATAACCAGGCAAGAAAAAATTATTTGAAAAAAGAAAAATAATGATCGGGAAAAATCCCGACTTTTTTATATACTTGGAAAGGATGGAACAGAATGGGATTTTTTTCGAATGAGGAATTTATCCGATATAAAAAATGTACACAGCCAGTTTACCAGACACCGGCCAGTATTCAACAAATGCTGGATATTGCAGGTGTACACGAAAATGGAATATTTGAAATAGAACCGAATAACGGGGCAGGGAAAAAGCGGAGAAAATTTGATCGTGTGTATTCTTTTTCAGACTTAAACTATGTGGATCAGGACAAGCAGCAAAAAGACGGCATCCTGTTTCAACTACGGAAATTTCTAAATTCCATGGACACAGATTTCAAGATCACAATACAGTGTGAACCACGGGACGTAACAAATTTCCAGAAATCTCTGTTGCAGGATGAAAATAAAAGTGAGTATCCAGAGCTGGCCCGCTACAATAACGAAATGATTAAAAAATCTCTTGAAAAGGGACAGGAAAACGTTCGAAAACAGCGTTATTTGACTGTGAGTGCAAATTGCCGGTCAATAGAAGAAGCGGAAGGATGGTTTGATACATTCGAGCATACAGCACTTCCAATCTTTTATGCAATGGGTTCGGAATTGGTTCCTTTAAACGCTGTGCAGCGGTTTCAGAAAATCAGAAATTACTTTTTCACAGATGATGGAGAGGAAAGTTTTATTCTCCCGTTTCAGGATATGGTACAGGCCGGAAGAGATTTTCGCAATTCAATCCTTCCACATTCTGTGCGGAATCACAAAAGCTACATGGAATTTGATGAAGAGTGTATGCGGATTCTTTTTGCTGCGGTTCTGCCAACCAGATTGAATGAAGAAAAGTTGATTTTTGAACTGACAGATTTTCCGTTTTATACCTGCCTTACCATAGATACGGCATATATCCCACGGGAAGTGTTACGTGGAAAAATCAGCAACACGAATTTCTACAATGAAAATGCGATCGGGCAGGAAGTACAGGCCAATGCAAGTATGGGTAACTTCTATAGTGAGCCGTCCTATGCAAAGAAAAAGAAGCAGGCCAATCTGAAAAAATATATGGATCAGATCGAGGAAGATGATGAAAATGGCTTCTATGTAGGAATCCTGTTGGCAGTGCGTGGAGCAAATAAAGAGGAACTGGATGCAAACACGGCAGAAGTCAGACGCCGCTGCCGGAAACATTCTATACAGATTGTTCCTTACTACGATCAGCAAATTCAGGCACTGAATACGTTGCTTCCGATCGGAGCGAGGCGTGTAAATAATATGCGTTCCGTCCTGACAAGTTCTTATCTGGCATTCCAGCCATTCTATTCCTGGGATCTGATCCAGCCTGGCGGAACATGGTATGGTATAAATAAAAAAACCAGAAATCCGATCATTGGAAACCGAAAGACATTGAAAAACAGTAATGGTGTTATTTTTGGCCACACTGGTTCTGGAAAGTCCATGCTGCTGAAAATTACGGAAATCGGACAAACATTGATTAACAGTACAGATGATATTTTCCTGATTGATCCGCAGAATGAGATGAAGGGAATCACCCAGAGATTCCGCGGTCAGTATTTTGATCTTTCTGATCCGGATCTGCGCCTGAACCCTCTTGAGATTCCGGAATCTTTGCTGCAAAAGAATGCAAAGGGCCGTGAAGAATATATCCTTTCCCAGCTGCAGTATATGGAAGCATTTCTGTACAGTATCATGACCGGTATACGTCCAAACGGTATCCATAAATCGTTGATTTACCGGTGCGTTGAGGAATTATATCAGAATACGTTTTCAAAAAAGAAACCGATATCCCCGGTGCTTTCTGATTTGGAAGCAATTTTCCAGAAACAGCGGGAACCGGAAGCGCGTGATTTGTATGGATCACTGGAGGCTTATACAAAGCATAGCTTTTTGACATTGGAAGGACAAAGTACACTGTCTACCAGCAGCCGGTTTGTTGCATTTGGAATGAAAAATATCCCTGAATTGATGTGGGAACCGCTGATGATAACAATCATGCATGTTTTAACGCAGCGTTTTTCCTACAACGTTGAACAGCAAAGGGCAACGCATTTTATCGTTGACGAGGCTCAATATGTCTGCCGCCATGAGACAAGTTGTAATGAGCTGGAAAAGGCGTATCTGACGTACCGTAAACTTGGTGGTATCTGTACGATCTGTCTGCAGAACGTTTCAGCAGCAACGGCCAACCGGAAAATTATGGAGATTGTATCAAACTCCGATTTCAAGGTGCTGCTTGACCAAGCCGGTGATGATCGGAACGAATTGCTGCAGATTATGGAGTTATCACAGAAAGAGTTTGAAGCGCTTTCTGATCCGACACCGGGCCAGAGTTTGATTGTCTGGGGCGGGCATATTTTGCAGTGTGATTCGACGATTAGCCGGGACAATCCGCTGTATCATTTCTACAGTACAAACTTCCATGAAGCCGCTGCCGAAAATCGGAACGTATTTTACAGCCAGGAAGCGGATCAAGATGAACATGAAGATGATCTGGAATCCGTGTCAAAGATTGACACGGATGAAAACAGAGACTCGGTGTCAACATTTGACACTGATCCAGACAAAGAGTCTGTTGAGTTTTTAAATGGCGAAGTAGAAGAGCCAATCAGTGAAGAAGAGCTGTTCATGTACCATAAAGTACAAGAAGCTGACGAATGTGATGAATGGCTGGATTGCTATGGTGCCGGAATTTTATGCGGTGTTTCCAATAAACAGGCAGAAGAGATACTGGAATCTCTTGTGAAAAAAGGATATATCGAAAAGATCCAAGGTTGTTACCGTATGCCGGAAAACTAAAGGAAGGATAACGCATGACACCAAAAGACAAGCACACGGAAGTTGCATGGCAGGCAAAACAGCGGGAAGTTAAAACAGGATCTGTGGAAAAGACGGTACACAGTGCTACTTCTGCAATCTATACTGCGTCAGAGATACGATCTGTTATGAGCCACTCTGAAACGCAGGAAATAACAGGAAACCATATTACGCGGGAACAACAGCTGCAAAATATGCGTCTGGCGACGCAGAAATATTTGCAGCCGGAAAATCAAGTAAATACACAAAGTATCTTGCCGGAAAACACTGGACATACGGAACAGGCTGCTGTACAACCGGAAATCCTGTGGTATAAGAATGAATCAAATTATGTACCGGAACAGCCTGTATATAATGGCTCCAGTGAAAAATATGAGGCGAAAGCTGCACAGTTCCATGCACCTGTTTCAGAGACGTATAAAATACCAGAAAAACCGGACAGACAAGTTGCCCGGGAACAGCAGTTGAAAAGTATACGACTGGCAATACAGAAATATGTGCAAACAGAAGCGGGACGTTCCCATGCAGAAGAGAAGCAACAAACAACCCATTTTATTTTAAAAAGTACAGGTTCAGAACGGGAAGATAATATTGAGGCTGCATCAGAGAATCGGATTCAGGAAAATCACGGTAAAAAATATGCTGCAGCCAAGATGAGAGCTTCCATCCCGAATACTGAACAGCTGGAAATGTCGGAAAATAATGACATAAAAGAAGAAAAACGACAAAGTATGCGTCTGGCCATGTGGAAATATCTGCGGCGGCAAGATACAGAAAACACACAGGGCATTGGAATAGAGGAGAAGCGAAACGGAAATCCGTTGTCTGGAAAACCGACACTTTTTCAACAAGAAGAGGAAGAAAGTAATACGGATGAGAGAGAAAAAAAGAAGGATTTCAGCCGAAAATATACGATTGGCAGGATACAATCATCCACAGTACAAGATTCTAAAGGGGAAGAATTATCATCCAACCAGAGTAAAACTTTCAGACAGCAGCATCAAAGTTTGAATACTGCATCCATGCTGCATGGTATGACAGCAGCGAATGTAGAAAAAGAGGTTGAAGATGATGAGCCGGACTCCCAGAATGATTTAAAAAAATCAAAAACACTTATATATCTGACAAAATTAAAAAAGAATCGAAAAAAAGAAAAAATCACGAGTAAAAATACTTCGGAAGATAGTGAAATTTCAGAAGAATCTTCAACAGAAGAGAAAAAGGAAACTCTTGGTGAAGATGAGGAGAAAACGTCCAATCAGAAGAAGGAAATAAAAAATAAGGAACATACAGAAAAAACATCTGAAAAAAATCCGGCAGAAGATAAAGATAGGCAGGAAATAAAACCGTCCCAGGCGGTAGAGGAATGGAATAAAGAAATGGATCATGCTGAGGAAGAGGACTCAGAGGATGATTCCGGAAGTAAAAAACGGAAAGCCAAAAAGAAAAATCGGAAAGAAAGTGATACAGAAAAGTCAGGAAAGAATGAAAAAGATTCTAATGACCGCAAAAGAAAAAAGGATGAAAAAAGTTCTCGTAAAGAGGGAAAAATTAGAGCATCCTTAAAATGGTTTCGGAGAACAAAGAACTTCCATACAACCGTTCAATCCCTCCGGTTATCCGGGAACGAAGAAGAGATAAAAAAAAGGGCTGATTATCAACAGCGGATGCTACTTCGGCATGGAGTCATTAATACGGCGAAAATATCCGCAGGCATCATTAAAATTATAGCATCCAATGTTTTATTGCTGCTTCCTATTATTTCGCTTTTTCTTCTTTTGAGTCTTCTGTTTCTTGGGGTAAAGGCTGAACGTCAAAGTGCTTCTTCCGCTTATGATGGAGCCTGTTATCTGGCGGCAAAATATGAATCCGGCGGAAACCCGGATCAGGTTGGTGGCGATGGCGGAAATGCATGTGGTGAATTTCAGTTCGACAATCGTTATGAGCTTGGGCCGTTTGTTCGGTGGTGCTATGAAAAAGATCCAACTACATATGGTCCGTTTGAACCATATCTTGGCATGACCACAGAACTAAAAAATAACGCCGGATTTTACGGGGCATGGCATTCGATCTGCATAGAACATAAGATTGCATTTGAGGCAGCCCAGTGCGAATACGTCTATACACAAACACTGCAGCCACTTCTTACATCACTGACAGAATATTATGGTTTTGATTTTACAAACGCGTCTGATGCTTTGAAAGGCTGCGTTCTTTCTTTTGGCAACAGAGATGGAAAATATGTTGTAAGCCTGAAAAGATATTTTGATGGAACAACATCTGCATCAACGGACCGGGAAATTATTGAAAGGGCATATGATGCCATGATCGCCCGCAGACCGAACGTATCCAGGTGGAGCTATGAGAAAGCGGATTGCCTGGCGCAGCTTGATGGGACGCTTGACATTTATGCACCATCCGAAAATGGTGCCGGTGGGATTGACTGGTCCTGGAAAAAAAGCATAGGTGCCGGAGAGTCCGGAAATGCTGCCGTGCAGGCAGCTCTGAATGCTGTAGGAAGTGGTTATTCCCAAAGCAGAAGAGATGATCCGGGATGGTATGATTGTTCTTCCCTGGTTTACCGGAGTTATGCTGCAGCTGGTATTACTTATCTGAATGGAATGGATGCAGCAAGCGAAGCAGAATGCCTGGTAAACAAAGGAATGACTGTCAGCTATGGTGAACTGCAGCCGGGAGACTTGATCTTTTATTCTTATTCGGCCAACGGAAAATACAGGAATATATCCCATGTTGCCATATATCTTGGAAATGGTGAAATGGTTCATGCTGCAGATGAATCCAGAGGGGTATGTAAACAGGCAATGTCACAATCAAATCTTTCGCCGCAATTATATTGTCGGCCACAATAGTAGAAGGAAAATAAGATGGATAAATATGAATACATAGTGAATCTTGCAGAAAAAACAGCTAAAAGGGTTTCACAGAACCGGGAATCCTGGATGAAGTTCCTGACCTCCGCTGCACGGATTTATAAATATCCGTTTAACTATGCTCAGCAAGAAGTCCCCGACTTCTAAAGTGGGGGATGAATTGCGTC
>OLQK01000943.1_pt1 | contig 23593 bp, 17 predicted proteins | sample 1672501 | NCBI WGS metagenome assembly OLQK01 (sample SAMEA3136693, study PRJEB25190) | human gut metagenome | biome: human gut; feature: human-associated habitat; material: faeces | place: Austria | collected 2013
GGCCGCCCTTGTTCGTGAGGGCCGTGAACAGCGTGGACTTGCCGACGTTCGGCAGACCGACGATACCGATGGATAGCGACATGGAACTTCCTTCTCATACGATGCAGATGTGTCGTCCCATGATAGCAAACTACCCGCGCCCTGCGCGGCCTCCCCTCGCATTCTCCGACGCTTCGGTATCTTTTTCATGCGGAGCACTCGAGGTGCCCCGTCTTGACCGACAGCATGCCGCCCTACGTGCACGGCGGCATGCGTCAACACCCGTCGATGCCGATTTGACGGCGAAATCCCCGCTCCGTGGCAGCAATCGGGCGGTTTGGTAATCCTATCGATTCGCTTTTATTTACGCTTCGAACATCCGACCTGGGAAAACCCCTTCGATCGCGCTCTGCGGGTCCGAGATGCCGCGACCGAGCCCTCGTCGAGATTACCAAACCGTTCGATTTCCGCCGTTCGACTTCGCTTCCGCCGTCATACCATCTATCGGCGCAAAACCGTTCAGCGCGTCCGTTGCACGGTTTTGCCCGCGATGTTGCACTTCGAGCGCACTTGGATGCCTCCGCGCCCCAAGACGCGCAACCCGCGACGTTACGCCAGGTCGCGCGAGGTTGGGAGCCGGACGGTCCGAACCGAACGCAACATCCCTGCGAAAACCGATCGCTGCCGCCGTAACGCCGCTTGCAGCGGGATCGCGCCCGAACGAAAACCGGATCCGGTATGCGGCAAAATCAACGGTTTGGCACTACTCGGCATCCCTCGACGCATCTTCCCGAAGGATGCCGAAGCGAAACCCCAGGTCGCGTTCCGCCATCGCCTCGGAATGCCGCGCCTGAGCGAGCCGGCCGTGCCAAAACGACGTTTTTGCTGCACATGGCCTTGCGAAAACACGCATCCGGCCGAAGCGGCGCGGCCAGGGCACGGCTGGGCAGGACGACACAGGCGGGCGATGATGGCACGGGCGGGACGACCAGGCGCGACCAGGCGAGGGACGCGGCTGAGCGGGGCGACGCGACCGGGGCAGCGGACCAGGCAGCGAAGCCGGGCGCGGACGCGGCCAGGCGACCGGGCCGGCGGCCGGGGCACGACCGGGACGCAACCGGAACGCACACGAAGCACGAGCCCCATCCGCGCCGCTCGCGCCCGAAACGAAACGGAGCGCCCCGAAGGGCGCTCCGCGCGAATGCCTCGTATGCGCCTGAACGCTAGAAGCTGATGAGCCCGAACGTCTGCGCGACGAACGCAACGAGGATGACCACCACGAGCACCGGCGCCACGTACTTGATGATGACGGTCCAGGCTTTCTCCACCTTGAACTCGCTGGAGATCTTCACTTCGTCGACAATGGCCTTCGGCTTGATGATCCAACCGACGAAGATGCAGGTGAGCAGCGCGACGATAGGCATGATCACCGAGTTGGAGATGAAGTCGAAGAAGTCCAGCAGCGTGGTGCCCTCGCCCATCGGCTCGATGAACGACAAGCCGTTGTAGCCCAGGTTCACGAAGATGCCGGCCACCGTGACCACGCCGATGACGGCGCACAGCGCCTTTTTGCGCGACCAGCCCGCACCGTCCTGCACGATGGAGGTGCAGGTTTCGGTCAGCGAAATGGCGCTGGTCAAAGCTGCGAACAGTACCAGCAGGAAGAACAGGAAGCCCACGACGGTGGCCGCGCCGCCCATATCGGCGAACACGGTGGGCAGGATGACGAACATGAGCGACGGACCGGAGTTGGCCGCCACGGCCTCGCCCGAACCCATGGCCACGAACGCGGCCGGCACGATCATGAGGCCGGCGAGGAACGACACGCCGATGTCGAAGCCGCCGATGCGGGCGACGCTCTGCGTGAGGCTGGACTTCTTGTCCAGGTAGGAGCCGTACGTGATCATGATGCCCATGGCCAGCGACAGGCTGTAGAACATCTGCCCGAGCGCGCCGATGACCAGCTCCGGTGAGAACTTGCTGAAGTCGGGCGTGAGGTAGTACAGGGCACCGTCGACGGCGCCGGGCATGGTCAGCGTGTACAGCGCGATGCCTACGGCCATGATGATGAGCGCCGGCATCATGACGAGGTTCGCCTTCTCGATGCCGCCCTTCACGCCCAGCGACACCACGATGAACACGATGGCCATGAACAGGAGCATCCACAGGAAGCTCTCGGTGTTGCTGGAAATAAAGCCTGTGAAGAAGTCTCCGCCGTCGGCCAGCGCCTCCGGGCCGTTGATCAGGTAGGCCGCCGCGTACTTCGTCACCCAGCCGCCGATGATGCAGTAGTACGGCGTGATGATGAAGGGCACGGTGGACGCCAGGACGCCGATGAAGGCGTACTTCTTGCCGAACTGCTTGAACGCGCCGATGGCCGACTGGCCCGTCTTGCGGCCGAGCGCCGTCTCTAGCAACAGCAGCGACACGCCGAACGTGAACACCAGCACCAGGTAGGTGAGCAGGAACGTGCCGCCGCCGTACTTGGCCGCCAGATAGGGGAAGCGCCACATGTTCCCCAAGCCCACGGCGGATGCCGCCGCAGCCAGAATGAACGCCCACTTGCCCGACCAGGCCGAGCGCGCGTGCGCATGCGTTGAAGCCATCGAAAACCTCCGTTAACGTTCAGTTGGTATTCCCCGGAAAATCCGCTCGCGGAACGCGTCCGCAAAGGATCGGATACGGGCGCCCATCCACGTCGTGCACCTGCGCCGCGATCCAGATGCATCATTATACCGGGAAAACCCTGGTCGCCAACAACGTTTTGCCGAAAGATCCGTTTTGCCAGCAACCGACGCCCGAAGAGGTGCTACGGAAGCGTCCTCCGACGCGCGCACCGCCGGCCAGCGAACGCAAGGCTGTAAACGGGCGGGCGACGAATGCGCAACCCTCCTGCGACCGCAAGCGCCTCCCCTCTTTGCAGGGCAGCCCCTCGTCGATACTTCGATGCAAAAGCACCCTTCACCCCTCGTCGAACGGAGAAACCGCTATGCCCGCACTTGCTTGCCTGTCCCGCCGCGCCTTCATGGCGGGAAGCGCCGCGTTCGTCGCCATGGCCGGCCTCGACCTGCTCGGCTGCTCCACCTCTCTATCGGACGGCTCCGCCGGGCCCGGTACCGAAGAAGGAGCCGACCATGCAACGGACACCTATTATGAGAACGGCACCGTCTACACCGTCGACGCGAACGACCGCATGGCCGAAGCGCTGGCCGTACGAGACGGCAAGATCATCTACGTTGGCGACGCCGACAACGGCCGCCCCTACAAAAATGCCGCCGAGAACGTGGTGGACCTGCAGGGGAAGTTCGTGCTGCCCGGTATGATCGACGGGCACATCCACTCCGTCTCGCCCGACTTCTTCGACTTCATGCTCGTCGGGAAGACCAGTTCCGACGACATGCTGAAAATCATCAAGGACTACGTCGACTCCCACCCCGACAAGGAAACTTATTCGGGCTTCGGCTACGCGGCGGCCCTCTTCCCCGACGAGGAACTGGAACGCGGGCCCAAGAAGGAGCGTCTCGACGCCATCAGCCCCGATAAGCCCATCCTCGTGTACTCGTTCGACGGCCACGGCGCCTGGCTGAACTCGAAGGCGTTCGAGTTCCTGGGCATCACGAAAGACACCGAGCCCACGCCCGGCGGCAAAATCGTGAAGGACGACAACGGCAAGCTGTGGGGGATCCTCGCCGATTCCGCCATGTCGCTTGCAGCCGACTACCCCTTCGGCCAGGAGAACCTTCCCCAAGCGCTGAGCGGTTACCTGGCACACCTCAACAGCTTGGGCTACACGGCCATCTTCTCGCCCCCGGGCAACGGCTTCCTACCCCTGCCGGCGGACGCGTACCAGAAGCTTGCCGACCGGGACGAGCTGACCATGCGCGTGCGCGGCGCGGGCATCGTGACCAGCAGGCAGACCGACGACGACCTGCAGAAGCTGGACAAGCTGAAGGCCGAGCACGACGGCGACCTGTTCAAGATCACAGCCGCGAAGTTCTTCACCGACAGCGTCATGGACAACGAATCGGCGCTGCTGCTGGAGCCGTATACCGATGTCCCCGGCTACCACGGCGAAGCGGGCTGGCAGCAGGACGCCCTCGACAAGGCCGTCGAGTCCGTGAACCGCAGGGGGCTCTTGGCGCACCTCCATGCCATCGGCGACGGCGGCGTGCGCATGGCGCTTAACGCCATCGAGCACGCCGAACGCAGCATCCCCGACGATCGCGAGCGCAACGCCATCACCCACCTGCAGCTGGTATCGGACGACGACGTGCCCCGCTTCGCCGAACTGAACGTGACGGCCGTGGCCGACCCGTACTGGTTCGTCAAAACGCCCCAGTATTGGGAGCCGAAGGAGAAGACGGCGTTGGGAGAGCGAGCTGAGAAGATGTATCCCATGAAGGCGTTCGCCGACGAGGGCGCCGTCCTGGTTTCAGCCTCCGACTACCCCGTCACCGCAAACCCGAACCCCTTCGAGGGCATCCAGGCCGGCGTGACGCGCAACCTCGTGAACGGCGGGGAGTTCGGCATCGCCGACATCTCGGACGCGGACGACCCGACCTACCTGCTGTGGCCCGATCAGCGCGTGGACGTGCGCCGCATGATCCGCAGCTTCACCGCCGACGCCGCCTGGGCCCTGGAAATGGAAGACGAGACCGGCAGCCTCGAAGAGGGTAAGTCGGCCGACTTCATCGTGGTGGACAAGAACATCCTGGATGCGAACCCCTTCGATATCAAGAACGCGAAGGTCCTTCAAACCTACTTCCGCGGCGAGCGCGTCTACGACGCAGCCAACGCCGAGCAGTAGCGGCAGACCCGACCGTGCGCCAAAACCCAGTTGCGCATCTTCGCCCGTAAAACACGCCACAGCGCACGAGGCGTGTTTTACGGGCGAAGATGCGTTCCTACGGTGACTACTCGCTGCCAGCTCCCTCCAAATCTGCGGTTTTGGCGAGGGGGCGGGCAGGGCGCTTGGGGGTTGCGGGGCGCTTGGGCTATCATGGTGCGCAGACCAAACGAGAAGGAGAATCATTCATGTGCGGTATCTGCGGATTCACCGGCGCGACCGAAGCCGACGCGCCCACGTTGAAGGCCATGTGCGACATCATGGCGCACCGCGGCCCCGACGGCGAGGGCCAGTACCTTGCCGACGGCGTGGCGCTGGGGCATCGGCGCCTGTCGCTCATCGACCTCGAGAACGGCAGCCAGCCCATGGTGCGCGCCACGGGCGCGCATGACTCCATCGTGACGTCGCCGGCTACGGAAGGCTCCGCCCCCGGATCGTTCACCATCGGCGACTACGCCATCGTGTTCAACGGCGAGATCTACAACTACCGCAACCTGCGCGACGAGCTGGCCGCGGACGGCTGGACGTTCAAGACCGAGTCCGACACCGAGACGCTGCTGGTGTCGTACCTGGCCTGGGGCAAGCTGCTGTTGGACAAGGTGCGCGGCATGTTCGCGTTCGCCATCTGGGACAAGCAGCGCGGCGAGCTGTTCTGCGCGCGCGACTTCTTCGGCATCAAGCCGTTTTACTACACCGTGCAGAACGGCGAAGCCGGCCCGCAGTTCATCTTCGCCTCCGAGATCAAATGCATCCTGGAGCACCCCGCCTACGAGCGCGAGCTCAACGAGGAGGCGCTGGAGCAGTACCTGTGCTTCCAGTTCTCGGCGCTGCCCGAGACGTTCTTCAAGGGCATCTACAAGCTGGAGCCCGCGCACTGCATGACCGTGCACGCCGACGGCACGACGGAAACCGAGCGCTACTGGCGCCCCACGTACGACTTCGACCAGAACCGCAGCCGCGAGGACACCGTGAAGGCCATCGACGCCGCCATGCGCGAAAGCGTGCGCTACCACAACGTGGCCGACGTGGAGGTGGGCTCGTTCTTGTCGTCCGGCATCGATTCCAGCTACATGGCCGCATGCCTGGCGAAGGAGAATCCCGACATCAAGACGTTCACCGTGGGCTTCGCCGAGTACGAGGGCGAGCGCGACGAGATCTCCTGGGCGCGCGAGCTGGCCGACGAACTGCATATCGAGAACAACTCCAAGCACATCGGCGAAGAGGAGTACTGGGAAAGCCTGCCCCGCGTGCAGTGGCACATGGACGAGCCGTCCGCCGACCCGAGTGCCGTGGCGCTGTACTTCGTCGACCAGGAGGCCGCGAAGAAGGTGAAGGCCGTGCTGTCCGGCGAGGGCGCCGACGAGTTCTTCGGCGGCTACCGCATCTACCAGACGCCGTTCGCCAACGCGAAGCTGTCCTGGGTGCCGAAGGGCCTGCTGCGCGGCGCGTCGAAGGCGGCTCGCGCGCTGGGCGTGCGCGGCGCGAACTACCTGGAGCGCGCGAGCGAGACCCCCGAGGACTGGTACTACACCAACGCCAACGGCGTGGCGTTCAGCCCCGAGGAGCGCGCCCGCTTGCTGAAGCGCCCCGTGCAGGCGTGCTCGCCGCAAGAGCTGATCGCGCCTGCGTACGCGGAGGTGTCCGACCTCGATGAGACGACGCGCATGCAGTACGTCGACCTCTTCTTCTGGCTGGTGGACGACATCCTGCTGAAAACCGACAAGATGTCGATGGCCCACTCGCTGGAAAGCCGCGTGCCGTTCCTCGACAAGGAGGTGTTCAACGTCTCGCGCACCATCCCCACCCCGTTCAAAGCGAACGGCGAGCAGACGAAGATCGCCCTGCGCGAGGCGGCCGAACGCGCCATCCCGAAAGACTGGGCGCAGAAGGAGAAGCTGGGCTTTCCCGTGCCCATGGTGGACTGGCTGCGCCAGGACCGCTACTACAACCAGGTCAAGGAATGGTTCACCGGCGACATCGCACAGCAGTTCTTCAACACCGACGAGCTGGTGCGCCTGCTCGACGAGCACAGGTACAAGATCGACCGCTCGCGCAAGATCTGGATCGTCTACATGTTCCTCATGTGGTACAAGATCTACTTCGTGGACAAGACCGTCCCCAAGAAACCGGCGGCGTAAACGAACGAAGGGCCCTACGGGGCCCTTCGCGTTCGCTAGGCGAGCTTCGACGAGTCGACGGCCACGAGGTGGCCGTGCTCGTCCTCGAAGACGCACAGGCCGCCGTCGCGACTTTCGTACAGGTTGCGAAAACGCGCGAAACGGCGCTGCCGAGGCGGCTTCTCTTTGGGCGCAGCCACGGACTCCGGCTTCGGCTCCGGCTCTAGTCGCGGCTCCTGCTGCGGCTGCGTCGAGGAGGGTTCTTCCGGCTTCGTCGCCTCAACCTGCGCGGCAGGCTCGGCAACGGGCGCAGGATCGACGGGTTCGGGATCGGCGGACAAAGGAGCGGACGGCGAATCGACGCGCGCTACGGCCTCGGCCGCCTCGATGAAGTCGCTTTCGTCGGGATCGTTCTTCGCCACGAGATCGCACTCCGCCTGCACGCCGGCCGCCTGGAAATCGGTTTCGCTGGGTTCTTCCACGAAAACCTCCGACTCGATCGACGGAGCCTCGATGATCGGAGGACGCCGTCCCCCTCGATCTCCCCGCTTTTCGATGGCGGCCTCGGCAAGCCCGCCCTCCATCACTTCGATACCCGACGCCATCACGCGCGAGGACGAGGGTTCCGGATCGAGGCCCAAGCGCGTGTACAGCGAGCGGTTGGATTGGGCGATGGACACGAGCTCGCGCGCCAGCGAGACGCGCTCGGCCTCGTCGACGCCCTCTTGGAGCTGATTGCCTATTTCGAGCACGCGCGTCCACGAGACGGCGTCCATATCCTCTTTGAGCGATACGATCTTTTCCGCCTCGCGCGCCACGCGCTTTGCCGTTGATGTGCTGAACATGATACGCCGCCTTCGGTTTATCGGAGGCCTATTGTAGCACGTCAGTAGATGACTCGCCAGAATACAAGCCCTTGAGCTGGGGCGTTCTCCCCCGCAACCCGACGATCGCACGCCTCCAGCACCTCGCCCACCCAATCGGCGTCACGCTGGCCCTTCCCCACCATCACCAGCGTGCCCACGATGGTGCGCACCATGGAGTGCAGAAACGCGTTGCCCACCACCTTGATGGACATGAGGTTCTCGCCCATCACCGTCTCGGGATGGAAGGAAATCTCGCGCACGTTGCGGTGCGTGGGCTTGCCTTCCGCCGAGGCGGCCATGCAGAAGCTCTTGAAATCGTGCTCGCCCAGCAGATACTGCGCACCTGCTTCCATAGCCGTGATATCGAGGCCGCCGGGGACGAACCACGAGAAGTCCTTCATGAAGATGGGGCACGTGCTGTCCACGCACAGGTGGTAGTGATACTCGCGCGCCTGCGCGTCGAAGCGCGCCGAGAAGCCCAGCTTCTTCGGTTCGACCTCGCGCACGGTGATGGCGTCATGCGTGAGCGCGTTGAGAGAACGGCGCAAGCTGGGCAGCGAGCGTCCTGCGATGTCGCGGTCGTCCACGTCGAAGCTGACCACCTGGCCGAGCGCATGCACGCCCGCATCGGTCCGTCCCGCGCACGTGGTTTCCACGTCGCGGCGGAACAGCATGCGCAGGGCATCCTCGAGGTCGCCCTGCACGGTGGTCTGACCCGGCTGACGAGCGAAGCCGCTGAACGGCGCGCCGTTGTACGACAAGGTCAACGCCAGAGTATGGTCGCGCACGGGTTTATCAGCTGCCGCAGCGGCCGCTGCTTCGCGCTTACGCGCGGTGTTTGGGGTGATGGTTTGCGTATTCATAGCCGACATCATAAACGAACACGCCCCCTCTGCGAAGAGGGGGCGCTATCCGCTTGCCAAATTGTTTAAAAGCGCCGCGAAGCTACGTCGTATCGCGCGTTGCCCACCAAGCGAGTTCCGCACGAGCCGAAGGCCCCAGCGGGGCCTTCGAGCGAGCAGGACTGTTTGAGCGACTGGGCAATGCGCGATACGACGCTACGTACGCGAGCCATCGGCATCGCCGCGAGATAGGGCGCCCCAGCGCTTCGCAGCGTCGAGGAGCTCCGTCGTTCGAGAACGACGGAGCATCAAGAAGCCCTCCACACCTGCGAACCGAACAGATCCTGGATCTCGGAACGCATGACGGGGCTGCGGGAATCCACCGACACGGGCAGTTCGGCGCGGAACTTGCGGCCATCGCTCTGCTGCACGAGCAGAACCACGCCGTCGCGACCCGGATACGACTTCAAGATGCGGTTGAGCCGCAGCGACTTCGACTGGTCGAAGTCCGAGGACGCAACTTTCAGCTCAAGGTGCGACGGACGCGCATCGGCCTCGTTCAGCTCGATGACCTCCACCTCGAACGCCATGATCTGATTGCCGCGGTCGTTCGCCTCGAACTTGCCCTTCACCTTCACGATGGCGTCTTCCTGGATGGCCTCGGCGTTGTCGTCGTACTTGAAGCAGATGCACTCCACGTGGCCCGTCGTATCCTCCAAGGTGAACGTGGCCATCTTCGTGCCGCGCTTCGTCAGCTTCGTCACCACGTTCGAGATCATGCCCACGAACACCGCGGACTTGATCTCCTTCGTGCGCTCGGCCAGGTCTCCCAGCGAGAACTTGGTCATACGCGCGATGGTGCCCTCGTACGGGCGCAGCGGGTGGTCCGAGACGTAGATCTTCATGATCTCCTTCTCGAACGTCAACAGCTGGCGCTTCGGCCACTCCACGCCGTCCGGTTCCGGAACCTCCTCCTCGAAGCCCGAATCGGGATCGTCGCCGAACAGGTCGAACATCGACACCTGGCCGCTCTCACGATCCTTCTGGCGCTTCGAGGCGCTTTCCAGCAGCGGCGTCTCGTCAACGAAGTACATGAGCTGCTTGCGCGTGTAGCCCGTCGAGTCGAACGCCCCGCCCTTGATGAGCGCTTCCAGCGTCTTGCGGTTGTAGCATTTCGCGTCCAGGCGGTTCACGAAGTCGTGCAGCGACGTGAACGGCCCGTTCGCCTCGCGCTCCTCGATGATGGCCTCGGCCACGTTCGCGCCCACGCCGCGCACGCCCACCAGGCCGAAGCGCACGCCCTCGTCGGTGGGCGTGAACTCGGCGTTGGACGAATTGATGTCCGGCGGCAACACGGGAATGCCCGAGTGGTTGCAGCTTGCGATGTAGCGGATCAAACGGTCGGTGTTGCCCATGTAGGACGACAGCACGGCCGCCATGAAGTCGTTCGGGTAGTGCGCCTTCAGGTACGCCGTGCGCATGACCAGGATGGCGTAGGCGGCCGAGTGCGATTTGTTGAACGCGTACTTAGCGAATTTCTCCGCGTCTTCCCAGATCTGCTTCGCAATTTCCAGCGGATAGCCGTTCTCCACCGCGCCGGTGTTCCAGTCTTCCTGCAACGCGCGCATAACGTCGAGCTTCTTCTTGCCCATAGCCTTGCGCAGCTTGTCGGCCTTGCCCGCCGAGAAACCGCTCATAGCCATGGATATCTGCATGATCTGCTCTTGGTAGACCATGGTGCCGTACGTCTCCTCCAGGATGGGGCGGAGGCGCTCGTCGTAGTAGTGGATGGAGGTCTTGCCGCTGGCCACCTTGATGTAGTCCTCGACCATGCCGGATTCCAGCGGGCCCGGACGGTTGAGCGCGATCGAGGCGACGATGTCGGAGAAGCGCGTGGGAGGCAGGCGCGCGAACAAGCTGACGTACAGCGCGCCCTCCACCTGGAACAGGCCGTCCATGTTGCCGGACTGCATGAGCTTGAAGGCGCCCTCGTCGTCGATGGGGATGTCCTCGGGAATCACCTTCGTGCCGAAGCGCTGCTCGATGTTGCGGCACGCGATGGTGAGCACGTCGAGCGTGCGCAGGCCGAGGAAGTCCATTTTCAGCAGACCCAGCTCGGGCGTGTAATGGCCGTCGTACTGGGTGATGATGCCGCCGCCCTTGGTGTCGCGCTTCATGGGCACGTGATCGGCCATGGGGTCGCGGCAGATGATGGTGGCGCACGCGTGCACACCCTCGCCGCGCACGTGGCCTTCGATGGACAGCGCGGCGTCGATGACGGCCTTCACGTCCTCTTCGGTCTCGTAGGCCTTCTTGAGATCGGGGTTCGTGGCCAGCGCCTTGTCGATGGTGATGCCCAGCTCGTCGCCGATCATCTTCGTGATCTTGTCGCCGGTGCTATACGGGTAGTCCAGCACGCGCGCGGCGTCGCGCACGGCGTTCTTGGCCTGCAGGGTGCCGAACGTGATGACCTGCGACACGTGGTCCTCGCCGTACACGTCCTTGATGTGGTTGATCACTTCTTCGCGACGGCCCTGCTCGAAGTCGACGTCGATATCGGGCATCTCCACGCGCTCGGGCGACAGGAATCGCTCGAACAGCAGGCCGTTGGACAGCGGGTCGAGCGCAGTGATGTCCATGGCGTACGCCACGATGGCGCCTGCGGCCGAACCACGGCCCGGACCCACGCCGATGCCCTGGCTGCGCGCCCATTCGATGTACTCCTGCACGATGAGGAAGTACGCCGGGAAGCCCTGCTGGATGATGATGCCCATCTCGTAGTCGGCGCGCTCCTGCGCCTCCTGCGGAACGGGATTGCCGTAGTGCTTGACCAAGCCCTCCTGCACGCGCTTGCGGAAGTAGCTTTCCTCGGTCTCGCCCTCGGGCAACGGGAAACGCGGAAGGATGGAGTCGCGCTCCAGCACCACGTTCACCTTCTCGGCCACTTCCACCGTGGTGTCGCAGGCCTCGGGGAAGTCCTTGAGGGCCTCGCGCATCTCCTCCTCGGTCTTCATGTAGAACTGGTCGTTCTCGAAGCGCATGCGGTTGGCGTCGTTGAACGCCGCGCCCGTGCCGATGCACAGCATGTAGTCCTGGGCGCGCGCGTCCTCGCGCGTGAGGTAGTGGAAGTCGTTCGTGGCGATGGTCTTGAGGCCGGCGGCCTTGGCCACGTCGGTCAGCATGTGGTTGAGCTCGGTCTGCGTGAACCCGGCATCGGTGCGGATGCCCTGGTTCTGCAGCTCGATGTAGAAATCGCCCGGTTCGAAGCAGCTGGCGAACTTCTTGGCCCATTCGACCGCCTCGTCTACCTGGCGGTTGTCGAGCAGCTTCGGAATGATGCCGGCGATGCAGGCCGACGAGCCGATGATGCCCTTGCCGTACTTCTGCAGCATGCTGAAGGTGGTGCGCGGCTTGTAGTAGAAGTTGTCCACGTGCGACTCGCTGACCAGCTTCACCAGGTTGTGGTAGCCCTCGTTCGTCTTGGCCAGCAGCAGCAGGTGGTACAGCTTCGGCTTCGTGTCCTTGCGCAGCTCTTCGTCGGTGGTGAAGTACACCTCGCAGCCGTAGATGGGCTTCACGCGCTTGCCCGTCTCGGCTTCCACCTTGTCGCACATCTCGCACAGCTGCGGAACGCCCGACATCACGCCGTGATCGGAGATGGCCACCGCGGGCATGTCGAGGTCGGCGGCTCTCTTCACCATGTCGTAGATATGAGTGTGGCCGTCGAGCAGGGAATATTCGGTATGGTTGTGCAGGTGGACGAATGCCATATCTTGTGCCTCTTGTCAGTCATGGATGCGCGTCGTGGTATCGATGACATTCTAACAGCATTCGTCGTAAAGCGCCGTCTTCAAACAGCGAACAAACGATGGTTTTTGCGCGAACGCCGCCCGCAACAGCAGGCGGCGTTCGCAGCGCTCGATCCGCCGCTTACGAGACGCCCGATATGACGCCGCCGCGTATCTGGCAGCCGACGAGCTTGGACTCGCAGTACACGCTTTCGACGTTGAGCGCCCGCCTGACCTTCTCGATAAGGTCGAGGATGGCCTGCTCGTCGCCGTGGGTGCTGTCGAACACGAGCGTGTCGTTCTGCACGACGGTCCCGTCCTCTTTGGCGAAGCCTCCTTCGGCCTCGTACACGGTATAGCCCGACCCCGCCTCGATGAACAGCGGGATGGCGATATCCTTCGCCTCCTCCATGGTGAGCTCCTGCTTGCCGGTGTCTTTGTCGGTGAGGCCGAAGTACAGGCAGTACACCACTTCCTGCCGATCGGTCACACCGTTGACGAGCGGCTGCGCAGCATCGTCGGACACCTTCGAAGCGCAACCCGCGCACAGCGCGGCGACAAGCGCTCCGGCGCACAGGCACGCGCCCAGCTTCTTCCACGTTCTTGCGTTCATACGAACCCCTTTCGTTTAGGATTCGATCCATTGTAGGACGCACCGCTTCGCTCGCGCGCACCGAGTCGTGCCAAAATCGCGCACAACCTGCCCGATTTCGCACGGCTCGCCGAGCGCTCGCGCATCCTTCCCCACCTTGGGCGCAAATCGACTCCCATGACAATATCCGGCGGGATCGAACCCCCGGAAGGCGCAGGGGGATTTAGCCACCAGGGGTTTTGCATGCCTTCGCGGCGGTAGGACTCAAAGGAATTGCCATAGGCATCGATTCGCGCCCAAACCGAAAGACTGCGGGAGCCCGTCAGACTCCCACAGGGCGCCGGTAGAGGCTTGACGGCGGAAACGGCGTCGAGCGGTAAAAAACGAACGGTTTGGTAATCACACTGATTCGCTTTGTTTTACGGTTCGAGGAGTATCCGACCTGGGGAAACGTTCCCAATCGCACTCGGCGGACTCGAAGCGCCGCGGCCGGGCTCCGCCAGGATTACCAAACCGTTCGATTTTTACCTCGACGCGTGCATTTCGCCGTCAAGCAGGTGTCGGCGGGTGCTGGGGTCGTTCGAGCCCTTAGCCTCGAGCAGACGACAGAAATCCCCGATTGCGCGAAGATCGACGCGGCCGCCCTCGCATCGCGGCTCCGCAGGACTCCCCTATTCCCCTTCGCCCTCCGTCAGATAGCGCTCGGCTTCGTCCAGATCGATGTACATGCCCTGGGTGACGGGCCGCCCGTCGATGCCCGGAAGATTGCATTGCCGATACAGCACGCGTGCGACGGAGCCGTCGCGCCTGATGAAACGATAGGAGAACGGCTCCGACTCGCCGGTCTCTATCATCTCGACGCTCTTCTTGTACAGATGGTCGAGATCGTCGGGATGCACGATCATTCGAAGGTTGGCTCCAACCTCTCCGTAAAACTGCTCCTTCGTGTAGCCGAGGATGTCGAACATAGCTTGATTCATATAAGTTATCAGCATGTCGCCCGACAAATCGTAGCGAATGATGCCCACGGGCACGACCCCGTAGAATTGATCGAGCGCGGGGCCTTCGTCCAACCGCTCCATATCCATTGCCGCCATCTGCAAGGATCTATGCGAATGACCCGAACGGTTGACTCGGTCGATCTTCATCTTGGTCAGAAGGACGCCGGCATCGGTTGCCAAACACGACGCACCGAAGTAGAAGACGCCCTGGTAGTCCACGTCTCCGGTGAATACCGCTTCGCCGCTCACCGCGACGAGATCGCCGGACAGCTCGTTCACCGTGATGGCCTTGTACGCGATGGAGAGCTCCCGGCCGCTCATCGCGCGCTCGAGATGCGCGCGCACCGCGTCGATGCCCGAGAAGCAGCCCTCCTCGAACCGATCCTGCCACTGCACGTCGTCGAAGCAACAGTCTGCGAACGCATCGAGATCCTGCCTTACGAAGGCATGATCGAACAAGCGCACGATGAACGACCGCGCGTCCTCTTTGCGCAGCGGCGATCGCTTCTGGGGCTCGTGCGCCAGGGCGCGTTCCAGCAAGCCGCCGAACGAAGCCTCGTCGACCGGGCGGCTGAAGAAGAAGCCTTGGGCAATGTCGCACCCGATGCCTTTCACGAACTCGACCTGCTCGGCGGTTTCGATGCCCTCGCAAACCACGACCAGGCCCAGCACCTTGGCGATGTTCGCCATCGAGTACACCACGGTCGCGTTGCGGAAGTCGGAAAGGTCGCGCTGGAAGAACAGCTGGTCGATCTTCACTTCGTCGATGGGCAGGTTCTGCAGCATGCCCAGCGACGAGTACCCGCTGCCGAAATCATCCATGGCCACGCTGAAACCGTGCTCGTGCAGCCGCTTCACTTGGCCGATCACGGTGTCGAAATCCTCGACGAACGCGCTTTCCGTGATTTCCGCGCACAGATACGACGGAGGGACGGCGTAGCGGTCGACGATGCCTTTCAACGCGTCGGCGAACGAGTCGTCCAAGAAATGCAAGCGCGAGAAGTTGCAGTTCAGCGGCACGATGACCGCGCCCTTGTCGAGACGGTCGCGCAGGAAGCGGCAGCACTGCTCGAATATGGCCAGATCGAGGTCGACGATGGCGCCGCTGCGCTCGAGCGGCGGGATGAACACGGCGGGGCTGACCAGGCCGCGCGACGGATGCCGCCAGCGCGCGAGCGCTTCGGCCCCCACGATCCGGCCGTTCGAGGGCCTGAACAGGGGCTGGAAGAAGGCTTCGAACTCCCCGCGTTCGAGCGCATCGCCGATCTCGACGGACAGCTCCATCGAAAGCCGCATATCCTCCCGCAGACGCGCGAATTCCGCATCGTCGGTCTCGAACGCGTAGCGGCGGCTCCGGCCGAGCTGCTTCGCCTTGCGCAGCGCCACCTCGGCTTGATGGATGAGGGCCGCCGGCGTCAAGGCAGCTTCCCCGTCCCACGACACGACGCCCGCGCCGGCGGTCAGGCTGACGGACGTGGATTCCCCGGAAGGCCCTTCCCCGTCGATGGTCAGGCGCACGGAGAGCAGATCGCTCGTGAGGCCGTCCAGGACGTCCCGGTCGGCGCCGTCGACGATGGCGAGGTACTCCTCGCTGCCCACGCGTCCCACCATCTCGACGCCGGTCGAGAGGCTCGTCTGCAGATAGCGTCCGAACCGGGCTATGATCGCGTCGCCCACCGCATAGCCGTACGCGTCGTTGAACGACCTGAAATTGTCGATATCGATGACGATGAGGCTGAACGGACGACCCTTCTGGGCAAGGCACCGCTCGATGCGTCGCTCCAAGGTCGTACGATCCGGCAGCCCCGTCAGCGCGTCATAGCCGTCTTCCTCGCCCTCGATCTGCACGCATCCGGAGAATTCAAGGGACTTCCGACGACTCACGAGCGTTCTCCTTCATCTTTGCGCCGCAGCCCGTCGGCGCACAACGATTTCCCCCTTATCATACCACTCTCGAATCCGAACCTCTCGCATTGTCCGAGACCATCCCTCTTCGGGACGCCAACGCCTCGAAAACATAGCCGGAAAAAAGGAAGAGCCCCGTGCGGGGGCTCTTCCACATCTTGCTCGTCAACCGCAGCGCATCGGCCGTTGCGTTGCCAAGCGACCGAAGCCGCGCGTCTTCGAACGCGTCCGCCTTAAGCCGCTTTGGCGACCCTCAGCTGAACGTCGCACCACGCCTTATCGGCTGCGAGCGTCGTCTTGCGAGCCTCCTCTTCGGAGAGTCCGGACAGCTGCTCCTCGATGCCGGCCAGCTGCTCGCGCACCTGCTCGACATCGATGTCGGCCGCAGGCAGCGCACGATCGGCCAAGATGATGACCTTGTCGTCCGTCACCTCGACGTAACCGCCCTGCAAAGCGTAATGCACGGTCTCGGAGGCGCCGACCGCCTTCACGCGCGCCTCGCCGTCAGCAAGCACCGACACGAGCGGAGCATGGCCTTTCAGAAAGCCCATCTCGCCTTCGACGCCGGGCACGACGACGAGCTCGACCTCATCAGAGACCAGCTTCGCCACCGGCGTCACGATGTCGCACATGAACCCAGCCATTACGAGGCCTTCTTCATCTCTTCGTACGCGGCGTACACGTCTTCGATGGAGCCCTTCATGCGGAAGCACTGCTCGGGGATCTCGTCGCACTCGCCGTCGAGGATGGCGGCGAAGGAACGGATGGTGTCCTCAAGCTTCACGTACTTGCCCGGCAAGCCCGTGAACTGCTCGGCCACGTGGAAGCACTGGCCGAAGAACTGCTGCGCCTTGCGGGCACGGTTCACGATCTTCTTCTGATCCTCGGACAGCTCGTCCATGCCGAGGATGGCGATGATGTCCTGCAGGTCCTTGTAGTTCTGCAGAAGCTCCTGGATGCCCACGGCCACGCGATAGTGCTCCTCGCCGACGATCTGCGGGTCGAGCGCGCGGGAGGTGGACTCCAGCGGGTCGACTGCCGGGTAGATGCCCAGCTCGGAGATCGAACGGGACAGAACCGTCTTCGCGTCGAGGTGCGTGAACGTCGTGGCCGGCGCAGGGTCGGTCAGGTCGTCGGCGGGCACGTACACGGCCTGCACGGACGTGATGGAGCCGGTGGACGTCGACGTGATGCGCTCCTGCAAGTCGCCCATCTCGGTTGCCAGCGTCGGCTGGTAACCCACGGCAGAGGGCATGCGGCCCAGCAGAGCGGACACCTCGGAGCCGGCCTGCGTGAAGCGGAAGATGTTGTCCACGAACAGAAGCACGTCCTGGCCCTGATCGCGGAAGTACTCCGCCTCGGTGAGGCCCGCGAGACCCACGCGCAGACGCGCTCCCGGAGGCTCGTTCATCTGACCGTACACGAGGCAGGTCTTGTTGATGACGCCCGAGTCGCTCATCTCCAGGTAGAGGTCGGTACCCTCGCGGGTACGCTCGCCCACGCCCGTGAACACCGACGTGCCGCCGTGCTCCTGGGCCAGGTTGTTGATGAGCTCCTGGATGATAACCGTCTTGCCCACGCCGGCGCCGCCGAACAGACCCGTCTTGCCGCCCTTGACGAAGGGCTCGACGAGGTCGATGGCCTTGATGCCGGTCTCGAAGATCTCGGTGGTGGTGGACAGCTCGTCGTAGTCCGGAGCCGGACGGTGGATGGGCATGTAGCCCTTCACCTCGGGCATCGGCTTCTCGTCGACGGGCTCGCCCATGACGTTCCAGATGCGGCCCAGGGTCTCGGGACCCACGGGCATCATGATCGGGTTGCCCGTGTCGACGACCTCGAGGCCGCGGACGAGACCGTCCGTCGAGCTCATGGCCACCGAGCGGACAAGGTTGCCCGGCAGGTGCGTCTCGACCTCGAGCACGAGGTGCAAGTCGCCCGCCAGGGTCTTGGCATCAACCGTCAGCGCGTTGTAAATCGCCGGCAGCTGATCAGGGGGAAATTCGACGTCAACGACAGGGCCGACGATACGCACGATGCGACCGGTAGCGCCCTTGCTGGCCTCGAGCTCCTCCTTCGTAAGCATTTGTTCAGCCATTTAATCCTCCAAAGCCGCTGCGCCACCGACGATCTCGGAAATCTCCGTCGTGATAGCGCCCTGGCGTACGCGGTTATACAATCTAGTCAACGTTTCGAGCACTTCGGTAGCGTTGTCCGTAGCCGACATCATGGCGTTGCGGCGCGCGCCCTGCTCGGCAGCAGCCGAGTCGATGAGCGCATGGTACAGCGTCGTGCGCACATACGCCGGCAGCAAGCGGTCGAGGACGGCCTCGGCGCTGGGCTCGAAGATCACATCGCCCTCGAGCTTCGCCTCGCCCGCTTCCTGCTGCACGCCTTCGGCGGCCAGCTCGGCATCGAGCGCAGCCGTGTCCACGGGCAGCACGAGCTCCGTGCGCAGCACCTGCTCGGCAGCGTTCTTCGAGTGGTTGTACACGACAAACACCTCGTCGATCGTGCCGTTCTCGTATCCGTCGATGGCGTACGCCGCGACGGACGCGGCCTCCTCCACCGTCGGATCGGCAGAAAGGTCCGTGAACCCGAGCACCGGCTCCACCTTGCGGTAGGTGAAGTACCCGACGGCCTTCTTACCACAGGCGACGACCTGGACGGACGCGCCTGCGGCCTGCTTTTCCTTCATGAGACGCTCGACGTGCCGCAGCACGTTGCTGTTGAAACCGCCGGCAAGGCCGCGGTCCGACACAACCACGACGAACAGCACGTTCTTCACTTCGTCGTGCTTGCGCAACAGCGCGTTATCGGAGCCACCTACACGCTTGGCAACGTTGGCCAACATTTCGACCATGGATTCGGAGTACGGCGTCGCAGCCGCCACGCGCTCTCCAGCGCGACGGATCTTCGCAGCCGCCACCATCTCCATGGTGCGCGTGATCTGCTTCGTCGAAGAGACGGAGCCGATACGCCTTTCTATGTCGTGAAGGTTGGGCATAGTCTACCTGCCTTAGGAAGCCGAGGGCGAGAACTGCAGCTTGAAAGCTTCAATAGCGGCGTTCAGGTCGGTTTCGATTTCATCGGTAAACTTCTGCGCCTTCTCGAGGGCCTCGACGATCTCCGGCTTGGAAGCGTGGATGAAGTCGAGGAACTCGCCGCGGAAGCGGACGACGTCGGACACCGGGATGTCGTCGAGGTAGCCATGAGCACCTGCGTAGATGGACATAGCCTGATCCATGACGGGCATCGGCACGTAACGACCCTGCTTCAGCAGCTCGGTCATGTGGGCGCCGCGGTTCAGCTGATCCTGGGTCGACTTGTCCAAGTCGCTGCCGAACTGCGTGAACGCCTGCAGCTCGCGATAGGACGCGAGATCGAGGCGCAGCGTGCCGGCAACCTGCTTCATGGCCTTGACCTGCGCGGAGCCGCCGACGCGCGACACCGAGATGCCGACGTTGACCGCAGGGCGCTGGCCCTGGAAGAACAGGTCGGTGGACAGGAAGATCTGGCCGTCCGTGATGGAGATGACGTTGGTCGGGATGTAGGCGGACACGTCGCCGGCCTGCGTCTCGATCATGGGCAGCGCCGTGAGCGAGCCCGCGCCGTACTCGTCGGACATCTTGACCGCGCGCTCCAGCAAGCGGGAGTGCAGGTAGAAGATGTCGCCCGGGTACGCTTCGCGTCCCGGCGGGCGGCGCAGCGTCAGCGACATCTGGCGGTACGCCACGGCCTGCTTGGACAGGTCGTCGTAGATGCACAGCACGTGGCGGCCCGGGTTGTCGGCCGTGGCCGGCTGGCCGTTCTCGCCGTTGTACATGAAGTACTCGCCGATGGCGGCGCCCGCCATGGGGGCGATGTACTGCAGCGGAGCGGAGTCGGACGCGGAGGCGTTCACGATGATCGTGTACTCCATCGCGCCGTGCTTCTCCAGCGTCTCCACCAGGCCGGCGACCGTGGACGCCTTCTGGCCGATGGCGACGTAGATGCAGATCATGTCCTTGCCCTTTTGGTTGATGATGGCATCAACCGCAATGGACGTCTTGCCGGTCTGGCGGTCGCCGATGATCAGCTCGCGCTGGCCGCGGCCGATGGGGATCATCGAGTCGATGGCCAGGATGCCGGTCTGCATCGGCTCCTCGACGGGCTGGCGCTGGATGACGCCGGGAGCCTTGAACTCCACCGGGCGCATGCCTTCGGCCTTGATGGGGCCCTTGCCGTCGATCGGCATGCCGAGCGGGTTCACCACGCGGCCGAGCATCTCTTTGCCCGAGGGGATCTCCACGATACGACCGGTGGTCTTCACCTGGTCGTTTTCCTTGATTGCGGTGACGTCACCAAGCAGCACGGCGCCGACTTCGTCCTCTTCGAGGTTCTGGGCCATACCGTAGACGGTCTGGCCGTTGGAACCCACGAACTCGAGGAGCTCGCCCGCCATGGCGTCCTTGAGGCCGTCGACGCGCGCGATACCGTCGCCGATCTGGATGACGGTTCCGACTTCGCGAGATTCGACGCTCGTATTGAGCGCATCGAGCTGCTTGCGCAGTGCCTCGTCAATAGACTGTGCGGTGATTTCAGTCACTAGCATTCACCTCCATCTGTTGATAGTTTGAGCACGTTGCGAGCGCTTTCCAACTGCGACAGGACGCTGGCGTCGATTCGCTTGCCGTTGGCACTCATCAATATGCCGCCGAGCAGGGACTTGTCGATATGCTCGCGCAACACGACGTTCGTTCCCAGGTCGGCCTCAGCTTTCTTCGTAATGACCTCGCGCAGATGATCGTCCAGTTCGACGACGGTCGTGACGTCGACGACAGTGACGTTCAGCTTGCGTTCGAGCTGTTCTCCATAGCTGGCCCATACGCGCGACAGCAACGCGAAGTCCTCGCGCTCGGCCATGACGGCCAGAACGTCGACGAGGACGGGATTGCTGGATGCGAACAGGTTGCGCACCAGCTGACCCCTCTGCTCGGGCGTATAGGAGCTGTCCTCCAAGGCGTCGGAGAGATCCATGTTCGAACGTGCGATGCGCAGGATGCGCTCGGCCTGGTCGCGGACCTCGAGCACGGCGTCTTGACCGCCTGCTTCGTATGCGCCGTCCAGAAGCACGGACGCATACGTCGCGACCTTCTCTTTGAGAATTTGGCGGTTAGTTGGCATTGAAACTGCCCGCCTCGTTCACGTAGCGCTCGATGATCTTGCGGTGCTCGGCATCGTTGAGATCCTCGCCGATCAGGCGAGACGCAACGGAGATGGACAGGTCGGCAACCGAGCCCTGCAGCTCGGAGATGGCGGCCTTCTTCTCCGCTTCGATGGCGTTGTGCGCCTTCTCGATCATCGCGGTGGCCTCGGACTGCGCCTTATCGGTGATGTCGGCCTTCACGGCCTCGCCCGTCTTCTTCGCGTCTGCGACGATCTGGGCGGCCTGGGCTTTGGCATCCTCCAGCTGGCGTTTGTATTCCTCAAGCACGCGCTCGCTTTCGACGCGAGCCTGCTCGGACTTCTCAAGGGAATCCTTGATGGTCATCTCGCGCTTCTCCAGCATGGCCTCGAACTTCGGCCAACCGAACTTGGCCAGAACGATCCAGAGCAGGATGAAGATCACGAGCATGGGGATGAACTCCGCCATGTCGGGCAAGATGGCGCTCAGGCCGCCCGATGACTCTTCTTCAGCCGCGAACGCGAGCGCAGGGAAAGCAAACGTCATGCCGGCGCCGGCAAGCGCGGCAAGCCCGATGCGGGCCGATGTTTCTTTCGCTTTAGCTTTCACGTACGTTACCTCCTATGTAAGCCTTATACGGCACGGTATCCGAATGAGGCTTAGTTACACGATGAAGGTAAGCACGAAGCCGATGAGGCCCAGAGCCTCGGCGAGAGCAGCACCGATGATGAAGTTCGTGAACAGACGACCCTGCAGTTCGGGCTGGCGAGCGGTGGCGACGCAGCAGCCGTAGCAGGCGATGCCGATGCCCAGGCCGGGGCCGATGGTCGACAGGCCGTAGCCCACGAGCTTCAGAGCCGCAAGAGCGAGTGTAATTTCCACAGTTTCCTCCTTTTACCGTTCTCGGGCTTCTCCCGAGAACCATGGACACCTTCTATGTCAACCAGCCGTGGAATAGCCGGTCAAACACCAAACATTGCCGCGCGCAGGCGCGTGCGCCCTCCCCTTTCGGAAAGGACGCGGGGTCGACCTAGTGGTCGGACGTGGCCAGGCCGATGTACACCGCGCTGAGGATGGTGAACACGTAGGCCTGCAGGAACGCAACCAGCACCTCGAGAGCGTACATGGCGAACAGGAACAGCATCCACGCGATGGAGATGCTTCCCACGCCGACGCCCGCGCCCTGGATGGCGGAGCCGATGAACACGCTGGTGAGCAGCGCGAAAATGCCGAGAACCATATGGCCGGCGAACATGTTTCCGTAGAGTCGAACGGCCAGCGTGAGCACGCGCAGCACGGTGGAGAACAGCTCGAGGAACCACACGATGGGAACCATGACCAGCGGCAGGCCCGACGGCGCGAACGACTTGAGGTAGCCGCCCAGGCCCTTGGCCTTGATGCCCCAGAAGATGAAGTAGATGAACGAGATGGCCGCGAGCGCCCAGGTGATGCTGATGGACCCCGTAGGGGTCTTGCAGCCGGGGATGAGGCCCACGAAGTTGCTGATCAGGATGAAGAAGAACAGCGTGGCCAAGAACGGCAGGTGCTTCTTGTAGCCGTGGCCGATGGCGCTTTCGCCCATGTCCTTCTTCACGAACTCGTAGCCGTACTCCACCATGTTGGTGAACTTGTTCGTGGGGATGATCGTGAGGCGCTTGCTGGCCGCAAGCACGACGACGAGCGTGATGAGGAAGCAGATGAGCATCCACAGCACGTACTGCGTCATGCCGAACGATCCCGACCCGAACACGAAGGCGGAATCGAAAGAATGCTGCAGGTGAGGTACCTGTTCCGCTAGGGATTCAAGAGGATTCACGTGTCTTTACCTTTCCATCTTACTTCCGCACTAGATTGCTGACGCCGAACCCGATAGCCGCGACGGAAAGAGCCACGACCTCGGCAAGAACGAAGGGTAGGACGAACTCGCGCGCGAGGAGCGCGCAGGCGATGGCGGTTACGAAGAGCACAGCGACCGAAAGCAGCACACCTAGAAGAAGGGCACCGGCGTGCCCCAGGTTGCTGGTGTCGGTCACTCGTCTCGTCATACGCAAGCCGGCGAACAGCGGAGCGAACCCCGCAGCGCCCGCGAGCGCCCCCAGAACGATTGCTACTGCCATGTCCCACTTTCTTCTTGACCGTCAAGCGCACAAGTACGCATCCTACCAAGCCGACTCGTATGATAACGGAACTTCACGTTCGGCTGACGGCAGGGTTACAAAAACTTACAAAATTTGGGTGAGTGGAAGAATAAACCGGCCAAAAAACTGCATAAAGCGCGGGGGAACGGTAACCGAAACCGTATATTCTCCAAGCGGAAAAGGACAGGAACGAGACAGGTGGCGGGGTTAGTGGCTCATTTTACGTCAGGAGGGCGTGTCAAATCACCCGTCCCCCTGACACGCCCGTCCCCTATCTCATTCCCCTATCTCGTTTACAGGTCGAACACGCGCAGCTTCATGCCGGCTTCCTCGAGCATGGACATGGCCAGCTCGT
>OLQK01000944.1_pt1 | contig 23567 bp, 18 predicted proteins | sample 1672501 | NCBI WGS metagenome assembly OLQK01 (sample SAMEA3136693, study PRJEB25190) | human gut metagenome | biome: human gut; feature: human-associated habitat; material: faeces | place: Austria | collected 2013
CCCGGCAAATGCTGTCACACAGGCGGCCAGCAGACTGGACAGGATCACCAGCAGCGCCCGGAAAATTTTCAGATTGACCCCCATGTTCCGGGCATAGGCTTCTCCCAGCCGATACGCCTGCAAAGGTTTCGACAGGAGAAATGTCCCCACAGACACCGCCACCACCAGCACCGTCTGATCCATGGCGCTCCTTTCATGTCCTCATTGCCTGCTTTCACTGTACGAGCGCGCGATGAAGGAAGCGCAAAGCTCGTGTAAGCGAACGGCAAAGGCGCAACATGTCCCGACAAGACCGTACAATGGGTACGGCAGCAGCTCTCGAAAGGAACCTGCGTGAAAGTCACCATCTACACCGACGGCGCGGCGCGCGGCAACCCTGGCAACGGCGGATACGGCGCCGTGCTCAACTACACCAATCCTCACGGCGAGACGTTCACCCGCGAGCTTTCCGCCGGATACGCCCACACCACGAACAACCGCATGGAGCTCATGGCGGTCATCGCCGCGCTCGAGGCGCTCAACCGCCCCTGTGCCATCGACGTCCATTCGGATTCCCAGTACGTGGTGAAGGCATTCAACGACCACTGGATCGAAGGCTGGCAGCGGCGCGGATGGAAGACGGCGGCGAAGAAGCCCGTGAAGAACGTGGACCTCTGGCAGCGCCTGCTCCAGGCGATGGCTCCGCACGACGTCACCTTCATCTGGGTCCGCGGGCATGCGGGCAACGCGCTCAACGAACGCTGTGACAAGCTCGCAACGACAGCGGCGGATTCGGGTAGACTGCTTGAAGACACCGGGTTCACGGATACCGACGTGGATTAGCACCGCACCGACGCCCGAGCGAGGGGAGACTTCCATGCTACGCATCGCAACTATCGGCACGAGCCCTATCACGAGCGATTTCATCGAGGAGGTCAACGCGTGCGGGGACGCCGTCTTCGTGGGCACGCTCTCGCGCGACGCGGGACGCGCGCAGGCGTTCACATCCGAGCGCGGCGGCACGCACCCGTTCACCGAGCTTGAAGACCTCGCCGCGTCGAGTGAGGTCGACGCCGTCTACATCGGCAGCCCGAATGCGCTTCACGCCGAGCAGGCGCTCGCGTGCATCGCCGGCGGCAAGCACGTGCTCGTCGAGAAGTCGTTCGCCGCGAACGAGCACGAGGCGCGACGGGTCTTCGAAGCCGCGGAGCAGGCGGGCGTCGTCGCGCTCGAGGCGATGCGGCCGCTTCATGACCCCGCGTTCGTCGCCTGTCGCGACGCCATGGCGAAGGTCGGCCGCGTGCGGCGTGCGAGCCTGCATCTCGGCAGCTATTCCTCGCGATACGACGAGCTCCTCGCAGGGCGCCACACGAACATCTTCGACTGCGAGATGGCGTCCGGCGCGCTCATGGACATGGGCGTCTACACCGTGGTGCCCATGATCGAGCTCTTCGGCGCACCGGAGGAGATCCTCGCCGCTCCCGTGCTCCTAGACAAGTGCTCGCGCGACCTCACGCATGGCGCGCTCGACGGCGCAGGCGAGGTCATCGCGCGCTATCCCGACAAACTCGTGACGCTCCATTGGTCGAAGATCTCGAACGACGAGGTTCCCTCGCAGATCGAAGGCGAGGAGGCAACGCTCACGTTCGCCGGCACCTCCGAGCCTGAATGGTTGCGCATCAAATACCGCGGGACGGTAACGCGCTCCTCAGCAAAGAAGGCGCGGACGACGGGCGATGAGCTGGCGAAGGCACGGACTTTACCGATATCCGCATCGATACCGTCCACGCAAAGCTCGATTTTCCCACCCAGTCGGTCGATCTTCTCGAAGGTGACGGGTTCGTTGACGATTGCCGCGGCCGGAATCGTGCGGACGATGAGCCCGAACGAGGGGCCGTCTCCCAAGCGGCAATGGGACACATGAACCGCATTGCCGTCGCCCGACGGCCAGAACATCGAATTGTGGTGCGCGGTCACGTCGTATACGCCCCTGTAGAAGTTATCCGCCTGGGAGCTGCCGAGACCGAGGTCGAGACGTTCCACGCGGATGGAATCGACCATCTCCCTCCATCCATGCTCGATGAGACGGTCCCGGACATGCGCGATTTGCCTGATCGCGGTATCGATGTTCTCCTTCGTCGCGGGGATAGGGTAGTCAAGCGACTCCTCCAGGATCCCGGCGATATCGCCGCGGCGCCAGCGGCAGGCGATGATCTCGTCGTCGTGGAGCCTGCCTTCGTTGGGTGTGTAGTCGCGGCCGACGCGGTGCTCGAAGACGACCTTGGCGCGCGTGATGTCGCCGAACGGCGTTGCCCTGGCCCAGGTGCGCGATCCGCGGTGGTAGCCGCTCGTGACGAGATAGGGCATGTCGGTGCCGCCTCGGACGGCCGAGCGGGCGTCGTCGGTCAACGCGACCAGCGCGCAATCGCTCCACTTGTCATACTCGAGGACGACATGCGGGACGGTCTCCATTTCGATACTCCAATCATATTGCTGCGGACGGTGTGGCGGCCCTATTGTTTCTTGCCGCTTCGTCCGAGCTCGGCTCCATCGCGATTCAGCGCGGCCTTGGCGGCCGCTGCGGCCATGGCTTGCGGCTCGCGTGGACTTTCCTTCCGTCCGGGATCTATCGATGCGCGGAGCCTGCGGTCCTTCTCGAGCCTCAGGTCCGCGTACCTTTTTCGGGCGGCGTAGTATGCGGCGCTGTCGCTCTCGCTGCCGTCGAGGCCGTGGACATGCGCCATATGGGCATCAACGTGCTCGACCATTGCGGCGCCCGCCTTCTCGATTTCGTTTGCGAGCTCCGCATCGGTGAACCCGCGGATATCCGACGTGGCGGAACCGCCCCGGCGCATGACCCCGTCAAGCGAGTATTCCCGCCCGCGCAATCCCTCGTAGGCGAGCTTCGCCTTCACGATGTCGTCGAATAGCGTGCAGTCCTCCCACTCGCGGGTCGGATGGTCGTATCCCGTGGCGACGACGTAGGGCGTGTTGTACCCGTCGATGGCCGGCACGACCCCGTCGACGGCACCGGCGATGAGGGCGCACCCGGCAACGTCGTCGTGCTCGAGGATGATGAAATCGATAGTTCCATCCATGTTGAAACTCCCAAACGAAAAAACGCCGCGGCAGGAACCGCCTGCCGCGGCAAAGTGAACTCAGCGCTTGTTGCCGACGAGCTCGACGGCGCCCTTCGCGCCGCCCTCGGCGGCCGACAGCGCCGCGGCGGCGATGGCCTGCGGGTCGAGGGGCTTCTGCGCGGCCGTGCGGGCATCCTCGGTCACCTTGCGCAGCGTCGGCGCGAGGTCGGGCAGCTCGCCGTACAGGTTGTTGACCCCGAAGCGCTCATCGAACCTATCGACCGCGACGCGGTTGGCGAAGGCTCGGATGGCCTCGATGCCGTCGAGGCCGTGCTTGTACACGCACAGCTCGCGTTTGCCGCCCAGGCGCTCGATATCGTCGACGGTGATCTCGTCGTCCCCGATGAGGCCGGCATCGATCTTGTAGACTGCCAGGTCGCCGTCCTCGCCGTCCACGGCGGAAGTCATGACGAACGCGGCGTCCCTATCGCTGCTCGGCCAGACGACGGCCTCGGTGAAGCTCGAGAGCCCGAAGGCGTCCCTGTAGAAGTCCGCGCCCTGTTTGGTCGAGATGCCAAGGTCGAGCGCATCCTCGTCGATGATGGCGCTGATGGTCTCCCAGCCGTCCTCGATGGAGCGGTCCTGGAAGCCGTCATGCGCCATGAGCTGTCCGATCGCGGCATCGATGTTCTTCTCGGTGGCGGGGACGGGGTAGGAGAGGAAGTCGGAAAACGCTTCCGCGACGTCATCGCGGCACCAGCGGATCGTGCAGAACTCGTCGCCGCGCAGCTTGCCCTCGGCGAGCGGGTAGGGATGGCGGCACGAGCGCTCGTAGTCGATCTTCGCTTGGGCGATGTCGGTGAAGTAGTGCCCGGCGCCCCAGGAACGGGACTCGAAATCGTATCCGTCGGCGACGATGTAGGGCGATGCGTGCCCGCTCAGGACAGGCTCGTGGCCGCCCGAAGTGGCGACGACGAGCGCGGTGCGCGTGTTCTCGTCATATTCGAGGACGATATGCTCCATGGCGCAGCTCCTTAAAGGGATCCGCCGCGGAAAAGCGGCGGCGATGTGGATATTGCCCTGATGATATGGTCGGGGCGCGGCCGTGTGAACGCATGTTCCCGAACGGGAAGCGCCGTCCCTAGAGCGCGGGCCTGCGCCCGTCGGCCGTCCCGTCCTGTTTGCTCGAACCAGCTGCCCTCTTGGCGCCGCGGGCCTGCGTGCACGGGTCGGTGAGCGAGCGGGAGCGCTCTCGCGACTCGGCGGCGAGGCGCGCCACGAGGCAGGGGTCGGCCGTGTTGGGCGACAGCGTGGCGCACGATGCGGCCAGGGCCGCGTCGGCGAGCCTCTTGACGCCGTCGGCGCCGTCCGGGACCTCGCGCATGTAGTCTCTCGAGTCCTCTGCGGTGTCCACGAACCCGAAGAACGCGCGCTCCCTCCCGCCGTCCGCGATGGGATAGGCGGCGCCCTCGATCAGGACGCCTCCGTCACTGCGCGCGTCGACGCAGTTGACTCCGATCTCGGCGGTATCGGTCCCGCCGAGGCCGATCGTGACGGAGAACAGCCCTTCGGAGGTGCCGATCGCTTCAGGGACCTTAACGCCGAACTGCCGGGCCGTCGATATCGCCGTCTCGGCGGCCATGAGCGCGGTGGCGTACAGCTCCGGGCTCGACAGCCCGCGCACGAGCGCGGCGCGGCAGCACCCGGCGAGCGTGTAGGAGTTCGCGGCGGGGGCGATGCCTCTCGGGAACACGGGGATGCCGGGCGTGTTGGCCTTGAGGAGGGGCGAGGCGGCGGCGAGCTGTTCGAGCTCGAAGCGCGAGGGCGTCTCGTCGAGCAGGTCGGCGAGCAGGTCGGCGACGGCGTCGAGCGGGTCTCCGGCGATGCGGCACCAGGTCGGAACGTCGACGGCGATGCAGGCGGCGTGCCCGGTCAGCCGCCCGGCCTCGCGGTCGATGTCGCGCACCTCGACCCTGTTGAGCGTGTACCCGCCCGCCCCGCTCGCGACGGGGCAGGTCAGGATGCTGGAGTTCTCCCGGGAGATGATCGTGTAGTGCGCGCCGTCGCAGAATACGGCGGAGTCGATTTCGAGCGGCTGCATGGCTTGTCCTTTCGGTTTCAAGGGGACAGGGGGCCGGAGACCGGCCCCCTGTCGGACGTGTCCTTCATGGCGTATACCCTAAAAGCGCCCCGGCTTACATGCCGGCTTTGCGCTTCTCGCCCTCGGCGTGCCCATCGTGCGCGGATGCGGCCGCCGAGCATCGCGCGGCCTCGGCGATGTCGACCGGGACACCGAGCGCGACGCCGTTGGGCACGGCGGTCGCCGCATTGTGCGCGGCGGAGTCCTCGCAGATGAGCCCCTGGCGGCGCAGCTCCGCCATGCGTGCGGCCTCGCGGGCCTCGTCGTCGGCCGCGGCGGCGCGCTCGTGCTCGCGCTCGGTCTCGCGCTCCTCCTCGACGCCCACCTCGATCGCGGCGGCCTCGGCCTCGTCGCGCTGCGCCTGCTCGCGCTGGCACTGCAGCTCGGCCTCGATGCGCTCCTGCTCGAGGACGGCCAGGCGTTGCTCGAGCTCGTCGAGCTCGGCCTGCTTGGGGAACGGCTCCTTGGCCGCCTTCTGGGCGTCGGCGAGCGCGCGCTGGGCGGTCCCCAGCTTCAGCTCGATCTCGGCGGGGCCCTTCGCGTCCTTGGCGATGATTCGGTCCATCTGGGTGAGCACGGTGAACGCTCCTTTCTCTCCGGAGGGGAAGACCCTCTCCGACATGTGCACGTGTTTAGCGGGATCGACCGCGAGGCCGATATAGGGCAGCCAGTCGTCGTCGAGGACGTGCTGGCGGCGGCACACGACCGACAGGCCGCGGTAGGTCCCGATGGTCTCCTGGCAGCCGGGTCGGACGTCGTAGGCGGCGCGGCGCAGGGCCCGGATGGCCTCCTCCTTGTCGGCGATGTGCGTGCCGCCGACGGTGAGGAAGCTGTCCTTGGAGCCGAGCGTCTGCTGGCGCACCAGGTCGGCCTCGGAGAACGGGATCTGGTCGTCGGCGAGCATGTCCCGTTCGGCGGCAAGTGCATCGACCAGCGGCCGGTACTGCGTCTCGATCTTGTGCTGGACGTCGGCAAGGCCCTCCAGATGGGACTCCCTCATGAGTTTGAGCTGGCCGATCTTGTTCTCGACGTCCATGCGCTCGGCCACGGTGGGGTCGCCCTCGGCGATCTGCTTCATCTGCGCGAGCGACAGCACGGTCTCGTCCAGGTCGTCCATCGTTCGCACGGGCGACTTGTTCGTGAACACCTGGCTGATGAAGCGCTGCTTGCGCTCGACGATGGAGTAGAGGTAGCTGTCGAACGTGCCGGTCGAGACGTAGCGGAAATCGTGGACGTGGTCGAAGCCGTTGCCCTGGCGCACGATGCGCCCCAATCGCTGCTCGAGGTCGGACGGTCGCCACGGGCAGTCGAGGTCGTGGATCGCGGCGAGTCGCGTCTGCACGTTCGTTCCGGTGCCGAGCGTCGTGGTCGACCCCAGCAGGATGCGGATATCGCCGTCGCGCACCTTCTCGTACAGCGCCTCCTTCTGCTTCGACTTGCCCTTGGCGTCGGTCACGCAGGCGATCTCGGACTCGGGGACGCCGGCCTCGATGAGGCGGCGGCGCACGTCGTCCTGGATGTTCCAGCGCCCGGAGGCGGGCGTGGAGGAGTCCACGAACACGAGCTGGGCGCCGCGCTCGGCCTCGGTGTGCTCGCGGATGTCGAGGATGTTCTGCACGCATGCGTCGACCTTGCCGCCGGAAAGCGGCTCCATGTCGGGGTCGTCCTCGAGGTAGAGCAGCTTCGGGTCGAGCGCGACCTTCCTGCCGTCGCCGGTGATCTTGAGCATGTTGTCCACGCTCGGGTCGCAACCGGCATGGACCTTCTCGCCGCGCTTCACCAGCGCCTCGACCTCGGCGAGCTGTTCGGGCGTCGCGGGCACCGCGACCGCGTGGCTCTCGAGCTCGGGGAGGTCGAGGTCGAGGTCGTCTGCGGTCATGATGTCGCTGTAGCAGTGGAACGAGCTCATGAGCTCGGGGAGGTTCTGGAACCTGGCGAAGCGGCGTTTGATGTCCAGGCCGCCGCCCTCGGGCTTCGGCTCCAGTGTCTCGGTGACCTCGCCGAAGGTCTTGGCCCACGCGCTGAAGTTCGAGACCCCCTGGCTGGCCAGCAGGCTCGGCGAGAGATAGCGCTGCATGTTGTAGAGCTCGGCCATCGTGTTCGTGACGGGCGTGCCCGTGGCGAACACGATATTGCTGCCGCGCCCGTTGCCGCGCAGGTATTCGCACTTCATCAGGAGATCTTCGCACTTGGCGGCGTCGCTGGTCTGCATGCCCGGCACCGAGCCGCCCGACACCGCGAGGTTCTTGAAGTAGTGGGCCTCGTCGACGAATATCGCGTCGCAGCCGACCTCCTCGAACGTCGCGCCCTCGAGCGTCTTTGATGCGTTTCGCTTCTCGAGCGACTGGAGCTTGCTCTTGAACTTGTCGCGCACGCCCTCGATCTGCTTGACCGAGAAGTCCTTCTCCCCGGCGCCGTCCTCCAGCTCCATGAGTCTGGATTCCTCGAGCTCGTCGATGCGCGCCGTGAGCGCCGCCTTCTGCGCCCCGTAGGACATCTGTAGCTTCTCGAAGCGGCTGAATCCGACGATGACGGCGTCCCAGTCGCCCGATGCCGCCTGGCCCCAGAACCGGCGCACCGAGTCCGGGCTTTTCGCCGCGGCGTCGGTGAGGACGAGCAGCTTCGCGTCGGGGTAGAGCTTGAGGTAGTCGGCGGCCCACTGCTCGGTGAGGTTGTTCGGCACGACGATCATCGGCTTGCGGGCTCGCCCCAGGCGCTTGAGCTCGTGCATGGCGGCGATGCCGGTGAATGTCTTGCCGGCGCCGACCGTGTGCGCGATCAGTGTGCCCTCGCCGTCCTGGATGATGCGCGCCACCGCGTCGCGCTGGTGCTTCCTGAGCTGGATGTCGGGCGACATCCCCGGCAGCGAGAGGTAGTCGCCGCTGTACGCGCGCGGGGCGACGCGGTTGAGCTTTCGGTTGTAGATGTCGGCGAGCATGGCCGCGCGGCCCTCGTCCTTCCAGACCCACTCGCGGAAGGCCTCCTCGAGCTCTCGGCGCTTGGCGTTGGCGGCGGCCGTGGCCACCGGGTCGGGGATCTTCTTCTTGGACTTTTCCGCGACCGGGTTGTAGTCGGGGTTGTCCTTCTCGATCTGGATGAGGCCGCCGTTGAGTGCGGCGGTGAGGATCATGAAGCAGTTGTAGGAGCCCACGCCCCACTTTTTCGCGACCGACTCGTCCATGCCGCCGCTGGCGGACGTGACGCCCCACCTGCCGGAGACCTCGGAGTAGCGGACCTCGAGGCCGCGCGCCTGGGCGGCGGTCTGGTAGCTGCCGCGCACCCGGCTCTCGTGCCCGTAGCCGATTTTGAAGGTCTCGAGCGCGAAGTCGCGGATCACCGACGCGGGGACCCAGGAGCTTCCGAGCTGGCAGGCGATCTGCCCGGGGACGAGCTTGACCGGCTGGACGGCCTCGAGGCGCGATTCCAGGCGCTCGAGGGCCGCGACGCGGTCCGGATCTACGGGCGGGACGGCGAGCTTGGCGGCCTCCATGAAGTGCGCCTTGTACTCGCGGAAGCGCTCCAGCCCCTCCTCGGTGGCGAGGTCGGACAGCTTTGCCGGCTCGCCGGAATAGTAGTCGACCAGGTAGGAGGGGCGGCCGCCGCGGCGGAGCAGATCGGCTTTCGTGACAAGGTCCTCGGAGCGCTGCTTCCGCTCGATGCGGTACAGGTACTCGACGGCATCGGGTGCCGCCCTGAGGGCGCGGGCCAGGCGCATGCCGTTCTCGATACGCGCCTCCCTCACGGAGACCTCCCCGTAGGACGAGCGGACGGGCGGCTCGATCTCGACGCCGGCGACCGCGCGGAAGGTCTCGAAATACTCCGACCTGTTGAGGATGCCTGAGCCGCCCGCGGCGAAGAAGGCGCCCAGCTCCTCATCGGAAAGGCCGCTGTCGCAGACTAGGTACTTGATCGCGTGCGCGGGCGTCTTCGCGACGTCCTTGTCGATCTGGCCCGAATAGAAGTCGCCGAGGCCGCGGGCCAGCAGGTCGATCAGCGGGTTGCCGGTGGACACCGACGCGCGGTCGTCGCCGTCTTGCACGGCGATCGGGCGCGGACCGTCGTATGCCTCGAGCGCGAGGGGGATGAGCGCCGGCCAGCAGTCCCAGTTGATCCGGCGGGCGCCGCGGTCGAGGCCTTCGGAGTGCGCGAAACCGTCTACCGCGAAGCGCGATGTCGTCGGGTTCAGGCTGCTCTCCCATAGGTGCGTCTTGCGCAGCTGCGCGAGCGCGTCGCGGGCGTCGTCGGGCAGGCCGTCGGCATCGACGGAGAACCCGAGGTGTTCGTTCCAGGCCTGACGGGTCTGGCGCTCCGCGCGCCCGCGCTCGGCGTCCAGCAGCGCGCGGACGTGCTCGAGCTTGCCGCCCACGTCGCCGGAAAGGTACTCGTCGGCGGTCATTACGTGCGTCGCGTCGTCGGGGTCGGAGACCACGAGGTCGCCCAGGCGCTCGAGCGCGGTCCGCACGTCGGTCTCCATGAGGTCGGCGAGGAAGTCCATATCGACCCCGCCGCGCGCATCGATCGTGACGGCGAGGGCGTCCGAGGGGTTGCCGACGTGCTCGGGCGTGGGCGCCTCGGGGGTGACGAGGCGCTTCTTGAGGATGTCCGCCTTGCCGGTCACCTCGCCGTTGGAATCAACCTTCTCGAGGCTCAGGAGGTTGAGGGCCAGCGAGTGGTCCGTGAACCCCTTGGAGGGGAACACGGCGAGGTTCTTCTTGGAGTTGATGCGGCCGTAGCGCTCGAGGAAGGAGTCGTATTCGGCGGAGAGCCCGGCGATGGCCTCCTCGACCTCGTCGTCGTCCGCGCCGGGGTCGCGCTCGAGGGCGAGCAGCGCACGGGCGCCGTCGCGAAGCAGGAGCATGGCGCGGGCGCGCTCGGGGCCGGTCTTGCCGCCGCCGGGCGTGAAGGGCTCCACGGCGTCTTCCGTGCCGTACCAGATCGTGCCGTCCGCGGCGACGGAGAACTCGAACTTCGTGGGCGCGGTCGGGACCGCCGAGACCCCGGCGGCCTCCTCGGCTGCGGCCATCTCGACGACGTCGGCGCGGTCGACGCTGTCGCGCAGCAGGTCGGAGACGCGGTCGCCGAGGGCGGTGGCCCCGCCCTTGAAGCTGACGCCGAGCGTCGGGCCCATGGGACCGCTGACGATCGACATGTCGCCGATGGCGCGGCCGGGATGCTCGTTGAAGTATCGGTTGATGTTGACGGTGTCCTCGAAGGGCGAGGTCTCGACCCACTCGGGAAGCTCGTCGTCGGACAGGGCGATGGGCTCGGGGCGGCGGCGGAGCAGCAGGATGTCGCTCAGCGCCTCGGTTCCCGCCTGGCGCCTGAACGTCTCGGCCGGCAGGCGCACCGCGCCCAGGAGCTCGGCCTTCTCGGCCATGGCGCGGCGGGTCGCGGTCGAGTTCTTGTCGAGCGTGTATCGGCTGGTGAGCACCGCGACGATGCCGCCGGGGCGCACGGACTCGATGCTCTTCCTGATGAAGTAGTCGTGGATCGGCATGCCGTCGATCTTGATGTCGCCGCTGTAGGGGACGTTGCCGATCGCGGCGTCGAAGGAGGCGGGGGAGACCCGGCACTCCTCGAGGCCGGCGGCGGTGATGTGCGCCTTGGGGCAGAGCGCCTGCGCGATGCGCGCGGAGATCGGGTCCAGCTCCACGCCGTGGAAGTCCAGGGCGAGGTCGGCCGGCGCCAGGCGCATGAAGTTACCGGTGCCGCAGCCCGGCTCGAGGATGGCGGCGGGATTGTCGCCCCGGCCGATGCCGGCCTCGCGCAGCGCGTCGTAGATGGCGCCGATGACGGGCGCCGGCGTGTAGAAGGCGGTGAGGACGGTATGGCGCTGGGACGCGAACTCGTCCTCGCTCAGCAGCTCCCTGAGCCTGTCGCGGATCTCGCCCCACTCGCCCTCGGCCTTCTCGGAGAAGGCCTTCTGCGCGCCGCCCCAGCCCGAATAGGCCTCCATGGCGGCAATCTCGGCGGCGGTGGCGCTGCCTCGCTCCTCGGCGGCGGCAAGCGCCTCCAGGGCGGCCAGGTTCTTCCTGGCGCGGGCGATGGGGCTGCCGGCGCACTGCGAGTCCACGCCGGCGACCGCGTCGATGGTCGCCGCGTCGTCGGCAGGCTCGTCGATAGGCGTCGGGGTCTCGGCCTCGGCGGCCCCTACATGGCCTCGATGATCTCCTTGATCGCGATCTCGGTCGCCATCGCCTCGGCGGAGTTCGCCTTTTTGATGAAGCTCGGAAGGTCGCTCGAGCGAAGTTCCGGCGTCGCCCCGCACGACTTCATGCAGCCCGGCGTGAGCTCGCTGATCCGGTTGCGGTACGCCGTCTCGATTTGCTCGAGATACGATTCCGTCTCCCCGGATGCCTTCAGCTCGGCTACCTTCTCCGGCAGGTTGTCCAGCATGAACTGGTACCTCATGCCGCGTACTCCCGTATACGGTTGCTTCAGGACGGCCATCTTCGTCTCCCTTCCGAGATGCGTCGGCGGGCGGCTCGCCCGCGATTTGGTTTACATAAGACCGCGACTCGGCGGCTTTGTCAACGGCATTCTCCGTGTTTTCAGTGACGGCGAACAGGAAGTCGTCGGTCATGGCGAAAAGGGAGAGCTGTCCTTCTGCCTGAAGCGTCTTGCGGGAGCGGCGCGCCATCGGTGCCTCGCCTTCATGGTCTGGTTTGCGTTATCTCGGATACCGTATCCCCATGGGACGCCAGCGCCAACGCGCCTTCCCGAACGGGAAGCGACGGCCCGGGGGAGCCTCGACCGAGGCATGGCGTCAGATGTCGTTTCCTCTATCCCGGGTATTCAGATATTGACGGTTGACGTTGGGAAGAATTAACCACGGACCTGAAATTAACTTTATGCCGTGGGTACGATTGCGATTATGGGCAGCAGTTATCTAGGTTGGTGTTGTTTGGCAAATGATCAGAAGCGTATTCATCGCAAGGAACCGAAACACTGGCTTCCATTCGCTGTTCGAGGTAATCGGGTCCGACAATCCGGTACCGGCGACAGCGCCTATGGACTTCGATCTGGCCGAGCACTTGCTTCGGTGGGGCACGCTCGACGAGCTCGTCGCGGCAATCTCGGAATCGGGCCCGCTCATCGATCGCAGTATCTATAAAGAGGAGAATAGGCGGTTGTCTATCAACGAGGCCATCGAGGTCGTGGAGGAGTCCGTCGGCGGCGAGCGTGGTTTCACGCGTTGCGACGAAGACTTCCTCTATCTCCAACTGTGCCTTGAGGGGGTGTCTGCGACGGGCAGCGCCTCGTCTCTTTATCCGTCTCGGGCCTCCGTCTCGCGCGATATCGAAAGGCACGGCCTTATCGAATCCGATGGCCTTGCCGAGCTGAGAAGGTGGCGGGAGGCCGATCCTGGATGCACTGTCGTGGTCGAGCCTCTGGAGGATATCGTACTGTGCCGAAACCTCGGGTCGTTGGTACTGAGGCTGACGGCGAACATCAGGTCCGGATGCGGCGACGTACTCGAGAGAAGCGGTTTCAGGCACTTCGACAAAATACACCGATCCCGCATCGCCGGGGAGCTCGAGGACTCCTATTACGTCTTGCCGTTTAAGCATAACTCGTCTTTTGACAGAACTCTCAACTACTCGTCGAAGTGGTTCGAGAACGTCTTCGGCTATATGGTCATCAACCCGTTGGAGACGCGGATTCTCGACCTGAGTCCGAAGAAGGACAAGGTTCTTTTCGGATCAGTCCCCAACGCGGTTCTGATAACCGCGCAGATAAAGACCGGCGAGGGCGCGCCGTTCTTCGACGTCTGCTGGAAGCCGGAAATCGAGAAGACCCAGCTGTATCTCAGCATCGATGATGGAGGCAATCAGAGAGACGAAGCGGTCGCTTTCGTGGAATCTACCGTCGAGATGCTGCGCGGGCTGACTACGAAAGACGGCGAACCCCTCGGATGGTCCGTAAGCGAGCCATCGATTTTCGATAACGAGCCTTTGCCCAGGTATCTATTCCACTCCGCGGCTGCATCGATGTTCGGCTCGATTATCTACCGTTACGGATATGTCCCCGCGACGTGTAAGAATTGCGGGAACGGCATTTTGGTTAAAACCAGGGGGAAGAGACGCGAGTTCTGTTCCCCGTCGTGCAGGACGCAGTATTCGAACCGAAAGGCGGGACTCTAGGGGAATCCGCCTTTCGCTCTGGCGATGCGCTCTCCGCCCTAGTGGCGCCGGCCCGGGCCTCCCCGGTCGGTTTCTTTACTGCATGCAGGAACATTCGGACCTCCGGAAATCAGTGACGCGCGAGATGCGTGGCGGCATCTTCCATCTGGACACGGCTGCGCCGTGCGGCAGCCGCCGCCCTATGCGCTAGGTCGACCGGACTTTCCGCCGGAGCTTCCGGGTGCTGCTCCGCGCCTGCTTTCCCATTGGGGGTATTCGCGCCCACATCGCCCTTCTTTTCCATATCCAAGGCCTCCTTCTCACTGAGTCCGCTGAGGACCGTGCAGGTGCCGCCGAACCTCGCGAAGCCCCAGCGGACGTCGGCGAGGGCTTCCGATGGAGTATGGTCGTCATCCGCGAACGTCTCGAATCTCTTGAAGATCTTGCCGGCCAGGTCGCGCGGGGTCTCGAAGACGAGATCGGACATGTAATCGACTCCGTCGAGCCACTTCCCCTCACGTAAGAGATCGTCCTTTCCGACCTCGAACAGGAACGTGAGCCGGGTCGAATCGGGTTCCTCCAGATCGAACTGCGACGTCGCCGCCATGGTCTCGAGCCTTTGCGAGAAGACTGCGACGTCGTCTTCCCCGATGAGCGCGGCGGCTCGGTCCGCCGGCATCTGCCTTACATTGAAAGCCATCACACATACCTCTTTCTATCTGTGAACCTTGATGTCTGCGCTTCCGGTCTCACCGGCATGCGCCGCTGCCTTGGCGGCTGCTGCCATGGACGCTGGGCTCACGCCCTTCGAGGCAGTCGGCGCTACGGCCTCAACGGCCGCGCCGATCTTCGCCTCGATCTCGTCGCAGCGCACGGAAACCCTCTCGCACTGTTCCTTGACGTACCCGAGGGCCGCCGGGACGGGGACGTCGAGCTCTCGCATGGCGGTCTCCGCCTCGGCGGAAAGCAGCGCGAGGTCGAAGTCGCGGGCGAGCCGTGCGTCCGGCATGTCGTGGCGGATGGAGACGATGGAGCCACCGAACGAGATGGGGGAGGACTGGAAGCCGTGCCAGCCGCGGCGCCTCGAGCTGAACGTGAGGACGGTTCCGGCCTGCGGTCTAGCGGTCGCGAGGAAACCGTCGGCGAGCGTGCAGGAGATCTCGATGTCGCGCCCGTGGACCGTGACGGTGCCGAGCTCGCGGGACCTGTCGCTTCCGAGCGTGCGCGCCACGTTGAAATCGTCGACCATCAACCGGTCGAACAGCTCAACGTCGACCGATGAGGCGCGAAGCCCCTCCATCTCGTCCAGGAACGCCAGGATGCCCTCCTGCGCCTGCGCGCCCATGCCCTCGATGATGGGACGTGTTCGATCGAGCCTCGCGACGTCGATGAGGGTGAGGTCCTGCATGAGGCGGCGCGCGTCGACCTCGCTGACCGAGGTCTTGAAGTTCTCGCCGATCCACTGCGAGGCGGCGAACGGGTGGCCCGCGAAATCCATCAGCGAGGCGCCGGCCCCGCCGAGCTCGATGCAGTTGCGGCGGACCGACTCCGCCACGGACTTCGCCGCGGCGTCGATCGCGAACGCGTCTCGCCCGTCGGCGTAGCCCTCGGCGACGCGGTCGAGACCGAGCAGGCGCGCGCCGGCGAAGATCTCGGCGCTAGGGTAGATCGCCGCGTCCGCGACCCCCTCGCCCAGGCCCTCCAGCGTGCCGTCGTTGCAGATGAGCGCGCCCGAGACGCGGTCGATGAAGGCCTCGCTGCAATCGAAGCCGCCGTGCTCGGACTGGAAGGCGAGGCAGATGTCCCCGCCGTCCGTCATGGTTGCGTGTTCTCTGTTCATGGTCGCTCCGGGAATCTAGTGTTTGGGCCCGCGCGACTGCGCGGGCTCCTCTTCGGTAGGTTCGGCCGCGGGGACGGCCTCGGCAATCGTTCTGGCGACGGCGCATTCGTTGATGCCGTCCACCGCGCGCTCGCGGAAATCCTGGTCGAAGTACTCGAGGTCGGCGCGGGCGTGCTCGAGGGCCGCTTCCGCGAGCATGGATCCGATGGCGGCGACCGGGTTCTCGTGGACGCCGGCTTCGTCGAGCGTGCCGTCATCGATGAGCTCGTCGATCAAGCGGAGGAGGGGCGCCATGATGTCGCGCCCGATATCTGAGTACTCGGTGAGGTAGGCTGAAGCGTCGTCGCAGTAGTATCGGGAGTAGTCCCTGTCGCTGTTCTTCCACTCCATGAGCTTTCCTTGGGCCTCCGCGACGGCGGCTTTCATGGGGTTGATTACGGCCGGCAGCTCGAACATGTCCTCGAAGCGCGTATCGGCCAGCAGCTTCCCGAGCGCTCGCTGGTTCTGCTCGGTGGCGACGGCGAGCGCTCCGAGGAGCACGGGCATGTCCACGTCCTTGAGCTTTTCATAGAACGTGAGCTTGTCGAGCGCGATAGAGCTGTCTTCGGCGCGGCGGCACGCCTCCAGCGCCTCGCGGTAGGGGTCGAGATTGTCCAGCTCTTCACCCACGCGGTCGCGAACCTCTCCCAGGGCGAGCTCGGATGCCTTGCAGATGGGGGAGGTGATCAGGAAGAAGCCTGCATCGTCGGAGAGTTGGAAGGACAGCGACTTGCGCCCGTCCTTGTACTCATGGATTCCGGCGGTCCATCGCCCGCCGGACATGTTGGCGACGAGTGCGGCCATGCGTTTGGTGGACTGTACGAGCTGATCGTCCAGCTCGAAGCAGGTATCCACCTCCTCGCCGGAAAGCCAGAGTTCGGCCGCCTCGCGGTTCTCGAAGGCTTCGCACAACCAGGTGTTGCGTTCGAAATCGAACGCCTCCCAGGTGGCGAAACCGAGCTCGTTGCCGCAGCTTCGGACGAGAAGTTCGCCGGTCTCGGCTTCCGTTCCATGCTCGACGGTGCGCGTGGCGTCCTCGCCGTAGAGCGAGGCCATGCGCTCCGCTTCCTTTTTGTCGACGGCGTCGTAGTTCCACATGGCGGTCGATCCTTTCATCGGGCACCCTCCGGCGCCGCGGGTATATTCGCCCTCGATGCTATCCGCGCTCGGCCCCGACCGCCCCCGCGCCCGTTCATGTTTCCCGAACGGGAAGCACTCATCCGCACCCCAGACACCCTGGAACGCGAAAGGAAAGAGCCGCCGCCCGATGGGCGACGGCTCCAGGGCCTCGCATATGGTTCCTCATTGCCCCTTGGGGCAACGCAGCGTGCGCATCTACCCGAAAAGTTCGATGAGCTTTTCGGCCTGTCGCTGCCCGATGCCCGCGACGCGGCGGGACTCCGCGATGCCGATTGCGGTCATGGCGCTTTGCGCCTTCGCCGCGCCGACACCCGGCAGGGCCATGAGCAGACGCTTCGCCTTGATGCGCCCGACGACGGGTTTTTCCTTGCCATCGGCCAGGGCGGTCGCGATGGCCACTTCGCCCGATTTGACGCGGTCAAGGTACTCGGCGCGCGCGGCGCGCATCTCGGCGGCTCGCTTCAGTGCGGCGGCCCGCTGCTCGGGGGTGAAGTTGTTCCCGAAGGCGGCCTTCTTCTCGGTCATGGTCGTTTCCTTTCAGTCCTGCGGCATCGCGGCCGCGTACCGCCTAGAGCCATTCGACTACGGTATCGCCGGAATGGACCGAGGCGAAATCGACGCACAGGGTCCGGCGGTGTCCCGGCTGCGTGTGCCTGCCGTCGTTCACGGTGAAGATAGCGAAGCTATCGAATACCTGCGCGAGCGTGCAGTGCACCTTCGCGAGGTTCGCCGCGGTGCCGCGTTTCGAGCCCGTGTGTCCCGAGATAGTTGCCCGATGGCCCAACTTGCCCGAGAACTGTTCGCGGTATTCGGCGATCGTCAGCCGCCCGTCCCTCGCGGGGTCGCACTCCCATCCGAACAACTACACCGCCCCCATGCCAAGCATATGAGCGCCGCGTCCGGCGGCAAAGTCGATGATCGGCTTCATAGATGCTCACGCTTTCCAGAGGTCTTTCAGATACGGCAGGAGGTATACCCCGCAACTGCCTAAAAGATGCGCTCAGACCGCAAAAACCTTACATCCTCGACCGGATATGGAGAAATGGGGCCGCTAGATGGAACGCCGCGCCACAAGGTAGAATCGATAGCAAGCGGAACCCGTTCCTTATGCTGTCACACCTTGGGAACGCGGGCAACGCAGGTGCGCGCCCCGGGGCCGGGCGAAAACGGCCCCCTCCCTTCCCTCAAAAACATCTCCGATTGCAAGCGGCGGCCTGCCGAAATCGGCGGGGCGGCCATTCCGCTCATCCGCAAGAGACCCAAGGGCGATATGTACCCGGACGCCATGCTCCCGGGCTGCCGTCAATCGTCCCAACGGATCATCGTCAATCGTCCCAACGGATCATCGTCAATCGTCCCAACGCAGCAGGTAGATGACCGTATTTAATTGTCTGGAATTGAGGGGGGGCGACGCACCCCGCGAGCAGGCGGGCGGCGGGGTTGTCGCAGTAAAAATGGCCGGGGGTGCAGCCCGGCCTTTAAACCTGAAATCCGCATCGCCCGTGTAACTGGCTAATCACCTGCGCAGGGTCCGCTTCGTTCACCCGTGATTCTACCCGGTGGACCGGAGTTGATACGCAGATGCCCGGGGTGGAGCCCGGGCATCTAACTAAACCAGAAAACTAGGCCGCCCGCGCTCCTTGTTGCTTGCACGGGACGCATCGTCTTCTACGGCCATCTTACCCAACTTCGGCAAGGTGTAGACGCGCCCTCAGATTCTACATTTGAGCATATCGACCTCGGCCGTCCGCCGATCTCCCTAGCGCTTCGCAAGTGCGGCGATAAGCTCGGCGCGCTGCGCTTCCGTGAGACTGTCCGCATTGCGGGCTACGTGGTGCACGGCGTCATCCAACTCCTGATCGCAGGAGGTTCCGATGATGTCCGACGGTTCGACCCCGAGGGCGCGCGACATCGCGGCGATCGTGGCAGGCCACGGCAGCCGCTCGCCGTTGACGTACCTGCTCACCGAGGCCGGTGTGAGGCCTGCCGCCTCGGCAAGCTCCTTTTGACTCATACCCCGTTCCTTAAGTAGGGCAGCTAGGTTCCATCCGATCAATGTAGCCATTCGTCACTCTCTCCTGTTTGGCGATATAAACCGCCTATCGGTAATCCCGATAGACATGGTTCCCAAAAAATGAACCCTAATAGGCCATCACGGCCTATTTACAGCCATTCCAGAAGATGCCCAGTTAGCAACGCAAGATATCGCGCAGATCGTTTTGACAATCGTTAGCAGCCGTTTTTTCAATAGAGACGAGCCCTAGCGCGTTGCCATTCCTCAAGCTGATATAATCCTCTACTTCCTCCCGCACATTTCCAGACCTTTTACCCCGAATACCCCGAGCTCACACCCACAAAAAATGGCCAGCACCGCATCCGCGGCCCCGACCGTGAAACACCCTGTGTATCGAGATGTAGTCCGCCCGCTCAGGCCCGCCCGGCGAACCCTCCGCATATCGACGGGGCTAATACCCGCCAAGGCCCCGATCGAGACTCGAGAAGTCCGGGACCCTATCAGCTCCACAGGGCGAAAGTCCCGGTCCACACCATCTCCAGCCGATTGCCAGCCGAAGCCGGCCGCGAGGCGTTTCCCACATCCGGCGGCCCTACGGGACGGATGGGGTCCCTCCATGCCGCCACCCATGGAAAACGCGAAGGCAAACCGGGCGCGATACCCAAAAGCCGTCTGCCTACACAGGCAGACGGCGGCATTGCGGCCGAAATCGCCTATTTCCTCTTCTTCGGGCGCGCGATCTCGGCCGGTCTGTCCGCGGGGTCGAACGACCCGGCGCGGAACTCAACGCAGCCGGTGGCGCCGCGCGGCGCGGCGAAGAACCGCCAGGGCTTGAGCGCGACATCGAGCGATACCGCCTTGAGCTCGCCGGGCTCGCCTTCGCGCACCCAGACGACGTCGATGGGCACGCGCATCATGCAGGTGTGGATCGACCGGCAGCCGGGGAAGTACAGGCCGCACGCCTCGGGCACCTCGCGTTTGAGCATGAGCCCGCAGAAGCGCTCGAGAAAGCCCCGGCAGGTATGGGTGAGGATCGGGACCCTCTTGCCCGAGGCCGTGACGGCCACGGCCTCGTCGAGATATCTGTCGTTCATATCGGATGGCTCCTTGATCGGAAGGTTAGAAGAACTGACCGAGCTGTAGGATCATCGGCGCGAGCATGAGCATGATGATCGAGGGCAGCATGAGCAGAAGCATGGGGAAGAGCATCTTGGTGGACAGCTTGTTGGTCATGTCGTCGACCCTCAGGCGGCGCTCGGTGCGGACGGACTGCGCCTGCATGCGGATGATGTCGACCAGAGAAGATCCCGCGCGCTCCGCCTGCACGAGCGATGCCGTGAAGAAGGTGATCGAGTTCACCTGGGCGCGGTCGGCCAGTCCCAGCAGGGCCTCGGAACGGCTCGAGTAGGCGGCCTCCTTGGCGACGCGGGCGAAGGCCTCGGCGATCGCCCCGTCCATGCGGGTGCCGACCGATGCCAGCGCGCCCTCGAACGACGACCCGGCCGAGATGCAGATGGCCATGAGGTCGAGCGCGTCGGGCAGCTGGCGGTCGAGCTCGTCGCGCCATTCGGCGCGGCGGGCGAGCAGCCACGCCTGCGGCGCGGCGAGCCCGGCGACGGCGAGCGCGCCCGCCGCTGCGAGCCCCTGCACGCCTCCGACGAGCGGCATGGCGATCAGCCCCGCGGCGGCGCCGGCCGAGAACGACGCCACGCGGATGGCCCAGAACGACGCGGCGGGCATGGTGACGCCGGATCGCGAGAGCATGTCGCGCGTGGCGTCGGCGACCTTCTCGCTCATGGGGACGTAGCGCGTGACGCTGTAGGTGAGCGTGTCCAGGCGCGTCTCGCCGCGCCGGCGCCGGCTCGGCCGCTTGACCGGGCCCGACTCGATGCCGCCGAGCCGCCTGAGCCCCAGGAAGGACAGCAGGCCGGCGACCGTGGCGGCGCAGAGCGACAGCGCGACGCCGCGCAGGATTTCGATGTTCACGGTGCTTCCAATCTATCCGGCGCCGCCTAGTCGAGCTTGACGTCGCCCATCTTCCTCATCATGAGGTAGGCGAGCGTGTCCAGCACGACGGCCAGCGCGATAAGTGCCCAGCCGGAGGGCTGGCTGTAGAACTCGCGGTGGGAGGGCGAGATCGCGAGCAGCGCCGCCATCATGAAGACGGGCAGGCCGACCATGATCTGCGACTCGATGCGGTTCAGCGAGGTCTTCGACCTGATGGCCTTGCGGGCCTCGACGCGGGCGCGGACGGTCTGGCCGACGTTCTCGGTGATGTCGGCCAGCGAACCGCCGGTCTGCTGCGAGATGTCGACGGCCGTGGCGAACAGGCGCAGGTCGCGGCTTCCGGTGCGGTCGGCCACCTTGTCCAGCGCCTCGGGTACCGGGGTTCCGGCGCGGATATCCGAGGTCAGGCGCCTGAACTCGGACTTGATCGGGTCGCTCATGTTCTCGGCGACCGGCCCGATGGCCTGTGCGACCGACGACCCCGCGCGCAGGTTCGACGCGATCAGCGGCATCGCCTGGCCCAGCTGCTCCTCGAACTTCTTCTTGCCGGAGTCGCGGCGGACCTTGAGGTAGAGGGGGAACCCGGCCGCGCAGACGGGGGGCAGCAGCAGCGACAGGGGTCCGACGCCGAGCGCGAGCGCAGTGAGCGCCGGCAGCGTCGCGGTCGCCGCCCACACGATTTCGGCCTCCTGGACCGACAGCTGCGGGGACGCCTGCTCGCAGACGGAGACGAGCACCGCGGCGACCTTGCCGCTCGGCCGCTCGTCTGCGGACTCAACGCCGGCCTGCTCGCGGGCGATGCGCCCGCGGCGCGCGATGATGAGCATCGCGACGCCGAGCGCAAGACCTGGCAGGGCCGGCAGCAGGTTGACGATGTTGGAAAGCGACCCGCCCATGCTAGAACACCGCCTGGGGGTTGAACCAGTCGTCATCGACGAAGACGCCCTCGTTCGCCATCTTCTCGATATGGCGGCGCATGAAGCGCTCGCCGGTCGGGACGAACCAGCCGGAGTGCTCGGGGTCGTTCGGGTCGTGCTCGAAGCGGACGATCGGGGCGATCGTGACGACGTCGCCCTGCATGCCCTGGACCTCCGCGATCTCGGTCACGCGGCGCACGCCGTGGGAGCGCTCCGTGTAGATGATGAAGTCGATGGCCTGGCTGATGTACTCAAGGATCTCGCGCGAGGACATGCCGGTGTTAGCCTGCTGGACGAGCGTGCGCAGGCGCGTGGGCACCTCGCGGCAGTTGTCGGCGTGGATCGTGGTGAGCGAGCCGTCGTGGCCGGTGGTCATGGCCTGGAGCATGTCGAAGGCCGCCGCGTCGCGGCACTCGCCGACGATGATTCGGTCGGGGCGCTGGCGCAGCGCGTTGGTCACGAGGTCGCGGTAGTCGATCCGGCCCTTGCCCTCCACGTTGGCGTCGCGCGTCTCCATGCGGGCGACGTGCGGCTGGTTCAGGCGCAGCTCGGGCGTGTCCTCGATGGTGATGATGCGCTCCTCGGGCGGGATGTAGAGCGAGATGGCGTTGAGCAGCGTCGTCTTGCCCGATCCGGTGCCGCCGGCCACGATGGTGGACATGCGGCCCTGCACGATGGCGCGCATGATCTCGAGCATGCGGCCGTCGAACGACCCGTTGGCCATCAGGGCCTCGGGGGTGAGCGCGTCCTTGCGGAACTTGCGGATGTTGATGAGGTGGTGGTCGACCGCGACGCCCTTGAGCACCGCGTTGACGCGTGAGCCGTTGAAGGGCGTGCCGGGCCGGACAATGGTGCAGTCGCACAGCGGCGAGGCCTCGTCGCAGCGGCGGTTCATGCCGGCGGCGATCCGGTCGATGGTGAACTTCACGTGGTCGTCGTCCTCGAAGCAGACGTCGGTGAGCATGAGCCTGCCGGAGCGCTCGACCCACACCGACTCGGGCCCGTTGACCATGATCTCGGAAAGCGACTCGTCGTGCAGCAGGTCCTCAAGCGGCCCGAAGTAGTACAGGTCGTTGATTGCCGCGCGCAGCACCTCCTGGTAGGCGTCGTCGGCGATGCGGCCGGTCTGGTCGATGAAGCGCTCGGGCACGAGGTGGTAGAAAGCCGGGTCGTCGATGATGGGGCCGATGACCGAGGCCGCGTCGCGGTCGCGACTGCGCACGTCGGCGTCGGGCTGCTCGGTCTGGTTGTCGGATGAGAGCTGTTCACGCGCGGCGCGGTATACGGCGCGCTCGAGCGCGATGAGGTCCCTATTCAGCATCGCTGGCCCCCTCGGCGGTCTGCGGGATGGCCGTGAGCGTCACGTTCGGGTTCGCCACGATGGCCGCGGCCTGGTCCTCGGTGACGTCGAGCGTCACGAGCGAGTACCCGGCGTCCGGCGAGCCGGACAGGGCGGAATCGAGGGCGATGATCTTGACGTTGGCGCACACCGTCTCGGCGCTCGACGTCGCGCCGTCGGAGACGACGGCCATGACGTTGACGCGGTCGCCGACGCGCAGCAGCGGCGACAGGCTCTTGGAGGAGTCGAGCGACAGGGCGATGGCCACATGGCCGTCCTCGATGGCCGACGTGATGTGCGCCGGCGAGCTCGATGCCTGGAGGGAGGACAGCGAGATGGAGGTCCCGGCGGTCTGCGTGGTGAGCGAGGTGTGGCCGGCGACATCCGAGACCTTGGTCGCGGCGTCGGTCGGGCAGTACGCCTTGGGGACGGCCTGCGTCTCGAGGTCGGCTTCGGTGATGGTCTCGCCGGCGGCGACGTCGCGGTTGGTCACGACGACGTTAACGGAATTCGCCTCGTTCTTGGCGATGATCGCCGAGGACTCCGCGACCCGCATGCCGGAGAACACGGTGGCTCCCACCGACACGGCGATGGCCGCGGCGGCCACCACCGTGAGCGCGCGTGTGCCCTTCGAGGGGCCGGCGGTGGCGGGCTTGGGCGCCGCGCGGCGTGGCGCGGTCGAGGGATCGCGCCCCTCGGCGGGCTTGGCATCCTTCTTGCCCTCGGCCTTGCCGAAGCGCCCGCGGCGCTTCTCCTCGCGCTTCTCCTCGCGGCTACCGCCGCGCTCCTCGGCAGCGGCCTCGGTTTTCGCACCGCGGTCATCGCCGGCGTAGGCCGGGCGGCTCGGCTCGGGGCGGTATGCGCTCTCCTGCGCGGGCTCGTGGCGGTATGTATTCTCCTGCGCGGGCTCGTGGCGGTATGTATTCTCCTGCGCGGGCTCGTGGCGGTA
>OLQK01000945.1_pt1 | contig 23531 bp, 19 predicted proteins | sample 1672501 | NCBI WGS metagenome assembly OLQK01 (sample SAMEA3136693, study PRJEB25190) | human gut metagenome | biome: human gut; feature: human-associated habitat; material: faeces | place: Austria | collected 2013
TTTGGCAACGCAGATGCCGTGCCGCAGCCGCCGGAGCGGTGCTTAAGCCGTCAGGTGGGAATTGTGCGGTGTTGCCTTAGTTCTTGTACTTGAAGTACTCAACCAGGGTGCGGTAACGGAAGTTGCCGCCATCGGTGTAGGTAGCAAAGGTACGGGTCAGATTGTTGCTGCTGTTCATACCCATGCTTTCCTGGTTGGTGTAAGAGATGCGCTGGTTGTTCTGGCGGATCTCGACAACTTCATCGTTCTGGAACTTGATGGAAGCGCTGGTGATCTTGTCATCGGTGACAAATTTGCCGCAATGACGGTCGAACAGCGGGTTGCCAGCGCCAATATTGTTATCGCTGGAGAGTCTGAGCACGTTAGAATAGCCGTTGGAGTTGCCGCTGTTGGTCCAGCCGGCCAGGTGGCCGTTGCTGTCATAGCTCCAGGTGTCAGTACGCACGGTCTTGTTGCTGCTGTTCACAATGGTCATCTTGGTGTAACGGTTACGGCTGCCGCTGCTGGTCAAGTTGACGATGCAGGTAACTTTGTTCTGGCCGTTGTATTCCCAGAACTTGGAAACGCTGCCCAGGCTGTCCCACTCTTTGGCAGTCCAGTAGCTGTACAGGTACCAGCCGCCATTGTAGCGGTAAACGGAGATCTTGGCAAAGCGGTTGCTGTTATCATACTCATAGCGATACTCGTAAGAGTAGTTGTCGTTGCCGTACTCGCGGTGGGTATGCTTGGTCAGCATGCCGTTGTATTCATAATAGAAGTCGTCCTGAACCTGCAGGTTGCCGGACTTATCGCGGCGCTGCTCTTTCAGCAGGCGGCCCTGTGCATCGTAATCGGTGGTCAGGGTATTCATCACGCTGCCGTCAGCATAGTAGTTGGTGCGCTTGATCTCGCGGTACTTGGTCACATCCACGTTGGTGGACTGCAGAATGCCGGTGTTGTAATCAAACACGCAGGTAATGCCGTCGATCACAACGGTGCCCTTTGCCATAGCGCCGGTGATGAGGTCAAAGTAATAAGTACCCTGAGAGTTGGTATCCCAGCCCTTGATCATATGGCCGTTGGCATCATAGCGAACCCACTTGCCGCCGTTGGAGTCCTGATAGACATCCTTGCTGACAGCCATTGCGCCGTTATTGACGGAATCCAGCCAGTACCAGGCATCGGAAGCGGGGTCATAGATTTCCTTGCCGCGGCCAGTGGTGCCCTGGCGCTTGCCGCCTTCGTACCAGAACTTGTCGCCGTTGATGTTGACCCACTGCTTATCCAGGCCAATGCCTGTGGTGGTATCAAATGCGCAGGGAATGCCGTCTATCGTACACATCCCCTTTACCATAGCACCGGTCACGAGATCGAAGTAGTAAGTACCCTTCTCGTTGGTATTCCAGCCCTTGACCATATGGCCGTTGGCATCGTAACGCACCCACTTGCCGCCGTTGGAGTCCTGATAGACATCCTTATTGGTGGTCATAGCGCCGCCCTGAACAGCATCCAGCCAGTACCAGGCATCGCTCTTGGGGTCATAGATTTCCTTGCCGCGGCCAGTGGTGCCCTGGCGCACGCCGTTTTCGTACCAATACCAGGGGCCGCCGGGGTATTCCTGATACCAGCCGTTCTCCGGCGGTGCATCATAGGTAGCGGCGTCCTCTTTCACGTTGTCCTCTGCCGGTTCAGCGTCAACTTTCGGTTCCTCGGTGGCTGCGGTTTCCGGGGTAGCAGTTTCCACCACTGCAATGCTTGCAGCGGTTTCAGCCTGCGGGTTCGGCTCCTGTGCAAAAACGGGCAGTGCCATAGCGGACACCATTGCCAGCGCCAGCAGGAATGCGGTGATTTTTTTCTTCTGCATATTCCGTTCGTTCCTCCTTATAAATGGGCGTACCCGGGGATTTTCCGGCTGCACCCGGCAGCCTGTTCGGCCGCGCGTTGCTTTTTTAATCAAATGCGGCCGGGCCGAAAAATCAACCATAAACCGCGATTTCATTTATTATACCACACGCCAAAAAATTCCACAACATTTTCGCCATTTTCGAATTGTAAAAATTCAGGGCGAGTTTTTGGGTTTTTTACCCGGTTTATCATTTTCTAAAAATCGTTATCCCGTCAGGTTAGCGGGCGCACAATGGGCGTTCCAACGGGTAAGAGGCAGGTTAAATGGTGGTAGTGCATTATAAAGAGAACGGCCCCTCAGAGGGAAGCCAATTTCCTATTTGGGTTTTCATCAAAGCACCTTACGTTGGGTCGTTTTAAGCGCCTCACTCGATCACAATCCCCGTTCCATCCAGTAACCTTACCACATCAGGAAAGCTGAACCTTGCGCCTTTCAACTTGTTGGTCTCCAAATCAATGGCGTATTCTTCGGCGGTGCGCAGGTCGGCTTTTTGCAAATCGCAGCGGGTGAACCGGGTTCCGCCCAGCCGCACACCGTAAAAACTGGCCCCAGCAAGGCGGGTATCATCAAAGGTGCATTGCTGCAGTTCCGCCCCGGTCCAGTCAAAGCCGTTCAGTGCCATGCCGGAAAAATCATTGTAGCGGAACGCGCAGTTTTTGATTTTGCCAAACGGCTGGAACACCCCGCTTTTGCCCTGCAGCCCGCCCCACGCCATGGAGCGGAACGCACTGTTCAACAGCCAGGCATCTTTCATGGTGGTAAAGCTGAACACCACGCCGGAAAAATTGCAGTGGTCAAAGGTACAGGCGTTGAAGCGGCAGTTCTGCACCCGCGTGCCCAGCCAGCGGCAGTGGTCAAACACACAGTCCTCGAACTCGGCGTTTTCCAGCAGCTCGCCGGGGTCATAATTGGCAAAGGTCTCCCCTTGATAAAATCGGCGTTCCGCCATCAAAACTCCTCCTTGTGCTGTTGGAAAAACTCAAAGGTATCCCGCACGCTTTCCAGCTCGGTCCAGCGGCGGGTGCGCACCGGGTCACTGTCCAGATCATAAATGCGGGCACCGGGGATTGCCAGCAAAAACGGCGAATGGGTGGCCAGCACAAACTGGCAGCCGTAAAACCGGGCCGAATCTGCCAAAAAATCTGCCAAAGCGATCTGCCGCGCGGCGGAAAGGCTGTTTTCCGGTTCATCCAACAGATAAAGGGCATCCCCGCGCAGTTTTTCCTGGAACATCAAAAAGGCGCTTTCGCCGTTGGAGTGGGTGCGGATGTTGGGAGACAAAATTTTGCGCGCCACCTGAGATTTGGAATAGCGCCGTGTCGCGCTGACCTGCTTGAGCCGGTCATAATCCTCCATGCTGTGCATCTGGAATTTGGCGGTGCGGGCCTCGGTGTATTCATCAAACAGGCTGCCGCGGCGGGTATCAATGTTATCGTTGATGGCGCGCACATCCAACATATAGTCAAACACATCGTCGCTGGTCAAAATCAGGCTGCCCGCCGGGATGGCGTGCAGGGTGTGGAACTGGCACAGGGAGACATAATCCGGGAAGAAATCACTGCGGTTATACTGTGCCCCGCGCTGCAGGCGCAAAGCGTCCGCCATCACGTTGAGCGCTGTGGTTTTGCCGGAGCCGTTGCCGCCGTACAAAATGGTCACATCCGCCAGGTCCAGTGCTTTCAAGCCCCGGCCTGCAAACAGGCCAAAGGGGTAGAAAGAATCATAGCAGGTCATTTTGGCCCGCGGCGACTCGGCAAGGTAGTTAGCCTCGCTGTTTTGGCTGGGAAAATAAAATTCCGAAAGATAGATCACATCTCTCTCCTCCATTCCGGCTTCTTTCTCAAATTATACCATGCCGCCGGGTAAAGGCAAATGCCTTACATACAGGCAGCGGTTTTGGGGATACGGCAAAGATTTTGCGGGTCAAAAATAAAAGCATGTGCACCCGCCCTCCTCGAAAACCCAAAATTTTCGATTTGTTTTGTCATGCACATGCTTTTGTGTTATCTGATGATACGCTGCGGTTTATGCCGGGAGGCACCGGAGCGCCGGAAATTCAGCCTGTTTTTTATAAACACAGCCGAATTTTTGCCGTACAGCCGGTATAGATTATTTCTTCTGAACGTACTTGAGGCAGTCCAGCATAACAGCAACCAGAATGATGATGCCGGAGAACACGAACTGCAGGTTCGTATCAATACCCAAAGTGGTCAGAGAGTAAGTCAACGCGGTGAAGATGAACACACCGACAACCACGCCGGAAATCTTGCCGATACCGCCGGTGAAAGAAACGCCGCCCACAACGCAGGCCGCGATGGCGTCCATTTCCCAGCCCTGACCATATGCAGCGGAGCCGGAGCCCACCATACGGATGCATTCCAGCCAGGAGCCGAAGCCATACAGAATGCCTGCCAGAATAAACGCGCCTACCGTAACGCGGAATACCGAGATGCCGGAAACAGCAGCAGCTTCGGCGTTGCCGCCGACTGCGAACAGGTTTTTACCAAAGGTCGTCTTGTTCCAGATGAACCACACAATGATCACAGCTGCGATAGCCCACAGGATAATGGTGGGGAAACCGCCAATCTTGGGGATGATCATGCTGGGGATGTTGCCTTCGATACCGCCAAAGGAAACACCCTTGGTTGAATAGGTGACCAAGCCAAAAATGACCAGCATGTTCGCCATCGTAGAAATGAATGGGTGCATTTTGAACTTGGCTGTAAAGAAACCTGCGATGGTGGTAAAGACTGTGCACAGGACAATGCAGACAAGCAGCGCCAAAATAACGCGTGCAACGACCGGCAGCCCGGTAAAATCAAACACATGGCCAAAAACCGCACCGGTGTTGATTCCCTTGTGCATAATGATGGTAGCGGCAGTCATGCCCATACCAACCATACGGCCAATGGACAGGTCCGTGCCGGCCAGCAGGATCAGCCCGGCAACGCCCAAAGCCAGGAACATGCGCGGCGAAGCCTGCTGCAGAATGTTTAAAATATTGTTGACGGTAAGCAGCGGCACTTTCTTGCCGAACTGGGCAATCAGGCACAGTATAATAAAGATGATAACGATTGCAATGTACAGACCGTTGCGCAGCAAAAAGTCACGGCGATTAAATGTGTACTTGTAGTTTTCCCACTTTTGCGCCAGAGACTCGCCAACCGTAAACTTGGACAGGCGCAGCATATCGATCAGGTGATATTTGTAATCAAACGCAGCATGCCGGCGGTCCTTGATTGCCTGGCAGTCCTTATCCAACTGCATTTTGGCGTCAAACAGGCGGTTCTTGTGGACATACTTTTCGTCCTTGATTTCCTGCTGATTGCTCAGCTTGGAAAGCGCCGTCTCGTGTTCCTTTTTCAGCTGTTCTACAGTTGCCTGATATTTCTGCTGGGCTTGTACCTTTTCCTGCTTGCAGCTGGCCACCACCGCCTGGTAATAGTCGCTGTCATAATGGGCTTTCAAATAGGCTTCGGCATCAGCGATCAGCTTGTTGATCTGGCCCTTGTTTTTTTCTTCAACTGCCTTGGCCGCTGCCAATTCAGCCTTCAGTTTGGTCTCACGTTCCGTTTTTTCCTGCGCGGTATAGATGCGGTCGCGCTTCAGGTTATCCAGCTCATTCTGGATATTGACAGCTTTTTCAGTACCGTCAGTACGAAGTTCATCGATCTGCGCCTGGATTTTCCCAACATATTCATCGATTGGCTGGCGAAGCTTGGCTTCCTGCTCCGCCGAAAGAATTTTTGAAGTTTGTGTTGCAGTTGCCATAGATCATTATCCCCCATTACAGGTATTTTGCGCTGAGTCTCAAAAGCTCTTCCTGATTTGTTTCCTTGGTATTCACAATGCCGGAAAGATGTCCGTTGGACATAACGCCGATCCGGTTGGTGATACCCAGAATCTCAGGCATTTCAGAGGAAACAACAATAACCGTCTTTCCCTGTTTGGCCATCTTGATGATCAGCTCATAGATTTCGTACTTTGCGCCAACGTCTATACCGCGCGTAGGTTCATCCATCATAAAGACCTGGGGTTCGCGTTCCAGCCATTTGCCAAAAATGACCTTTTGCTGGTTGCCGCCAGACAAACTGGTGATCATATCGTCAGGTCCCATGCACTTGGTGTGCATGACCTTGATCTCCTTGCTTGTGGCTTTTACCATTTTGGGCATTGACAGCCCAAGGCCACCTTTGTACTGGTCCAGGTTGGCAATGGTAGTATTGAATGTCAAATCGCTCTTCAGGAACAGGCCGTTTGCTTTGCGTTCCTCGGTAATCAGGGCAAATCCATGCTCGATCGCTTCGTGGGCATTGTTGAAGTTCATCAGGTGGTCGCGGAAATACACACGACCTGCCGCACGGGTACGCACGCCGAAAATGGTTTCCAGCAGCTCTGTACGTCCGGCGCCCACCAGGCCATACAGACCAAAAATTTCGCCCTCGCGCACATCAAAGCTGATATCCTGCAGATAAGGCGCATATTTGGTGGACAGATGCTGGATGGACAAGATCGTATCCCCGGGGATATTATCCACCGGCGGGAAGCGGCTTTCCAGCGAACGGCCAACCATGGCGGTGATCAGCTCGCCCATGTTGGTGTCCTTGCTGTCCTTGGTCATAACCAGGTTGCCGTCACGCAGAACCGAAATCTGGTCACAAATTTCAAAAATTTCGTCCATCTTATGTGAGATGTATATCAGCGCAATGCCCTGTTCTTTCAGCATGCGCATCATCTCAAAGAGTTTATTCACTTCCTGCACCGTCAGCGAAGAAGTCGGCTCATCCAAAACGATGACCTGGGCATTGTAAGAGATGGCTTTGGCAATTTCACACATCTGCCGCTGCGAAACCGACATATTGCGCATGGGCTGGGTCAGATTGACAGTCATGCCCAGCTTGCGGAACAGATCGGCTGCTTTCTTCTTCATCTGCCCTTCGTCAACCACGCCCATAGAGTTGACCGGGTACCGCCCCAGGAACAGGTTATCAATCACACTGCGCTCCAGGCACTGGTTCAGTTCCTGATGCACCATTGCAATTCCGTTTTCCAGCGCGTCTTTCGGGCCGGAAAAACTGATCTCCTTGCCATTGAGGAAAATCTTGCCCTCATCCTTTTGATAAGTACCGAACAGACATTTCATCATGGTAGACTTACCGGCGCCGTTTTCGCCCATAAGCCCCATAACTGTACCGCGTTTTACATCCAGATTGATATGATCAAGTACTCGGTTGCGGCCAAACGACTTGCACATACCGCGAATTGACAAGACAATATCGTCTTTCGCTTCTGCCATTCTCGTCACTCCCGTCTTGCAAATTGGCAAACTGCCCTACGGCTGCTCACCTGTTTTCATAAAAAAACGCTATTAGGGAAAACTTCATTCTCCCCTATGGAGAAATACATTCTCCCTAATAGCGTTGCCGTTACTTAACTGTCAGTTATTGCTGTTGCCGTTGGATCACTGGTTCAGCAGAGAAGTGTACGAAGCAGCGTTATCGGTCTTAACCATATTGATGGCAAAGGCATCGTATGCGCTGGGATTGCCCAGGCGGTTGGTGATGTTGGCCTCGGTCTGGCCGTCGCCGCCGATGTAGTCAATCTTCAGGTTCAGCAGATCATCATATTTCTCCAGCAGGGGCTGGTAAGTAGCGCTCAGGAAGTTATCCGCGGAGTTGTAGATATCCAGCCAAACGCTCTTTTCCGGGCTGGTAGTGGCATCCAGCTGGTTGGAAACAGGCCCATACGGCTTGGTAGAGTCGGTGAAGTCCGTGTAGTTGTCTGCCGTGACTGCCACGTTCAAAGCATAGTAGGAACGCTCGTCCTCATTGTAATAGTAAACATCGCTGCTCAGGACATTGCCTGCGGCATCCGGAGTGGCAATACCGGTGTTGATGTCCACGCCGTCCAGCGCATTACGCAGCAGGCGCAGGGTCAGGTAGGCCTGCACGTCAGCGTGCTGGCTGATCGTTCCGCCGTAACCGTCGGCAATGGCAGCAACTGCGTCAGCGTTTGCATCGTAGCCAAAGGTGGGAACGCCATTTTCCTGCGACCAGGAGTTAAACATTGCCATGCCCATGCCGTCATTGTTGGAAATAACGATATCGATGGAATCTCCCAGAGAAGAAGCCCAGGCGCTGATGGCGTTGCTGGCGGTGCCGGCATCCCAGGTAGCGCCGGCGGAATTCTTCATTTCCTGAGAAGCAAGCTCACGAACGGAGAAAGTCGTGCCATTCACATCAATGGTGCCGTCCTGAACCTGGGTAGCGGAACCATCTGCATTGGTACCGACAGGATCAGAAACAATGCCGCTGCTGCCTTCCACTGCGGTGCCCAAAGCGCTACGAACGCCACGGGTACGGGCAATCGAGTCATTATGGCCGATATCGCCGATTGCCAGAACATAGCCGATAACGCCATCGCCGTTGCGGTCGATGGTGTCAGCATGTGCTTTAATGTAATCTGCGATCATCTTGCCCTGCAGTTCAGCACCCTGGTTGGCATCGAAACCAACATAATAAGTATTGCCGTTAAAGTTCAGTGCTTCCGTATCCAGCTCGCCTGTGGTGCTGTTGGAAGGCTGACGGTTAAACCACACCAGCGGCTTATCCTTATTTTCAACGGTACCGCTTTCAGCAGCCGTAGAGGTAGCTGCCGAAGTATCGGTAGATGTGCTTTCCGTGGATGTTGCGGCACTGGAGGCACTGGATGCACTACTGCCGCAGGCAGCCAGGCTAAAGGTCATTGCAGCTGCCAAGGTCAACGCTAATGTTTTTTTCATAATGGTTCTCCTTCTTTATAGGTCGGGATGCTTCTTTCGCTCCCGCTCATTGCTTTTATGGTATAGCAAAACCGGAGGAAAAGCAACGCGCATTTTGACTAAAATAGTTGCAGAATTTTGTACGCATTTGGCATATTGCAACATTTTTGTGTTCTGTTTTTGTATGTTACGCCCATTCCGGCTGCATTTTTCCCTGCAACGCCATGTCACAGTACTGTACCCGCATTTCATATATTCCACCCGGCAGCAGAGTATCCTGTATGTTCCCGCACCATTTATATATTAATATTCAATACTATGCCTGATTTTATAAAGGCAACACCGCACAATTCCCGCCTGACGGCTTAAGCACCGCCCCGGCAGCTGCGGTACGGCATCTGCGTTGCCAAAATGCTCGATAATACACAAAGTATTATCTGCGCTTTTGGCTTAGCAGCTGCCGCACCTCGCTCGCCGTATCGGCACTTAGAATTATGCGGTATTGCCTAAAATATCGCCCGTCCTGCTCATCTGCAGGGCTGTCCGGCAGCCTTTTTGACGCTTCGGAGCATGATGACAAAATAAAAAACTGTGCTCCCTAAATATAATCAGGGAAGCACAGTTTGTGGCGTATTTCTCCGCTGTTAAAGTTCAGCCTGTTTTTCGCGGCATTCAGGGCAGATGTAATGGATGGTCAGCTGGTAGGAACGCACTTTGGTTCCAATGGCATTTTCAATTTCGCGCACCAGGCCGATCACCGGCAGGTCCTGCAGGCTGCCGCAGCAATCACAGTACAAATGGCCGTGCGGGTTGGAGGTTTTATCAAACCGGTCGGGGCCATCCGGCATTTCCAGTCGGGCAATTTCCCTGGCCTGTTCCATCAGCTTTAAGTTGCGGTACACGGTGCCGCGGGCAATGCCGGGCATCTTCTCCCTGGCAATGGCAAAAATTTCGTCCGCCGTCAGATGTTTGGGGCTGTGCTGTAAAATTTCCAAAATCAAGGCACGCTGGCGTGTCATGGCGGGCTCCTTTCTGTATGGAATGAGTTGTAAGAAAATTTATAAAATAAGACATGGTAAGATATCTTTACCATAAGAATACACATATTTCGTGTATTTGTCAACGGTATTTGCTGGCAAGCAGGATATTTTTTTAAGAGCTTGTCCGAATTCATGGCAGAGCAATGCCGCCGCACCATCCACGGTGCAGCGGCATTACCTGTGTTAATTCTTTTCCGGGTCCAGGCAGGCGCCGGCTTTGCGGCATTCCAGGTGCAGGTGGCTGCCCTGCTGGGCTTCGGCGGGCACGTTGCCTGTGGTGCCAAGGCGGGTCCCGGCGGTTACTTTTTCGCGCTGGGTCACGGCAACTTCTTCCAGCCCGCAGTAGTGCCACACGCGATTCTGCGCGTCGGTCACTTCCACCACGCGGCCCCACAGAGCGTCATCCGCAATGGCGGTCACGGTACCGGCGGCCACCGCCGTTACCTGTTCGGCGGTATAATCCGTGCCGTTGTGGGTGCGCCAGTCCCCCAGGGTGGGGTTATACACCAGCGCATTCCCGCTGAACGCCTGGCTGACTTTACCGTTCCAGCCAGCGTGCGGCAAGGTTCCCTGCTGCGCGGACGAAGCAGCAGAGCTGCCAGTCCCGCCGGAGGCGCTGCCAGACTGCCCAGCCCCCTGCTGCAAGGATGACGATGCAGACCCCGCAGCTGACGGCGCGGGCGATGGCTGCGCTGTCGCCACAGGAACATCCTGTGCGGGCTGGTTTACGGCGGCATCCGGTGAATCCCATACGTCTGTTCCCTCCTCCAGGGCCTGCTTTTGGATGCGGGTCAGGTCCTCCACCCCGCGCACCACGCTGCGGATGGCGGCAATTCCGGTAATGGTTGCCGCAAACACCAGCGCAAGGCAGACAAGATATAGCCCTTTTGCCTTCAAAAATGCTTTAATGCTGTTCATCTTCCCCCGTCCTTTGCTTGCCGTACGGCCAAAACATCGGGCGCAAAACCTGCCGCCCGGAATTTTCAACCGCACCGTTCGTGTTGTGTATGCCATTAGTGTTGCGCGGACAGATTGGATTTATGCACAAAGCGGGCAAAAATACCGGCAATACCGCATAATTCTAAGTGCCGATACGGCGAGCGAGGTGCGGCAGATGCTAAGCCAAAAGCGCAGATAATACTGGATGTCTTATCGAGCATTTTGGCAACGCAGATGCCGTGCCGCAGCCGCCGGAGCGGTGCTTAAGCCGTAAGGCGGGAATTGTGCGGTGTTGCCTACTGCCCGGTTTTGCTATGCAGTTTGCCCCAACGGCACCGTTTTGTTTTGTTTAACCTTGCTCTTGCGTTTTGTTCCACCAGCGTTTATACTTATTATAGTAGGACTATTATGTCCATCACTATTATTATTTGTGAGGTGGAGACAATGAAGGCACCCCTGGTTATTACGATGGCGCGTGAATATGCATCCGGCGGCAGCGAGATTGCCCAGAAAGTTGCTGATCTTTTGGGGATTCCCCTGTACAACAAGGAGCTGATCACCATCGCCGCAAAAAAGAGCGGCCTGACGGAAGAAGCCATTGCCGCCAGCGAGACTCAGCGCAGCGGCAGCCTGATCTATAGCCTTTACATGATGGGCAACACCATGCCCCTGGCGGACCAGGTGTACATTTTGCAGTCCAATGTCATCAAGGAAGTTGCTTCCCAGGGCTCCTGTGTGATTTTGGGCCGTTGTGGTGACTATGTTCTGCGCGACCGCCCCAATGTGCTGCGCACCTTTGTGTTTGCCCCCATTGATATCCGTGTGGCCAACGCCAAAGTGCGCCCCGATGCCAAGGATATGCCCGATCGCCTATGGGAGACCCATCTGGCCAAGCATGACCGCGCCCGCGCAAGCTATTACAACTATTATACTGAAAACCGCTGGGGCGAAGCGAAAAACTATGATCTTTGCCTGAATGCAGCAATTGGCCAGGATGCCTGTGCCCAGCTGATTGTTCAGGCTGCAAAAGCAATGGAGGCAGCTAATCAGGAATGAGTGATTCTGTACAGAAATACTCTGCATCCCGAATGGGCAGCGCGCCGATAGGCCCGCTGCTCCTTTCGTGTTCAGTACCTATGATGATTTCGATGCTGGTTCAGGCACTTTATAACATTGTGGACAGCATCTTTGTCAGTCGTGTGAACGAAGCGGCGCTTTCCGCCGTTTCGCTGGCGTTCCCCATCCAGAACCTGATGATTGCCTTTGCCGTGGGCACTGCTGTTGGTGTAAACGCCTATCTTTCCCGCTGTTTGGGTGAGGGCAACCTGGCCGAGGCCAGCCGCGCGGCGATGAACGGCCTGTTCTTAGCGTTCTGCGGCGGCATCGCCTTTCTGGTGTTCGGCATTTTGGGCGCGCGGGCGTTCATTGCGTCCCAGACCACCGATGCCCAGATCATGCAGTACGGTGCCGATTATCTTTCCATCTGCACGTTATGGTGCATGGGCTTGTTCCTGCAGTGCATGCTGGAAAAACTGCTGGTCGCCACCGGGCGCAGTGCGTTCGCCATGGCCAGCCAGCTGATTGGCGCTTTGGTCAACATTGCGCTGGATCCCATCTTCATCTTCGGTCTGTTCGGCGTGCCCCGCATGGAAGCAGCCGGTGCTGCTGTGGCTACCGTAGCCGGGCAGTGGATCGGCGCAGCTGCCGGGCTGACGATGAACCTGCTGTGCAATAAGGACATCAACCTAACGCTGAAAGGCTTCCGCCCGGCGGGGTCCACCATCAAGCGCATTTACGCGGTGGGCATCCCCTCCATTGCCATGAACGCCATTGGCAGCGTGATGACCTTTGCGATGAACAACATCCTGATTGCCTTTTCCAGCACCGCCGTTGCGGTGTTTGGTGTTTACTTCAAGCTGCAAAGCTTTGTATTCATGCCTATTTTTGGCATTAACAACGGCATGGTGCCCATTATCGGCTACAATTACGGTGCCCGCCAGCCCAAGCGCATTACCCAAACCATCAAGCTGGCTGTCTGCTTTGCCGAGTGCATTATGCTGTGCGGCCTGATTCTGGCCGAAGTTTTCCCACATGTGCTGCTGGGTGTGTTCAACGCCAGCCCCACCATGCTGGCCATGGGTATTCTGGCTTTGCGCATTATTGCCATCCATTTTCCGATGGCAGGTTTCAACGTAATTTCTTCCTCCGCGTTCCAGGCGCTGGGGCGCGGCACGCTGGCGCTGTTGGTTTCGGTGATCCGCCAGCTGGTTGTGCTGGTGCCTGCCGCCTGGCTGCTGAGCCACACCGGTAATGTAAACGCCGTGTGGTTTGCTTTTCCCATTGCAGAGCTGGTTGCCGTTACGCTGTGCGCTGTGTTTATGCGCAAGTGCCACCGCGACATTTTGCTGCCAATGGAAGCCGGCCAGAAAACGGCTGCCGCTGTATAAGGAGGGGTTTGTATGCTGCGCCATATCAAACCGGGCATGCTGGTGTTCAGTGTGCTGTACATTCTGCTTGGCCTGCTGTTGCTGCTTGCCCCGCAGGCGGTTGCCGATGTGTTCTGCATTGCGCTGGGCTTGTTGGTGGTTTTGTGCGGGCTGCAAAGCCTGTACGGTTATTTTAAGAAAGATAACGGCAGCATCCGAGCCGCCGTCAGCCTGCTGCTCAGCCTGCCCACCATTGCGCTGGGCATGTGGGCACTATTGTGTACCGTACAAAGCGCCATGACCTTTGAATGGCTGTTGCCGCTGCTGTTTGGCCTGATGCTGCTGGTGGATGGCGTGGTGCGCGCACAGTCTTCCTTTGCCCTTGCCAAGCGCAAGGGGCAAAAGTGGTGGGTGGTGCTGCTGCTCAGCATTGTTTCGCTGTTGTGCGGGGCATTGCTGGCATGTTCTCAGCTGCTGAACAACCGCAACGTGGATCTTTTGCTGCTGTCCGGCATCTTTTTACTGGCAGAGGGCATTTTGAACCTGTGCTGCACCATTTATATTGCGATGGAGTTCCATGCGCTGGACAGGCTGGATGCTGCCAAGGCGGAAATGGAAACCGCTGCCGCACCGGAGCCATCCCCCGAAGCCTCCTCCCCTGCCCCGGCTGAACCCGCTGCAGAAGAATCTGCCGAAACGGACCTGCCCGATGTGCCAGCCCCGGAGCTGACCACCGAACCACCGGAACCCGACCAAGAGCCCACAGCGGATGCCGCAACCTGATGTTACCCTGCGCTGAACCGGCGCTTATTTGTAAATTTAAGGAGCAATTACCCTACATGAACAATTATGATCTAATTATCGTTGGCGCCGGCCCGGCCGGTATTTTTACCGCACTGGAACTGCTGCGCAAAAGCAGCAAAACTACCGGCCCGCGCATCTGCCTGATTGAAAAGGGCAAACCGGTAGAAAAGCGCCACTGCCCCAAAGATAAAACCGGCCACTGCGTGAACTGCAAGCCCACCTGCGCTATCACCACCGGCTTTTCCGGTGCCGGTGCGTTCTCGGACGGCAAGCTGTCCCTCTCCTATCAGGTTGGCGGCGAGCTGCCGGAGCTGATCGGTGAGGATTTTGCCCAGGAGCTGATCAACTACACTGACAAGATCTATCTGGAATTTGGCGCTGACCCGCATGTGGAAGGTATTTACGAGGGCAGCGAGATCAAGGAGATCCGCAAGCGCGCCATCCAGGCCGGCCTGCAGCTGGTGGACTGCCCCATCCGCCACCTTGGCACCGAAAAAGCTCAGCAGCTGTACCTGAACATCCAGAACTATCTGCTGGCCCGCGGTGTGGAGATGCTGTTCAACACCGAATGTGACAACATTCTGCTGGAAGGCAGCGAGTGCAAGGGCGTTGTGATCACCGAAAAGGGCGAGCGCCGCGAGCTGCGCGCCGACCAGGTTGTGATTGCCACCGGCCGCCGCGGTGCAGATTGGCTGGAAAAGCTGTGCGCCGAGCACAACATTGCCCACAAGCCCGGCACCGTTGATATTGGTGTGCGTGTGGAGTGCCGCAACGAGATCATGGAGACCATCAACAAGGTTCTGTACGAAGGCAAGCTGATTGGTTACCCCAACCCGTGGAAGAACAAGGTCCGCACCTTCTGCCAGAACCCCGGCGGCTTTGTCGCGCAGGAAAACTATGACAATGACCTGGCGGTCGTCAACGGTCACAGCTACAAGGATCTGAAATCCGGCAACACCAACCTGGCCATTCTGGTCAGCCACAACTTTACCGAGCCGTTCAACCAGCCCATTGCCTATGCCCAGAAGGTTGGCGAACTGACCAACATGCTGGGTGCCGGGCACATTCTGGTACAACGCTACGGTGATATTCTGGACGGCAAGCGCACTTGGGCCAAGGAGCTGGCACATTCCAATGTGCGCCCTACCCTGAAAGATGCCGTTGCGGGCGACATTACCGCCGCCATGCCGTACCGCGCCATGGTGAGCATTATTGAGTTCATCAAGATGGTGGACCATGTTGCCCCCGGCTTTGCCGCACCGGAAACCCTGCTGTACAGCCCGGAGCTGAAGTTCTATTCCAACAAGGTCAAGATGGACACTGACCTGGAAACGAACATTTCCGGCCTGCACTGCCTGGGCGATTCCTCCGGATGGACCCGCGGCCTGATGATGGCCTCCGTCATGGGCGTTCTGATGGGCCGCAAGCTGATTGAGAATCATGATATGTGAGGTTTTTACGGGGGATTTTGTTCCTTCTTTGAAAAGAAGGAAGCAGAAACTTTAATCATATTATCACATAAAATAAAATTAAGGCGCATCACACAGGGATTGTGTGGTGCGCCTTAATTTTATTTTTTCTGTTTTGCTATACTAAAGGCAGCACCGCACAATTCCCGCCTTACGGCTTAAGCACCGCTCCGGCGGCTGCGGCACGGCATCTGCGTTGCCAAAATGCTCGATAAGACATCCAGTATTATCTGCGCTTTTGGCTTAGCATCTGCCGCACCTCGCTCGCCGTACCGGCACTTAGAATTATGCGGTATTGCCTAAAGTTTCTTCGGTCCCTTCTTTTCAAAGAAGGGACAAAAAACTCCCGTAAAGAACTTAGTTCCCGCTTTCAGCCGTTGCGGTGGACTGGGTGCTTTCGCCCAGGGTCACTTCGCAGCTGATGACCTTGCCATCACGCTCTACCTGCAGGGTAACGGTATCGCCAACTTCCTTGCTCTGGCAATACTTCTGTACATCGGATGCACTGGAGACTGCCACATCATCAATGGAGATGATGCGGTCACCCAGCTTCAGGCCGCCTTTTTCGGCACCGCTGCCGGATGCGATCTGGTAGATATACACACCATAGTTGCTGACGCCGTACTGCATAGCAGTCTGGGCATCATTGATGGTGATGACCGTAACACCCATGGCCGGGCGGGCAACATAACCCTTTTCGATCATCTGTTTTGCCATTTCCATGGCGGTATTGATGGGGATTGCAAAGCCAAGCCCCTCTGCATCGCTGGAGCTGCTCTTGGCGTTGACAATACCGATCAGCTCACCGTTTGCATTGAACAGGCCGCCGCCGGAGTTGCCCGGGCTGATGGAAGCGCTGGTCTGGATCAGGTTCATATCGTTGCCCTGAACGGTAACTTCACGGTTCAAGGCGCTGACAATACCATTGGTAACGGTGTTGCTCAGGGTACCCAGCGGGTTGCCAACGGCAACGGTGGTTTCGCCAACAGCCAGGCTGTCGCTGTCGCCAATCACAGCCGGAGTCAGACCGGTGGCTTCGATTTTCAGGACTGCAACGTCCGAAGTAGAATCCTGGCCAACGACCGTTGCGGTATACTCTGTTCCGTCTGCCAGCTGTACCGTGATGTTATTTGCGCCGGAAACCACATGGGCACAGGTCACAATGTAACCATCCTGCGAGATGATCACGCCGGAGCCTGCACCGCTCTGCACATAGCTGCCGCCAAACCAGGTGTTGGTGCTGACCATCTGCTCGGTGGTGATAGCCACAACGCTGGGCTGTACCAGCGCGGCAACATCCTGAATCGACAGGTTGGTGCCGTTGGTGCTGCCCTGGGATACAGAATCCGTGTTGGCGTCACGCTGGACCTGCTGGACCACAACCTGGCCGCCGGTCAAGCCGGTGCGGCTGGCAACCACAGTTCCTGCCAGGCCACCGCCAAAGCCAAGGGCTACCACACCGATACAGGCCGCCACACGCAGCAAAACCTTTTTGCCGCCGTGGCTCTTTTTGGGCTCGTTCTGCGGGGGCTGTTGGTTGCTGGAATAGCTGTAGCCATTGTAGCCGCCGTTATTGCCGTTGCCACCGTTGCCACCGTTGCCGCCATTGCCTGCAGCGGGGCCCTGGGGGTTATAGCTGCTGTTCTGTTGGCTGGAACAATTAGAATAATCTGTCTGTGCGGTGTTGGCGGTGTTCATTCCGCTGCTGCCCACATTGGGGTAACCGGACTGCTCTGCCTGGGGCTGTTCCGGCTGAGTGCCCGCTGGCTGCCCGTTATTATTCTGCGGGCCGCCATTATTATAAAGACCCGAATAATCATATTCACTCATGAAAAATCTCTCCTTTGTTCTGCCGCACGGCGCTTGGGGGCCGCCGGGCGGTGATACACGGTCTGGCGGAAGCTTTTGCTTTGTCTTTCTTGCTTCCCTCAACCTTGTGCCTACAGTATAACCGCTAATTGTGAAAACAGTTTCGCGACTGCGTGAAAGAAATGTGAAATCTCCAAAAATCCGGTCAGTTTGGGCTGTGGTTTGACTTTATCCGCCCCATGCCGTACAATCAGTTGCAGACTGAAACATTAGGGGGAGCTTGCCCATGCGGATTGAAAAAACGGCACTGGACGCACAAAACCGCTGTGTCTATTCGTTATATAAAGAGAAAGGCTGCATCGGCCATGCCGTTACCTGTGCCGATTGTTTTGAAGCGTTGGAAATTGCCCCGGAATGGCAGAGCCGCGGGTACGGAAGCTATCTGCTGCGGGAGGTTTTGCGCCAGAACGGCGGCTTTGACCGGACTGCCCCCAGCGAATTCACCGCGCCACTGCCGGATGCCGGCAATACCGCTGCGCAGGCGCTGGCGGCAAAGTTCGGTTTTGTGCCGCGCGGCGGGCTGCTGGTGCGCCGCCGCGTGCCGGACCTGACGGCAGTGGAACTGACCCACCGCTTTTTGCGCAGCACACTGGCACCGGGCGGACTGTATCTGGATGCCACCTGCGGCAACGGGCACGATACCCTATTTTTATGCAGCGTTGCCGGGGAAAATGGCCGGGTGATCGGGCTAGATATCCAGCCTCAGGCCGCGGCCAACACCAATGCGCTGCTGGCCGCCAACGGCATGGCTGCCATTGGCCGCGCGGAATGCTGCGACCATCGGGAGCTGCTGCGCTTTGCCCCGCCGGGCAGTGCGGACTGCGTGATGTTCAACTTTGGCTGGCTGCCAGGTGCCGCTCACGATGTACACTCTACGGCAGATTCCACCCTGCCCGCGCTGCAGGCCGGGCTGGACGCCCTGAAGCCCGGCGGCGTGCTTGCCGCGGTGCTGTACAGCGGCAAGGTGATCGGCAATGCGGAGAAAAAGGCTGCGGCGGAGTTTTTCCGCAGCCTGCCGCTGGCCGATTATACCGTGCTGATCTGCGAATTTGCCAACTGGGCCGATACCGCTCCCCTGCCCTGCTTTGTCATTAAGCGGGAAAAATAACCGCTGCCGCTGTGAAGCCCCAAAAAAGGAAGTGCTGCCAATGCTGCAACAGCAAACACAAAGCCCCGGCTGGCGGGTGCTGAACCGTGATGTGATCAAATACATCGCGATGACCGCCATGCTGCTGAACCACATCGCCAATATTTTTCTGGTGCCGGGCACCCTCTGGTACGAGGTGCTGGTGGATATCGGCTACTTTACCGCCATTACCATGTGCTATTTTCTGGTAGAGGGCTTCCGGTACACCCACAGCCGCAAACAGTATGCCTTACGGCTGTTCGGGTTCGGTGTGGTTTCACAGGTGCCGTTCTCGATGGCGTTTGCCCAAAACGGCATTCTGGAATTTCAGGATTTCAACATGATGTTCACGCTGTTCCTGTGTTTTTGCATCTTGTTGTGTATCGAAACCATCCGGAACCGTTTTTTGCGCGGCGTGCTGATCGTACTGCTGATTTTTGGTTCGTTGTTTTGTGACTGGGCGCTGCTGGCCCCGGTGTTCACCCTGCTCTTCCGCTGGTCCGGCCAGAACCAAAAACGACTGCGGTTCAGTTTTGCGCTTTCTGCCGCGCTGTTTGGCTGGCTGAATTACACCAGCAGCGTGTGGCTTTACCCCACCGCACAGTGTTTGCTGATGGCCTGCGGCAGCATGGCAGGGATCGCTGCATCCGGGTTTGTGATCTTGTATCTGTACAATGGCCAGCGGGCGGCGCGGGGAAAGAAATTTTCGCACTGGTTTTTCTATCTGTTTTACCCGGTGCATTTGTTGGTGCTGGGGGTAATTCGGGTGATGGGGTGATGGTGCGCGGTAGATTTTTACCGTTACATGCTCCGCGGGACGATGCAAGCATCGTCCCCTACAAATAAATTGCAGCGTTTACCGCGATAGGCATGGTTTCTCCGCGGCGGGGTGAGGGCACCCCGCCCTACAGATGCTTTGTTGGTTTGCAACACATTATAAAATGCTCTGTAAGGAACGGTCTAGACCGTTCCTTACAGATTGTTTTTCAACTTGTACCAATTTCTATAAAGCCAACATCAAAAAGGCGCACCACACGATGGTTTTGTGTGATGCGCCTTTATTTATCTTTTGTGTTCTATTATACTAAAGTAAAGTTTCTTCGGTTCCTTCTTTTCAAAGAAGGAACACAAATCCTCCGTAAAGCCCTTCACAGCGTTTCCGGGTACTCGGCATCGATGGCGGCCAGCAGGCGGGGTGCGCTTTCGCGGGTATCGGTCATGCGCACGGCATTGCGCAGGGGCAGCACCGCGCGCGGGCTGACGGACAGCTCATCCACACCGATCGCCAGGAAGGTTTCGGTCAGGGTCAGGTCCGCGCCAAGCTCGCCGCAGATACCAACCCAAATGCCGTTCTTGTGGGCATTCTCCGTCACCATCTTCAACAGGCGCAGCACTGCCGGGTTGTGCGGGTCATAAAAACGTCCCAGATCATTGTTCTGGCGGTCACAGGCCAGGGTGTACTGGGTCAGGTCATTGGTGCCGCAGCTGAAGAAATCCACTTCCTTGGCCAGACGGTCACTCATGATGGCCGCTGCCGGGGTTTCGATCATGATGCCGACCTGCACGTCCTCCGCAAAGGGAATGCCCTCAGCTTTCAGGTCGCGCTTGACTTCCTCGCAGTACTTTTTGGCTTCGCGCACTTCCCACACGCTGGTCACCATGGGGAACATGATGCCCAGCTTGCCGAACGCGGAAGCACGGTAAAGGGCACGCAGCTGGGTCTTGAAGATTTCCGGGCGGTTCAGACAGATACGCAGAGCGCGCATGCCCATAGCCGGGTTATCCTCTTTGGGCAGGTTAAAGTAGCCGATCTGCTTGTCCGCGCCGATATCCAGCGTGCGAATGATAACTTCCTTGCCGTCCATATCGGCAAGAACCTTTTTGTAGGCTTCAAACTGCTGGTCCTCGGTGGGGTAATCCGGGCTGTTCAGGTACAGGAACTCGCTGCGGAACAGGCCGATGCCGCCGCCATCGTTGACCTGCACGGCATGTACGTCGTCCGGGGAGCCAATGTTGCAGTAAATGCGGATGCTCTTGCCATCCTTGGTCACATTGGGCTGGCCTTTCAGGGTCTCCAGCAGGCGCTGCAGGCGCAGCTGCTGTTCCCGCTTTTTCAGCAGGTAATCACGGGTCATATCGTCCGGGTCGATCACCACATTGCCGGTAGCGCCGTCAATAATGCAGGAGCGGCCCTCATACTCCGGCTTCAGGGCATCGCCCACGCCCACAATGGCGGGAATGCCCATGGTGCGGGCCAGAATGGCCGTGTGGCTGGAACCGGAACCGCCCGCAGTGATGAAGCCCAAAATCTTGGATTTATCCAGCTGCACAGTTTCCGAAGGTGCCAGGTCGTCCGCAGCCAGCAGCACCGGCACATCCGAAGCAATACCGCCCTGCACTGCACCGGACAGGATCCCCAGGATGCGATCCGATACATCGCGCACATCTGCCGCACGGGCCTGCATGTAGGAATCGTCCATGGATTCAAACATGGCGGCGAACTGAACTGCGGTATCCGAAATCGCGGCTTCGGCGTTCATCTTTTCATTGTTGATATGGTCGGAGATGGCTTCCTCGTAATCGAGATCCTCGGCCATCATCTGGTGGGTCTCAAACAGCATGGCGGCTTCATCGCCGGCTTCGGCGCGGGCCTTTTCGGCCAGTTCGCCCAGCTGCTCAATGGCGGCGGTCTGCGCGCCCTTGAAACGGTGCCACTCGGCATCGGGATCGGTCACGGTATAGCGGGGGATCTCGGTTTTGGTGCGGTGATAGAAATAAAGCGGGCCAACGCCAACGCCGGAAGATACGCCCTTGCCCTGAATACTGATCATAACAAACGTCCTTTCTTTGGTGTTCAATGGGATCCTGACTGGTTATTTTATACAACCAAATGCAGCAGAAAACAAAATGCGGCTGCCTGCCCCAGCGCCGGGTAAGGGCCTTGCTGGGGCAGGTGCCGCAAACAAAAGGATTCAATTACAAATGCTCTTTGAAGAAAGCTTCCAGTGCCGGTGCTGCGGTATCCTCGTCCTCGCCTTCCACGGTAACGGTAACGGTATCGCCGCACTTAACGCCCATACCCATCAAAGCCATCAGTTTCAGCGCGTTGCTGGATTTATCGCCCTTGATGACAGTAACAGTGCTCTTATACTTTTTGACCTCTTTGACCAGCAAACCGGCCGGACGGGCATGGATGCCAACTGCTTCCTGAATGGTATAATCAAACTGCTTCATAGATGCGTCTTCCTCTCTGTTCCACAGCTTTTCAACAAGCCTGTGGAGAATTTAACAATTTGATTATACCAGCAACGTTGAGCAAAGTCAATGCAAATACTGCATTTTACCCTGTCGTTTTTTGTAAACTTTCACAAAATCAACAAAATGTTTTTAACAATATTGTGGATTCACTCGGTTTCAGTTTTCCTGCCTGGCCAGGAAGGCACGCAGGGTATCCTCCGGCCGGGGGGTATGGTTTGCATAGCGCCGGCGCAGCTCCGCTGCAGCGGTGGACATAATGTAAGGGTGACCTATCAAATCCAGCATGGCAACATCATTATAGTTATCGCCAAAGGCCATCACATCCGCCGGGTCAATGCCCAGCACACGGCAGATGCTCTGTACGCCAATCCCCTTGTTGGCCACGGTGGTATCGATCCACTTGGGTCCCGCCACGGCGCAGTTGGCCTGCTGCCATTTGGGCACAAAGCGCTCCACAAACGGCTCCACGCCGTCCACCAAATAGACGGACACCTTGACAATATCCTCCGGGATCTGGGCGGGGTCTGTGATGACCGTATAATTGTTGCCAATGAACTTGATGCGGTCCACCACGCCGTGCCCGCGCTCCATCAGGTAGGACATGTTTTCGCCGGAAAGCATCACTTCGCCTAAGTCCTCGGTGTTGTTCCAGAAATCCCAGGCGATTTCTTCTGCCAGGGCGCGGGGCATCGGCGTTTTGGCGATTACTTTGCCACCGCGGTAGACAACCGCGCCGTTCTCGCACAGGTAGATGCAATCGTCCGCCACAGGGGCGAACAGTTTGCGCAGGCTGGTATACTGCCGCCCGCTGGCCGGGCAGAACAGGATACCACGGTCATGCAAAGCGCGGATCTCATCAAAAATTTCGCCCTCAATGAGCTTTTTCCCATATTGCAGCAGGGTGCCGTCCAGATCGCTGCAAACCATTTTTATCATATTTGTTTCCCCCTGATTGCTTTTCCTGAAGCAACGTAATATATTATTTAATATAGTAAAAGTATAACAAACACAGGCCTGTTTTTCAATTTAACTAACAGTGCCCGGCGGTAGAATTATTCCGGGCAGGGAGGTAAAATTATGGCAGTTATCACAGTATACGGCAAAACGCCGGATGTTGGCAGTGCAGCCTTTGTGGCCCCCAACGCCACCTTGGCCGGGGATGTTGTGCTGGCCGCTGGCAGCAGCGTGTGGTACGGCGCGGTGGTGCGCGGAGATACCGGCGCCATCCGCATTGGCAAAAACAGCAATATCCAGGACAACGCCGTGCTGCACACCGGGCCAAACCTGGGGGTAACGATCGGCAAAAATGTATCCATCGGCCACAGTGCAGTGGTGCATGGCTGTACGGTGGGGGACGGCGCTTTGATCGGTATGCACGCCACGGTGATGAACGGCGCCGTGGTGGGCAAAAATGCCGTGGTGGCCGCCGGGGCGCTGGTGCTGGAAAACACCGTGGTCCCGGACGGCATGGTGGCCATGGGTGTGCCCGCCAAGGTGCGTGAAGCCGCCAGCCCCGCCCTGGTGGAAGCCAACCGAAAAAATGCCGAAGGGTATGTGGCGGAAGCCACCGCCCATGCGGAGGCGAATAAGTAAGTCCTGACGAGTATGTTCGCTCTTTGATTTTATTTTGCAGGGGACAACACAAATTTTTTAGTGGAGCTACCCTTCACCGGCTGCGCCGGAGTGCACAAACAGCGCCCGGTTCCTTCTGTCGCCCTCAGGGGAAGCCAATTTTATTTTACAGAACATTTTGTAATGTGTTGCAAGCCAACAAATAATCTGTAGGGGACGATGCTCGGCATCGTCCCGCAGACGTGCCTTGCCGGATATCTTACCCCGTCACCCACCCACAAGGCAGCGGGCGTACAATGTGCGACCCTACGAATAAAATCTCGGCACATTATTAGGGCAATACCGCATAATTCTAAGTGCCGATACGGCGAGCGAGGTGCGGC
>OLQK01000954.1_pt1 | contig 23177 bp, 22 predicted proteins | sample 1672501 | NCBI WGS metagenome assembly OLQK01 (sample SAMEA3136693, study PRJEB25190) | human gut metagenome | biome: human gut; feature: human-associated habitat; material: faeces | place: Austria | collected 2013
CCGGCAATGATCGCCAGGACCAGTGCGATAAAAATTTGCATGGCCAGTGACATTTTTTTCTTTTCTTTCATTAGGATTTCCTCTCTTTCTCTCCCTTTTCAGGTTTCAGGTATAAAAAATGGCATTGCAAATAAACGCAATGCCTTCGTCGCCATCACCCGATCTTATAATTGTATCATATTGATAAAAAGGACGCAATAAAAATCGGGATTTTGGTATATTTTTCTAGTGATATTGACAGCTATTCACAGGAAGGTGCTTTACCGAACTGTTTTTTATATGCCCGGACAAATGTTGTATAATCATGAAATCCACTTGCCTGTGCTGCTTTCATAATGGGCATTCCCTGACTGATGAGAGAGCGCGCCATGAGGAGCCGTTTACTGGTAATATAGTTGTGGATAGTATAACCGGTCTCATTTTTGAATTTTCGCATCATATGATATTTGCTGAAAAAAAATCGATTGGCAAGCTGATCAATTGAGAGATTTTCTGACAGATTGCGATTGATATATTTCAGGAGCTGTTCTACCTGTGTGTCAGAGGAATATGTTTTTTTGTCCGGGGAACTGCTCGTACGAAGAAAAATTCGATTGATATATATCATAAATTGCGTAAACAGCGCATCTCTCAGTACGGGATCTCCAAAATGTTTATTCTGTAAGGTCTGCTCTATTTCTGGAAGCAGATCTTTCAGACGTTCCTGCAGGGCAGAATCGGCTCTTACAAGGTTGAAACTGCGATCGTTTGCTTTTTGAAAGCAGGTATTCAATTCCTGGCAGGAAAGATCATCACGAATCCAGAAAATATAGCGCTCATACGGAACCGATGGATCAATCTCTGGTTTGTGGATCGCACCCTGGCTGACAAGCAGAATATCCCGTGGTTTCAGATGATACGCTTTTCCTTCTATATGATAGGTTACCTTCCCGGAAATAAAAACAATGATTTTATGAAAATCATGATAATGATAAGAAAAATCTTTCTTTGTCTGGTCATTGATATGGAACAGTCGAAAATCTTCTTTCAGATATCCGGTTTTCTCGAGATTATACTGTGAATAATCCATGAGATACCTCCTCAGAAAACGAATGTTTGCTATATATTAGGATTTTGTATAATCATTTTATTATATTATAGCATTTTTTGCAATATAGCACGCATTTTATTCTATATACATAGCAAAAAGAAAACTATATACTGTAACAAAAGACGTACGTAAATACGATTACTTAATTCGGAAAGAGAGGATATGGTTATGGATAACTGTATTACAATGATAAAATATCAGGGACTTGGAAATGATTATCTGGTGCTGGATCCAAACAAAAACCGTGTACAACTTCAGGGCAAGAAAATCGCACTGCTGTGCCAGCGAGGCTTTGGACTTGGCGCAGACGGTATTCTCTACGGACCGATTGAAATTGATGGAAAGATGGGGGTTCGTATTTTTAACTCAGATGGAAGTGAAGCTGCCATCAGTGGAAACGGTGTCCGTATTTTTGCAAAATACCTGATGGATCATGAATATGTAAAAGAGCAGAAATTCAGTATTCAGACACTTTCCGGACCGATCGAGGTGGAATGCCTGAACAATCGTGCTACTGAATTTCGTGTAAAAATGGGCAAAGCCTCTTTTATCTCCAGGGAAATTCCGGTAACTGGAGAAGTTCGTGAAGTAATCAATGAGTCCTTTACTTTTCATAATAAAGAGTACAAAGCTACCTGTCTGACCGTTGGTAATCCGCACTGCATTATTTTTATGGATCAGGTGACACCGGAACTGGCAAAAGAGCTCGGACCATATGTCGAAAATGCTGATGAATTCCCGGAGAAAATGAATCTACAGATATGCCGAAAGATTGATACCGGTAATCTCGACATTGAGATCTGGGAGCGAGGCTCCGGATATACAAAAGCTTCCGGTACAGGAAGCTGTGCAGCAGCGGTAGCCGCATACAGACTTGGACTTGTCGAAAGCAGAGTCAATGTAAATCAGCCGGGCGGTATGATTCAGATTGATATTAAAGATGATGATACGATCTATATGACTGGTACAGTCGGATATGTGGCGGATATGAGTGTGGCTGAGAGCTTCTTTTCATAAAAAATATAAAACATAATTACGAGATATATTCTAAGGGAACAGTGTAGGACGACTGTTCCCTTTCTTTCTGACTTATGGTAAGATAAATTGATATTATCAAAACTTATGAGGGAGGAACTTTCCGATGAATATAACAATGCTTGGAACAGGAAATGCAATGGTTACGGAGTGCTATAACACATGTTTTGTTCTGGAGGATGGGGATAAACATCTTCTTGTCGATGGTGGTGGTGGAAATACACTGCTTCGTCAGCTGAAACAGGCAGGTTTTGATTGGAAAGATATGCGCGAGATCTTTGTGACACATAAACATGTAGACCATATCATGGGGGTTGTCTGGATGATCCGCATGATCTGTCAGAATATGAAACAGGGACAATATGATGGAGAAGCAACTATCTATGGACACGAGGAAGTCATCCGAATTCTCAAAGAAATGGCAGAGATGCTTTACCCGGCAAAACAGACCTGCTTTATTGGAGACCGTCTGCATCTGGTTGTGGTAAATGACGGAGAAGAAAGAGAATTGATGGGACATAAGACAACATTCTTCGACATTCAGTCCACCAAGGCAAAACAGTATGGTTTCTGCATGGATATGGGAAACGGTGGGAAGCTTACCTGCTGTGGAGATGAACCGTATAATGAATGTGAGAAAAAATATGCCGAGAACAGCAAATGGCTGCTTCATGAAGCTTTCTGCCTTTATGATCAGGCAGATGTTTTTCATCCATATGAAAAACATCATTCAACGGCAAAAGATGCCAGTGAACTGGCAGAACAGCTGGGAGTGCAGAATCTAATCCTTTATCACACAGAGGATAAAAATATTGTACGTCGTAAAGAATTATATACAGAAGAGGGAAAGAAATATTTCAGCGGTAATCTGTATGTGCCGGAAGATCTGGAAAAGATTGAATTATAGGCAAAATTATGGTATTGTATAACAGTATATGATTATTTATATTTATTATATAGAAAGAAGGTGAAGCTGTGGTTGAATTAGATCAGTTCAAGAGTATTCTTGCAACATACACAGAACCATTAGTGGAAGTGAGGGATTCACTTTGACCTCGCTAATAAAGAGCAGAGGGTTGAAGAATTAGAGCGTGAAATGGAAGCGCCAGACTTCTGGGATAATGCAGAAGTTTCCCAGCAGAAGATGAAAGAACTCAAGAGCATGAAGGACGATATGGAAATCTATCACAGTCTGGAAACCCAGATGGAAGATATGGAAACCATGATCGAGATGGGCTATGAGGAAAATGATCCGGAAATCATTCCGGAGATTCAGGAAATGCTGGATGAATTCCAGAAGAATTTTGACAGTATTCGTGTCAAAACTTTATTATCAGGAGAATATGACAGTGAAAATGCGATCATTAAGCTGAATGCCGGAGCAGGTGGAACAGAAGCCTGCGACTGGTGCGGAATGCTTTATCGTATGTACAGCCGCTGGGTAGACCGTAAGGGATTTACAATGGAAGTTCTGGATTATCTGGATGGAGATGAAGCAGGTGTCAAGTCTGTTACATTTCAGGTAAATGGTGAAAATGCTTATGGTTATCTGAAATCCGAAAAGGGTGTACATCGTCTGGTACGTATTTCACCGTTTAATGCAGCCGGTAAACGTCAGACCTCATTTGTGTCCTGCGATGTTATGCCGGATATTAAAAAAGATCTGGATGTTGAGATCAATGATGATGATATCCGTATTGATACCTATCGAAGCAGTGGTGCCGGCGGACAGCATATCAACAAGACATCTTCTGCGATCCGTATCACACATTTCCCTACAGGAATCGTGGTACAGTGCCAGAATGAACGTTCTCAGCATATGAATAAAGATAAGGCCATGCAGATGCTGAAAGCGAAGCTGTATCTTCTGAAACAGCAGGAAGCAGAGGCAAAGCTTTCCGGTATTCGTGGTGAAGTTACTGATATCGGCTGGGGAAACCAGATCAGATCCTATGTTATGCAGCCATATACGATGGTAAAAGACCACAGAACCAGTGAAGAGACAGGTAATGTGGATGCCGTTCTGGATGGAGACATTGATCCATTCATTAATGCATATCTGAAATGGATCGCTCTGTCAAATAAACCAGCAGAGCAGCAGTAATCCCAGCGTGTGCTGCGAACGAGGTGAGCAGTAACACAAAATCAGTTTTCAGCCTGTTTGGAGCGACAAAAAATCCTTGCAGAGTGTGGGCTGGTATGATAACATATCCCTCGTAGGAAAACACGTGTCCTTGATATATGGACATGCCCGAAGAGGGATATGTATTATTTTGGTTACAAGTAGTATCCACAATGTGACGGATATACACTGTAAAAGGATTAAGGACTCAACAGGAACAGGAAGATTGGAATGGAAAAAATAACAGAGAAGAAAAAGTATTTTGTAGTCAGGGAGCGGGCAGTTCCGGAAGTATTGTTGAAAGTGGTACAGGCAAAGCGCCTACTTGATTCAGGCAGGGCACAGACTGTGCAGGATGCAGCAGAACAGACCGGAATCAGTCGAAGCTCCTTTTATAAATATAAGGATGATATTTTTCCTTTTCACGAAGAGGCAAGAGGAAAGACCATTACCTTCATTATTCAGATGGATGATGAACCAGGACTTTTATCTGTAGTACTTCAGACCATTGCACATTTTCATGGAAATATTCTTACGATTCATCAGAGTATTCCGATCAATGGAATCGCAACTCTCACACTCAGTGTAGATATTCTTCCGGGAGAGGGAGATGCAGAGGCCATGGTTGAAGAAATCGAAAGTCGGGAAGGAATTCATTATCTGAAGATCCTTGGAAGAGAATAGAAATTTTTTTACACAGGAGGAAGATATGGTTAATATTGCGGTATTAGGATACGGTACAGTTGGAAGTGGTGTCGTGGAGGTTATCAACACAAACCACGAAAGCATTAATAAACGGGCAGGTCAGGAGATCAATATCAAATATGTTCTCGACCTCAGAGATTTTCCGGGAGATCCGGTACAGGAAGTTCTGGTACATGATTATGAGATCATTGCCAACGATCCGGAAGTAGACATTGTAGTAGAAGTTATGGGCGGTATTGAACCGGCATATACCTTTGTAAAGAGAGCGCTGGAATCAGGTAAGAGTGTCTGCACTTCCAATAAAGCTCTGGTTGCAAAGCATGGCCCGGAGCTGATGGAGATTGCAAAAGAAAAGAACATCAACTTCCTGTTTGAGGCAAGCTGCGGTGGTGGAATTCCGATCATTCGAGCACTTAACGGATCTCTGACAGCAGATGAAGTCGATGAGATCACAGGAATCTTAAATGGAACTACCAACTACATGATGTACAAGATGGCAACAGAAGGTTCTGATTTTGATGTGGTTCTTAAAGAAGCACAGCAGAAGGGATATGCAGAGGCTGATCCGACCGCAGACGTAGAAGGTTATGATGCATGCCGTAAGATCGCAATCCTGTCTTCCCTAGCTTATGGAAAGTTCCTGAATTATGAAAATGTTTATACAGAAGGAATCACAAAGATCACACCGGAAGATATGGTATATGCAGAAGAACTTGGCATGACCATTAAGCTTCTCGGAACCAGCCGAAAACTGGGCGCGGACACATTCACCGCACTGGTTGCACCGTTCATGGTTGGCCAGAAGAGTCCGCTGTATAGTGTCAATGATGTATTCAATGCAGTTTTTGTACATGGAAACATGCTTGGAGATGCCATGTTTTACGGAAGTGGAGCAGGAAAGCTTCCAACAGCAAGTGCAGTAGTTGCAGATGTTGTTGATGAAGCGAAGAATCTTCATGAAAATATTGCAACAAACTGGTCAAATGAGCCGATGAAACTGACTCCGATGGAGGAGACAGAGGGAAGATTTTTCGTAAGAGTCAAAGGTGTGACGGAAGCACAGGCAGAAGCCGCTTTTGGAAAACTTCAGATTGTAAAAGTTGCTTCTCTTCCAGATGAATTCGGATTCATTACAGAGTGCATGAAACAGAAAGAATATAAAGAAAAGATCAGTAAACTGAATGGTGAAGTGATCGCAATGATCCGTGTAAAGGATTGATAAAATCGTATTCCGGGAGGAAACTATGTTAATAGTAAAGAAATTCGGAGGTACATCTGTAGCAAACAAAGAACGTATCTACAATGTTGCCAACAGATGTGTTGAAGAATATAAAAAAGGAAATGATGTGGTAGTCGTTCTTTCTGCAATGGGTAAATATACAGATGAACTGATTTCCATGGCAGAAGATATTAATGATAAACCGCCAAAAAGAGAGATGGATATGCTCTTTACGATCGGTGAACAGATGTCCGTATCTCTGATGGCAATGGCATTTGACAAACTGGGAGTTCCGGCGGTATCACTGAATGCATTTCAGGTAGCTATGCATACGACAAGTGTGCATGGAAATGCCCGCCTCAAAAGAATTGATACAGAACGTATCCGCAGAGAACTGGAAAATCATAAGATCGTCGTTGTTACAGGATTCCAGGGAGTCAATAAATACGATGATTATACAACTCTGGGAAGAGGCGGTTCTGACACGACTGCAGTTGCTCTTGCAGCAGCTCTTCATGCAGATGCCTGTGAAATCTATACAGATGTAGACGGAGTTTATACAGCAGATCCACGTAAGGTTCCGAAAGCACGTAAGCTGAAAGAAATTACGTATGATGAGATGCTGGATCTTGCAACGCTTGGGGCAGGAGTACTTCATAACCGTTCTGTAGAGATGGCGAAGAAATATGGAGTACCGCTTGTGGTACGTTCCAGTCTGAATAACAGTGAGGGAACTGTCGTAAAGGAGGAAGTTACAGTGGAAAGAATGCTGATCAGCGGTGTTGCGCTTGATACAGAGGCAGTAAGGATTGCCGTTATCGGTCTGAAAGATGTACCGGGTATGGCGTTTAAATTATTTGATGTTCTTGCTAAAAAACATATTAATGTTGATGTTATTCTGCAGTCTATCGGACGTGCAGGTACAAAGGATATTTCCTTTACGGTAGATGGCAAAGATCTGGATGATGCAATTGCGACTCTTGAAGAAAATAAAGCCAGACTTGGCTATCAGGAACTGCATTCAGAGAGAAATATTGCAAAACTTTCTATTGTTGGTGCAGGAATGATGAGCAACCCTGGTGTTGCTGCAAAAATGTTTGAAAGCCTTTATAATGAGGGTGTAAACATTAATATGATCTCAACTTCTGAGATTCGAGTAACTGTTCTGATCAATGAAAAAGATGGTGTGAGAGCCATGAATGCAGTACATGATGCATTTAATCTTGCAGACTGATACAGGATGTCGGGATCATTGCAGAAGTAAGGAACAGTAAAATTCAAAATATGTAAATTCCATCTTCGGTTTTGCGAAGGTGGAATTTTTGTCTGATGCCTGAAAAAGGCAGATAGGAGAAAAATGACTGGACAGAGAAAGTACTGGAAATCCTATGCAAAGAGTAATCTGAAAGGAAACTGGGGGATTGCAATTGCTGCAATGCTGGCCGTTGTAGCTGTTAATTTTATCGGAAATATTTTTGCTGTACAGCTGTTTCCGGGAGATTCCGTATTTGCATTGGTATTAAGCGAAATTTTTGTGTTTATTGTATCTCTGATAGGAATGATCTTCAGTACCGGATACAGCTATATGCAGCTGAATATCTGCAGAGGCAGGGATTACAGCCTGAGTGATCTGCTGTACATGTTTCATAACCAGCCGGACAGAGTGCTGGTTGCCGGACTGGTCGTGGCGTTGATCGATACAGTGGTGCAGATTCCATTCTATTATGTGACTTATATGGTAAATCCGGGAAATACTGTGGAAAGCATGATTCACTGGTATCAGCTTCTTTTGGGAGCGTGGATTCTTGCAATGGTACTGAGTGTAATCTTTACAGTGCCATTTGCACTGGCATTCTATTTTCTGGCTGATGATCCGGAAATGGGCGGTATAGAGGCACTGAAAGCAAGTACACATGCCATGAAGGGGCACATCTGGCAGTATCTGATGTTGGAACTTAGTTTTGTCCCACTGCTGTTTTTATCACTGTTTACTCTTTATATTGGGCTGCTGTGGCTGATGCCGTATATGCAGTTTACAGAAACCGCATTTTATATGTATGTAACAGGAGAACTCGATCAGCAGAGAACTGACCGGCAGTATACGGGAATTCAGGAGATATCTGACCGAACCGGTGATGATTATAATTCAGAAGCATAGAACAGAAAACAAAATATAAAAGATACAATGATTATCATGCATGAAAAAGGAGACTATAATGGATATTATTCAGGTGATAACCAAAGAACTTAATGTGGAAAAATGGCAGGTAGAAGCTGCAGTCAAATTGATTGACGAAGGCTGTACTATCCCGTTTATTTCCCGATACCGTAAAGAAGCAACTGGTTCTTTAAATGATGAACAGCTTCGTACTCTTCATGAAAGACTGACCTATCTTCGTAATCTGGAAGAAAAAAAGAATCAGGTACTTGGAAGTATTGAAGAGCAGGGAAAACTGACGGCAGAGTTGAAGAAACAGATCCTTGATGCACAGACACTGGTCGTAGTAGAGGATCTTTATCGTCCATTCCGACCGAAACGTCGTACCCGCGCAATCATTGCGAAGGAAAAAGGATTGGAACCGCTGGCAAATATCATTATGCTTCAGATGACAGTCAAGCCGATTGAAGAAGAAGCACAGGATTTTGTATCAGAAGAAAAAGGTGTGGAAACAGTAGCAGATGCGATCAATGGAGCCAAAGATATTATTGCGGAGCACATTTCTGATGAGGCAGATTATCGTATTTATCTTCGTAAACTGACTATGGACAAGGGTTCTGTCGCTTCTGCGGCGAAGAAACCGGAAGAATCTTCTGTTTATGAAATGTATTATGAATTTGAAGAGCCGATCAAAAAGCTTGCGGGACATCGTGTGCTTGCCCTGAATCGTGGTGAGAAAGAAAAAATCCTTACGGTTAAAGTCAATGCACCGGAAGAAGAAGCAATGGGATGGCTTCAGAAACAGGTCATTACAAAAGAAAATCCAATTACAAAACCGATTCTTCGCGAAGTAGTGGAAGACAGTTACAAACGTCTGATCGCACCTGCGATTGAGCGTGAGATCCGAAGTGATCTGACAGAAAAGGCCGAAGACGGGGCAATCCATGTATTTGGAAAGAATCTGGAGCAGCTTCTGATGCAGCCTCCAATCGTTGGTAAAGTAGTTCTTGGATGGGATCCGGCTTTCCGTACAGGCTGTAAACTGGCTGTTGTAGATGAGACAGGAAAGGTCCTTGATACAACTGTTATTTATCCGACAGCGCCGACAAATGATGCAAAGATCCGTGCTGCAAAAGAAACACTTAAGAAGCTTATCAAAAAGTATAATGTTTCTCTGATCTCTCTGGGCAATGGAACAGCATCCAGAGAATCTGAGCAGATCATTGTAGAACTTCTGAAAGAAATTCCGGAGAATGTACAGTATGTGATCACAAATGAGGCAGGAGCTTCTGTATATTCCGCAAGTAAACTGGCAACTGAGGAATTCCCGAATTTTGATGTCGGACAGAGAAGTGCGGCTTCTATCGCAAGACGTCTGCAGGATCCGCTGGCAGAGCTGGTCAAGATCACTCCACAGTCTATCGGTGTAGGGCAGTATCAGCATGATATGAATCAGAAGAAGCTCGGAGAGGCTCTGAGTGGAGTCGTAGAGGACTGTGTAAATAAAGTTGGGGTGGATCTGAATACAGCATCTGCATCCCTTCTGGAATATATTTCAGGTATCAGTAAAGTGATTGCGAAGAACATCGTGGCTTATCGTGAAGAGAACGGAAGATTTGAAAGTCGTCGTGAGCTTCTCAAAGTTGCAAAACTCGGACCGAAAGCATTTGAACAGTGTGCAGGTTTTGCACGTATCACAGGCGGAAAGAATCCGCTGGATGCGACAAGTGTTCATCCGGAAAGCTATGAAGCTGCGCAGAAGGTTCTGGAAAAACTGGGATACAAACCAGAAGATATCACAGCCGGCAAACTGAGTGGTATTTCCAGACAGATTAAGAATTACAAAAAACTGGCAGAAGAGCTTGGCGTTGGTGAACCGACACTTCGTGATATTGTCAAAGAACTGGAAAAACCGGCACGAGATCCTCGTGATGAGATGCCGAAGCCGGTACTGAGAACAGATGTACTTGATATGAAGGACCTGAAAGAAGGCATGATCCTTAAAGGAACCGTACGTAATGTAATTGACTTTGGGGCGTTTGTCGATATCGGTGTACATCAGGATGGACTTGTGCATATCTCTGAGATGACAGAGAGATATATCAAACATCCACTGGAGGCAGTGTCTGTTGGGGATGTTGTAGATGTACGAGTGATTGGAGTGGATTTGAAGAAGAAGCGAATCAGCTTGTCCATGAAGGGGATCAAATAAAGCAGGGAATCTATTTTAATAGCGGGCTAGCAGATGGGATGAATGATGCGTAAGAGAAGGATGTGTGTGCAGGATGAATGTGCATGAATCCCTGAAACGGCTTCATCGCCCGGAAATACTAAGAATATACCCTGTCTGTTAAAAACATGAATCAAAAGTGCATAACTCGCCTGACGGCTCAGACAATGCACTTTATGCTTCATAACACAGACTGGGTATATTTAAGTATTTCTACGGACGATTGCAGAGGTTTCTGGAATTCATGCACATTATACCTGCCCGTTCAACATACCGGTACTTACGCCTATATTCATCCCATCTGCAGCCTGTTTTTACGTTTTCGCAAGCTTTATAAAAGCCCCCTTGACCTGGACAGCACTGATTGTAGTATCGCGTGTGGGCGGGCTCCCTCCGGGAAGGAGGCAGCTGAGCGAGATGGGGGAGGAGGTAAAGATAAAATATTTGGAATTAAAAATAGACTTAAGAATATTATAGAAAATATGAGTGGAATTATGATTGGAGCAATTATAGAAACTATAGAATGAATTGAGACGATTTTCTTGCTGTGAACATAAAGTATATTTTTCCCAAATTACAGCAACTAAAAAAGATATATGATTAATTCAACATCTGCAAGAATCCTGGAAGTTCTTAGGAATGTTCCGAGTGTGTTATTCATAAAAATCACACTGTTTGAGCGTCAGCGAGTTTGTGATTTTTATGAATGCATTTAACACGAGGGTTATTCCTTAGTACTTCCGGATGATGAAGCCGTTGAAAAATCATATATCTTTAATTAGTTGCGTAAATATGAATAGTAATATCAATAGTAATATCAATAGTACTTCTTTAATGTTTTCGTAAATAACGAACCATATCTTTAACACAATCCCCATCTCAGCTCAGCAGAGCAGAATCATTGGAGAACTCCTGTCCGCTGGCTTTCTCAAACTGATCCAGCAGATTTCTTACCGTAAGCTTCTTCTTTTCTTCCCCCTGAATATCCAGGATGATCTTTCCTTCCATCATCATGATCAGGCGGTTTCCGTGTGTAATAGCGTCCTGCATGTTATGAGTGATCATCATTGTTGTCAGATGATCGCGGTTTACGATCATCTCAGTGATCTCAAGGACCTTGGCTGCTGTTTTCGGGTCAAGGGCTGCGGTATGCTCATCGAGGAGCAGAAGCTTTGGTTTCTGGAGGGTTGCCATCAGCAGAGTAAGTGCCTGGCGCTGTCCACCGGAGAGAAGTCCGACTTTGGAAGTAAGGCGATCTTCCAGTCCAAGGCCAAGAATCTTCAGAAGTTCTTTATATTCTTCGCGTTCTTTCTTTGTGATTCCGGGTTTAAGGAAACGTGTTTTTCCGCGGCGTTTTGCAAGGGCAAGGTTTTCTTCAATTCCCATTGTGGCAGCTGTTCCTGTCATAGGATCCTGGAATACGCGTCCCAGGTAAGCTGCTCTTTTGTGCTCGGATAATTTGGTAACGTCGATTCCGTCAATGATGATCTGGCCTTCATCGACCATCCAGGTACCTGCAACAGCGTTCAGCATCGTGGATTTACCGGCACCATTACCGCCGATAACAGTGACGAAATCTCCCTCGTTCAGTGTAAGGTTCAGACCATTCAGAGCCACTTTCTCATTAATGGTTCCAGGATTAAAGGTTTTATATATATTCTTAAGTTCTAGCATTATTTGTTACCTCCACGTTTTACTGGTTTAGAAAAATACTTTGCTTTCCAGTATGGAACAGCAAGGAAGACTGCAACTACAAGTGCGGACAGCATCTTCAGAAGGTCTGTATCAATACCCATCCAGATAACTGTCTGGAGTACCAGATAGTAGAGGATAGAACCAAAAGCAACGCTGAGAAGACGAAGCGCAAAGTTACGGAAGATCTTTCCAAAGATTGCTTCACCGATGATAACTGCAGCAAGACCGATAACGATAGCACCACGTCCCATGTTGACATCAGCAAATCCCTGATACTGTGCAAGGAGAGCACTGGAAAGCGCAACCAGTCCGTTGGAGATCATAAGACCAAGAACTTTACATACATCCGTATTGATTCCCTGTGCACGGGACATATTCGGATTACATCCGGTAGCGCGGAGGGAGCATCCAAGTTCTGTACCGAAGAACCAGTAAAGGATTGCAATCAGAACAACGATAAAGATTGCAACGATGAAAATTGTATTTTGATAAAATGGAACATTTTTTACATTACGGAGGGAAACAAGCAGATCAAATTTGTTTCCGTTTACTGCCTGGTTTGCTTTTCCCATGATCTTAAGGTTGGCAGAGTAAAGACCAAGCTGAGTCAGGATTCCAGCGAGGATCGCAGGGATTCCCATGAATGTGTGGAAGATACCTGTAGCGAGACCGGCAAGCATTCCGGCTCCGGTAGCAGCAAGCATAGAAACCCACACACTGTGACCGCTCATCAGCATCATAACGCAGACAGCACCGCCAGTACACATGGTGCCGTCAACAGTAAGGTCGGCTACATCGAGGATACGGAAGGTGAGATAAACACCAATTGCCATGATTCCCCAGATCAGACCCTGCGCAGCAGCGCCTGGAAGTGCATTGATTAAAGTAAGAATATTCATTTTTCAGTTCCTCCTGATAGCACAGAAAGCGAGAAAGGATAATTCCTTTCCCGCTGCCTGTATATATTTGTAATGTTTGATTATCTTCGAAAATTATTCAGCCTCTTCGGTTGTTTCCTCTTCAGCTGTCTCGTCTTTTGCTGCATCATCATCAGAAGCTTCTTCTTCGTCTGCACCGATTGCTACATAATCATCCGGAACTTCAATACCGAGTTCTTCACAGATTTCCGGGTTGTATTCTTTTGTGAACTGTGGAGCATATTCAATTGGCATTTTGGAAATATCTTCACCATCTACAAGAACTTTGAGAGCCATTTTACCGGTAGCAACACCGAGGTCATAGTAGTTGATGGAAAGTGTGGCAACACCACATCCTTCACAGATACCTTCTTCACCTGCGATTACCGGAACTTTTTCCGGAAGACAGATGTTGTTGATGATCTCTGTATTAGATGCAACAGTATTATCAGTCGGAACATAGATCACATCACTCTCAGTAGCTGCTGTTGTAGCAACAGAAGAGAGGTCGTTGGAGTCTGAGAATGCATAGTAAGTACATGTGTAACCTAATTTCTCAAGAGCTGCTTTTACTGTATCAACCTGATACTGGGAATTGGCTTCTGCTGAACAGTAGATAAGACCAACATTTTTTGCATCCGGGAACAGTTCGTTGAGCATTGCAGCCTGATCTTCAAGCGGAGCAAGGTCTGATGTACCGGAGATGTTTCCGCCAACAGTTCCATCGAAATCATCCAGATCAAGTGCTACACCGTATTCTGTAACAGCTGTACCAAGAATCGGGATATCAGATGTTCCTGCTGATGCTGCCTGAAGTGCAGGTGTAGCGTTTGCAAGAATCAGATCAACGTTTTTAGAAACAAAGTCGGTGATGATTGTAGAACATGTATTGGAATCACCCTGAGCGTTCTGCTCATCGAAAGTTACTTTATCGCCAAGTTCTTCTGTGATCGCATCTTTGAATCCCTGTGTTGCAGCGTCCAGTGCTTCGTGCTGTACGAGCTGGCAGATACCGATGTTGTATGTTTTATCATCTGCTTTATCTGCTGCAAATACGCTGACACCACCCATGCCAACTACCATTGTTGCAGACAGAATGCCTGCTAAAATCTGCTTTTTCATATTTTTAATCCTCCTGATTTTACTGATTCATGTTCGAATCAAATTAACTTTCTAAAGTATAACGCTTTAACGTGAAAAAGTCAAGAAAATTATTATTTCCTTATTAATATACAAAAAAAATTAGGTTATCAAATAAATAGTACGTTTTTGGCAAATTTATTGACAATTTAAAAAGCGCCATGTTTAGTAAAAGTACTTGCAAAGAGGCGTAACTGAGAAAGTTGTGCCTCTTTTGTTCCGCAACAGGAGTAAGAGCACAGAAAATGGAGGAAAGAAGAATGAAAAAAGCATTGGCAATTGGACTTGCAGCAGCTATGGCAGTTACTATGACTGCACCTGTATACGCAAGTGACGACAGCGAAAGTGGCAAGGGTATTGCAAAGGAAGACCTCAAGATTGGTGCAATCTACATCGGTGATGAGAATGAAGGTTACACAGCAGCTCATATGGCTGGTATTGATGAAATGCAGGAAGCACTTGGCATTGATGATTCACAGGTTATCGAAAAAACTCTGATCGGCGAAGATGAAGGATGCTACGATGCAGCAGCAGACCTTGCAGATCAGGGATGTCAGATCATCTTTGCAAATAGCTTCGGACATGAAACTTATATCCTTGAAGCCGCAGGAGAATATCCGGACGTACAGTTCTGTCATGCAACCGGAACTCAGGCAGCATCAAGCGGACTTTCCAATATGCACAACTACTTCACAAACATTTATGAAGCTCGTTATGTGTCCGGTGTAGTAGCTGGCCTTAAACTGAATCAGATGATCGAAGATGGAACGATCACAGAAGATAGCTGCAAGGTGGGTTATGTTGGTGCATTCCCGTACGCAGAGGTTATTTCCGGATATACTTCTTTCTACCTTGGCGCAAAGAGTGTATGCCCGTCCGTAACTATGGAAGTAAAATATACAAACAGCTGGGCAAGCTTCGACCTTGAAAAAGAATGTGCAGATGCGCTGATTTCTGATGGATGTGTTCTGATCAGCCAGCACGCAGATACAACAGGTGCTCCGACAGCATGTGAAGCAGCAGGCGTTCCTTGCGTTGGATACAATATTGATATGACATCTGTTGCACCGAATACAGCTCTTACTTCTGCATCTATGGACTGGGGTGTATATTACACATATGCAGTACAGTGCATGCTTGATGGAACAGCAATTGATACTGACTGGTGCAAAGGCTTCTCCGACGGCGCTGACAAGATCACACCTCTCAATGAGAAAGTTGTAGCAGAAGGAACAGACGAAAAAGTAAAAGAAGTGGAAGATGCACTTGCAGACGGATCCCTTCATGTATTCGATACTTCTACATTTACAGTAGATGGCAAAGAACTTACTACTTATAAGAAAGATGGCAGTGATACAGAATATGTTTCTGACGGATATTTCCATGAATCAGAATATGGTTCTGCACCGGCATTCGATGTAGCTATCGATGGAATCACATCTATCACAGAATAAGATCTGAAACAGGCGGAGCTGCTGGGTCAGCAGCTCTGCTTTTTTTCTTGTTATACGTGCAAAGAAAGTCTTCAGGGCGGAGGTTTCTTTTGCAGATATGACAATATATCAGATAAAAGGAGGGAACGATAGTGGAAGAAACTTATGCACTTGAGCTTAGAGATATTTCCAAGCGATTTGGATCAGTCCAGGCGAATAATCATGTAAATCTTACACTGAGGAAATCAGAGATTCTCGCAATTTTAGGTGAGAATGGAAGTGGTAAAACGACTCTGATGAATATGATCTATGGAATTTATTATCCAGATGAAGGTCATATTTTTGTAAATGGGAAGGAAGTAAAAATCCGTTCGCCAAAAGACTCCTATGAATTAGGAATAGGTATGGTACATCAGCATTTCAAACTGGTAGATGTACTTACGGCAGCAGAAAATATTGTATTGGGCCTGCCTGGTAAGGCCAGACTCAATATGAAAAAAATAACCGAAGATATTCAGAAACTGGTCAATAAATATGGTTTTGATCTGGACCTTTCCAAAAAAATCTACGAAATGTCCGTTTCTGAAAAACAGACAGTTGAAATTGTGAAGATGCTGTATCGTGGAGCAAGGATCCTGATCCTGGATGAGCCGACAGCAGTGTTGACGCCACAGGAAGCCGACAGGCTGTTCGATATTCTTCGAAACATGCGTGACGATGGATGTTCGATCATTATCATTACCCATAAATTGCAGGAGGTTCTTGCTTTGTCTGACCGCGTTGCAATTCTTCGAAAGGGTCAGTATATTGACACGGTAGAGACAGCACAGGCCAATGTGCAGAGTCTTTCAGAAATGATGGTTGGAGCCAAAGTAGATCTGAACATCGAACGTCCGAAACCTGAAAATGTAAAACCGCGTCTGATCATTGATGGAATCAACTGTAAGGACAAAGAAGATGTCAAGACACTGGATGATGTGGATCTGACAGTCAATACAGGGGAGATTCTTGGAATTGCCGGTATTTCAGGAAGTGGACAGAAAGAACTTCTTGAGGCGATTGCAGGACTGCAGAATGTAGAAAGCGGTTCCATACGTCTGTTGGATGATAACGGAGGCGAAATGGAACTTTCCGGAATGGATTCTATTTCCATTAATGAAGCGGGAATCAGCCTTGCTTTCGTTCCAGAGGATCGTATTGGTATGGGACTTGTCGGTGATATGGATATGACAGACAATATGATGATCCGAAGCTATCGTAATGGAAAGGGACCTTTCCTGGATCGTAAAGGACCAAGAGCGCTTGCAGAGAAGATCAAAGATCAGCTGGAAGTTATGACACCAAGTATCTCTGCACCGGTCCGCCAGATGTCAGGTGGTAATGTACAGAAAGTTCTGGTAGGAAGAGAAATCGCACAGAATCCAAAAGTTCTTCTTGTAGCATTCCCGACTCGCGGTGTGGATATCAATACCTCTCATGTTATTTATCAGCTTCTGAATGAGCAGAAGAAAAAAGGCGTAGCAGTTGTCTGCGTAATTGAAGATCTTGATGTAGTACTTGAACTCTGTGACCGCATTGCGGTACTGTGTGGAGGAAAAATCAGTGGAGTGGTTGATGGCAGAACTGCAACCAAAGAAGGAATCGGTCTTCTCATGACGAAACATGAAAAAGGAGGGGTTGTCAATGAATAAAGAACCTTTCTTACAGGTAAGTAAAAGAAGGAACAAAGCCGGATGGCAGGAAAGACTGCTGATTCGATTTATTGCGCTGATCCTTGCACTGATCGTGTGCGGTGCTGTTAATCGTCGCACTTGTCAAGATGAATCCGGTAGATGTATATAAAGCAATCTGGGATGGAGCGATGGGATCGGAACGTCGTATCTGGCAGACAATACGTGATACGATGGTTCTTCTGTGTATTGCAATCGGACTTGCTCCGGCATTCAAAATGAAATTCTGGAATATCGGTGCAGAAGGCCAGATCCTGATTGGTGGAGCCTGCTCCGCAGCGGTGATGATCTATGCAGGTGATAAAATGTCACCGGTGATCTTACTTATTGTTATGTTTATTGCAAGTGCACTTGGCGGCATGATATGGGGTATGATCCCGGCGGTATTCAAAGCATACTGGAATACAAATGAAACACTTTTTACTCTGATGCTGAATTATGTTGCCATGCAGGTGGTTACATATTGTATCGTTTTCTGGGAAAATCCAAAAGGTTCCAATACTGTTGGTATCATTAATCAGGCAACACAGGCAGGCTGGCTGCCGGAACTGTTTGGACAGAAATACGGCTGGAATGTTCTGATCGTTCTGATTTTGACTGTTGGGATGTTCATTTATCTGAAATACTGCAAACAGGGTTATGAGATTGCTGTAGTTGGTGAGAGTGAGAATACTGCAAAATATGCCGGTATCCATGTAAAGAAAGTTATTATCCGTACCATGGCAATCTCTGGTGCAATCTGTGGTATCGCAGGATTTGTTATTGTAAGTGGTGCGAGCCATACAATCTCTACTGCAACAGCAGGAGGGCGTGGATTTACAGCAATCATCGTTGCATGGCTTTCCAAATTCAATACTTTTATTATGGTGGCTGTATCTTTTGGTATTGTATTTATGAATCAGGGTGCTGTTCAGATTGCGACTCAGTATGGATTGAATGAAAATGCATCCGATGTTATTCTCGGCATTATTCTGTTTTTCCTGATCGGGGCAGAATTCTTTATCAACTACAGAGTAAAGCGTACAAAAAAATAGGAGGTAGATGCAATGAGTGTACTGACCATCTTTATTCAAAAAGCAATTGTCCAGGGCATCTGTATTCTTTATGGTGCGCTTGGTGAAATTATGACGGAGAAATCCGGAAACCTGAATCTTGGTATTCCGGGAATTATGTATATGGGCGGTATTGCCGGCCTGATGGGAGCTTTTCTTTATGAAAAAGATAACCCGAATCCGAATGCATTTATAGGTGTCCTGATATCGTTTGTATGTGCCTTTGCATGTGCAATGATCGGTGGCTTGATCTACAGTATCCTGACCATTACTCTTCGTGTAAATCAGAACGTAACCGGTCTTGCTCTTACAATCTTTGGTACAGGTTTTGGTAACTTCTTTGGTGGTTCTATTTCCAAACTTGCCGGTGGTGTCGGACAGATTTCTGTAAAAGTAACAGGAAGTGCTTACACAGCCAAAATCCCGGGATTATCTAAGATTCCGGTGATCGGACCGATTTTATTCAATTATGGATTTATGACATATCTCTGTGTGATCGTAGCGGTGGTTTTGTCTTTCTTCTTATTTAAGACAAGAGCAGGCTTGAATCTTCGTGCAATTGGCGAGAATCCTGGAACAGCAGATGCAGCAGGTATCAATGTTATCAAATACAAATATCTGTCTACCTGTATCGGAGCAGGGCTTGCCGGACTTGGCGGACTCTATTTCGTAATGGAATATTCCGGCGGAACCTGGACAGACAATGGATTTGGTGACCGTGGATGGCTTGCAGTTGCGCTGGTAATCTTCGCCCTGTGGAAACCACTGAATGCAATCTGGGGAGCGTTCCTTTTTGGAGCACTTTATATCCTGTATCTGTATATCCCGGGACTGGGACGAAGTATGCAGGAGGTGTTCAAGGCACTGCCGTATGTGGTAACGATTATCGTACTGGTGTTTACAAGCTTCCGAAAGAAGAAGGAGCACCAGCCGCCGGCGGGACTTGGATTACCGTATTTCCGTGAGGAGAGATAATAAAGGATTCCCGGTGATTATGGGATAATTAAATGAACCAGATGGGATTTTCGATAAATGTTCCTCTGGATACGTTTCAATTCAGAACTTCTAAGGTACCAAGGTGTACAGAACTTTGCTAAGAACAATACAGAAAATGCTGAACTCGCATCAAAGATGCTCAAACAGCAGCATTTTCTGTATCAACGCAAAAACCTGTACAACCAGGAACCTTCACGAAGTTCTTCAGGCGAGAACGTACCAGAGAAACATTTGCGAAAATTTTGCCTGGTTTTTATATTATCCTTGCTCTCACCGTACTTTATTTTGGAGTAGTGGCTGATGCCACTGGCGCCAGTGACCAGATATCAGCGCGGAGCGCGAGCCTGTGGGGCACCCATGGCAATTTAAAGTGAAGAAAATGAAGGACATGCGGGAAAGGAATTTTCTTATATTAATAAATTGAATTATGGAAGGCTGATGTTTGGTACATTCAGGGAGGGAGCTTCTATGTGCGGGGACATTAAATGTCTGCGAGGCTTTCGTTATGACGTGCAGGCAAGCTGCCGTCATCAAGCCCACTGTCTGAGGCGTAGCCGAGTTTGGGCGACTGGCGGCAAATAAGCGCATGCACGGAGTAGAAAACGCAGTATTATTTAATGTACCGCACATATGAAGCCCTTCCCGTAATACCTCAAACAAACTTCAATATCCGTTATCCTTAATATATAGAAAATATTTTAAGCATATCCTTCTTTCTAAAATTTATATTGCATTCTCAGAAAGTTAGTTATATAATACGGATAGATAAAAGAAAATTCTTCGGGGCAGGGTGACCGACGCAGTTGGAATTCCCTACCGGCGGTAAAGTCCGCGACCCGCGTAAGGCGGCTGATCCGGTGACTGGCACAAGTCAGAATTCCGGAACCGACAGTAAAGTCTGGATGAGAGAAGAACACGAATAATTCATACGTGCTCAGTACCCCGGGAAGATTATTCCCGGGATTTTTTTATGCAGCAGAAACTAATCTACCCACTAAACTTATCTGCAGCATAGCGTAGAATTTTCTTTTAGAAAAAAAGAACAATTCAAAAAGGAGAGACAAGTATGAGTGAACAGGTTTTAAAAAGTGGAAACGTAATGGAGAGGAGTCGTACAAGAACGATCACACAGATCGCAATGCTTGGAGCCCTCGCCGGAATATTAATGAATTTTGAATTCCCGATCCCATTCCTGGCACCATCCTTCTATCAGCTGGATTTCTCTGAGATTCCGGTACTGGTAGGAGCCTTCGCAATGGGACCGATCGCAGGTATCCTGATCGAAGTGGTAAAAGTTCTGGTGCATCTTGTAACAATGGGAACTATGACAGCAGGTGTTGGTGATTTTGCAAACTTCCTCTTTGGATGTACATTTGTTGTACCGGCAGGAATCATCTACAGACTGCATCATAACAAGAGCCGTAAACATGCCGTTATTGGAATGGCAGCAGGTACAGTACTGACAACAGCAGCAGCCTGCCTTATGAATGCATTTGTACTGCTTCCGGCATATGGCAAAGCATTTGGTATGCCGATCGAAGCATTTATTGAAATGGGATCAGCAGTACATTCTTCTGTAAACAGCCTTCTTGGTTTTGTGGCACTGATCATCGTTCCATTTAATTTATTCAAATATATCCTGATTTCTGTAATCGTATTCTTTATTTATAAAAGAATTCGTGTTATCCTTAAGGGAGACTGATTCAGGCGCGTTTACTGAATTGTGCGGAAAAGAGGAAACCCATGGGAAAGATTCATAATGTAGAAAAAATGACAGATAATCGTTTTGTAAATCTGTATCATGTGGATGCGACAAGTGTTCACAATACCCCAGTGTCTTATTACGTGGCATCCAGAGCCAAAGATGTTCCGGCACTGAAACTGAAGACCGGGCGAAATGATCCGGATGGCGTGATCATTTACAGTATCTATGGAGAAAAGAAAGATAAGGTTGTTCTTGTACGCCAGTATCGTTACACCCTGGGCGACTACATTTATGAATTTCCGGCAGGTCTGGTTGAGCCGGGCGAGGATTTCCATGAAGGCGCAGTCCGTGAGATGTATGAAGAAACAGGTCTTAAACTGGAGCCTTTGAAAGTGGATCCTGCATTCGAAAAGCCGTACTTTACAACAGTAGGTATGACAGATGAATCCTGTGCAACCGTATACGGCTATGCCAGCGGCGATATCAGTAAGGCAGCACAGGAAGACAGTGAGGAGATTGAAATCATACTCGCTGACCGTACCGAAGTAAAACGAATCCTCAAAGAAGAACGAGTGGCAATTATGTGTGCATATATGCTGATGCATTTTTTAAAGGATGAGGATCCATTTGAATTTTTGAACTAATATAGCTGAAATGTCATGACCGCCTGTGTGGATTGACATTTCAGCATTTTTTTTATACATGAATGTGAGGCGTTAAAGATGAAAAAAATAACGGATTTTTTAAGAGACGAAGGAATCAGTCCGGAACTGATTCAGGAGGTACAGGAGTTTTCTGCGGCTCACCCGGTGAAGGACGAGCTGAAAGGAAGGATTCCTGTGCCTCATTTTTATTATTATGGAAAAAAAGTGTGGGAGGAAGCTCTGGCAGCACTTTTGTGTGGAAAGAATCTATTGCTTGCAGGTGAAAAAGCCACGGGAAAAAATGTACTTGCAGAAAATCTGGCTGCAGTTTTCGGCCGTCCTGCATGGGACATCTCATTTCATGTAAATATGGATGCATCCTCGCTTATCGGTACAGATACTTTCAGAAACGGGAAGGTTGAATTCAGACCAGGACCGGTATACAGCTGTGCGTGCAGTGGAGGCTTTGGTATATTCGATGAGATCAATATGGCAAGAAATGAAGCACTTGCAGTTTTGCATTCTGCACTGGATTTCAGGCGGGTTATAGACGTTCCCGGATATGAAAGAATAACTCTGGCAGACGATACTCGCTTTATTGCAACGATGAACTATAACTATGCAGGAACACGAGAATTGAATGAAGCACTTGCGTCAAGATTTGTAGTGATCCGTATGCCTGCGCTTACACTGGAAGATCTGCAGAGGCTTTTAAGAGAACAGTTTCCAGATCTTTCTTCTAAATATAATAAGCAGTTTGGATTACTTTTTAAGGGTATCCGGATTTTCCATTACCTGCAAGATATGCGCATCCGATTGTTCTCAGAAGAATGCAGAGGGTGATCGAACAGGGCCGTGCAGAGGAAATTGATCAGGCACTGATAGTTGTCAAGGAAGATCTTAAAGCATTAAACAGCGAGGTAAAAGTATCACAGGAAGAGTACGATGAAGTTGTTGCGATCAAGCCAATGTTTTTGAATGCAATGTATGAGTAAACGCAAATTAACGGCTTGACAAATTCTTCTCGTACATGTTATATTTTATTTAGTTGTAGTGTGTAACTCGATTATGGAGGCATTAACTATACATAACAAGGAGTGTTTATGTATGTTAATGCTTTTTTTTATATTAAAACCGGTTGAAGAAGTCTTTCATACATTCTCATTTTTTGTAAAAATATAGAAGGAGAATTTCAGATGAAAGACAAAATCTTTGGTGTTTTACAGCGTGTCGGACGAAGCTTCATGCTCCCGATCGCAATCCTTCCGGTAGCCGGACTTCTTCTTGGTATCGGAAGTTCTTTCAC
>OLQK01000970.1_pt1 | contig 22718 bp, 13 predicted proteins | sample 1672501 | NCBI WGS metagenome assembly OLQK01 (sample SAMEA3136693, study PRJEB25190) | human gut metagenome | biome: human gut; feature: human-associated habitat; material: faeces | place: Austria | collected 2013
ACTTTGTTTGATGACGAACAGAATATGGTCCGTATTGATATGAGTGAGTACATGGAGAAATACTCCGTATCCAGACTGATCGGAGCGCCTCCGGGATATGTAGGATATGAAGAAGGCGGACAGCTGACAGAGGCAGTTCGTCGTAAACCATATAGCGTCGTTCTGTTTGATGAGATCGAGAAAGCACACCCGGATGTATTTAATGTACTTCTGCAGGTACTTGACGATGGACGTATTACAGACTCCCAGGGCCGTACCGTAGACTTTAAGAATACCATTCTGATCATGACTTCAAACATCGGATCACCTTATCTTCTGGATGGCATTGATGAAAACGGCGAGATCAAAGAGGAAGCCCAGAATGAGGTTATGAATGACCTTAGAGGACACTTCCGTCCGGAGTTCCTTAACCGTCTTGATGAGATTATCATGTTCAAGCCATTGACAAAAGACAACATCGGTAGTATCGTTGACCTGATGGTCAAAGAACTTAATGACCGTCTTGCTGATCAGGAGCTCTCCCTAGAGCTTACAGAAGCAGCCAAGAAAGATGTAATCGACAATGGTTACGATCCTGTTTATGGTGCAAGACCACTGAAACGTTATCTTCAGAAATATGTGGAAACTCTTACTGCACGTAAGATCCTCTCAGGTGAAGTTCATACCGGTGATACATTACTTCTGGATGTAGAGAATGGAGAATACGTGGTAAGGGTAAAATAAGGTCAGCAATCAATAAATCTGCAAAGGAGATTTTTATGATTCCCAAGGACCCTGTGATCCTGTTAAGCTATGTAAATACACAGCTTCGGGATTATTACGATTCTCTGGAGGCACTGTGTACCTGCAGAGGCCTTCGCAAAAAAGAACTGTTAGAGAAAATGGACTCCATCGATTATCATTACGATGAGCAGGCCAATCAGTTTATTTAAAAAAGACTCAGACCAATCAATTTATTAAAAAGACACGGAACATTTTGGATATATAGTTTATTATCCAAAATGTCCGTGTCTTTTTGTTTAACAGGAAATTAAAACTTAGTCCGGCAAAATAATAATAAAGTAAAAACAGATATTTTCTCAAATATAAATCTTAAAAAAATATAAACTGCACAAAAAACACTTGCAATTTTTGTAATAAAGTATAAACTATAAAATTAGTCGGCTAACTAAATAAAGATAGAATATAAAGTGAAGAATAAAGCCGAATATAAAAGAAATTGCAAGTGAGGTGAGAACTTGGAAGCAGATAATGAAAAAAGCATTCAGAGTCTTATGATGGAAATAAGCCGCATGTATATGGAGAAATGCTTTATGAAATTAAAAAAGCTTGGCATTCACCCGCGGCAGATTCCCATTCTGGCCGTTTTGTATAAGGAGGACGGGTGCAGTCAGAAAGAACTAGCGGCAAAGCTTGGTGTGAAACCTCCTACTGTTACAGTAAGCATCCAACGCCTGGAGAAAAGTGGCCTGCTGATAAGAAAGCAGGATGAAAAAGACCAGCGTGTCAGCCGTATTTTTCTGTCAGAGGAAGGCAAAAAAATTATTAAAGAAGGAATGCAGATGGCAAGAGAAGGAGAAAAACAGATTCTTGCAGGTTTTTCCGAAAGCGAGCTTTGCCTGATGAGAAGATTCTGTATGCAGATTAAAGAAAATATAGCCGCCATGCCCGGACCGGACATTTCTTTAGCTGAAATGCCGATGAAACATTTCTGTCATTAAAAAAGAAAGGATAACGAAGCATGATTAAATTAATGAAGTATCTGAAAAAATCAGCAGGCTACATTGTCCTGATTATTGGACTGCTGTTTTTGCAGGCTTACTGTGATCTGTCTTTGCCGGATTATACCTCAAAGATTATCAATGTAGGTATCCAGCAGGGCGGTATTCCAGACGGTGTCCCGGAAAAATTACGTGAGAGCACCATGGAAAACCTGCAGATATTTATGGACGATGACACAAGTAAAACGGTTCTGGATTCCTATGTTCTGGACGGAGACATTTATGAACTGAAAGATACAGTTACAGGGGAAAAAAGAGACGAATTAAACGATCTTCTTTGCAAACCTCTGATGATGTATGCATCTTTCACATCCGGCAGCGAGGAAAGCCAGCAAATGCTTTCCCAGATGAATGTGCCGGAAGGAACGGATCCCATGCAGGTTCTGGCAGCCATGCCAGAAGAGGCAAAAGCCAAAATGATGGAAGCTGTAGACGAGAAGCTTTCCGACATGCCGGAATCTATTCTTACCCAGGCTGCTGTAAGCAGTGTGAAAGCAGAATATGAAGCTATGGGCGAGGATCTGGATGCCATTCAGATGAATTACATTAAGACTTCCGGAATCCGGATGGTACTTATGGCTCTGGTAATTATGCTGGCGGCAGTTTCTGTCACTTTCTTATCTGCAAGAGTGGCAGCATCACTTGGACATGATCTCAGAGACAATGTGTACCGCAAGGTTATTCACTTTTCCAGCAATGAATATCATAAATTTTCCACAGCGTCCCTGATCACCAGAAGTACCAATGATGTTCAGCAGGTACAGCAGGTTATGACCATGATGTTCCGAATCGTACTTTATGCGCCTATTCTTGGTGTTGGAGGCGTGATCAAGGTTCTTCAGACTGATTCTTCCATGACCTGGATTCTTGCAGTAGCCGTAGTTCTGATTCTTCTGGTAATCCTGGTACTTTTCCAGGTCGCAATGCCGAAATTCACAAAGCTTCAGACTCTTATTGACAGACTGAATCTGGTAACAAGAGAAATTCTTACCGGAATTCCGGTTATCCGTGCATTCAGCCGCGAGAAACACGAAGAAGAACGTTTTGAAAAAGCCAATATAGACCTTACCAAAACAAACCTGTTTGTAAACCGCTGTATGACCTTTATGATGCCCGTTATGATGCTGATCATGAATGGTGTATCCGTTTCTATTATTTACTTTGGTGCACATGGTGTTGACAACGGAACTATGCAGGTTGGAAATATGATGGCATTTATCCAGTATGCAATGCAGATTATTATGTCATTCCTAATGATCACGGCTATTTCCATTATGCTTCCAAGAGCAAATGTGGCAGCAGGACGTATCTGTGAGGTTCTGGAAATGAAGCCATCTGTAAATGATCCGGAAGATCCGGTAAGCCCGGACAAACAGGAAAAAGGAACTGTGGAATTTAATCACGTAAGCTTTGCCTATCCGGAAGCCGGGGAAAATGTTATCAATGATATTACTTTTAAGGCAAAGAAAGGTGAGACAGTGGCAATCATCGGAAGTACCGGAAGCGGAAAGAGTACTCTGGTAAATCTGATTCCAAGATTTTATGATGTGACAAAAGGTTCTGTGAAAGTGGACGGCGTTGATGTCCGGGATATGACACAGCACGATCTTCGTGACCGTCTGGGATATGTTCCACAAAAAGGTGTTCTGTTCTCCGGAACCATTGATTCCAATATCCGTTATGGAAAAACAGACATTTCCATGGAGGATGTGAAGCTTGCAGCCCAGATTGCACAGTCTGATGATTTTATTGAAGCCAAGCCAGAGGGATATGAGGCTCCGATTTCACAGGGAGGAACCAACGTATCCGGTGGTCAGAAACAGCGTCTTTCCATTGCAAGAGCCATTGCAAAGAAGCCGGAAATCCTTATTTTTGATGACAGCTTTTCAGCTCTTGATTTTAAGACCGACAGTAAGCTGCGTCAGGCTTTGAAAGAAAAGACAAAAGATACCACAACCATTATTGTGGCCCAGCGAATCAGCACTATTTTAAATGCAGACCAGATTATTGTACTGGACGATGGAAATATGGCAGGTATCGGAACTCATAAAGAACTGATGAAGAACTGCGAGGTTTATCGCCAGATCGCCATGTCCCAGCTTTCAGAGGAGGAATTAGCATGAGTGAAAACAGAGCAAGAGGCCCCATGGGCGGCCACCGGAGCCGTGCAATGAACTCCGGTGAAAAGGCAAAAGATTTTAAAGGAGCAATGAAAAGACTGTTCCAGTATATGGAACGTTATAAATTCCGTTTTGCCCTGATGTTTCTTTTTGCAATTGCAGGAACCATCTTTAATATAGTGGGACCGAAGATTCTCGGAAAAGCAACTACAGAGCTTTTTAACGGACTGGTAGCAAAAGTAAACGGAACAGGAAGCATTGATTTTGGAAAAATCGGCTATATCCTTTTATGGACACTTGGACTGTATGTGGCAAGTGCCTGCTTCTCCTTTATCCAGGGTTATGTGATGACCGGAATTTCCAACGATGTTACCTATAACCTGCGAAAAGATATTTCAAAGAAGTTCAGCAAGCTTCCAATGAATTATTATGAAAGCAGGACAAATGGTGAAATTCTTTCCCGTGTAACCAACGATGTAGATACTCTTCAGATGAGCCTGAACCAGAGTATTACCCAGCTGATCACTTCCGTTACAACCCTGATCGGTGTGTTTGTGATGATGCTTTCCATCAATGTGTGGATGACTCTGGCAGCCCTTCTGATCCTGCCAATGTCCATGATCATTATCAATTTTGTTATGAAACATTCCCAGAAATATTTCCAGGCACAGCAGAAATATCTAGGTGAAGTCAATGGCCAGATTGAAGAAAATTATGGTGGACACAATGTAGTCAAGGTATTTAACAAAGAAGAAGATGTGGTTGCCGAGTTTGAAAAAGACAATCAGAAGCTTTATGAGTCAGCATGGAAATCACAGTTTTTTTCCGGAATTATGATGCCGGTTATGCAGTTTGTAGGAAATCTGGGATATGTTATGGTAGCACTTCTTGGAGGATGGTTTACCATTAAAGGTGCCATTGAAGTCGGTGATATCCAGTCCTTTTTCCAGTACATCCGTAACTTTACCCAGCCCATTCAGCAGATCGCCCAGGTAACAAACCTTCTTCAGTCTTCCGCAGCTGCTTCCGAGCGAGTATTTGAATTCCTTGACGAGGAAGAAGAGGAGACAACAAAGGAGAATGCTGTTTCTATTCAGGGGCTTAACGGAAATGTGGAATTTGACCATGTAAACTTCGGATACAATCCGGAGAAAATTATCATTCACGATTTTTCTGCAAAAGTAAAAGACGGACAGAAAATTGCAATCGTAGGACCTACCGGCGCCGGAAAAACAACCATGGTCAAGCTGCTTATGCGTTTCTATGATGTGAACAGCGGAGCTATCAAGGTTGACGGACATAATGTAAAAGATTTCAACAGAAGTGAGCTTCACGAAATGTTCGGAATGGTTCTTCAGGACACCTGGTTATTCTCCGGAACCATTATGGAAAATATCCGCTACGGAAGGCTGGATGCTACAGATGAAGAGGTGATCGCAGCAGCAAAAGCCGCCCACATCCACAACTTTATCATGCAGCAGCCTGGTGGATATCAGATGGTGCTGGACGAGGAAACCAGCAATGTTTCCCAGGGACAGAAACAGCTTCTTACCATTGCAAGAGCCATTCTCGCAGACAATAAGATTCTGATCCTGGATGAGGCAACCTCTTCTGTAGATACCAGAACAGAGGTACAGATCCAGAAAGCCATGGATAACCTGATGAAAGGCAGAACAAGTTTTGTAATCGCGCACAGACTTTCCACAATTAAGGATGCAGACCTGATTCTGGTTATGAAGGATGGAGATATCATCGAGCAGGGAAATCATGAAGAACTTCTGGCAAAGAAAGGCTTCTATGCAGACCTTTACAACAGCCAGTTTGATAAAACACAGTCTGCGTAAACAGAGATAAAATCGGATAAAGACGGACAGCAGTTTTTCAGAAACTTATATGAAAAACTGCTGTTTTTCTATCTATACTTTCAATTGAAGATAATGTATAATGGAGCAAAGTTTCCGCTAGAATGTAAAGTGCGGAAACAAATTAAAAAGTCTTATATGGAAAAGAAAAATTACTGTTTTTGCTAAGAAAAAAATTAAAAACAGTAAAAGGAGCGTATAAAATGACAATTGACAACAAAGACGGAGCAGCATTTCTGGGATATGTTACAGAAAAGCTGAAAACACGTATAGCACGTATCAGTGAGTCCATTCTGGAAGGGCAGAAGGATATTGAGGGAATGCATGAATACTACTGGGAAAACTATACGGAAATGGACCAGTATGGTTATGAGAATTTTGATAACCAGCAGGCTTTGCTCCATCAGATCAATGCCAATGAGCAGCAGATCCATTTGAGAAAACGATTTCGTAAAATGCTGGACTCCCCTTTCTTTGGAAGAGTGGATTTTGTATTTGAGGGGGAGGATGAGCCGGAGATTTTTTATATCGGAATTGGGAACTTTGCAGAAGAGGCAGGACATACACCTTTGATTTATGACTGGAGAGCACCTGTCAGCGGCCTTTTTTATGATTATGACAAAGGACCGGCGTCTTATGAAGCCCCCCTTGGAACTATAAGCGGAGAAATTGCATCCAAGTGGCAGTATAAGATCAAAAACGGCCGCATGGTTTATCAGTTCGAAAGTGATGTAAAGATTGATGATGAGATTCTTATGGCAGAACTGGGAAGTGGCGGAAGTGTTGCCCTGAAAAATATTGTCCGCACCATTCAGAAAGAGCAAAATGCTATCATCCGCAATACAAAGGACAAGATCATGGTGATCCAGGGGGCAGCAGGAAGTGGCAAAACCTCTATTGCCCTGCATAGAATTGCCTATCTTCTTTACCATGACCGCAAAAACCTGAAATCCTCCAATATTCTGATCCTGTCTCCAAACAGTATTTTCGCTGATTATATTTCCCATATTCTTCCGGAACTTGGAGAAGAGAATATCAAAGAAATGAGTTTTGATCTTTTTGCATACAGACAGCTGAAAGATACGGTATCTGACTGTGAGGACCGTTATGATCAGATCGAAAGAAGCCTGAATTTTCCCAAGGCACCTACTTATTATAAACAAAAGCAGTCCAGGGAATTTCTGAATCAGATGGAAGGCTATCTGACTTCTCTGGAAGACGAACTGATGAATTTTCACGATGTGGAATATAAGAACTTTACCAAAAAAGAAGAGGAAATTATAGAACTGTTTTATTTTAAATTTCAGGATATTCCCCTTCTTTCCCGTATGGAGGCAGTGGCAGAGAATTTTATTGATGAGGTTGAGACTCTTCGTGACAATGATATGGATGAGGAAGAACGCTTTGTTGTCATGGAGAAATTCATGAATATGTATGAGACACAGGATCTCTATGTGATTTACAGCCGTTTCCTTTCAAAATATGGTTATCCGGAGCTTCCTCACGTACAGCTATCCGAACGAAAGCTTCGTTATGAAGATGTGTACCCGGTACTTTATATGAAATATCGTCTGCTGCGCCAGAAAAGCCATAATGGAATCAAGCATCTGGTTGTGGATGAAATGCAGGACTACTCAAGGCTTCAGTATCTGATTATCAAAATGATGTTCCCCTGCAGGATGACCATTCTGGGAGATAAAGCCCAGACTATGGAAGAACAGACCCAGGATGTGGTGGGCTTCCTGCCCAAAATTTTTGGTAAAGATATCCGCAGGATCGTTATGAACAAAAGCTACCGCAATACGGTGGAAATTGCTTCTTACGCCAATGAACTTGTGGGGATAACTGATATGGAGCTGTTTGAAAGGCATGGAGAGCCAGTGGAAGAAATGCTTTTCCATGATGAAAAAGGAAACTCTCTGGAAAATGCCCTTGATGAAATTATAAAGAAGCTTCAGCTTGGGGAAGAACAGTTTGAGACTGCAGCTGTTATCCTTCGAACAGAAAGTGAAGCGAAAATGGCAGCCCGTATTCTGAAAGAAAAACTGGAAGAAACCGGTTTTGATACAAAGAACCGTTTCTCCTATCTTCACAGAGACAGCACAAGCTTCTGCAAGGGTCTTACAGTTACGACTTTTTATCTGGCAAAGGGACTGGAATTTGACCAGGTATTTTCCCTGTTCCCAAAAGAGGATACAAGTGCCCTTGCAAAGCAGGGAAGATATATTGCTGCCACCAGGGCACTTCACAGACTTCATATGTATGAATACGAAAAATAAATTTTACAAAAGTATGACAGCTATAAGATAAAATAAACATGATATTGATTTTTTTATAGGCACAAATGTATAAAAAATCCCCTGAAAGTTTATAATATTTTCACAGTAAATTTCGTTTCTCTCAAGGGAAATCCATTGACATGTCTGTAATAAAATTGTAAAATATAGGGCAGACAGCATTTAAAGTACAAACTTATGAAGAGAATCTGATTCATTTTTAAATACGGTCCAGGACTAAGGAGGATACCATGAAGAATAAGAAGATTTTGGCAATCTTAACTATAGCAGCAGGCGTTTCTGTATTTGCAGCAGGATGCAGTTTCGGCAGGGATGAGCCGGAAGAGCAGGTTGTAGTAGATGTTACTCCTACACCAGAGGCAGCAGCAACCGCCACTCCTACACCGGAGCCTACTATTGCACCTGATGTGCAGGACAGCACTTATACATCCAGTAACGGAGCAGTATCCATCAAGCTTCCGGATGCCACATGGGCGAACAAGGCAGATGAAGATAACATGCTTAGCTTTGAGTCCCCGGAACAGGGCAAGATTCTGATCCTTCACGGACAGGGAGCTGATGATATGTCATCTGCAATGCTTCCGGATACACAGGATCTGGCAGTTGCACTTGAGCAGGCATCAGATCTTGTAGAAGGCACTGACTTTGAGATTCAGAATTATACATCCGATGATGCATCTGGTGTGGGAATCTATTATTACACTGTGAAATACAATGACACATCCAAGAGCGGTGGATATGCATATGCCATCCATAAGATTTATAAGAGTGATGATGAGTATTATAACATTTGCGGATCTGTAGTGGATGACAGCTCTTATGATGCCATTCAGGCTGCTATTGATTCCTTTGGAATTCTCGGAGATTCCAGCCTGAAAGCAGCAGCACCGGCACAGTCCGGAAGTGACGGAAGCACAGACGGAACTTCTGACGGCTCCACAACTGGTACAACAGATGGAAGTACGGATGGCACAACAGACAGTACTTCTGATGGCAGCACCTCCACAGGAGAAGGAAGCAGCAGCGGAACCATTACAAACTCCGGCGGATTTACCCAGGAGCAGCTTACAGATACCAACCAGACCAGAACCATTTACCGTAACTCCGACGGTCATCCACTTGTTATCACACCGGATGGAAATGGAAACTGGGTTGACTTTGATGGAAATACTTACCGTTTTGTAAACAATGAGGATGTTTACGATCAGAACGATGTTGACTATTACTGGCATGGAGAAGGCGCAGACGTATATTACATGCCTGTAGAATAAAATGAGAATTGCGGGAGCTGCTTTGCAGCGGAGCAATTCGTAGATATCAAGTCAGGGGCAAAATACTTTTGCCCCTGACATCTGAATGTATATTAATATAGAAATGACTACGACGGACACAGCTACCCCGGGAAAGGATGGCTGTGTCCGTGATGGTTGGAGGGAATATGGATAATTTTCAGGCTTATGGCGAATTTGCCAGAGTATATGATATGTTTCAGGATAATGTAGACTATGAAACATGGGGTGAGTGGCTGAAAAACAGACTGAAAGAATATGGGATTTCTGACGGTCTGGTTCTGGATCTTGGATGTGGCACCGGAACCATAACAGAGATTCTGGCGCAGGCAGGATATGACATGATCGGAGTTGACAATTCCGAAGAAATGCTTGCAGAAGCTATGGAAAAGCGTGTAGAATCAGGACATGATATTCTTTATCTTCTTCAGGACATGCAGGAGTTTGAATTATATGGAACAGTGCGGGCTGTAGTCAGCGTATGTGACAGCCTGAACTACATAACAGAAGAAGAGGAACTGGAGCATGTATTTGCACTGGTAAATAATTATCTGGATCCACAGGGGATTTTCCTCTTTGACATGAATACCATTTATAAATATCAGACCATGATCGGTGATACGACCATTGCAGAGAACCGGGACGAGGGAAGCTTTATCTGGGAAAACAGCTTCGACGAGGAGACAGGGATTAATACTTATGAACTGGCCCTTTTTATTCCAAGGGAAGATGGACTTTATGAGAAAACCGAGGAAGTTCATTATCAGAGAGCCTATTCCCTGGATAAAATTAAAGAGCTTTTATCAAAAGCAGGACTTGAGTTCCTGGCAGTTTATGATGCATATACTATGGAGCCACCTAAGGCTGACAGCGGCAGACTGACATTTGTAGTCCGGGAACATGGAAAAAATAATAACGCAATATAAGGAGAAAAATAAAAATATGAACGACTATATTATCCGCGCCACAGCAGCAAATGACCAGATCCGTGCATTTGCAGCAGTTACCACTGAAATGGTAGAAAGTGCAAGAGAACATCACAATACAAGCCCGGTGGCTACAGCAGCACTTGGAAGACTCCTCACAGCAGGAGCTATGATGGGATCCATGATGAAAGGAGAGAAGGATGTCCTGACTCTTCAGATCAAAGCTGGCGGTCCTCTTCAGGGAATTACCGTAACTGCTGATTCACAAGGAAATGTAAAAGGTTATGTGGGAAATCCGGATGTATGTATTCCGGCCAATTCCAAAGGAAAACTGGATGTAGCAGGCGCAGTGGGACCCGGATTTTTAACAGTTATCAAAGATATGGGACTGAAAGAGCCATACAGTGGACAGGTTATGCTTCAGACCTGTGAGATTGCAGAGGATCTTACTTATTATTTTGCAACAAGTGAGCAGGTTCCGTCTGCTGTTGGTCTTGGCGTTCTGATGAACAAAAATAATACAGTACGTCAGGCCGGCGGCTTTATTGTCCAGCTGATGCCATTTGCAGAGGAAGAAGTAATCTCAAAACTGGAACAGAATGTACAGAAGATCAGCTCTGTTACCAGCCTTCTGGAAGAAGGACATACACCAGAGAGCCTGCTGGAAAAGGTGTTGGAGGGCTTTGATGTACAGATCATGGAAAAGATGGATACACGTTTTCACTGTAACTGCACAAGAGAACGGGTGGAAAAAGCTCTGATCAGCATTGGAAGAAAAGAATTAAACGAAATGATCCAGGAAGGCAAACCTATTGAAATGAACTGCCATTTCTGTAATACCAACTACACATTTACAGTAGAAGAATTAAAAGAAATTTTAAGAAAGTGCAAATAGTACATCATAAAAAGGGAAAGAGGATCAGGATATGGAACAGGGATTTGTTAAAGTTGCAGCAGGAACACCTGCTATCACAGTTGCAGATTGTAAATCAAATACAAAGGCAATCCTGGAACTGATCCGGGAGATGGAAACACAGCATGCCAAGATCATGGTATTCCCGGAGCTTTGTATTACAGGTTATACCTGTCAGGATCTGTTTCTTCAGAGGAGGCTTCTGGACAGTGCATGGGAGAGCCTTCTTTATCTGGCAGAAGAGACGCAGGATGTGGATGCGCTGATTTTTGTGGGACTTCCCATGAGAATGATGGGGAAACTTTACAATGTGGCAGCTGCTTTGAACCATGGAAACATTCTTGGATTTGTACCTAAGACTTACATTCCCAATTACAACGAATTTTATGAGCAGAGACATTTTTCTTCCGGTGCAGATGTGTGGGAAGAAGTGACTGTGGGAGAAGAAAGTGTTCCATTTGCAGGAAATCTTATTTTTTCCTGTGAGAACATGCCGGAGTTGACAGTGGCAGCAGAAATCTGCGAGGATCTGTGGGTTCCACTTCCACCAAGTGTGAAACTGGCACCGGGGGGAGCACATATTATTGTAAACCTTTCTGCAAGTGATGAAATGGTTGGAAAAGATTCCTACCGCCGTGATCTGGTGAAAGGACAGTCAGCCCGTCTGATTTGCGGTTATATTTACGCAACAGCAGGAGAGGGAGAATCTTCCCAGGATCTGGTATTTGGCGGACAAAATCTGATTGCGGAAAACGGTGTCATGCTTTGTGAGGCAAAGCGTTTCCACAACACTACCATTTATGGGGAAATAGATGTTCAGAGGCTGGCGGATGAAAGAAGAAGGATTTCCACCTATCCGGCAGCAGATTATTCTGAATGCCAGATGGTTTCTTTTGATGTAGAAATGGAAGAAACAGATCTTACCAGATGTTTTGCACCGTATCCTTTTGTTCCCTCTGTAAAAGAAGAAAGGGATATGCGCTGTGAGGAAATTCTGAATATCCAGGCTATGGGCCTGAAGAAGCGAATGAGCCACATTCATTGCAAGAAAGCAATGGTAGGCCTTTCCGGAGGTCTTGATTCTACTTTGGCGCTTCTGGTGATCGCACGTACCTTCCGTCTTATGGGACTTCCTTCCGAGAATATCAGATGTATTACAATGCCCTGCTTTGGAACTACTGACCGTACGTATCAGAATGCATGTAAATTAAGCCAGTGTCTTGGCGCCACTCTTACAGAGGTGAACATTAAAGAAGCGGTAAATGTTCATTTCCGTGATATCGGACATGATGATTCTGTACATGATGTGACTTACGAAAACTGCCAGGCAAGAGAGCGTACCCAGATCCTTATGGATATGGCCAATCAGGAAGGGGCGCTTTTAGTTGGAACAGGAGATTTATCCGAGCTTGCTCTTGGATGGGCAACCTACAATGGGGACCATATGTCCATGTATGGCGTGAATGCCTCCGTCCCGAAAACACTGGTAAGACATCTTGTCCGCTATTATGCGGATACCTGCGGTGAGAAAGAACTGGAAGAGGTGCTTCTGGATATTCTGGATACTCCTGTAAGTCCGGAGCTTCTGCCGCCTAAAGATGGCAAAATCGCCCAGAAAACGGAAGATCTGGTAGGTCCTTATGAGCTTCACGATTTTTATTTGTATTACATGCTGCGTGCAGGTTTTGAGCCGGATAAAATTTATCGAATTGCCTGCCGTACTTTTGAAAACACCTATGACAAGGCTACGATTTTGAAATGGCTGAAAACCTTCTACAGAAGATTTTTTGCACAGCAGTTTAAGCGTTCCTGTCTGCCAGATGGACCGAAAGTGGGAAGTGTGGCACTTTCCCCAAGAGGCGACCTTCGCATGCCAAGTGATGCAAGTGCGGCAATGTGGATGGAAGTGCTGGAGAATCTGTGAAAAATTTAATCGATTTCATCAGCAGACTGTGAGTCAGACTGTACAGATGGCGGAGAACTTACCGGGTTCTCCGCCTTTTTCAGTGCATCCTCAATGGCATCAAGAAGAAGTTTCGAAGTATATTTACGGTCACTGGAGTATTTCAGTCCTTCAAGAGACTGACTGTCTACGATCTGGCTGGCAAGGGATTCCAGGGAGGGTTTCACCAGTGGAAACATGGCGGTGGTGCTTTCGCTTAAATTGACCAGTTCTATAGACTGGATGCGGTTCTGGCTTACGGTTACTTCCACATCGAACGTGTTCTGGTTTAACCGGATGGAGGAGCGATAGACACCGGGCGTATAAATCCCATCCGCTTTCGCAGAAGTGGTCTGGCTCTTTCCAGGACCAAACATAAAATAGATCAGTATTCCAAGAAGAATGGCAAGAATAAGAAAAGCAATGGTATATACCACTTCTTTCATATGTAACACGATGATCCTTGTTTTTGAGCTCATGGCGTGCACCTCCTGATTTCATTTATTCTATCCTATTATCAAACAGGGGGAAATATGATAAAATATTGTTCAACAGTCGTAACAGGAGGGATTTTCGTAAATGTCATTACAATTTATTATCGGAAGCTCCGGAATCGGAAAGACACATTATGCCTGTGAGTGGATCATCCGGGAATCTATGAAAAATCCACAGAAACTTTATTATATTATTGTTCCGGAGCAGTTTACCATGCAAACACAGAAGAACGTGGTAGAAATGCATTCTGGAAAGGGAATCTTAAATATAGATGTCCTGAGCTTTGAACGACTTGCTTACCGTGTTTTCGAGGAAGTAGGAGGAGCAAGGGAAGTGCTTCTTGATGACACTGGAAAAAGCATGGTCTTACAGAAAATGGTCCAGCAGCACAAAAAAGAGCTGCCTTATCTTGGAAGTCAGATGAACAAACCGGGCTATCTGGATGAAGTAAAGTCTCTGATTTCTGAATTTATGCAGTATGATATTTCTAAGGAAGAGCTTGCAAATATGCTGGAAAAAACAGGAAAGGACTCCCTTCTTTCCCTGAAAATGCAGGACGTAGGTGTTCTTTACCAGTCTTTTCTTGGCTATCTGGAAGGGCACTATATGACCGGAGAAGGGGTTATGGATGCCCTGAAAAAAGCACTTCCATTTTCACGAAAGCTAAAAGACAGCGTTCTTTTGCTGGATGGTTATACCGGATTTACTCCTGTACAGATCAATGTGATACGTGAGCTTCTTGCAGTTTGTGAGAAGGTTCTTGTGACAGTTACCATGGATGCCAGGGAAAATCCCATGAAAATGGGAAAGCCACACCAGCTTTTTTATATGAGTAAAAAAATGATTCATACTCTGGCAGGACTTACAAAGGATCTGGAGGATCCTGTGCTTTTGTGCGGTACTGATGGCAGAGCACCAGGGAGAAGTCTTGCATCAGGGAAAAGGCATGCAGCCGGCAGTGAGCATGCAGCCGGTGGGGGTGTCTGCAATGCCATCAGTGAGAGTATCACCAGTGACAGTCTCACTTTTCATAGCCACGCAGGTCGCTTTGCACAGGCACCTGCCCTTAAATTTCTGGAACAAAATTTATTCCGTTACCGTAGAGCCACTTTTGAAAAAGAACAAAATGAGATTCAGATTTTTGCCGCAGAATCTCCCATAAAAGAACTGGAAGAAACAGCAAGGCGAATCCGCTGCATGGTGCGTACACAGGGGCTTAAATACGGAGAAATCGCAGTGATCACAGGAAATCTGGAAGCATACAAAAGTATTGCCTCCCAGGTGTTTGAAGAGGCACAGATTCCCTTTTTCCTGGATGAGAAGCATTCGATTTTGATGAATCCTTTTGTGGAATATATCCGTGCCGCTCTTGAAATGGTTACAAAAGGTTTTTCTTATGAAAGTGTTTTCCGCTATTTAAGATGCGAAATGTCCGGTATTACAAGAGAAGAAGCAGACCGTCTGGAGAATTATGTACTTGCCCTTGGAATAAAAGGATATGCCAGATGGTCTGAAAAATGGGTGAGAACCTACCGTATTATGAAAGATGAAGATATTCAGATTCTGAATGAATACAGGGAAAGATTTGTGGCAGAAACGAAGGTCCTGGCAGAAGGATTTTCCAGTGGAAAAAAGAAAGTATGTGAATATTGTTATAGTTTATACCAGTTTATAACAGGCTGTGAAATCCAGAGAAAACTAAAAGAACAGGAGCTTTCTTTTAAGAAAATGGGTGAAAAGGCACTGGAAAAGGAATATGCACAAATCTACGGAATTGTTATGGAACTTCTGGACCGGATGGTGGAGATACTTGGGGAAGAGGAAATCACAAGGACAGAATTTACCCAGCTTCTGGAAATCGGTTTTGCAAAATCAAAAGTGGCTTTGATTCCGCCAAGTATGGATCAGGTTCTCATAGGAGATATGGAGAGAACCCGTCTGAAGGAAATAAAAGTTTTGTTTTTTGTTGGCGTAAATGAAGGAAATATTCCCAAAAACACAGATTCCGGTGGAATCCTTACCCAGATGGACAGAGAATTTTTTGAAGCAGAGGGTATGGAGCTGGCACCGGGGCCAAAGGAACTGATGAATACCCAGCGTTTTTATCTGTATCTGAATCTTACCAAGCCAAGCAGATATTTGTGTCTGTCCTATTATTACTCCAATGGAAAAGGAGAGCCTGCAAGCCCGGCGTATCTGATCCACAGCATTCAGGCACTTTATCCTGGATTACAGATAAAAAATGCAGGCGATGAGGAATATACCATAAACAGTATGGAGCTTCCGGGAACAAGCCTGGAATGTTTCTTAAAAGGCCTGACAGAGGGAGCACTGGGAAAAGGGGAGCCTTTATATAGTGAACTATATAACTGGTATCTGAAAAGTCCAAAATACAGTGGAATTGTGAAAAAACTTGTGGAAGCATCCATGACCAGAAAGCCGGTGGATGTGATCAGCAAAAGTGTGGCAAAGGTGCTTTACGGGGAAGTGTCACCTTATAGTGCAACAAGGCTGGAACGCTTCTCGGCTTGTGCTTTTGCACATTTTCTCCAGTACGGGCTGACTCTTACAGAGCGTGCAGAATATGAATTCCGTCCTATGGATATGGGAAATATTATGCATAAGGTAATGGAGAAATTTGCAAAAGAGGTAAAAAAAGAGGGGCTGAAATGGGCTGTACTTACAGAAGAGCAGCGAAATGAGCTGGTAGACAGACTGGTGGATGAGGTAAGTGCAGATTATGGAAATACCATTTTAAAAAGCAGTGCCCGAAATGAATACATGATCCAGCGCACTAAACGTATGATGAGAAGAACCGTATGGGCTGTGCAGGAACAGCTGCGCCAGGGCGAATTTGAGCCGGAAGGTGTTGAGGTGGCTTTCCAGGGTGGACGTATTGACCGTGTGGATACCATGGAAACAGAAGATGGAAAGCTGTATGTAAGGGTTATTGATTACAAAACCGGAAATACCTCATTTGATCTGGTATCCTTGTACCACGGCCTTCAGCTTCAGCTGATGATCTATCTGGACGGCGCCCTTACTGTGGAAAAGAACCGTTATAAGGAAAAAGAAGTCATTCCTGCAGGTGTATTTTACTACAATATCAAAGATCCTATGATCAAAGAAAAAATGGATGCAGATGTGGAAATGGTTCAGCAGAAGGTCTTAAAGGAGCTGAAAATGAACGGTCTTGTACAGGCTGATAAAGAACTGGTCGAAAAAATGGACAGTTCTCTTACATCACTTCCTGTGTCCTTTAATAAGGACGGAAGCTTCCGCAAAAACTCATCTGTAGCTACAAAAGAACAATTTGAGGTTTTGAACCGATATGTGAAAACAAAGATTTCCCGTATCAGACAGTCAATCATGGATGGAGATGCACAGGTTTCTCCTTATATGCTTGGAAAGAAAAATGCATGCACTTATTGCCCTTACAGCCGTGTATGTGGTTTTGATATGGAAATTCCAGGATATGAATTCCGCAGGCTGAAAAACTTTACAGACGAGGAATTGTGGAATGCATTTGCAAAGGAGGTGAAGTAAGATGGTAGTAAAATGGACGAAAGAGCAGGAGCAGGTAATCCGTCTGCGGGATCGCAATATTCTGGTAAGTGCTGCGGCCGGATCAGGAAAAACAGCTGTGCTGGTACAGAGAATCCTGGGAAAGGTAATGGATCCTGTGCACCCGGTTGATATTGACCGTCTGCTGATCATGACATTTACAAGAGCAGCAGCAGGAGAAATGAGAGAGAGGATTGCCAGTGCACTGGAAGATGCACTTTATGAAAATCCGGACAATGAGCATCTTCAGCGGCAGACTACACTGATTCATACTGCACAGATCACTACCATTGATGGATTTTGTTCTTATGTGATCCGGAATTATTTTCACCTGATCGGTCTGGATCCTGGTTATCGTACCGGGGAGGAAGGAGAACTGAAGCTTCTCAAAGAGGATGTAATGAAAGAGCTTCTGGAATCCTACTATGCAAAAGACCATGAGAAATATAAATATTTTATTGAATGTTATGCGTCAGGTAAGTCAGACGAGGGAATCCGTGATCTGATTTATTCTCTTTACGATGCTGCAATGAGTAACCCATATCCGGATGAATGGCTGGAAAAATGTGCGGATGGTTATAGAAATACAGATATAAATGATATAAAAACATCAGAATGGATGAAATTGTTATGGAGAAATGTGATGGAGGATTTAAACCAGGCACAGCTTCTGGTAGAGGAAGCAAGAGCATTGTGCAACCAGGCCGGGGGGCCTTATTTATATGACGATGCACTTGGCAGTGACTTTCTTCTTATTCATAATGCCATGGAAAAAGCTATGGCAGAGGATTTTGATGGTGTACGTGACTTTCTTTCGAATCCATCCTTTGCAAGACTTTCTGCCAAAAAGCCAAAAGAGCCTGTGGATGAAACTTTAAAGGAGCAGGTAAAAGCCCTGCGTGAAAATGAGAAGGATATTATAAAAGACCTGGAAGTCCGCTGCTTTTCTGTGTCAGAAGAAGAACTTCCAGAGCTTTTAAGGTGCTGTCAGGAGCCGGTGGAAATGCTGGTAGAGCTGACCCGGGAATTCATCCGGCTTTATGGCGAAAAGAAGCGGGAAAAAAATATTCTGGATTTTACAGATATGGAACATTTTGCTCTTGAAATTCTGATGAACCGGGAATGTGAGGATAACCGGGAAGATGGTATGCAAGATGGTATGCTGGAAATTTCCGAAGAGGATGTTTGGGGTAAGGATAAAAAAGAGGGAGCACAAAAATATGTATATCACATGTCGGCAGCTGCCCGTGAGCTTTCTCTGAAATACGATGAGGTTATGGTGGACGAATACCAGGACAGCAACCTGGTGCAGGAAATGATTACTACCTGTGTGTCCGGCTGGGCACAGAAACGAAAAAATGTTTTTATGGTAGGGGATGTAAAGCAAAGTATTTACAGGTTCCGTCTTGCAAGACCGGAACTTTTTATGGAAAAATATAAACAGTACACGTTAACGGACAGTGAAGAACAAAGAATAGACCTTCACAAAAATTTCCGAAGCAGATCCGGAGTGCTTGCCTGTGCCAATTTTATTTTCCGTCAGATCATGGGGGCGGATCTTGGGGGAATTGTTTATGATGAGGCTGCAGCTCTTTATCCGGGTGCTGTTTTTAAAGAAGGTGCAAGAGAAGAATTTCTGGCAACAGAAGTGCTGCTTGTAGAAAAAGATGGAGAAGAGCTGGAAGATACAGAACCGGAAAATTCACAAATAGAAAATTCACGAATAGAAAATTTGCAAACCGATAACAAAGATGCCCGTGAGCTGGAGGCACTTGCTATTTCACACAAAATAAAAGAAATTGTGGGAAAAGAGCAGATTCTTGATAAGGAAACCGGCGAATATCGTCCGGTGCGTTATGGGGATATTGTGATTTTGCTCCGCACTGCATCAGGATGGTCGGAAAGCTTTACTGAAGTTCTTTTGGCTCATGGGATTCCGGTTTATTCAGCTTCCAAAACAGGCTATTTTTCTGCTCTTGAAGTGGTAACAGTTCTGAATTATCTTCAGGTGTGTGATAATCCCTTGCAGGATATCCCACTTGCCGGAGTGCTGCGTTCTCCTTTGGTTGGCTGTACCACACAGGAGCTGGCAGTTCTAAGAGAAGCATATCCAGAGGGAATGCTGTATGAAAGTGTGCTGGCATATATTGGGAAATCAGTAAATAGCGTGAAGGAAGAAAAAACAGAAGGAAAAAACAGTACGCCAGAAGAAGCTAAAAATATAGAAGAAGTCGAAAATACAGAAGAAGTCGAAAATATAGAAGAAGAGGATTTGAAGTTGAAAAATAAGCTGCGTGATTTTGCCTCACTTTTGGAGGAAATGCGGAATCTTGCAGTATACACCCCGGTTCATGAGCTGATTCTTGAGATCCTTCGCAGGACAGGCTATGGAAATTACGCAAAAGCCCTTCCAAATGGTGCACAGCGAAGCGCAAATCTGGCCATGCTGGTGGAAAAAGCCATGGATTATGAAAAAACGAGCTACCGTGGACTTTTTAACTTTGTCCGTTACATTGAACATCTGCAGAAATATGAGGTAGATTATGGAGAGGTGAACCTGTCAGGAGCCGGAGAAGGTTCTGTGGAAATTATGACTATTCATAAAAGTAAAGGTCTGGAATTTCCTATTGTGATCCTGGCTGGAATGGGAAAACAGTTTAATTTCCAGGATCTGAATGCCAGACTTTTGATCCATCCGGACTACGGCCTTGGTGCAGATGCTATTTTACCGGAAAAACGAATTGTTGTTTCTACGCTCAACAAGCAGGTGATTCGAAGAAAGCTTCTGGAAGAAAGTCTTGGCGAGGAAATCCGTGTACTTTACGTAGCACTGACCCGTGCAAAAGAAAAACTGATCATGACAGGGACGATTGCAAATCTGGAAAAAGAGATGATGTTTCTGTCCCGTTTTCGGGACAATGAACATGAGCTGCTTCCGTCAGAGACAAGACTGAAAGGAAAAAGTTACTGGTCCTATGTGTTACCTGCTCTTGCCAGACACAGGTGTATGGATGAGCTTTACGAAGCCTTTGGTTTGTTTCCACCAGTTGATAATCCCCTGTATGGAGATATTTCTGAATTCCGGGTAAAAAGAATTACAGCCAAAATGCTGGCAGAAATGGAGGTCGCAGAGCAGGCAGCCTGTCAGATAGAAGGGAATATTCTTGAGAACTGGAACCAGGAAAAAACAGTGGATTCCAGAATACGTGAAGAACTGGAAAAGCGTTTCGGTTTTGTATATCCATACGAATATCGAAAAGATATTCCGGTAAAAGTCAGTGTATCAGATCTGAAAAAGAGAAGTTATCATGAAGAGTCTGAAGTGGAGGAAGCTGTTTATTTTGAGCCGGATATTTTGCCCCTTATCCCACGTTTTATAGAAGAAAAAGCAGGGGAAAAAGAGGAATACACAGGTGCAGCAAGAGGTACTGCCTACCACAGAGTGATGGAATGTCTGGAATATAACAAAACGGATACCCCAGAGGAGATAAAAGAGCAGCTTGAACATCTGACAGAAAATAAGAAAATGTCAGAAGCAGAAAAGGAATGTATCCGTATTTCTGATATTCGTATTTTTGTGAAAAGCGAGCTTGGACAGCGGATGAAAACAGCTGATTTGTCCGGACTTCTGTTTCGGGAACAGCCTTTTGTAATTTCCAGAAGTGCGGCAGAAATTGACGAAAGCTGGGATGAAAATGAGCGTGTTCTGGTTCAGGGAATTATTGATGCCTATTTTATGGAAAATGATGAAATTGTCCTGGTAGATTATAAAACCGATTATGTACGCAAAGGTGAAGAAAAAAAACTGGTGGAACGTTATCATACACAGCTTGAAGATTACGCCCAGGCATTGGAAAGAATGACAGGAAAACAGGTAAAAGAGAAGTATATTTATTCATTTACTTTGAAAAAGGCAATATTGTTATAAAAAAATTTGTGGAAAACCTTTTTCAAACATGCTCTAGAAGAATAAAAATATCCTGCCAGGTATAACAAAAAAAAGTTTACCTGTGCAGGATATTTTCTGTCAGAAAGGAATCATACTCTCCATCCGGCAGGATATTTATTTTTCAAAGTCTGTCCAACCAGTTTTCCGAAGCCAAGAGGGAATCCTTCCACACAAAGTAAATGCCATCCTTTTGCATGAGCTGCTTCCTCCGGCTGGATGATCAGGGTTTCCCCTTTCAAATAGCGTTCAATGCGGGGGTCATCTACAGGAAGAGAAATTACTGCTTCTGCCTCACCTTTTTGCAGCGCCAGTGCCAATGGCTGGGATGGTTCAAAACGGTTCTTTTTTAAGTCACCAAGGTAGAGTCCGTTTCTGAGAAAGGTAATGCCACGGAAGTTGCAGGAAACAGGCGGCAGATAATAAACCTTGTCTGCTCGTACTTCTATACGGTTCCAGTCAAAAGGCTGCCCCCCAAGTGTAAAGATTCCCGTTTCTTTGAAAAATTCTTCCAGATATTTGCGTACATCAGCGGCAAGACGGGATGCTTTGGGGCTGCCTGCAATCTGGCCGGACTGTCCTTCTTTTTTCAGACGAGCAAGGAAATGTCCCTCGCCTGACATTTTATGGGGAAAAATACGGACACATTTCTCAAGCTCCGGATTGCCGTCCCCCCATGCAGGAACTCCTTTGGAGAATCCTTCATATTCTGTCATAGGTACAAGGGAAAGCTCCGGACGCTCTTTTAAAAGCCAGGAAATTACTTCTTCATCCTCTGCCGGGGCAAAGGTGCAGGTAGAATACAGCATCAGTCCTCCTGGCTGAAGCATATCGGCAGCATTTAAAGTAAGCTGACGCTGGATCTGGGATAATTCCTGTGATTTCTGGGGAGTCCAGTCTTTGGCAAGTGCTTCTTCTTTTCGGAACATTCCTTCTCCGGAGCATGGGGCATCCAGAATAATCTTATGGAAAAATTCAGGAAAATTTCTGACCATTTTTTCCGGCTTTTCATTTGCCACAAAAAGATTGGGAATACCAAAAAGTTCAAGGTTACGAAGAAGGGCTCTGGCACGGGTGGTGCTGATATCATTGGCGACCAGAAGTCCCTGTCCTTTTAAGGCTGCACCTGCTGCAGTGGCTTTCCCGCCCGGGGCAGCACACATATCAAGAACATATTCTCCTGGTTCAATAGGGATCCGGGAAGCAGGTGTCATGGCACTTGGCTCCTGAAGGTAATAAAGTCCTGCCTGATAAAGGGGACAGCGGGACGGGCGGATATCTTCACTGTAAAAATATCCGTTTGGAATCCAGGGGATTTTTTTTACTTCAAAAGGAACGATTTTCTCGAACTCTTCACAGGAAATCTTGGCTGTATTTACCCGAAGCCCGTAAGTGCGGGGCTGGTCATATGCCTGAAGAAAAGCCTGGTAATCGTCTCCTAACATATCTTTCATTCTGTCGAGAAAAGCCTCTGGCAGAACTGTTGAAACAGTTGATTTATCTGAATCCATAGAAATGGTCTCCTTGTATTGGTTTAATGGATTCAGTATAGCGGATGGGGCGTGGAAAGTCAAACATGAGGA
>OLQK01000985.1_pt1 | contig 22370 bp, 25 predicted proteins | sample 1672501 | NCBI WGS metagenome assembly OLQK01 (sample SAMEA3136693, study PRJEB25190) | human gut metagenome | biome: human gut; feature: human-associated habitat; material: faeces | place: Austria | collected 2013
TTCTTGATGGACTTCTGGTTTTAGAAAGGGGGGGCAGAGCAGTGACAGACTTAGGAAATAAATTAATGGAATCCATGTTTGATGCCTGGTGTGATGATGAATGCAAAGAGTTCACACTGGATCATAACGATTACGGTCATAGCTTACCAGAAGTTGTTGGTTATATATGTGAGCTAACCAGAGCTTCCAGAGAGCAGAAATTCCGCATTGAACATGAGCTTGAAGATCTTGTAAATCGGACAGAGAAGAACACTTTTGCAGATGGCTTTTACATAGCTATGGCAGTAGCAACAGGAAAAATATTTTAATAGCGAGGGGGCAGAACAATGACACAGAATGTAAATATTGCAGTAAAAACAGAGTCAGGACAGGTAAAGAAGATAAGCCAAGGTGTGATCTTCCAGCCTGAGACAAAATTTAAGGGTGGATCTGTTAAATGGTTTGATGATTCCAAGTTGCTAAAACCAGAATACAGAAAATAAATAAGCTCGTCATGGCGAGGATAAAAAGGACTTCAGGCCATGAGCGTTGATTGTTGGGACAGATCCTGACAATCAGGTAGTCGGCTAAGTACATAAAGCAGGAGGAATACATAAATGTTAGCAGAAGCAAGGGAACTGTACAATTACACGGTTGGAAATGAACCATTTAGAAGCCAGATCGAAGAGATCAGAGATAATCATACAGATTATGTGATGGCAAAAATCAAGATCAGGAGCATTGTTTTTAGTGCTGATCTTCAGTGTGGGAAAGATTACTGTTCATGTGGAAAGTCCTGCTTTACTATCCAGGATATTGATTCTGTATTTGTAAAGATTCTTGGAGATATGTATGACTTATGGTGGTAAGGGAGGATAAGGAAATGGAAGCAGTAAGGGAACCAGAGGTAATTAGACTGTACAGAGAAGACGAGGTTGTAGAGCTTGTAGCTAAATATCTTCTGGCCAACAAGAAACAGGAGCAGGAGAAACAGCATAAGCAGAGAGTAAGGCAGATTGTAAATCGACAGCGTAAACGCCAGCTGATAAGGGAACTGTTGATCTCATTACTGAAGCAGATCGCGGCTATTGTATTCATAGCGTTGTTCCCTTGGCTGATTTGCAAGGTAACCGGTGATCCAGAATACTATGGGATGTATCTTATGGCTGCACCGATTGCGCTAGGAATGATCTGGGACTTACTCAAGGGAAATTGGAGGTAGAAGAAAAATGAGTGATCTTAATAGATACTATGTCAAATTAAAATTAACCTATGAATATGAGGTTATAGCCATTTCATCAGAACAGGCAGAAGAGATTTCCAGAAGAAGATTTGACCACACCCCTAATTTTACTGTTAATGATGTTGAAGTAGAGTTTAAGGATATTGGAGGTAATAAGGCAAAATGAGAAGATTACATTGTGTATTTCAGGACGGATTGATTCTTGGAATCTGGATGTGTCCTGATGAAAGATTTTATTACCATATTGCAGAGGCAGACGCAACAGAACCACTCACAAAAGAAGAGATTTGGGAAATGCTTGATTATGCAGTGGCATTCCATAAGGGAACTGGTACAGTCAACTATTTCTGGGATATGATGGCAGAATTGGTTAAGCCTGAAGATTTACAGATATTAAAGGAACGAGCAGAAGCAATTATTGAAGGGAGAGCAGACAAATGATAGTTATTACAAATGGCACTGAGTACATATACTTGGACGATCAGCACCAGATCCAGAAGACAACTGATCTCACAAAAGCAAAGACATTTACATTCCAGGGATGCAGTATTTTCATAAAGGAAAACGTCAAGGCAACCAAGGGCTTTTATGCCTACGATACGGAAACACAGCGTATCTGTTACAGACGAAAGAAGAAAAAGTGTTTCCCAAAGACCACAAGAATGATGATCTACAATCAGGCAGACGGACGTTGTGTATTATGCGGAAGAAAAATCAAATATGAAGATATGACTATAGACCATATCAGACCTACATCATTGGGTGGATCAGATTCAGTGGAAAATCTTCAGTGTACATGTCGAACATGTAACACCTTCAAAGATAAAATGCTCCCGGACACGTTCTTTGATCGGATCAATGAAATCTATCTGTATCAGATGGAAAAGAAATATGGCAAGAAGCTTAAATGGAAACTGGCGAATAAGTTAATTAAGAGTGTGGCACGGTAAGGGATGTAACAGGGGGAGTTGTGTTTCGCGACACCCCTATTGAGAAGCTAAACAGGTAGCAGGACATAAAAAGGAGCAGAAGCACAATGAGCGGAAAACTTGATAGACGAGATGAAGTCCGGTTTATTGCCTATCTGGAAGCAAACCATTATATTCCAGATAATAAAAAAGGCAGTGGCGGTAGCCATTACAAGTACATATCAAAACTGACAGGATATCATGTAGAAATCAAGCACAAGCAGAATATTATGATAACCAAAAGGCTGATAAGGGAAGTAAGACAGGATTTAGAGCTGAACGGATATAAATGTATTCCATATTGATCCACTGCTGCCTGGGCGAAATTCATTGATAATGCAATGGAAAACAGCTATAATGGGAGTAGATTAAAATAAATGTTGGAGGACAAAAAGGAAGGTGACTGTAAATGCCAGCTTTAAAGGAAAATAAAAAGTATACTATAGAGGATATCATGGCATTGCCAGAGAATGAACATGCAGAATTAATAGATGGTCAGATTTATTATCAGGCAGCTCCAAGCCGTAAACATCAGGATATATCAGGTGAACTGTATGCAACTATCCATGATTATATCAAGAGAAATGGTGGACAATGTAAGGTATATCATGCTCCATTTGCAGTATTACTTAATGATGATGATTCTGTTTATATTGAGCCTGATATTTCGGTAATCTGTGACCGTAACAAATTATCAGATCGAGGCTGTGAGGGTGCGCCCGATTGGATCATTGAGATAGTTTCACCAGGAAGCCGCCGTATGGACTACATGATTAAATTGTTTAAATATCGTACAGCAGGAGTCCGTGAGTATTGGATTGTGGACTATGCAAAAGACATGGTAATGGTATATAACTTCGAGCAGAACGAAATGGAAACCTATACCATGGCAGATAAAGTACCAGTAGGTATTTATGATAATCTGGTAATTGATTTTGCGGAAATGGATATATAAGGGAGTTGGTTTGTATGATGTACCCATATATTACATTGCCAGATGAAACAGAGATTGTACATTCGCAGATTGTAACTGAATCTGGAAAACAGAAAGTAATTGTTAATTTTGAACGTCCGACAGAAACAGGATTTGACTCTGCTAGGTGTGAGATTCCAGGGAATACGTGGATTTCTGTTATAGGATATTCTTCTGAAGAGATCAGAAGATTTGAGGAATTTCTACAAGATAATACGGAGAATATTATAGAGAAAGCAAAAGTTAAACAGAAATCATATTGTGACAGTAACATCAAAGAAGAGAAGATAAATGGTGTGATCTATACAATTCCAAAATCTGAAGCATACCAACATGGTATTGTAGCTGGGAACATTAGCACAATAATATACTATGGACTTCAAAAAGGCAGCTTGGTCTTTACTGGTAATCTGGATTACAGATATCATCCAGCAGTAAATGATGATTATGTTGTCCCGGATGTGCTTGTGGTACATGACCGTAAAAACATTAGAGACACATATTATTGTGGAATCCCAAAGTTTGTTGTGGAGATTGTAAGTCCGGCTACAGTTCTACACGATCGGAAGGACAAGCTGAAGATTTATCAGGAAGCAGATGTTCAAGAATATTGGATTGTATCATCAATGGAACGGTCTGTTGAGATTTATTATCTGGTAGCAGGACGGTATGTGTTACAAGATTGTTATATTCTCCAGGATGATCCGGAAGAAGATTATTACAATGCGGATCAGGTGATTACCCTGAGAGCATTTCCGAATATCAGTCTGACGCTGGCAGAGATTTTTGAGAATAGGGATTGAAACTATAAAAAGAGGGCTGCCGGGATGATCGGTAGCCCCTTGTGGAAACTTATTAAATGGGAGTACATTTTATTTCATTAATATGTTCTAGCATATTAGTAGCAGAACGATATAATTTATGTGGAATATATTTTGGAATATCAGGAAGACTCAGTGTTGTTTGATATTCTTGAAACCATTGAAAAGACATTTCAATCAATTCCTTAAAATCTTTGCCTGTTTGTATTTGAGATTGAGCAGGAAAGTTAATAGAAATTATGCCAGATTTTATTTTGTTGATAAAATCAATGACTGAAAGATAATATAAATTTAAAACATTATCTAACTGTGGATCAGGAACAGACTTAAAGCTATTAATAAGCCCAAGTATAGTTTTAAAGTTTGTCAATGCAGAATTTGCGGTATTTTTATCTCTTTTAAGCTGCTCTTTCTCTTCATTTAATAATTCTTCGATACATGGTAAGATATCATCATTTTTTATTAATAAATCATCGAATTTAGATGCAAGTAAAAGTAATTGTCCAAGAACCATTTTATATTCGTCTGGATGGACGCTTAATGTACAATAAACTGGTACATAGAGCAAAGTAAAAGCCAATTCAGGATTAGCAATTAAAGAGCGCTGTAAATGTAAGAGAGAAGTTAAAATAGCTTGTTGACCATGTACATAAGAATCGTTAAATTCTTTCTTTATACGATTTTGTATATCAATAAGTAATTTATTTAATTCATTGTTTAAATCGGATAAATCCATCAGTTCTTCATACTGATTTTCAATACTAATTAAATTATACCAATGTTCATTTTTATTAGAAATAGGTTGGTTGATAATTTTTTCAAGGTAAGCAAGTATTTCATCTTCATTATCATATTCTAAAAGAACTTTATAGATAGAAACTAAATCTTTTTTACTAATTTTTTTTGTTTTTCCACTTTCTATATTTGAAAGCCAGTATTTTGAATGGCCGCTTTTTTCTGATAATTCAGCAGCGGTATATTCATATTCTTTTCGACGTTCTATTATATGATTTCGTAATTGTTCAGAAATTGTAATTTTTTCCGTAGCCATGGCATTTCCTCCATTCAATATACTAATATTACAATAGGAGTAAAAGAAAGTCAACAAAAGCATATAATAGTAAAAAAAATACTAAAACAAAATAGAAAAGTATGAATAAAACTATTGACATATGATTTGGTACGTGATATGATGCTAACCATAGAAACAAAAAAAGATCAATGCACGCCAATGCACTGATCTTCACATGAGACGATACGCCAATACCGTTTCATATAATATGCACAGATCACTACGAATGAAGAATCCATACATAACCTTTGACAAGTTAAGTATAGTCTATTTTTCATTTCGTGACAATCCGAAACGTTTGTTCGGATATTCTGTCATATTACCCAATACATAAAAACCTATATTAAATAGGAAGAAACAGCAACAAGCAACGCAATCAATATCAGTACCATGACAACACTATACCTATATCAGCAACACAGCCCACAGGACTATTTTTATATCTTTCAGTGAGACTGCTTTATTTTTTGCACCCTTTTTTAGGAAAAACAGCAATGTGCATTTTTCAGAATGTAATTCCTGAGAAATCGGAAGTAAGGAATTAATCAGATCACCATATTTTTTTACACAGTGGGTTGAGTTCACTGTAGGTATATCACAATTAAAGAAAGGATGATAAAAGATGGAGTTTAATTTGAATAGGATTCAATATGTAATTCTAAGCATTCTGAGAAAAAACAAAGCAGACAGTCCTATGCTATCTATGTCATGTAATGAGATAGCAGAAATTGAGAAGTACGATAAGCCCTCTACCATTTATAAACATCTCCGTATTTTGGAAAATCTGGGATATGTGGAAAGAGGTGCAAAGGTTGAGAGAGCAACAGGTTATATCATTACGGCAGCTGGATTAAAAGTGTTGCCAGATAATATTTCAGAAGACACACAGGAGGATTAAGACATCCCTGATCCATACGGCAATGCAAATAAGTACCGCAAGAAAAAGCTGGAATACTACAGCATGAAGAGAATTTTGCTGTCAATCCTGGAACCAGCACATATCCAAAAAGGTGAAGTCCTGCAGCGCAAGCGTACATATGACTATGAGGAAGGTTACGGAGATATCTTAAAATCTGGAAACTACGTCAACAATAGTGGCTTCTTCGATCCAGACAGAAAGGAACATGTTGAATTCGTGGTGCAGATGATTCCGCAGACAGTCTACTATCTGGTCTATCAAGTTGGTAACTGCAGTTTTCGCCTGCCGATTCAACAATCAGATGTAATCCGTAGACCTGATCTGGATGTTAAAGATGCAGGAAGAATCCCACCTGTTTACGGAGATATCACAGTAAATATGTTATCCGTACAGTTTGTGGAAAAAGTATTGAAACTTGTGAAAAGCGGAAATTATACGTTGCAATTAGAAGAATAAAACGAAACAGAAAACAGAAGTAAATAGTGAAAAGGCAGCAGTGACGGAATATAAAGAATGAGAGGAAGATATCATGGCAAAATTGGACGAGTTGTATGATACAGATACAGCAAGTGATCTATTTATGGAAGTAACAAATGAAGGTGAATATAAAGAAAAGTATTATGTATATATAGATTATGTTAAAAACGAATATCCAGATTATCCAGAGGTTTTTGACGAATTAGAACCTGCATATGAACTATTTAAAACACTTATACATACAGGGATTCCTTCTGGAAAAACACAAATTGAAAATTGTAAGAAGCAGCTTATAGAGCCTGATTTAGTTTACATCAAGTGTATTGTGATGAGTGGCTTTTTCAATTTTAAAGTATATTATTGTGGCAATTTGCTTATAGAACATATGTCTGGACTTCATGCAGATGAAATTAATGCTGCCATTGAAGAGTACAAAGAGTTTTGTGAAAAATACGATATTCAGATTTGGAATGTTTCAAAAATCCATCCATGGAACAGCAATCAGAGATATTACAAAATCGAATTTAGCAACGGTGAAGAAACACTATTCCATATTCCATCTGTGATGCAAGGGCAGAAAAGGACAGTTGTTAGCCTGATAAAGAAGAACAATATTGTAAAGAAAGCACTTTAAAATGTCCCTTCCGGTGGTTAAAGATAATCGAATCACCGGAAGGAATTCTAAGAATAAATCAACAGTTAAATTAGAAGTAATATATGGAGGAAAATAAGAATGAAATCAAAATATTTTAAATTATTGGAGGAGACAATTTATGAGTACAGAAGAAAGAACAATCACAATCGTAGACGATATCATGGGATCTGGCAAAAGCACCTGGGCGATCAATTACATTAATGACAATCCAGACAGGAAGTTCCTTTGCATTGTACCACTTCTGTCAGAATGCGAGAGATTCAAGGATGGCACAGACATTGATATTGTTGATCCGGAGAAATGGGGTTCCAAATGGAAACATTTCAGATGGCTTGTAGAGAATGAAAAGAATATTGTCACAACGCATTCACTCATTCAGAAGATGGACCTGGATATGTTGGAATTGCTGAAGAGTAAGGACTATGTTCTGATGATTGACGAATGCCTGGACGTGCTTGATACCTATAAGATAACCAAGGATGATATGAAGATTATTTTTGAGCAGAAGCTTGTATCTCTGGATGATAAGGGCTTCCTAATCTGGAATGATGACAAGAAGTACAAAGGTGTATTCGGAGATATTAAACGTTTATGCAGTTTTAAATCTCTTATGGGATTTAAGAAAGAAGACAGCGAAGAGCTGGCGAGAATTATCATGTGGAATTTTCCGGTGGATTTCTTCAAATGCTTTGAAGAGAGTTACATCTTTACATATCTGTGGGAAGGCAGCATTCAGAAATCATACTTTGACATTCACGGTATTCACTACGAGAAATATATGCTGGACTATGACAGAAAATTGGTTAAGCATAACAAAGAACTGGAATATGAGAAGCGTAGAAAAGTGGTTGACCTGATAAACATTTATGAGGGCAAATTCAATAAGATTGGCACTAAGATTGGAAAGTCAAATCCGTTATCAAAATCCTGGTATGAGAATAAGAAAAATAAGGATCGGATTATCTTTGAGCAATTGAAGACCAATACAGAGAATTTCTTTAGAACAGTTTCTAAAACCAATTCAGAAGACAATATGTACACTGTCTTTAAACCATATATTAAATATATCAAGGGTAAGCAAAAGCAATATTTCTAGGTTGGAAAGCGGTAACTATAACCCATCTCTTGACATGCTAACCAAAATTGCAAAAGCACTTGGCAAGAATCTTGAAGTACAACTACAGTAAATATTTTATAAGGTAATCAGAAAAATCTGGTTGTCTTTTTTATCTCAAAAAGAATAAATATTGTTACCTTATCTGATAGAACGAATGAATTTTGAAGCTTTAGCGAAAAATTCAGAAGTGATGACAAATGAACGTAGCTTTAGCGTAGTGAATGCGTCAGCCCCTGTCGGAACGACAGATAAGTTAAGTGATTTTTATCTTACTTACCTGGTGTTCCACCAGTTTCCTGACGCGCATCTAAAGATGCTTGTCATCACTTCACAATCTGTTCGCTAAAGCTTCACAGCTTGTTCGTTCGAAATTGATTGTTTGTTGATTTATTATGTAATTATAACAATATTAACATTTTTGATGTTTTTGAGTTTTATCTTCATCTATTAATTACATATCTCTCTTCTTTAGGGAACGCCCCTACAATCCCAATAAAATAAAGGGTTTAAAAATCAAAATGTGCATTTTTTGAACCCTATTTTGCACATTTTTATTTCAGGCTGCTTTTTCAATGACATAACAATCTTGAATCCAATTATTTAATAGCTCTCTCATACGCTCACTTGGAATATAAATATCAATCGGTTTACCATTACGAATCTGACTTCTCCAAGCCCACTGTAATAAAGCACCTAAAGCACACATATCTTCATCAAATTCTAACGAGTAATGATTAACAAACTGTTTGATATCTGGTGTCATAAAAAAATTAATCAAATATGCCAGCGCTTTCTTGTCCTTAAATTCATTCGTTCCTCTGGCATTACATGGTACAAAACCTTTTGTATAACCCTTGTACCGATACGTTTAGCAAGTTCTGCTTGGGTTATATGCAGATCATTTCTTGCTTGTATAATCTGGCGGATAGCCTGGTAACGTGGTTCAAGGGCATCATATTCAGTCTTGACTTCTGGATCTTTAAGTAAATTAGCTTTGATATCGGCATAAGATACGCTTGCTTTACTCATTCTTGATTCCTCCTGTCTTGAAAGTGATGTTATCGTATATGATAACTTTTGTCAATGGATAGACAAAAATAAGGAATCCCCATTTTGGAGTAACCTTTAGTACCGAAATGGTAGTTGAGGATATGCAGATAAGATGGGGCTCTATTTTGGCTCCCCATATATTATTGTCGTTTTGATGATTTAAGAGGGAGTAACGAAACGTGACACCCCTACACTATAAGGATGTTAATTCAATGGACACCCATATAACATCGTATCTTCCAGGACTAAATTAGACGGCAAAGGCTATTCATATATGGCTTGTTATTTTTCACGAAATGAGGTCAAAAATGGATGATATTTTTCCAGCTTGACAATTAAGCACTGGATGGAGTTGGAATGGAATTTGTGCTGGATTGCTGGATATATGTGCTGGTGAGAGGATGGTGTTGTAGGTGATCTGGTGTTTCTGAAAATATAAAAAGACCGCCCTTTCGAATAACAATTATTTGGGGCTGGATAGTATGTTAGACAAATTATTTTGTTAATTGAATTATCATTACGATTAGTATGATTAAATTAATAACATCGCTAATTGTCATATACTATCACCTGCCTTATTAAAATTTATTTAATTCTACTTAGGCGGTGCTTTGTTATAATACATCTTTTTATGATAAAAGTCTACATATTCTTTGCAGATGCAGGAATGAAAATGTGTAAAGTAGAAAATTCAAAACAAGTATTGTAATGTTTTAGGAATCAAGTGATATTTTTTACAGAATAATTGAAAAATTAAATAAGAAGAACTATATATAGCTGGATGATCTTTACGGAGAATTTTCCAGTGAAAAAAAATAAAATTAAATTACAAGGAGAAGAATACTATGAACAACAAAGATGCAGAAAGATTAAATGGAACAATTGATTTTTTCCTTAAAGGGCAGTATGGAATCATTAAGGGTGAAGATGGTAAGGAGTATTTCTTTGGAAAGAAAGCACTTACTTGTAAGACTAAATTGGTACATGATGATATTGTCAAATATATTATAGATGAAAAACATCCACTCTTAGCTGTGAGAGTTATTCCAACTGTTGCACAAAATAGAGTAAGATATGCGCTTGGAAAAAAGAATTACAGTTTGCTTGCAGAGAAAAATAAGCTATGGAATGTAAGTATTAAGCGTGGTAGTCAGAGAATCACAATTGTAGAACATATGACTTTGCCGGAAGTAGCCGAATGGGTTAAGACTGCAAAGAAGCTTACGCAGGAGGACATTGCTAAGATGTTTGCTGAAAATAATGTGAAAAATGATGATTATAAGGTTGGTGGTCATGTCGTACCGGACGAAATGGCAAAATATTTTGGTGCTGTTGAGGAAGACTGTACAGAAAATGTACCAGATCATGTCTGTGATGGAGAGAAATCGAATAAGGACACAGAAGGAATCCGTGCCCTTGCCTGATGAGTTAATTTGAAACTTTTTTCAGAAACTTTTGATATTGCTCTTGAATATGCTCATCTGTAAATGAGATATCTGGCTGAATATCAAGCATTAACAGATTGTACGCTGCAAGTGCTTCCAGTTGTTCATCAGGAACATTTAGAAGTTGATCTTCTGGGACTGTGTAAAGAGTCATTCGATTTCCTCATTTTGAATATGTGGTGATGGGATTAATTGTTACTGATGAAAGCATACCATGAGCTATCGAATAAAGACATAGAAAAACTTACTGAAAAAGGTTAAATATTTATGGTTGGTATTAGTTCTTTTGATAACATCGAGCAATAAAAAGAAAAAAGAACCCGACGCATCAGGCTCTTTCAAGGTGTTGTCCGAAGACGACCACCGCAATTCATGACTATAATATCACATCAAATGAATTGATTCAACTAAAGAAAAGTTGATCTGCTGAAATTTTGAGAATGGATAAAATTTGAAAACCACAAAATTTCTGTAAGGGTTTTGTAGTTTTGGAGAGTTTGAACAGTAAATCCCATTTCCGCTGCCAAGTCGGATTGGGATTTTTGAGGTGCTTTAAAATTATTTGCAACCACCTCATGTTGATTACCTTGAAATGATGTGGCACCATTTTGAATCCCATAAATCCGTTCCAGTTCTTTAATTCTAAGACCAACTTTCTTAGCAGACCCTCCTATATCCCCACGCTGACGGATGTTGGTTTCGATCACTATTTATAAGGAGAAAATTTATATGAAAGAAAATGACAATAATTCATTGGCTGAGACACTGGTAAATTACGAAATGCTTATTGAAATGATCCCTGAGTTGGGTGAAGTTGTTTACACTGGTATGGTAACGTTGGATGCAGCAAAAGCGGTATTCCACGAATTATCAGAAGTAAATCAAATTGATTTTGTGGAATCTTTGGACTATGTGAAGCGAATGCTGCAACAACGTGATTCCAGAATCAAAGAGATGGAGAATGATATTGCGGCAAAGACTGTTGTGGAAAATCCGGCTGATTATATTCCCTTGCAGAAAGCTAACAGAGATATGGAACGCCAAAATGAGTTTCTTGAAGCAAGGATCAGAAAGTTAGATAAAGAAAACGGAAAATTGAAACGTCAAATTGCAGAGCTTCAGAAAAAGCAAGATCCAGAACAAGAACGACTGAAGAAGATCCATGAGACTGTGCAGCTGTTCCGTGGAAAGACAGAAGTCTATCTGAAGGAGATGGATAAATATGCTTATCTGGAAGAGGAAATTCAGAATGCTTCTGCTGATGATATGGAAGTATATGAGAGAGCAATACAAAAAGTAAAAAATTGGATTGCTGGGATTGAAAAAGAGAATATGGAGATAGCTGTATAAAAAAATGAGGATGCTGAAAAACATCCCCATTTCCTAAACTACATACTTGAAAAAAACAGGTATATAGTTTATAATCAGCTTAGAAGCAATCAAAGGATTTCGCATGTCCGATGGTTGCCACCGGAAACTTATAAACAGGGTTTATAAATTACACGCGGCTATCTCCTATTGGCGTAGGAGATAGCCATTTTTCTATTTGCGGTGGTTGTCGATATATGTAAGTGCTGCAAAAATTACAAGCACAAGAGTTAATACTTCAAGAGTATTCATACATTTACTCCTTTCCGTTTCCGGAAGGAACAACCACAAGACTATCCCTACGTTTGCTTTTAAGTCTGACTAAAAATAATTCTAGCATAAAATTCATTATGAAACAAGTAAAATACGAAAGAATGTTCGTATTATGGTTGGTTGAGTGGTGATACCGATAATGTCGGATTGGGATTTAACTACCAAATTATTTGGTAGTTGCTAAAAAAAAAACGATACTAAGTGGTGACTTCAAATAATTTTAAGTCACCTCAAAAAGCTTGACCAAAATAATTTGGCTGAAGCAAAAGTTAGGTAAAATGTGTTGGTAACAATCCAAGAGGGTGAAAGTTGTCCTTTTGTGGTGTTTTGACCGGATTTTGCTAAAAATTGACAAAAATGCAAAAATGGCAAATTGGAGAATGCAGGAAAAATAAGGGTTTTTCGGGGGTCGATTTTCCGATAAAAGAATAGTTTTATGGAGATATTTTTGAGAATAAGTTATAGGTGCGTATCGGAGATTTTTGACGGTAAGAAGCGGTGAATTTGAAAGGATGGTGATGTACCATTAGCACAAAATTAGTAGAAACACAAAATTTTAACATTAATTGGCTGAAACAAAATGAGGACGGAAGTTATACGAACGAAATTGTTCTGTCGGCAGCAAAGGAACAGTCTACTAGGAATCTTTCTAGTGAAAGTGAGCTACACAGGATTCTGAAACATATATATAAGAAGGAACACGGACACATTGAGGTAAATGAAGCTGGTCGGGAGATTATTCCATATCTAATCACATTGGAGATTGGTAAAAATGTAAAGCGGTACGATGTGTTAAGAGAACATGGTGGAATCTTAAAAGTAATCAGAGGTGATGTGATTACTGAATATGTATCTGAATTTTGCGGTGCTTCTCATTCCAGGACTCAGAAGAATCTATTTGTGGACCGTAGCATTAAAGACAAGCTGGATGATATTCTGCTATGCGGAATTCCAAAGAACACAGATTATCCCAAGCCTTCTAAATGGAATGCTTACTATGCGTTAGTAACTACAAACAGTCAACCAGTATCTATGCCAAATATTGTTGTGGTTGATGATTTTGAGAAAATGGTCATGGAGACTGTAGATGTGGTAAAGGTGACTGGAAGCGGTGAGCAGAAAGAATATCAGGTATTACCACCTACAGAGAAGGAGATTCCAATATTGCCTTTTGATGGTGCAGGACTTGTTACACCTGAATGTGCTTCAAGATGGGCTGAAGAGTTAGACTGTAGAAGTAAGCGGACCGGCAGAAGATACATTCCATCTTGTTTTCAATTCAGATGTTTGCCAGCGTTGAAAGGTGAAGCTTTTACATTTGATCTGAAGCAGTTCGCCCGAGAAAAAGGTGTAAGCAAGATTATTGATCTTGGCGGTATGGAATGGGATATCTTTACAGATCAGATTGATATGATTGTCACAAAATCTCAGTTTAAATTTTGGAATCTGTATCTGGATAATGTAGGACTGTTTGATTGTAAGAAATGGAAGAGTGCTTTTGAGGAAGAAGTACACGGATATAGGCGAACTTTCAATGTAGCAAAATATGCAGATGCACCGGAAGATTTACGGAATACTAGCCTATTGAGTTACCAGCCGTTGCAGACAATAAAGTTTACATCTGAGGAAGCGGAACAGTTAGTATCTGACAGCGTGAGTACATATGAGAGAATTAAGTCCAGTGTAGATAAATTTCTGAAATACTGTGGTGTATCTGAAGAAGCGGAGTATATTAAGCCCTATTATCAGGCGTTGCAGTACAATCATTCACTGGCGAATGATGATTATGTTAGAGGTAAGATGCAAGATGATATTAAGCGTATGCGGAATGAACTGCTGAGTGGTAAGCAAAGGATTCACGGACATTACGAGGTTTTTTGTCCCGATATTTACGGTCTTGCTGAATATGCTTTTGAGCTGGAAGTAAAAGGACTGCTGCCTCATCCATGGACTATCTATTCAAGATATTGGACTGATAAGGGCATACAGGAAGTTGATGTAATCAGGAATCCGAATATAGCTATGGAACATAGGGTGTGCCAGGTGATATCTAGTGATGAGATGCAGAAATGGTATAAATATCAGGAATGTACTATTGTGTCGAGCATGTACGATACATTAGCCTTAGCATTGTCGGGTGCAGACTATGACGGAGATACAGTTTGTACGACTGACAGTTTGCAGATTATTAATTCTGTGAAACATGAGATGGAATCTGGAAATGGTAATCTGATTGTAAAAGACGGAGAGTCCGGCAAAGAATTGAAGTCAGTGATTATATCAGATGTACCTGGTCTTATGGAAGTGAATGCCCGAGGGTACAAGAACAATATAGGCAGCGTGATTGATCGGTTGACTGATCTATGGACATTATCGGAGCTATATCCCGAATGTCGTAAATATATTAAGATTGGTACAATCGTGGGTGCCGAGACTATAGATTTTGCTAAGACTGGGGAGAATGCATCTTTTCCAGTAGAAGTATTGAAATTTCTGAAGGATAAGAAAAAGGGTTACTGGATGCGCTATCTTGAAAAAAATCTGGCAGCAGCCCAGGACGAAGCTTTGTCTATGAGTAATGCAGAATTTTTTGGTAGTGATCCAGGAAAGAATAAACGGTTCTTGGACTATGACTGTAATATGAACAGGCTGTGCCATCTTGCTGAACAGAAGATTGCTGAGATTGACAACCAGACTGAAGTTGTAGCAGATGAAGCGTTTGATTATAGGACGTTGCTGTCTGGAAATGTCCATGTGAACAGAGATGTATATAGGAAAGTACAGATTTTACAGGATGAATATAAAAAGCTGGCTGATAGTATTAGATTTTCATATTAAAGTAAGGATAAGAACGAAAGAGCTAATATCTCACTGATATACAGAATGTTTTATGAAAAATGCCGTACAGAGTTACTGTATATTGTACCAGATGTAGATAAGCTATTGGATATGTTGATCTTGATTTACTATACCAAGAGAGACTTTAGGGATAACCAGAAATCCAAAGACTTATTATGGAATGCATTCCCAGAAGAGATGATTGCTAGAGCAAAGAGCGAGAATATCAATAATCAGGTGGATTTTAAGAAAGTGGCGGCGAAGCACCATAAAAATAATGTGGCTGAGAGCAAGAAGAGGCGCACAGGAAAAATCACTATTGCTTCAATAGACAAGTCGGATTGTGCTGGTAATGAGGTGATCTTTTACAAAGCAGATAGGAAAGAAATTCGCAAGCTGGTATTGAAGCATAAGATTGTAAAGCGCAGTGATAACCAGATTAAATATGAAAGATTGATTGCGGTGTTGTTGTATTTGAGCCGAAAGATGAATATGCAGACATTGACTCTGAGAAATAACTGTCCGGGAGAGTTATCTTATCAGAATATTGCAATACTGGCTGGTGTAAATAATGATTTTGTTAAATCTGCGCTGAAGAGTCTGAAGGAATGTGGTGCTATTAATATTGAGACTATGCAGAGCGGTGATCTGAAAATTGCTGTATTGTATTATGGCAAGCCGTTTGGTGAAGTGTGGTTTTGCACGGAAAATTATAATCAAGCCGGTGTGAAAATAAGGGATTTTTTTAGGATAGATAAGGCTGCGTGAAAATATTTTTCAGTTATCGTGAAAATGAAGCTTGATTTATGACATAAAAAATATGTTATCATCAAAAGTCAAATTTTAAGAAGTCGAATCCCTATAATGGAAAAAGAGAAAAATACATAATATCTGATGTGATAATCGAAAAAACTATATAACATAAGGAAAAAACTGGAACCAGTGCCTAACAGGGTACTGGTTTTTTGCGTGAAAAATTAACGAAAGGAGCAGAAACAATGAGGCTAAATGAGATTGTTACAAGGTATTTGGAAGCTAACGGAATTTCAAAGAAATATTTCTCTGAATGTATCGGCTGTGATTTGGCAGTGACTTATAAATGGCTCAACGGTGAAGTTAAGAAATTGCCAGCGGATAAATTAAAGAAGATCCATAGCTTTCTGAACGGCGAATATTACAAGTCTATTGAAAAAGTTATGGAGGATTGAAGATGGAGAGAACATTTAAGTTGGATGAAGCCAGTTACGGTTATCTAATTCAGATATTGCAAGATCGGTATTATTCCATTGTGGATGTAGAGGAATTGCAAAAAATTAACAAAATATATCAAATGTTAGGCTATAAGGCTGAAATATGGCTATCAATGGTAAATCCGAAGAAAAATAATAAGGAGGACAATTAACATGAACAATAACAGTGTGAATATCGGAGACTATATAAAAATCACAACGAAAGAGAATGAAATCTATGAAGGAATCCTAACTGCTATAGGAAAGACTTATACATCTGAAGGTGTCCAGGATTTCTTTAATGTTAGTACATTAGAACATACGACAACCATATATGGGAAAAAGGTTGGTGTGGATTCAACAGAAGTTGACCAGGCGAATACCGTAATTCAATATTGTGTGGCACAAAAACAACAGCTTACCGCTCCGGCTGTCATGAATGTTGATACGTCAATGGTTGAAGGGAAGATTGGTGAGGCAATCGAGCTTTTACAGGAGTTCCAAACAGCACAGAATAATCTTGAAATGCAGGAAAGCCTTGGTATGGACACTACAGAAGCACAGGCAAATGTAGATGCAGTGGCAGAGAAGATTAAAGGACTTGATACAAATGTAAAGGCTACTTTGTCCATTGACGATTCATCCATAGATACCATTCAGGATTCTATTAATAGCAAACTTACCAATGAAGTTATGATAAAAGCAGGTATTGATGACACTGCTATTATTGGGTTCCAGAAAGAAGATCATGATGCAAAAGGTAAGGTCAAATGGGATAACGATACTTCAAAAGTAGATGCTTACGCTAATTCAGAGAAGATAAGTACAGGTAAAGTAGCCTGGTATAATGACGAAACTTTTGTAAAAAAAGAGTTTACAGCCACAGGAAAAATAAACTGGACAAATACCAAGCCAACAGCTCAAAGTGGCTCACATGGTGTAAATGGTACCGCACATACATCTGGAACTGCTATGGCTTCAGGTACAAATAAAAAGTCAGGTGACTGGGGAAATAAAAATCCTGGTACTACCTTAGTTGGTGAGCTGGGGAGAGAAATGGTTGTTGATCCGCATACAGGTAGATGGTATACAGTCGGTAATACTGGCGCAGAGTTCCAGGATATTCCAAAGGGAGCTATCGTGTTCAATCATTTACAAACTGAAGAACTGTTAAGTAAAGGCTTTGTTGCATCAAGAGCAGTCGCATTAGCTTCCGGTACACATCCTGATATTTCTGGTAAAGCTTTAGTATCAGGTGAAGCAATGGTCACAGGTGGCATCAGTGTGAAGCAAGCACAGAAAGTTTCTTCCGCAAATAATTATCCAGTTTCTTCTACTGCTAACACAACAGCACAAAATAAAGATACATCCGCAGTACAGTCTCATACTGATGCTACAAATGAAGATACCAAAGCTACCAAGAAGTCCATCAAAACTTTTGATTGGGTAGCCATTCGTCTTGAAGTTTGGGAACAAAAGGTTCAGGCTGTTGCTGATTCCATCACTGATTTTGTATCCAAAACCTTTAAAACACGACAGCTTATGCGTCAGATGCATCTTATTAATGGTCAGATCAGCTCTAATCAAAAAGGTACACAGACATACATGGACAAGGCTAATTCTGTTGCACAAAATTACACTTATTATACTTCTGATGGTGGCGAAATTCAGGTTACTATCCCAGAAGAATATAAGAAGTTAGTACAGCTTGGCGAATACAAGATCGAAGATATGGATACCACTACAGATCAGGGAAAAGCCCTCGCTGAAGCTATTGACCAGTATCAATCTTACTATGAAAAAGCCAAAGACTGTGAACAGGCTGTTATTGATTTACAAAATCAGCAGATGGAATTATTTGACCAATGGACAAATATGCCGACTGAAATAGCAGAAAAGAGATTGGAAAGATTAAATAAAGGTTTTACAGGTCTGGAAGCTACAGAAGCCAGAACTTCAGCTGCACAGGCAGGTCGTTCCACACAGGCCGCTATGGTAAGGATTGCTAGAGATGGTGTAAAACAAGCTACTACTCCTGAAGCAAAAAAGGCCATGCGTAAGGATGCCAAAAGAGTAACAGATGCTTATAGAAAAGGCAATGAACTTACTTATATGAATGGCATGGTTGATAAGAATGTTAAGAAGAAAGAAAATGAGGTTAAGATCAGAAATAATGCGTACTCTAAGACTGTTGGAAACCGTGTTAAATATGAAAGAATCTACAAAAACAATAAGAAAACTGTAAACGGTGGTTCTCAAATTGCAGACCAGTATTCCGGTATTTTGACAGATGAGCAGAAAAATGCACTTAAAAGTGGTAAAAAAGTTGATGTCAGTGGTGTGACTGACCCACAAGCTCTTGCTGCTATTAATAAGTACAACAAAGCTGTAATAAACCTCAAAACCTCACAGGAGAAGTATAACAATACTCTTGATGCAGAAAAAGAGGCAGCTGCCAATGCAGCCCAGGCACAGACAGAACTTGCACAGGCAAGAGTGGAAGCTGTACAGACAAAGATTGACAATACAGCTGATTATTATGATACCAGGATTGCTTTTAAATCTGCCAAAGCTGAAGGCAAGGAAAAGAAGATTGATGCGTATAATGTTCGTAATTATGCAAGGGTTTCTGACTTTGATGTAAAAATTGGTAATGCCAAAGAGCAACAAAAACTGACTAAAAAGAAAGCCAAGGATATGCAGGATGCACTTAATGCAGGTGTAAAATCCGGTGCAATCAAAGTTGGTTCTAAAGAATGGTTGGAAGCACGAACCAGAATTGAAGAGGCAAAAAATGCGGCAGCTGATTTTGACACTGAAATAGAGAACCTGAAAAGCCAGCAGATTGCAGCATATTATGAAGAGCAGTTTGACCGTATTATTGACAAAATTAATCAGACAAAAGAAAGACTGTCTACAATTAATGGTCTTATCTCTGATGACATGAAGATTAATAAAAATACCGGACAACTTACAGATATGGGCGCTATGTCTGTTATGATGACCAATCAGGAGTATAATGCGAATAAGCAGAATATTCAAACAGAACTGGATTACCAGAAGCAATTAAAAAAGGATCTGAAAAATAAAAAAATTAGCCAAAAGGAATACGATGAATATTTGGCACAATCACAATCAAGGCTAAACAGTGACTTAGAAGCTAATATGACTTTGATGCAGAATCAGATTAATCTAATCATCAGTCAGGCACAAGCCGAACTAGATATTCTTAATAAGACAATCAGTAAGCGTAAAGAAGCTTTGAAAGCTAAGAAAGACTACTACGATTATGATAAGACTCTGAAAAATAAGACCAAAGACATCCAGACTATTGAACGTCAGATTGCTGCTTTGGAAGGTTCTACAAATGCCGAAGATAAAGCACGTAAAGCCAGATTGCAGGAACAGTTAGCTTCTGCAAAAGATTCTTTACAAGATACCATTACAGATCATTCTTATACTCTTCAATCAGACAGCCTGGATCAATTATCAGCTGATTTACAAGAGGATTTTGAAAGATGGGAAAATGATCTTCGTGGTAGTATTGATAAGATGAGTGATGCTATTAGTACTGCTCTGGAAAATGCTGGACTTAACAATAACAAAATCCGTGCAAATTTAAAAAACTTGTTAGTAAGCGTTGGTGTACCAGCGAATAAGGTAGATAGCGTTCTGACTGTAGGTGCTGTTACAGGAAGTACTCCTGCAGATACTACATCTACAGGCAATACTTCTACGAACAACAAATCAAAGTCTTCTAAGTCGAAAAAATCTTCAAGTAAAAAATCAAGTACATCTAAAAAATCAAAATCTAAGTCAAAAAAATCAAGTACATCTAAAAAGAAAACTACAAAAGGCTATGCAAGCGGTACAAACTATGTTCCAAAATCAGATATTTACAGAGTCAATGAAAAAGGACAGGAAATCATCAACAGTAAACGATATGGTCTGATTACATACCTTGAAAAAGGTGATAGTGTATATCCTGCCAATATTTCTGAACAGATTTTAGCTGGTGCTTCTACTGTGACCAACAGTAATTTACCTGATTTTGGGAAGATGGCAAAAGGTCTGGAAAATACGGTTTCAAATACAAATGTGGGAAATAATACTTATATCTCTAATTTCTATATTAATGGAAGTGAAGATCCTGAAACTCTGATGAAGCAAATAGACAAACACATCAATGAATTAATTGCAAAAAATGACAAGAAACGTGTAAGAGATTTCAAAAGTCTGCACTGAATTTTTCAAAATTAAAATAAAGAGCTTTTAAGAAGTAAGTTGTGTAACCAGGCAACAGCTTCTTAGAAGCTCTTTTTGAATATATATGAGGTGATGGATATGTCAGAAAAATATTTACTGACAATTGATGAGGCAGCCGAATATTTCAATATTGGAAAAAACAAATTACGAGAAATGATAAAAGAACCTTGTTGTAATTTTGTTCTTTTTAATGGAAAAAAGGCACTTATCAAAAGAAACAGACTGGAATCATATTTAGACAATATTGTTTATTTGTGATTGCAGGTAAAAGAGGTGTGTGGTAGAATTGACCGTATAGAAAAGCTTCACCTACACACCTCAATCAGTAAAGAGGTGAAAAAATGGGTAAAGATTTAAAAGGCAAGGAACTTGGCAAAGGTATTGCTCAAAGAAAAGATGGTACATATCAGGGACGATTTTTGAATCGTTTCGGCGAGCGAAAATCTGTTTATGGTTCTTCTGTAAAAGAAGTGAAAAATAAACTTGCACAAGCTGAATTAGATGAACAAAAAAAGTCTAATATTGTTGATGAAAAAATAATATTAGATGATTGGTTTGAAAAATGGATGAGAGTGTATAAAGAGCCTGTTGTCCGATTAAGCACAAAAGCCATGTATGATTCAATATATAAGAGATTGATTTCTCCTGTTCTTGGCAAAAAACGCTTGGTAAATATTACTAAATTAATGGTGACAGATTTGCTGAATAATTTAGCAAAAAAGGGTTATCAATACGAAGCATTAAATAAGGTAAAGATTCTTTTGATTGATATGCTAAACAGAGCTATGGAGGATCAGTTTCTTATCCGAAATCCGGCAAAAGGTGTAAGACTTCCCAGAAATAAACCGCAAAATGAAATAAAAGCGTTAAGTAAAGAAGATCAGACAGATTTTTTTGAATGTGCCGCAGGAACTTTTTACAACAATATGTTTGTGGTTGCTGTAAATACAGGATTACGTCCTGGTGAATTATATGCACTTACGGAGGATGATATTGACTGGAATAATAATGTTATTCATGTAAATCATACATTGTTGTATCAGAAATTAGATGGAGATACCCGTAAAACATTTCATATGGGACCACCAAAGACTGAATGTAGCAAAAGAACTGTGCCAATTAATTCTTACTGTCGTAAAGCATTACAAAAGCAAATTATCCAGCATAGAATTGTGCTTGCGAAAACCTGTAAGAATGACTTGGAGTTTTCAGATTTGCTTTTTACAACCAAGTACGGAACGCCATTAAATGCCGAATTATATCTGGAAGCTATCAACAGAATTGTACAGGAAGTAAATCTGACAAGGGATTCTTTAGATTTAATTGATTCTTTTTCAGGGCATTGCTTCAGACACACATTTGCGACCAGATGTTTTGAAGCGGGGATTGCACCAAAAACAGTACAATCTTATCTGGGACATGCCTCATTACAAATGACCATGGATTTATATACAGCGGTTATGGAGCACAAAAAAGTGGATGATATGCAGCTTCTTGAAAGCACAATTGACTTGCCAGATCCGGCAGCAGACATAGGATTACCAAAAGATGAGAAAATCATTAAATTTTGCGGATAATTTGTGGAGTAAAAATGGTGTAGTAAAGAAAAATGAGATAATATGAAGGACTGGAAACCCTTGATTTTACTGGACTTCAGCAGAAAAATGGTGTATAACC
>OLQK01000986.1_pt1 | contig 22346 bp, 7 predicted proteins | sample 1672501 | NCBI WGS metagenome assembly OLQK01 (sample SAMEA3136693, study PRJEB25190) | human gut metagenome | biome: human gut; feature: human-associated habitat; material: faeces | place: Austria | collected 2013
TAAGGCAACCAAAGTTACCATCAGCGGCAGTGGACCCGGCTGTCCGTATGGCCTTAACCCCAAATGGAGTGATCCAAAATAATTGCTTTGAAAAGACTCTTTCTTTGTCTTTCAAAATCTTCATAAGAATAGCACATATGAAAATGCATGTCAACTGTTTCATTTTATGATACCAGCAAAGCATCTTTGAAAAATGTCAGTAACTTATCATTTACCCACTTCACTGAACAGGAAGCCACATTTTCATGACTCACGCCTTTCTCTGCACTTATTTACTTTACAATACCAGACAAAACGACTGATGCCTCGGAAAGCCTGTAAAATAGGGGGTGGAAGTTAGTGCTGCAATTGTTTATCCTATAAGAAATATCAGAATCCCCTTTGGTCAATAAGCAGCAATCATAATTAACTTCTCCCAGCCATTTATTATAATTATAAATAATGATATAAAAATCAAAAGGGGACTGCTGTCTGCCTGTTCCTATGCATTGGACTGTGTGGAAGCAGAATTATTGCATAATAATATTTCCCATGCTTCTATAGAACAAAATCTCTCCCATCTTGGAATGCACTGTTCCTTGGGTGAAAAGAACCTCCAGGGACTGCCATTTCACACAGATGTAACCAACGTAATTTTATATCATCACGAAAATGCTGACGGAAGCGGACCTTTCGGAAAAACATGGACAGAAGTATATTTTGTCCCTCTGTAAAAAAACTCCCAATTGTTAAATATGGAGCTATTTTACCGTATTTCCTTTTGACCGGCTTATTTTTTAATCTTCACCTTTGCTGCCTTGCTGTAGCTACCATAAATCTTTGCTCCAGTGGAATCTACCTTATATGCCCGTACACGTACATAGTAGGTTTTACCTTTTTTCAGCTTGCTGATGCTCTTTGATTTTGCAGCTGTACGAACTTTCTTCGCACTCTTAAATTTTGAATTTGTGGCATAGCTGATCTCATAGCCTTTTGCTCCTGATACAGCTTTGTAGGAAACTGTCATGGTCTTTGCCTTGGAATTTCGCAGTTTCACATTTGCGGGAGCTTTACATTTGGTTACTTTGATCCATTTTGCATAAAGGGTTACGTTTTTCGCTGTATTTTTGGAAATAGACGTTACCTTTGTCTTAAACTTCTTATCCTTGTACCAGCCACCGAAGGTGTAGCCTTTTCTGGTCGGGCTGTAAAGCTTCACAGTCTGCTTATAGAAAGTTTTCTTATTTTTACTGTTTTGTTTACCACCGTTGAGTTTGTAGGTAATCTTATAAAGTTTTTCCTGCGGGGCTAGAGTTATAGTTGGAGTAGGAATCTTACTCGGGATATTTGTCAATCCAGGAGCCTTCGTTGGCTCTGGATTTGGCGCAGCTGTCGGCTTCGGACTCGGTGTCACTGTCGGTTTTGAATCGGGCACAGCCGTTGGTTCCGGATCGGGCATAGCTGTCGGTCCCGGATCAGGTACAGCTGTCGGTTCCGGATCTGGCGCAGCTGTCGGTGTCGGGCTGGGAACCGGCATTGTTGGTTCCGGAGGTTCTGTTGGCATCCATGTGGGTGTTGGTGTGGGTGTCTCTGTTGGTCGGGTAGACGGATCTACATCACCCTTTTTATACAATTTAACAGCTCCGTTTCCATCAATAGAATCATATGGGCAGGCTAGATAATAATATTTTTTTCCAGCCTCCAGCGTATTAACCAGTTCAAAATTACTGTCAACAGACTCATCCTTCTCATCTATTTTATTTCCATCTTCATCCAGAATATAGCCATAGGTGTCATAAACGCCCGTGGATGCGAAAATATACTCTCCTGCGCTTTCCGGGATAAAACTATATATAAATCCTTTACTTCCCGTCCACTCTACGTTTTTTTGCTCTCCTGATACAAACGGCTCTATTTCAGATTTATGAGCACTGATATACTGGGGAAGCGTTATATATTCTGCCGGAATATTTATTGAAGCACCATCCAGATAAACATTCAGATTCGCCTTCTCAATATATTCTCCGGAAGCACTATACTCTCCATCTATATTGACTGTAAACTCAAACACATAATCTGCTCTGGTTCTGTCTCCTGCTTCCAGTACTTCTTCCTGCCCATCAGAATAAACAACCTTAATTTTAAGGCCATCTGTTTTCGGTGACATATTGCTTTCAAATCTGCCATCAAGAGTTTCTACATAATAGTTTTCCGTTGGTGGTGATATTACTTCAAGACTTATGGGCGCGAATGGTTTTTTGCAGGGAATGACACAGAAATCATATGCATCAGAACCATAATTATGCATAATCACATAAACTGTGGCACCTGCTTTTAGCTCCGGATTTGGGCTGATTAAATTACCTTCGCTGTCATAACACTCAATATAACAATCTGGAGGTACATCTTCTCCATTTCTTTTTGCCCGAGTTCCAATCATATAGAATCCATCTTCTGGCGCAGTAAACTTAAATCCATGAGATTTAACAGTTTTATCTATCCTTATATAGTTCTCCTGATCCAAAACAAGCGTATCTTTCACTTTATCTGTCAGATACTCTTTGAAAGGATGTACTTTAAATGTAAAAATCTCAACAACATCATCACAGGAAAAAACGGATGTATATTCTCCCGGTCCGTTATTTATTTCAGGAATACTCCAGCCTACAGAATAATGATCTTCTGTAGCATGGCCATTCATTACTTCTTCTGTACCATCTGTAAATTTCAGTGTAATCTTCAGATTTCTAAGAATACTGGAAACAGCTTCATCGGAAAGATCATCAACATCTATATAAAGATCCTTCTCCACATCGCTTAAACAGATCTCTTCTACTGTCCGGCATGAAATTACGCTGGTGGTATAAGTGCAGGGATGGCTTAACTTAGATGCAAATTTAGCTGCAAAATAATAAGTTGTACCCGCTTCAAGCTGCACCCGTATAAAATGTCTGTAAGTTCCGTTTCCGGATGCCATTGATTTTCCGGAAACATCGTATACATTTACTTCTGGAATGTCCGGGAATTCGCCCTCCACATCTGAACTTCCATCTGTCTGAAACAGATATTTGCCGGTTTTTGGTGCAGTAAAACTGTAAATTGCAACTTCATCATCACTGTGTACTTCTGTAATTGTCTTTTCTTCGCTTAACTCCTGCACACGCCCGGAAGCTGCATATGCCTCCAATGACATTACGGTTATTGGCACAGTTCCAATCTCTTCATCCTTATATTGAATTCTCAATGAGTAGCCTCCGGGGACTGCCACACCATCTTCATATTCAATATCCGGTATGATTCTGAACAAAGACCAGAAATCATCATCACCATATGTGTAAGTAACAGACTTTCCCGATTCAAAATCCAAAGTCACTTTTAAGCCTTCGTAACTTATTGTTTCCAGCCCTGCAACAAAGGTTTCTTTTTTCGGACCTTCAATAGCCACATTGGTAACCCTGTCATTTCTATATACCTTTATAACACTTTGCCCTGAACTACCATCACGTGATTTTGCCAGAAAATAATATCTTTTTCCCGACTCCAATTCATAAGCAATTGTACAATTCAGAGCAGTGCCCTGCCCGTCCCCCTCTATCTTAAGAATATTTCCATTTTCATCCAGAACATAATCAAGCACCCCTACATTACCATTTGAATTAAAAATATATTCTCCACTTTCAGATGGGTCAAATCTGTATAAATAACCGTGGTATCCAGCCCATTTTACTGTTTCTTCTTCATTTAGGGAAATGGCCTTTACATCATCACCACAAGTTTGAATATATTCCTGAAGGGTTATAACCTTTACTGGAATTTTAATTTCAATTCCTTCAATCCAATTGCAGGACAAATAATAACTGTGAATATATTTTCCTGTTTTCTCATCATAATCTGCATCGTTTACAAAGGAAATCATCAGGCGTTTTCCATCCCTGGAAACATCATTTGCCTGCAAAATCTCAACTATACCATCGGAATACTCTGCCTGGACTTTTAGCCCTTCTGTTTTAGGTACAAAATCATTTTCCTTGTCAATTGACTTAGATGAAAGGGTATCTATCATCTCTATATATTCTTTATCAGATGGTTCTGATATAACTTCCAGTTTCTCTAAAGTATAGTTTTTGGAACTTGCAGTAATACAAAAATCATATCCTGTTTCATCTTCACTTGTAAAAACCACATAAACAGATTCACCTGCTTTTAATTCAGAATCCAGCCAGCAATAATTACTTGCTCCTTCTATATACATTAAGTCATACGAAGGTAAATCTATCTTTTCACCGTATTTTTCGGCATGATACTTAAACTTATATAAGCCATCTTCTGGTGCTGTAAACTTAAAATAATATTTGATATTTGTTTTGTTTATCGTGATACTGCTTTGACGATCCAGTTCCAGTTCAATAGCAGTCCTTTTATCATCACCTGCCATATCCTGACTGGATATCTCATCTGTTTCCTGGTCTTCTGTTAATGTGGCAGCGTCCCCAAATGAAAACTCTTGGATTTCTTCTGAACTTTCATCTACTGTGGACTGGATATCTGCAAAGTTTCCATCTGTTTCGAACTGGGCATTTGCAAGGTTTTCATCTGTTTCAAAATCAACTGCCGGGTCTGATGAAAAATCGCGGATGGTTTCCGTACCTTCTGCTGTAAAATCAGCCCCGCTTGTCATCAATACAGTACCATCAATACTTGTAACCGCCATAGCAGCCGCAAGCAACCATGCTGCTCTTTTCCTGTTCATAGTTCCCCCTCCTCATTGTGAATCATCCCGAAATCAAAAACTTTAGCATATACCGTACATATTCACTATAATTTTGAATGCATTTGATTTCAGTATTGAAAGTATACTTTAATTTTATATTTTTAACAGGAAAGTGTCTATAGCAAGCTACCATTTTGTAAGGAGAAAATAGCAACAGAAAACTGTATAATTTTACAATAATAAAAAGCGTACAACTCCGTCAGACCATATCTGCACAAAGCTGTACGCTTTCTTATTTACTCATTCTTTTTCTTATTCTGTTTTACCAGTTTTCTTCTCAACAGGCTTATTTTTTAATTTTTACCTTTGCTTTCTTACTGTAGCTACCATAAACCTTAGCTCCTGTGGAATCGACCTTGTATGCACGAATACGTACATAATAGGTTTTGCCCTTTTGCAGTTTGTTAATATTTCTGGATTTAGCTCCTGTAAGAACTTTCTTCGCACCTTTGAATTTTGTATTTGTTGCATAGCTGATCTCATAGCCTTTTGCTCCTGATACAGCTTTGTAGGAAACTGCCATGGTCTTTGCCTTGGAATTTTTCAGCTTTACATTCTTTGGTGCTTTGCACTTGGTTACTTTGATCCATTTTGCATAAATGGTTACATTCTTGACTGTATTCTTGGATATAGAAGTCAGCTTTTTCTTAAACTTCTTATCCTTGTACCAGCCACCGAAGGTGTAGCCCTTTCTGGTCGGGCTGTAAAGTTTTACAGTCTGTCTGTAGAATGTTGTCTTGTTCTTGCTGTTCTGCTTACCACCGTTAAGTTTGTAAGTAATCTTATTCAGGATCTGGAAGGTCACTGCCTTCTCGCCTGTGTATGCACCCTTACCGGTGACTGTAATTGTAGCAGTACCGGAATTAACATTATTTGTATATGCTACAGAATAATCAACATCTGCTGTCAGATTCTGTCCTGCATAGGTTACAGTTGCTACAGGAATAATTGCTTTTCCTGTATAAATGTAGGACTCATCAATACCCGTTACTGTTGCTTCGGAAATATCCCTCAGCGGAACCGGTGTTGCGGTCGGAGCAGGTGTCTGGGTTGGTGTTGCAGTTGGTACTGCTGTCGGTATTGGTGTCGCAGTTGGCGTTGGTGTTGCCGGTATTGGTGTCGCAGTTGGCGTTGGTGTTGCCGGAGCCTTAGTTGGCTCTGGAGCTGGAGCTGCTGTTGGGGTCGGCTCTGGTTTCTCGGATGGATTCGGAACTGGTGTTTCTGTTGGTTCCGGAACAGGAATTTCAGTTGGAATCGGAGTCGCCGTTGGAACCGGTGTTGGGCTTGGTGTTACAACTGCTTCTGGATTATCTGTAACTGCAAATCCCCATTCTTCATTATAATTTCTTACATCAAAGTAATAGGTCTTTCCAGCTGTCAGAGTCATTTCTGCTGGTGATTCTTCTATATTCCAGGTACACAAAACTGCCCCTTTTTCGTTTCGCAGAGTGATATTCTGATAATCATGCAAACCATACGCCTTGTAAGAATACAGCTGTGTTTTTTCTGGTACAAACTTAAATCGTTTGAACCGATCGGATTCTGTTAATTTTACATATTCGCTGTTTTTAATTTCTGTTACTTCCGGGTTCTGTACCGTGCGGCTGTAATCTGCACGAAGATTGCCTAATACAAGCTGGCCATTGAAGGTTCCTGCCCCGGCAATGTTCTCCATACGAAGATCAATAAGATTGGTCCGTACATCACTCTTTGCCTGTCCATCATTCTGCAGAACTTCTGTAGTTCCGTCTGCATAGGTAAGCTGAACCTTCAGGAAGTTTCTGTCATTTTCGTTAAGGCCATAGTAGTATTCAGCATTTTCTTCTGGCAATGCGGTAATTCCGGTAATGACTTTTGTTCTGGTCAGTTTGATGGTTGCACCTGTGGTTGCAGAAGAATCATCCCATTCATCATCTTCATCATCACTGCCTCCAACCAGAATGTAATAAGTCTTATTTGGCTGTGCTGCAAAATATAAGGTTCCGTTATTGCCATATTCGGTACTGCTGCTTCTGAAATCACCAGATTCGGCTTCTACTTCTACATAAGATCCATGATATTCAATTCCACAGATCTGAATACCAGTTGTACCCTTAACAGTATAAACAACCCTCTGATTTGTCAGCTGATCTGCGGTTATTGTATAAGTTTTTCCATCTTCCAGCTCTGTCAGGTCTTTTGCATATTGAACGGTATATGGAACACTCACCTCACAGGCTGCAGAAGAATCCATGCTGATATATGCATTTAACTGATGCTTTCCAATGCTGCTGGAACACTCTGAAAGATATAAACCAGTCTCCAGTGTACGATATGTACTGTAGTTTTCAGGAATTGTCACAAGCTTCTCTGTATCATCAGCATAGATAACCTTAAACTGTGCTCCTGCGAAATCTACAGGCTGACCGTAAACAAAATCTGTATTCAGTGAATCTTCTACAAATTCAATGCGAACCGGCACAGAACTATAGTCAACCAGTTGAAGTTTACAGGTTCCTTCTACTGTTTCTTCCTCTTCTTCTGACCATCTTGCGCCTGAAAGATACAGATAATTCTTTCCAGCATTCAGATAAGTTAGAGAAGAATATCTTGTGTCACTATTTCCACTGTCAGAATAAGCATTATAACTGTTATTACCCAGTGAAAATGCAGCATAATTTCCATTTTCTACGGTTACCACCAACTGATAATATCCTGCTGATACTGCTTCAAATTCATATAATTCTCCAGCTGCGGAAGCTTTTATTTCAATTGTTTGATTGGATAAAACCAATTCCTGTATTCCATTATTATTTACAGTAATTGGCACAGAACATCTGACACCCTCACCATGAGTTCCGTTATAAGAAATTTCAATCTGATAATTTCCCGGAACCATCATTCCGTTTCTGTACTGTACTCTGTTTCCAATATAAATATCGCTTTCCTGTGCTTCTTCTGCTGTGAGATCTTTTTCTGTTCCATCATCATAAATAACATGAATGAGCATTCCTTCATAAGTGATGGAATCTGATGGCTCATATTCCGTTTTTGGAAGAGAAGTAACTTCCATAGCCAGGACATCGCTGTAGGAATTCAACTGTTTCAGGGTTACAGACATCGTACCAATTGCTTTTTCATTACAATATGGAACAAAATAATAAGTTTTTCCTTTTGTCAGGCGATAGGTATTATATCTGTTCCATTTTCCAAGGACTTCTCCCTGATCATCTGTATAGAATCCCCCATAAGCATCATATGAAACATTTTCAAACTGATTTTCAGCTTTCATGTATTCAGAGAACCGATAGGTTCCGGTTTCTTCTGCTGTGTAGGAATATACATGATATTTGCTGTTTTCTGTAATAGAAAATACAGTTTCTTTATCTAATACCAGAGAATCTGCCTGTTTATTTACCGCACTTGCCACACTAAGTGTAAACGGTACTTTTATGTTTCCAAGCTCCAGAGTTAATGCATTTTCTCCTTTCTTAAGCTCGGAAATCTCTGAAATCTCTGTTCCCTCTTCGTTCAGGATTCTCACCTGTCTGCCATACAGATCACTGTAGGAATCTACTGGTACGGTCTTTTCTGCACCATTTTCATTCTGGATACGTACAACCATTCCGGTAAGGTTCAGGCTTCCCTGCATTCCCTCCAGATACTCTGTAACCTCAGGTTCGCTGACAATTTCTACTGTCTTGAGAGCACCTGCTGAAGAAATTTTCTCATACTGGAAGCTTCCGATTCCTTCACTGTTCTGATCTTCCAGACAAAGATAGTAATTTCCGCCTGCAAATTGCAGATCATCACTTGCATTCAGAGTCTGACTGATTCTCTTTCCCTGACTGTCATAAATTCCAGCCAGATTCCACTTCCATTCGTTTGTATAGTAATAATATCTTCCGCTTAAATCAGATGGAAGCTTCACATATAAGAGATTGCCATTGGTCATCGGTTCGCAGTTACCCTTTTCCAGAATCTCGCCTGGATTCAGTACCGTTGTAATTCCTGCAAGGTAATCCTGGAAAGATTTTACCTCAATACCGAATTCTGCTGCTTTCTCGCCGTTAAAAAGAACTTCTGCCGTATACTGGCCAGCAACCGGCATTCCTTCATCATCTCTGGCAATATTAGAGTTCACAGTAAATGGGAATTCATCTTTGTCTTTGCTATAAGAATAAGTTTTGGTTTCTCCTGACTCATCTTTTGCACTGATCTTAAGTCCGTCATAGGAAATAGCATAAGTATTCAATTCACCATCACTATTGTAAGCATAAAATGCTGTTTTCGACGGTTCGGATACAAGCTGAAAATCGGATAACTTGAGAGTTTCATCTGGCTTATCCGGATTTTCCGGTTCCTGGTTCTCCTGACTTGTAATTCCGATCATGCACTGACCAGTACCATTGCCGTATGCACGAACACCAAGATAATATCTGGTTCCTGCGGTCAGTTCTTCTGTGATCTTAAAATTACTGTTTTCGCCACTATCGTCATTATAAGCAATCTGCTCTCCATCCTGATCAAAAATATTGCCATAGGTGTCAATATCACCTGTTGAATAGAAAGTATAGTCTGCTGTTTTTTCCGGAACAAAACTGTATATCTGATAACGCTGTCCGTTTAATGTAACAGATTTCATTTTATTTGCTGGCAGAGCTTCCAGATTTTCTCCGTTATTCTTCAGATAATCCTTGAATTTTACCAGTTCTACAGGAATATTCTCTGCCCGGATGCCAGACATGGAAATCATTAATACAGAATTTTCATTTCCCTCTTCGTCATAACTATAAGAAAGCCTTACAGATAAAGTATCTCCATATCGGCTCTTATCGCCATATTTCAGTTCTTCTGTTTTTCCATCTGAATACCTGGCAGTTACTACCAGCCCCTTCGCATATTCTTCTGTAAATTGAAAACTGCTATATGGATAATCAATTTTTTCTATAAAGGTTTTCTTTTCCGGTTCTGACTTAATGGTGAGTGACTCAAGAACCGCATCCTGGGTTGCAGGTGTTACCAGAGCCTTCACATCCCAGTCAAAATAATTCTGGAGGGTAAAGTAAAATTTCTGTCCTTTTTCTACCTTAACCGCACTTTCGGATCTGTTGCCCTGTGCATCATAATAGGTTATTCCAGCTTCAACACTTGCCAGATAATCCACTTTATAGTATCCTGTTTCCGGGGCAATTGCATAATATGCGGTTGTAGTGTTGGCAGCTAACTTAACAGGTGTTCTGACTCCTGCCTGAAGTTCTGTAGCGGACTGGTTCAGATACTCGCTCATGCTCAGTACAGTAATTGGTACAGTTCCTACTTCTTCATTATCATACTGGATGGTTAAAGTATAGTTTCCTGGTATTAATTTTCCGTTTTCATCAACTTGAGGCACATTTAAAATTGAAATATGGTCCCCAAAGTCGTCATAACCATATGTATAGGTAACTGTTTTTCCAGATTCATAAACAACTGTTACTTCCAGCCCTTCATAATCCGAAGAATCAATACCTGAAACCAGTGTTGTCTTATTGGGTTCTTTGATAATACAGTTTTCTTTTACAATGCAATCCTTCTTATACAGCTGGACAGTTCCGGTTCCAACAATACTACTCAACGGACGAGCCAGATAATAGTATGTTTTGCCTGCTTCCAGTTTATTGGAAAGCTTGAAATTAGTTTCTTCTCCACCGTCATCATCGGATTTTAACTCTTCTCCATCTTCATCAAACAGATGGCCATATGTATCCCCATTTCCTGTAGATGTAAAGATATATTCTTTGCTTTCAGTTGGAGTAAAACGATATAAATAACCGTTGCTGCCATTCCATTCTACATTCTCATCTACGCCTGGTGTAATAGCCTTCACATCAGAACCATAAGTGCTGATATACTGGGAAAGATCCATAACACTGACAGGAACTTTTACAGAATAACCATCCATAGAAATATTCATATAATATTTCTGTATGGATTCCTCTGTTTCCTCATCATATTCCCGTTCATAGGAAATATTAACTGATAATAAGCTTCCATCCCGTGAGCTGTCCCCGGCTCCCAGAATTTCCTCTTCTTTGTCAGAATAAATTGCCTTAACTTCAAGTCCCTCTGTCTTTGGTGTAATATTATAAGTATTTCTGAAATCAATATACTCTACGTAATTCTTATCGGATGGCTCTGAAACAAGTTCCAGCCCGGTAAGTATATAAGTTCTTCTACTTGGGGTAATGCAGAAATCATATCCTGTATCACTGCCAGACTGTACAATTATGTAAACAATATCACCAGCTTTTAATTCCGAAGTTTCTTCAATGCTCTCTCCCTTACTGTTGTAATAGCCCACAGAATAGTCAAAACCACCTTTTTCTTCTCCGTTTACCTCTGCTTCATAAGAAAAAGTATAGATACCATCTTCTGTTGCTGTAATTTTATAACAGTATAAAGAATCTTCACTTTCTATTTTGGTAATCTTTTTCTGATCAAGAGTAAGCTCTTCAGCTCTCTCTTCACAATAATCTACCAGAGTCTGAACTTTCAGCTGCACATTGGCTGTCATTGTCCCAATTGAAATTGGGATTGTATACTCTCCAGGCTGTGCATTTTCTTCATCATCACAGGTAACCGAATCCATATCTGATGTGAGATATTCTCCCTCTGATGTAGAACTGCTGCCAGTAATCATCTCTGATGTTCCATCTGTATAGTTCACTGTTACTTTTAAACTATTAAGCAGATTCCATCTGTGAACATCATCTTTGCCGATACATTTCACAATTTCCGGTGTATCAACTGTAATAGACTGAATCTTTTTTGCCTGTGTAACCTTCGTAAGATTGTATGACTTTTCATACTCTGAACGGTTTATTGCTAAATAGTAATCTTTTCCGGCTACAAGCTCTGCTTCTATACGTCCATCACTATCTGTAGTGATCTTTTCTCCATTTTCATCCAGAAGAGCAATCAGATCCATACTATAACCAGATTCATCATGCACCTCATTTGTAAAGGTATACTTTCCATCTTCCTTTGGAGAAAAGTGAAGAAACTGGTCTGTCAGTCTGCCGTCAGAATCTCTTTCATCTGTTTTGACTCCCTCTTCAGAAGTGGTCAGCTCAACCACTTTGTCTTTATTGTTTTCAAAAAGCTCTTTCAGAGTTCTCACAGTAATATCTTCTATATCAAAATCATACAGGCACTGTGATTTTCCATTCACCGTCTTGAATATGTTAAGAGTTGCTTTATAAGTTCCTGACTCATCCAGATGTATAGTTCCATACCCATTATGGTCTACTACTGAAATATTAAACCATACGTCATCATTTCCCTCGGTAAGCTCCTCTATATCACCATTAGAGTATGTACATTTTACAGAACCACCTACTCCTGCCAGAAATACCTCATCTTCCCATAAAGTATAATCCAGTCGTGGTTCTTTTATCCATTCATAGCTCTCAACTGTTGGAAAAACACCTGCGATTACATCTCCTACATAATCAAGATTATATATAATGTAATAGGTTTCTCCTTCCTGTGCAGTAAAGACATCATTATATCCCTCCACTTCGCATTTCTGGAAAGAAGAATCGTAAATTGGTGTATCTCCGCCATAGCTTACATCACTGATCGCAAACCTGTACTTACCGGTTTTTGGTGCTGTAAATTTCAGAACGGTCTTTTTTCCTGCTGGAATCTGATCTGCAATACTTAAAAAGTCTTTATATGGCACTTCTATTGCTTTTTCCGCCAGTTCTGCGGTCATGCCATCAGAATCTGCCGTGCTGTCTTCACCGTCACTGGCAAATTGTGCTAATTCTTCTGTGTTATCCGCAACTTCTGTAAGACCCTCTGCTTCCAGATCTGCATTCAGCGTATCGTCTGTCAGACCGCCATTGCCATCTTCAAACATGAAGTCCTGGTTTTCTTCTGGTATCTCTGACTGTTGTGCCGGCTGGCTCTCTGCCAGGCTTCCAAGCTCTCCTGCTTCACTGATACCAGCTGCATCTGACGGATCTGCTGCTTCAACAGCATCCTGTTTAGGCTCTGCTGTTTCTTCTAACGGCTCTGATGTGAAATCCTGTGCAATTTCTGCTGTTTCAGCTGAAAAATCAGAAGCACCTGCCATCAGCACAGAACTGTCAGCACTTGTTGCTACCATAGCTACGGTCAGTAACCACGCTACTTTTTTTCTGTTCATAGCCTTTCCCTCCTCGTTGGATAAAAATTATAAAGCATATTTTGATTATACGTTTTTGTATTAAAAGTGTCCATAAAAAATGTTATTTTTATTTTTTTATGTAATATTGAATTCCAATGGAATTTCCTATTACATAAAAAAAGCAACCTGCGATTCTCCCCAAACCGCTGATTGCCTTTTCGTTACTATTTAATTTTCAATTCTTCTATCAGCTTTTCCCCATATTCTTTATTTCTAGAGCGTGCCCCTAAAAGGCTTTCTGCAAGATGTGCGTCACAATTTGTGGGGGATTTTGCCCGGATGAGGGCGCAGTATACTAGCTAAGGAAGTTCTCAATAATCACGTTCTCCGCCTCTGCCTCTGTCATTCCCAGAGTACGAAGTTTCAAAAGCTGCTCATCATTAATACGTCCGATTGCAGCTTCATGTATAATAGCCGCGTCCACATGCTTTGCCTGAATCTCCGGAATAGAACCAACTTCTGCATGATCCATAATAATGGAATCGCACTGGATATGAGCGTGACATTTATTTTTTCCAACAGCCTTGGGATGAAATACCTGAGCAGAATTTCCTTTTCCAACAGAACGGGAAATAATCTGTGCGGAAGATCCGGCTCCATTCATACAGACCTCAATATTGGACTCTGCCTTTTGCTGTCCATCTGTCATCAGACGCTCCAGCACAAACAGCTTTGAATCAGCATCCATCTCCACATTGGTATTACGGACAGTAGAATCCACCCCTTTGATCTGTACAGTATCCAAGGTAAATACGGAATTTTCTCCAAGTTCAATATTGGTTACAGGATTTAAAACTCTGGCACCGGTACCATTTCCCTCGCCATAATGCTTTTCTTCATAACGAACATTGGCATTTTTTCCAACATGGAAAGTATGGATACCATCATGACGGCTTTCGTTGCATCCGCTGTTGTGGATTCCACAGCCTGCTACAATTGTCACATCTGCACCATCTTCAATATAAAAATCATTATAAACAAGGTCTGTCATTCCGGACACGCTTACCACTACCGGGATGAAAACCTTTTCGCCCTGTGTTTTTCCATCGATCAGAATATCAATTCCCGGCTTATCTGCCTTTTTGCGGATTTTGATATGCTCACTGTCTCCATGACAGACAGAAATGCCATTCTGGCGAAGATTATAGGCACCTTTCTGCTCAAACCCTTCGCTGATTTTATCAAGCACACCCTGTGTCGTTTCTTCTACTTTAATCATTGACATTTTCCTCCTTCAAATCCAGTCACACATTTCTGACATTTTTCCTGTTGAAATAAGGTGGGGAAAACGTCCTCCTTCTTTCCGTATTTCTTGACTTCGCCATCCTCAATAACCATGATCTTATCCGCCATATTGATGATTTTTTCCTGATGGGAAATCAGAATCAGACACTCCTTTTTCTCTTTATGAATCTCTTCGAACCGCTTGATCAACATAGAAAAGCTCCAAAGATCGATTCCTGCTTCCGGCTCATCAAAAATACTCACCTTGTGAGATTTCGCAAGAACAGTTGCAATTTCAATACGTTTCATTTCACCGCCGGAAAGAGTTCCATCCAGCTGACGGTTCAGATACTCTTCGGAGCAAAGTCCTACAGATGAAAGAAGCTGGCAGCTTTCCTCTTCTGTCAGTTCTTTACCTGCAGCAAGAGATAAAAGCCTTGTAACAGTCATACCCTTAAAGCGTGGCGGCTGTTGGAATGCATAACCAATTCCTGCATTTGCACGATGATCAATATCATATCCTGTAATATTTTCCTCATCCAGATAAATTTCTCCACTGTTGGCATTCTCAATACCGGCCAGTACCTTAGCCAGTGTGGATTTTCCTCCACCGTTTGGTCCTGTGATCACCAGCATTTCTCCATCTTCCACCTGGAAACTGATGTGATTTACCAGACAGCGCTTTTTCCCTTCTTCATTTACTTCAAAAGTCAGGTTCTCTACTTTCAGCATATTTATACCTCTTCTGTCTTTCATTTGTGATAATGCCAACAACAGGCGGCATATCTTTCCTCTTATTGGAGCGTACTCCTTATATATAGATATGTCAATATTTCCCAGAGAATTTGCGGGAAATATATATTAACAGTGAACAGTAATATTACTATACCATAAATCAACGTTTTCATGCAGTACTAAGAAAAAACAAAGTATTGAAATGGACTTTTCTTTGCGTTATAATCGACATATGTCGAAAACAAGGAGAGGACGTATATGCCAAGACCCCCAAGATGCCGCAGAATTTGTTGCACCCCCCAGTATGAATCTTTTTCCCCGGAATATAGCCAGGAGCCAGAAACTGTCACACTGACTCTGGATGAATATGAGGTTATCCGTCTGGTAGATCTTGAGAGAAAAACCCATGAACAATGCGCCGCCCAAATGGACATTTCCCGAACAACTGTTACAGAAATTTATGAAAATGCCCGAGAAAAAATTGCCCGATGTATCGTCTATGGACAGCGCCTTGTTATTGCTGGAGGAAATTACCGGCTTTGTGAAGGGCGAGAACATATGCGCTGCGGGCAATGCTGTCATGTCACCCATTTGGAAACAGCATATGCCACAAGCTCACTTTACGAACATAATCTACAGAACAAGGAGGGAAATTCACTTATGAAAATTGCAGTAACTTATGAAAATGGAGAAATTTTCCAGCACTTTGGACACACAGAAACTTTTAAGATTTACGATGTAACGGATGGCAAAATCACAGGCACACAGATAGTAGATACTAACGGAAATGGACACGGCGCACTGGCTGGTTTTCTGGTAGAAAATGGCGTAGATACCCTGATCTGTGGCGGCATTGGCGGTGGCGCACAGAACGCCCTGGCCCAGGCCGGAATCCGTCTTTTCGGTGGTGTCAGCGGAAATGCTGACGAAGCTGTAAACGCTTTTCTTGCAGGAACTCTTGGTTATGACCCTGATGTTCATTGTAATCACCATGACCATCATGGCGAAGAGGGACATTCCTGCGGGGATCATGGATGTGGAAGCCATTCCTGCCACTGAAATAATTCCAAAAACTTTTAAATGTGTTAAAAAAATCCGGAAATTTTAACTTTTGAAATTTCCGGATTTTTTATACAGTAATAAGTTTCAAAATCACAATCTTCAGTTTGTTTTCTGAATGGGCTTTTTTCTTTTCTTATGATAAAAATACCTTATCAAGTATTTTTAAGGAGGAAAGTATGAATCGTAATTCCGTAAAGAAAAAAGCGGCATGTGTAGCTGCTACAGTCCTTGCATTATCCATGACCGTAAGCACTCCCCTTGACGTCCTGGCACAGGAGAGCACCGCAGACACAACCACTACCCTTGTAAATCTGGAAACCGAGGGAAAATCTGCGCCACTTGGCGTTGACACTCAAAATCCGGTTTTCTCCTGGCAGATGATTTCCGATGTAACAGGTGCTTCCCAGAAAAATTATCAGATTGTGGTTTCCCAATCAGATGGTACACAGGTGTGGGATTCTGGTAAAGTGGACTCTGACAGCTCCCTGGATATCGCCTATGAAGGTGAAGCATTAGAGCCCTGCACCGTTTACAACTGGACTCTTACCGTAGAAGATAACTCTGGGAACACTTTAACCTCCCAGTCTACCTTTGAAACCTCAAAACTTAGCACAGAACTGGACGCATGGAACGGTGCCAAATGGATCGGTGCTGACGAATTGTCTTTAAATGCCGCATCTACAACCCTATTTGACATTACTACAAAAGTGCAGATTCCAGAAGGAAGCAATAAAGCTTCTGTTATTTTCGGTGCGAACGACTTCCGCTATAATAACAAACTTTACAACCTTTATCAGTTAGAGGGCGAAAACTATTTTCGTGCAGAGCTTGATGTAACAAATGCCGGCACAGAAGAAGGGGCTGCCATCAACATTTACCGTGTAGGATTTTTCCCGGAAGATACTCCGGATCAGCCATACATGACCATTAATCTGGCTAATAATCCAACCACCAACCTGAATGAACTGATCACTGCTGAAAATAAAAATGAACAGCATGAGCTTGAACTTAGCATGAGCACCTGTACCTTAAGAGTCTCCATTGATGGAACCGCTGTGATCACAGGTGAAACTGAAAATGCATTTACCGGAGAAAAATCACCATCTTCTGACATTGTACTTGCAGACTGGGGCAACTCTGATGTTATGTCTGTTCCCAACCTGAACAGTATTGGATTTGCGGCAGATGCCGGAGAAACAGCTGTTTTCACAGATTTTGAGCTTCAGAATCCAAGCTATGGAACCGGAACCGTCTTTGGACAGAATATCGGTGCAACCTACGCTATCTGGGATGGTAAAGACGGAATTACTGTAGACCAGAATTCCATCACTGTTACCGGAGGTGAAAACGGTACCCTTTCCTATGCTGATCCTTCCTATGGTTCTGAACCATATGTACGTACCAGCTTTGAAGCAAAAGAAAACATTGCATCAGCAAGACTGTATCTTGCTTTCCAGGGTATTGGAAATTTCTACATCAATGGCCAGGAAGTAGCTGCTGATGAATGGTTTAAACAAGGTTCCATGGAATATCGTGAAGAAATTGGATATAACGTGTACGATGTAACTGATTATGTTACTTCAGGCTCCAACGCAATGGGTGCTGTAATGAGTGAAGGCTGGTGGACCGGTCATCCACAGAACTACGATGATTCTCTTTACAATTATTACGGAGATAAAGAAGCTCTCCTTGCAAATCTTGTTATTACCTATGAAGATGGCTCTACAGATGTGATCACTTCCGATGACAACACCTGGCAGTATTATGGCCAGGGACCTGTAAAATCAGCCTCTATTTTTGAAGGCGAAACCTATGATGCTACAGCTGAAGCAGCTGTAGAAAACTTCTCTTCCTCTGATTATGATGCCGAAGCAGCCGGATGGCGTCAGGCAGAGGCTATTGAAACCAGAAAAGCCTTTGCAGATCAGGATCTGATTGTCCGCGATGACGATGAAGTACATGTGATCCGTGAACTGGATGCTACTCTGGTGGGAGAAACAAAAGAAGGAAGCGGCAGCTATATTTATGATTTCGGTGAAAACGTAGCGGCAGTTCCACAAATCACCATCCCTGCAGAGTATGCAAAAGAGGGCGAAACTATCACTGTCCGTGTAGCTGAAATCCTTTACCCGGATCTGGAAGAATATGGAGAACTCTCCGGCAATCTTCTGCAGGAAAATTACCGTGCTGCGCTTTCCACAGATTTCTATACTATGAAGACAGGGGAGCAGACCTTTACACCTGATCTTACCTTCCATGGATACCGTTATATTGAGATCACAGGCCTTGATGAAGCACTTCCGGCTGAAAACCTTAAGTCTCTGGTTCTGTCCTCAATTGATAACACTGCAACCTATGACAGCTCCAACGAGCTTGTAAACAGACTTTTCCTGAACGGCCAGAATTCTGAAGCCAGCAATTACATTACGCTTCCTACAGACTGCCCACAGAGAAACGAGCGTATGGGATGGATGGGCGATGCCAATGTATATGCACTTGCCGGAAGCTATAATGCAGATACTTACCAGTTCCTGCGCCAGTGGCTGAACAGCGTGCGCCAGAGCCAGGGTGAAGATGGCATGACCACTCATACAGTTCCTAATTATCCATCCTATGATCCGGAAACCGGAGTCGTAAATATCAGCGGAATGTCCTTTGGTATCACCTGGAACAGTGCAATTGTGTTCATCCCATACTTCCTCTATGAACAATATGGGGACACAACCATTCTGGATGAAAATATGGATGCGATTTATAAATACATGGAAAATCTGGAAGCAAATCCGCTTACCTATGGTGACGAAAGCAACCAGACTGAAGAGCCTGCTCTTACCTCACAGACCGGATTCCTTTGCGACCACCTTTCTGTTGTATCCACAGATGGCCAGATGCTTGGAAACGCAATGTACACATGGGCACTTAACGTTGTTTCACAAATGGCTGCTGCAACAGGAAACACAGAAAAAGCGGAAAAATACGGTACAATGTATGAGGCTGCTAAAGAGGCATGGAACCGCATTTACATTGATTCCGAATCTGGAAAATCCTGCTCGGCTGACGGTACGATCATTCATACACAGGCTTCCTATGCATCACCTTTAAACTACGGTGTAGTTTCTGATGAAAACAAAGAGCGTTTTGTAGAAAACTATATTGATACTATTGAAAATCCAAAAGCAGATGATGGTTCTGATCTTACACCATACACTCTTACCACCGGATTTAACGCAACACCAAACCTTCTCAACGCATTATCCGATAATGGTCATGCAGACGTTGCTTACAAAATGCTGGAATCCACAGACTATGCTTCCTGGCTTTACCCGGTTGTAAATGGTGCTACCAGTATCTGGGAAAGATGGAACTCCTACACAGTTGAAGACGGCTTCGGTGGAAATAATGGTATGAATTCCTTCAACCACTACTCTCTTGGTGCTGTTACCTCCTGGATGATGGATACACAGCTTGGTATCAAATATGATACAGAAAATCCAGGATACAAACACTTTATCCTTCAGCCTGTAACAGGCGGCAGCTTCACTTATGCCAACGGTACATTTGAATCTGCCTACGGAACAATTGCAAGTGGATGGGAATCTTCAGAAGATGGAGCTATGACCTCCTATAAAGCAGAAGTTCCAGCCAATACCACTGCAACCTTATATCTTCCAATTACAGAAGATACTGCAAATGCACTGACAGTTCCAGAAGGAGCTACTTTTGCCGGAATGACTCAGCACAATGGTCAGACCTGTGCACAGTATGAACTGGTTTCCGGTTCTTACAGCTTTGAAATTGCATAAGCAATGATATGATATCAGGGATAAAAGGTCTTTTACCACTCCTATTCACAGAAAAAAGACGGTCTTATAGCCGTCTTTTTTCTGCTGTTTTTCCTTTACCTTTTTTTATGTGAATGCTAAACTATAGATAAAATGATGGAGGAAAATTTTATGAAATTCAGATTTTTCCAAAAACAGCCTGTTACATTAAAAATATTCTGGATCATTCTTCTGCTGGTACTTCCTCTGAACATTATTTCCATACTGACCTCTCTGGAGCTTTTTGACCGCTATGCCCAGCAGATTCATTTAAGTATGAAAAATCTTACAGATTTTTACATGAATACCATTGATTTCCATACTGAAAAAGCTGATCTATACCTGTATGAGCTTCTGAATGATAATCTGGAGTGTGCCATTTTGAAGAATCCATATTCCTCTGATTCTGATTATGAAAATGCAAAATACCGTTGCCACAACACCCTTTCTGATCAGATGTCCCAGGAGGAAATCATTTCCGGTTATTTTCTTATTACGGCAGGACATCATTCAGATTGCATCCTCGCATTGAAATCCAGTTTATCTGATTTTCCTGATTTCCAGAGTTATATCACAGATCCCACAAACTGCGATAACAAATGGCACCTGATTTTCTCTGAACAGAAACCTTTACTGATCCGTCTTGCCAGCGAAAATAATTTTTACTATGGAGCAGTTGTTAATCTCCAGGATATCATACAGGAAATAACTTCTCAGAAAACCTACAGCAGCCAGACTGTTTTTTTTACTGAAGCTGCACCTGAAGCAGACAATGGCTGTATTCTGGCAAGCTCTGTATCAGACCGTATGAACCTTTCTCTGAACACAGAAATTGACCAAAAAGACTGTTACAGAGGACTTCCCTATCTGAATCAGATTTTCCTTGTATTTGCCTTTCTTCTGGTCATTGCAGTTCCTCTTATTTATTTTTATATGCGAAAACTGGTAATTCAGCCGTTAAACAAACTAAATAAAGGCTTTTATGAAATCCAGCAGGGGAACAGAACCTATACCATAACCGATACTGCCAGTACTCCAGAATTTCAAAATGCATACCATTCATTTAATGAAATGGTCACCAGCATGGAAAATCTCCGCATTGACAATATGGAAAAAGAACTTGAAAAAAACAAGCTGGAGCTGGATAATCTGAAGCTTCAGATCCGTCCCCACTTTTTGCTTAATACTTTCAATCTGATGTATTATCTGCTGAAAGCACCTGACGGGGTGGAAGCCGCACGCAAACTGATCTTATATCTCTCCGACTATTTTCGTTATCTGTTCCGCAGTGACCATGATGTAGAGCTTTTTGACAAAGAGCTGACTCTCATTCAGGGTTATGTGGAAGTAACCCGGATCCGTTACCCGGATGGCCTTGATATTACCTACGATATTGACCCTGAAATCCATCTGGTTCGTGTTCCTCCGCTGTTGATCCATAATTTTATAGAAAATGTTGTAAAACACGCTCTTTCAGCAGGTAAATGTATTCATATTGTTCTGGCCGCCCATTATGAAAAAGGCTGGGTCGTTTTCGAAATCAGCGACGATGGGAATGGCATGTCCGATGAACTTGTACAGAAAATAAACAACCGTTCCTGGTCAAAAGACGATCCGGAACATCTGGGAATACGCAATTCCATACATCGCATCGAATACATTTATGGAAAAGAAGCATCTGTTTCTGTGGACTCCGAGCTTGGAGTAGGTACTACTTTTACCATTTCCATCCCTTATGAGCTGGATGAAATTCAGGAGGAAAATTAAATGACTGTTTTGATCATCAATGATGAAAAATGGACTGCAGATATGATCCGGGAGGAAGTACACTGGGAAGTCTGTGGTATTGATCAGGTATTCATCGCCTATGATGCCGCAACTGCCCGCGAACTGATTACCCAGGGGAATATACAGATTCTTTTATGCGATATTGAAATGCCCGGTGAAAATGGTATCCAGCTTATGCACTGGGTCAGAGAGCAAAACTACGATATTGAGTGCATCTTTCTCACCTGCCATGCCAACTTCGTTTATGCACAGGAAGCTGTAAAGTTAAATTGTCTGGATTACATTCTGATGCCGGCAAGAACAGAAGAAATCCAGTCTGTGATCACAAAAGTAGCAGAAAAAATCAAACAGAAACAGACGACAAAACAACTGGAGCATTATGGTGCACAGTGGATAGAGAATCAAAAGCAGGAGGCATATGAACTTCAGGGCGTGAAAAAAAGCAATGAGGATGTAATAAAAGACTGTCTCCAGTATATTCATCAGAATTTAAAGGATCCCAATCTTTCCGTAAATCTTGTTGCAGATTACTGCCATATGAATGCAATTTATCTGAACCGCCTGTTCCGAAAAGAAAAAGATACCAGCATCGGTCAGTATATTATTCATGAAAGAATGCTTCTGGCTGCACGGCTTCTTCAGGATTCTGCGCTCACCGCCCACACAGTGGCCGAAAAAGTAGGCTATCCCAATTACCCCTACTTTTCCACAGCGTTTAAGAAATTTTATGGATGTTCTCCACAAAAATATACAGAAAGGCAAGAAAATGCAC
>OLQK01000990.1_pt1 | contig 22236 bp, 19 predicted proteins | sample 1672501 | NCBI WGS metagenome assembly OLQK01 (sample SAMEA3136693, study PRJEB25190) | human gut metagenome | biome: human gut; feature: human-associated habitat; material: faeces | place: Austria | collected 2013
CAGGTTTAAGCTGCATTTTCTCTATCCATCCTTATACTATAAGCTCGTTTAATTTTCTGGAAAGACCATCCAGACGGCTCTTTACTGTGCCATCCAGCTGTTTTCCCTCCAGCTCCACTTTAAGACCAGCAAGCACTGTGGGATCTTTTTTCTGGGTCAGGGTAACGCTTTTACCACTGATCTTCTCCAGTTTTTCCTTAAGTGCTGCCATCTGTGCTTCTGTCAGGGTAACTGCACTTGTCACCACTGCTGGAACAATATTATGGTCTGCGTTATAACGCCGTGTATACTCCTCGCAGCATCCTGCATATTCCCCAAGGATTCCACGCTCACACAGCAGTTTAAGAAAATTCACAAGATACCTCTCTGCCTCTGTTCCAAATGCATTCTCCAGAAGTCTTGTACGTTCTTCCTTTGGAATGGAGGGTTCTGACAACAATTTCACATAGTCGGGATTCTCCCTGAAAAGCTGCCTGATTTCCTGCATCTGTTCCATTACAGTATCGGTAAGCTGTTCTTCAGCAGCAAGATCATACATGCTGCCGCCATATAATCTGGCAATCTGCGTCATGATGCCTCACCTACATTCGAAATAAACTCATCGATCAGTTTCGCGTGATCCTCTTCTTTGATCTCACGCTCGATCACCTTGCCGGCAATCTCCATTGCCATGCCGCCGATCTCATTTTTCACTTCATTGACAGCTTTTCGTTTCTCCAAAGCGATGTCGTTTTCTGCTTTTTCCTTCATAGCGCGTGCTTCCTGTGCTGCGCTCTTGAGAATCTCTTCGCTCTGAAGTGATGCTGTCTTCTGTGCCTCTGTTACAATATCGCTTGCCTTCTCTTTAGCCTGCTGCATGTTCTGCTCATACTCTGTTTTCATGGCAATTGCTTCTTCTTTCGCCTTAGTGGCATCCTGAATCTGGGCATCTGCCATTTCTCTTCGCTTCTTAAGCATTTCATTAACAGGTTTCAGCAGAAATTTTTTTACCAGATACATCTGGATAAAAAGGTTGCAGATCTGTGCGACAAATGTCCATGGCACAATTCCTACAAGTTCCTGTACCTGCATGTTCTAACCTCCTGTTGTAACCTGGAGAATGTCTGTAAAATCCACCTGGCTTCTTACTCATATCTGCTGAGCCAAAGCCTTTCTGACACAACTCCAGCGGTACTCATCTTTATACAGTTCCTTCTTAGCCAAGGAATTTCATGAAGGTACCAGGTGCAACGAAGATCAGAAGCAGACCGGTTACGAAACCATAAATACCGGTAGTCTCTGCGATAGCACAACCAAGAAGCATGGTAGATGTAACATCACCTTTACACTCTGGCTGACGTCCGATTGCTTCCAGTGCTTTCGCAACTGCGTTACCTTCTCCAATACCAGGTCCGATACCTGCGATCAGTGCAAGACCAGCACCAATTGCACAACCTGCCAGCGCGATACCTTTTGCTAATACCTGAAAATCCATAATCAAATCCTCCTGTTAATTATAATTTCATTTTTCTCTTACATTTCGTCTTAAACAGATATGCCGCCTGCCGGCCGCATCACCCTATGGGAAACCCGTCAGGCCTCTACTCTTCTGCTGCATTTGCAATATACATAACAGTCAGCATACAGAAAATAAATGCCTGCATAATACCGGAGAACCAGTCAAAATAAACTGATAATATTGCCGGTATACCAACATCCAGGAATGGAATCTTCGACAATACGCTGCCTACCACACCAGGAATCAGTCCGAACAGCTTGGAACTGGCAAGTGCCAGTGCTGCATAAATCAGACCATTGATAACTACACCGGAAAGGATATTTCCGAAATGTCTGCATGCCATACTGATAGGCGTTGCAATTTCGGAAAGAATATTAAACGGTGTCATAATAAGGATTGGAGTTGTGAATCCCTTCATATATCCGCCCAGGCCATTGGTCTTGATCTTTTGTGCAGTGATCATGATAAATACCACAACAGCCCATGCTGCTTCTGTAGAAAGATCTGCTGTGGGGCTTCTAAGCCCGATTAAACTAATCAGGTTCGATACCACGCTTGTAGCAAACAAAGCTGCCACAAATGGAATCATATAGCGGAATTTCTCACCCATATTTCCAATAACAAACTTATTCGCTGTCTCCACCAGGAGCTCGGCTACAGCCTGTTTCTTGGAAATCTTCTCTACCTTCAGGTCATGAGTCAGCCAGATACAAAGCCCTGTAATCAGGAGCATGACCAGCCAGCTTACCACCAGGGTTTCCGTGATCTGGAATTTTCCCAGAATGGGCACCTCAAAAGGAAAAGTATAAAATATCCTGCCACCGGTTATTTCTATGTCCATGTATTCTCACCTCCCGTTCTTATGAAATTATAAGTTTGTTCGCAGTAATATTTGTAAAACTGCCAGTGAAATCAGGATTTTCATGACAATTCTGACAATTCAGGAACTATAGCCCTTTCATTTCAAAACTATTCATATCCCATCTCACTTAACTTCCTACCTAAAGCATGCTTAAAAAGCAGTTACTTTCAATAAAATCTTCAAAAGCTTACATGACGCTTACGCTGTCTGTTTCCTGCCAAGAATTCCCACAGCTTTGATTACAATATTTGGAAAAAGCAGTGGAAGAAGTCCTGCTACAAACTGAAAGCACGGAACTGCAATCGCAAGGATTCCCCAGACAATCTGAAACATCATTCTCTGAGTATAGCTGGCTTTCATCTTCATGGCAGCCTGCTTATCGTCCTCCATGGATACCACTTTCTGTACGGTAAGCCCCATAAGGAAAAAATTCAGCACTGCGATGATACCTCCAATTGCTCCTGCCAGGAACACTGTATAATCAAATGGAATCTTCTCTGGCACTACCGCATGTCCGATTCCAAATACAGCCCACATCAATGCCACGCAAATAAGTGTACCAATGGCAACCTTTCTGGTTTCTTTCTTCACCGCCGGCTGCACATCTGCAAACATTCTGCTCATATAAGTCTCCCTTCTAATGATGTCGGTTAAATGAAACTTTATTCTTTTTTTTCTCTTTTTTCTGGTGGCCGGTAACAGAAAGATACAGCTTATAAGCTACTGTAAAAGAGCCGCCAAGTCCGAAAAAAAAGCCGGGAATAAAAATCCATCCACCTATTCCCAGATGGCCGCTAAGCCATCCGCAAAGAAAAAGGCATAAGAGCAATGGGGTAATAAAAGACAGGCCAAATTGTGTAAGCATTGTCAGATTCTTGATGATATCTCCCCATTTTTTCATAAAAACTTCCCGTTCCTCATCTCATTTTATAGACAGATTTTAACACAATCCATTGCGGATAGCAACTTTTTTGTGTAAATTGTTTAAAAACCGATGGTAAAATTTTAGCATATCGTCAATTTTTTCACATTTTGGAAACAAGTATATGCTAACAAAATTATTATATTTTGTCGTTATACAATGTTTTAAAATTGACTAAAATTCAGACATTCTATTTTTGTTTGTCTAAAAAATATCAATAAAAAAGAAAAACTGCCCTGTATCAGCATTCCCATTTTCTGGTGAATCATGCTATACAAAGCAGTTATCTTTTGCATATAATCTTAAAACAAGCGCTAGAGCGTGTTTGAAAAAGGCTCTAGTTTTCGTATAGGTAAGCACTGTAAGCCTCATCGTCTATTGTATCTGCATCAATCCATACCGGATCAATACGCACATTTCGCTTAATTTCCACACTTTTTTTCGGTGCTGTGGTCTGTAATGCAGTCCAGGCTGTCTGATAGCCCATTGCATAAGGATGCTGGGAAACCGTTCCTGCTTCCTTGCCTTCCCGGATTGCTTTCTGCTGTTTGGCAGTTGCATCTACACCAACCATCACAACTGAATCCAGGGTTTCATCCTTCTCCATATCCAGATACAGATCTGAAATATCCGCATTGGTACAAAATACACCATCCAGCTGCGGATACCTTGCAAGTACATCCTGCATGGCAGCTGTCATATCTTCTACCTGATCCTCATAAACGATCTCCACAACCTCAATATCCGGATAATTGGCAATATATTTGGTAAATCCACTGATACGTTCCTGGATGCTCTGTGTTTTCTCCTGTGCGGAAAAAACAGCTACTTTTCCCATTTTTCCAATGGAAACAGCAAGCCGGTAAGCTGCAATTTCTCCTACCCGTTTGTTATCTGTTCCACGGAAAGCCCGAACCATTTTTGTATCACTCACTCCAGAGTCAAAAGCGACTACAGGAATTCCATTCTCCTTTGCGGCCTCCAGCTGTGCCTGGCAGGAATCCATGTCACTGGCTGAAATACATAAAATATCCGGATTCTCTGCAATCACCGCATCCAGTGTGTTTATCTGGCTGGTCACATCATTTTCGTCACTGGCGCCCTCAAAAGTCATGGACACCTGTTCAGCTTTCGAAAACCCGTATGCCTGGTTTACATCCGCAACTGCCTGCTCCATTCCTTTCTTCACAAGATTCCAGTATTCACCGCTTGTGCTCTTGCTTACAACCGCAATCCGAGCACCGGGCTGAATTTCTACTGATGTGTCTATTTCCGGAATAACAGGATCTTTTTCCTCCTGGACTTCCTTTGATTCTTCTGTGGTCTGTTCATCAGACACCAGCGGCGCAATCGCCTGTTCAACTTCTTCTTTCCCGCATCCACTAAAGGAACATAACGCTGCCAGAAGAACTGCAGGTATTACTGCTGCTTTTTTCATTTTTTTCACTCCTTATGTGTATGAATCCCTGTTTCACAGTTTTTAACTTTCTTTTTATCTTGCTTTTACATTATACACATTTTTTCTTCCGCGTCCATAGTTTTTATATTTTTTTCATTTTTATAAATCCTTCAAATGTGGACGTTTCCGGTATCGTATCATATTTCATCGTCTTCTTTGTTGTAGGATGGCTAAAAGTCAGGCTTGCCGCACACAGTCCCAGACCGCCTGTATATCCGGCAGTATTTTCTGTTTTCTGACTGTTTTTCCCATATTTGCGATCCCCTGCCAGTGGCATTTTGGCATGTGCCATCTGGACACGAATCTGGTGGTGGCGTCCGGTTTCCAGGTGGATTTTTAGCAGCCACTTGGGTTTCCCGGTTATTTTATCTGTCACCTCTTCCAGAACCTCATAGGAAAGCAACGCTTTTTTTGCTCCTGGCGTACCTGCACTTACAACAGAAGATGTATTTGTTTTTCCGTCTTTTTTTAAATAATCTTCCAGTATTCCCTGTTTTGCCTGAGGCTTTTCACAAGTAACTGCAAGATATATTTTCTCCATTTTTCCCTTTGCAATCTGGCTGCTTAATTCTTTTGCTGCCTTTGGATTTTTGGCAAATACCAGAACACCCTCTACAGGCTGATCGAGGCGGTGCACCACTGCCAGGTAAGGGGGCTGTTTTGTATCTTTTGCGGCAAGATAATTTTTCAGGCTGCTTTCAAGATCCATGGTACCGATTCTTGCATTTTGCACTGCGATTCCGGCAGGCTTTTTACACACCAGAATATCTTTATCTTCATAAATAATATACTTTTCTATATTGGAACTGAACATTTTATTTTCTCCTAAAAAACGAAGGTCAGCCGCTGGGCGCTCAAAATCTGTTTAAAAAACATTCCCCCAGAGTGCATATCGCACTTTGCAGAAAATCGTTTTCTAACACACTTTGAAGCGCATCTTCAGCCACCGACCATTTTCCTTATATCACGCTATTTTATAAATTGTAAAGTTATTTCGCACACCGATCTTTTCAAGTCCGGTAGTATCCTTCATGTCATCCTCCAGGCTTAAAATATAAGTCACGCCAAGCTCTTTCAGCTTATCTACTGTTACCTGAAGTTTCAGCACATCTGGCGCACCCAGCTCTACCTTCGTTGTCTTACCGATTTCTATACTGATATGTGCATACCGGTTCCAGTATTCCTCTTCATCAGCAAGCCCCAGATCTGTCCAGAGCTGTTCATCCGGATAAGTGGCAACTGTATTCAGAGTCTTTGCACCGGCTATTGTAGGAAGATTTTCATACATAAAAGCATCTCCTGCAACTGCCCGCATGCCTTCTTCTTCTTCATTCAGACTGGTAATTTCCTGAACAACCGGTGTCCGGTAAATATTATCAAGACCGCTGCTTACAGGATTTACAAGGCCACCGCCAATCACGTTCACAGCAATCATACTAACCGCAAATGCCCTCTGGTATTCCTTCTTTTCAAAACGAAGCACCACAACTGTAAGGCCTGCCACAAAAAGCAAAATAATCACCTTCAGTGCAGGTGTGATGGACTGGGTATTTCCCCAATATGACATAACGGCAGTCAATACTGCTACCGGAATCAGTTTTCTGATATACTTTTCTGTTTTTTCCACTGTTATGAGACTTCGGAATAACAAAATAATATTCAAAAAACCAATGGCATTAAACAGGCGGTAGGAGGCATGTCCAAGAAGGGACGCCCTGATAATAATGTCTGGCATTCTGAACAGGAAAAACAGGATCAGAAAAGCATTAAATATATTTAACGTAATCAGCCAGGCATCTTTCTTTTTATTTTTAAATAATGCAATCAGAGAAAGAATCACACCCAGAGGGAACAGACTGATAAAGTCCGCTTCTTCACAGGGATTTGCTGTTTCCCCGAAGGACCACAGCCAGGAGCTCCAGCTTTTGAAAAGCTTCACAAAATCATCAGGCTGGCCGGCATAGGTACGGGCACCTGGATATACCGTGTTCATTTCCGCCATAATAGTATCTTTGGAAATGCTTAAAATATAAACCATACTGACTGCAAGCACAAGGATTCCCGCAGCCCAGACCATCACATCCTGTTTTTTTATCTTAATGAGCTTTCTGTCCTCCAGGATCATGGCAATGGCACATGCCAGAAACACGAAGAACAGCGGAATCATCCATGCCGGATACAAAGTCATGATATAGCCACCGGCGCAGATAACCAGCCCAGCAACCATGATGCATTTTTTCTTCAGAGAATCTGTCCGCACATAATAATAAAGAATGAGAAGTGCCAGCTGGCCAAAAATCAGCATTTCTACCAGTTCATTAATAGAAAACCACCACTGTACAACAGGTGACAGACTGATCATAAATGCATAAACCGTGGAAAGCATTTTGTTGTCTTTTGTAAAAATACGGCCAAACTCAAGGGATACCAGGAAGCAGATCACAAGTCTTGATGACCAGTAAAATGCCAGGCCCCGCTCTGCCCCAAACAAAATATATCCAATTGAAAACGGGCGGAATATAGTTGCCAGATTCAGTACCGGCTGACCATATACAATAAACATATCTGAAGAAGAATATCCCCAGATATCGGAAAACCAGTGGAAGCCTGATTTTACCTGGGACAGTGCCATCTCTGTAAATACAACATACTCATCCGTTCTGATATTCCTGGAAGTTCCCCACAATTTGGAAGTATCCGTTCCTGTTAATAACTGGCTTAAAATTCCCATTGAAGATCCGTGAAGCTTCAGTATGGTGCAAAAAGCAATCACACAAGCTCCAATCACCCAGCGGTAACGGAACAGAATCTCACAGAATTTTCCAAAATCCTTCATTGCCAGCAAAAGAATAAGGATTCCTACAAAGTACAGGAAAATCCGAAGCCCTGACATGTTGGCCCAATTGTGTTTCAGGTATGAGGCAACATGGGGATTTACACAAAACTCATCAAAACTGTAGGAAGCATCTTCATTATCTTCGATAGCGATTTTAAAAGAGGTCACTTTGCTGTTTATACCGGCAGAAACAAATTTCTGATTTTCAGGATAAGAAACCTGTACGCTTTTTCTCTTTGCAAACCGTTCTCCCTTTATGGAATAATAAATCCGGGGATCCAGTGCAGAGGAGGAAAGATTATGTAAACCAATTTGTACGTTACTTACATACTCATTAATTCCTTCAAAAACCATCTGAGGATTCTCTCCGGTAACTATGATTTTTCCATCCTGGAGCTCACAGTCCGTAAGACTTGCATCCTCAAGTGACAATGTAAGCTGCTGATTTTTATTCCAGTATGCGCCCATAAGGCCTTCATAGTCCAGAATCATCATAAACTCTGCCAGAACAGCCAGAACTACTGCACATATTACATATTTCAGCAGTATTTTTCCATTTTTACCCTTATTTTCTGTCATTTTATTCTCCCTGGACCTGTGCATTAACAAGATTTTTCATTCTCTTTTTGCTCTGCTGCCAGCTGATTTGCATAACAGTTCTGAAGCTGCATTTCAAAGTCCTGACGGTTCTTGCGGTACATGGTCTGTAAAATAAGCCCTGCAAAAAAGGACTGGATAGAAGCCAGTGCCACAAAGCCACAGACGATCAGAGTCGGGAAGTTGGGTACCAGCCCGGTATCTGCATAGGTAATTCCCACAGGAATGAAAAATCCAACAGCCAGAAGCATAAGAATTGCCGCTACAGTTCCAAAAAATGCCAGCGGCCGATAGGTCTGGAAAAGACGGATGATTGTTCCAATAACCTTCATTCCATCAGAATATGTATTCAGCTTGGACTCACTTCCCTCCGGGCGGTCCCTGTACTCAATGACCACGTTTTCCACAAACATATTTTTGTCAATTGCATGAATACTCATTTCAGTCTCAATTTCAAAGCCCTTTGACAACACTGGAAATGTTTTTACAAAGCGATAGCTGAATGCACGGTAGCCTGTCATAATATCTTTAATGTCGTTCTTAAAAAAGGTATTGATTCCCCATCTTACAATAGAGTTTCCAAAATTATGGAACGGACGCTTGTTTTCCTCAAAATATGTGGAGGATAAACGGTCGCCCACTACCATATCTACTTTTCTTTCCAGGACTTTATCTGCCATCTCTCTTGCTGATTCTGCAGGATAAGTGTCATCTCCGTCTACCATGAGATAGCACTTTGCATCTACTTCCTGAAACATTCTTCTGATTACGTTTCCTTTTCCCTGGCAATATTCATGGCGTACAACTGCACCTGCTTTTTCTGCGATCTGGGCAGTTCCGTCTGTGGAATTATTGTCGTACACATAAATCACTGCTTCTGGCAGTACTTTTTTGAAATCTGTTACTACTTTTTCGATTGTTTTCCCCTCATTATAACAGGGAATCAATACTGCGATTTTATCCATAGCTTCTCCTGTAATTTTTTATTTATTAAATCGTTTCTACTCTTCTCACATATTCCAATTCCGGAGTATGCTTGAAAAGTCATTTCTGCAAAATGTGCATTTACTGATGGAAATGATTTTTCAAACATGCCCGGGAACATGCTTTAGTTATCTTACTATATCTGCCTTTATTTCGCAACCCGGAAAATGCCCATTCCAGGCGAAAAAAGGACGGTCATCATTTCACTTTCGATTATATGATGACCGTCCTAAAACTCTTCAGTATTCAATGGTTTATTCCTCTTTTTCCAAATAATACTATTTATATGGTCTGTATTCAATTGTTTTATATTTAGTTTTCTTTTATTTGAAATATCTTATCTTATTTCCTGCTCATAAACGATATGATTTTTATCATTCGGTTTATTTAGAAGTTTCATAGATTTCAACTATAATTTCACGGATTATAATTGTTTTGCAGAAATACCGGATATACTTCTTATGCTCTGAATCATTCTTATAAACAATTTCAAACTTAATATGTTAAATCCAAAACCACTTACTGGTTCATCTGCTCTTTCATATGTAATATATGAAATAAAGTATGAGCGGAAGTTCCTTATGTATTTCTGATAAGAATATCGGCTGTGATATTCTTCTAATGCAAAGCTTCGATTCATATTCTGAAGTATCAATATGGATCTCAAAATATCGTTCTTATCTGTGATAAGGGTTATATTCTCTGAAAAATGTTTCTTTACACAAATTCCAGATCTTTGTATTAGTGGTGGACAGTTATTCAATATAAGTAATCGCTTCTATTTACCTTGGATACGTTTATAAGTATCAGCTGAATCAAGTGATACTTTATTTTCTATTTACACGGTTCTCGTATCAGGTCTTCTTGCAGGAAATGCGATTCCTGTCTCTCTTATATTGATTAGTAAAAGCTTAAGTTCCCATTGGACTATCCATGTCTCCTTTCTGACTTCGGGTGTTCCCATCATTTTTTGTTTCAGATCTCTGATTCTTAAGATCTTGTTTTTTGTTTCTCTTGTTTTCTTTTGATGGTCTTATATTACCACCGCTTTTCTAATTTGTCAATACTTTTATTTATATTTTTACATTTATTTCTGTTATTATTTTATATGCACGTTTTAATTCTGTGTTTTTGTTTTAGTTTTTATGATTATTCTGAATATTTCGAAATTATATTTTAGTAGAGTCGCTCCAAAAAGCTTTATGCAAAATGCGTGTCACAATTTGTGGGAAATTTTGTCTGGATGAGGGCATCGTAACGGCTATGTAGGCTAACTTCAAATGAAATCTACCACAAGTGGAGCATGCAGATTGTAAGAATGATTTTAGGTCCTGCCCGGTAGGACTTTTTATGCAATAGAGAATTCCAACGGATTGTATAAAAAAACAGATCTGTCTTTTTTACAGAACAGACCTGCTTTTTTATACAATAGCTTATTTTAAACCTGATATCATTTTATTTCCTGTTATAATTAATCAGGCAGCCCTTCAGGATGATCTCTCTTTCATCATCAGTAAGCTCTCCAAGTGTTACTGTAAACGGAACCATTTTCTCTCCCTTTATGGCGTAACCGATAATGCTGTCAGCTTTTTCCTCTACAGCCTTGCGGATTTCCGGGAAAAACAGGTAATCGCCATTAGCAAAGGGCAGATCTCCTGCCGGAATAAGAAATGGAAGCATACCCCAGTTGATCAGATTGGAGCGATAACGCTTAGTAGCATATTCATTGGCAATATTTGCCCAGCCGCCAAGTACCTTCTGACAGGATGCAGCCTGCTCACGGGCAGAACCATCTCCTGGCTTCACAGCAAAAATAGTACTTCCGATACCCAGATTACCCTTACCAACCTCCGGATAATCTTTATGGATAACCTCCATAACCGGTTTCAGCTCTGGAAGTACATCAAGAGGACATTCTCCATTCTCAATAGCATGCTCTGCTTTCTGAACTTCTTTCGCCCGTCCAACATACGCCGGATCCTTTCTGGAAAGAGTAAATTCAGCAAGTCCCAATGGATTGGAACGGTAAGAAGAAGTCTCTCCGGATGGGATCAGCTCATCGGTTGTTGTTACCGGATCATGGATCTCGGACACAATTTTCAGAACCAGATTCTCTGCAAGTGCAGGCATCTTTGGCCAGTCCTTAATGTTCGGGCCAAACTGGATTTCAACAGAAGGATCTGCAACTCCCTTGCTGTCAAATACACGGTTTGCATAAATCGTTTTATCAAAGAAATACTTCTGTCCTCTGTATTCTCCGGTGAAGTTCTCTGCTGAAGTAAGGAAACCTTTATTTGCTGCTGTAGCTGCAATGGAACGTGCATCCATCAGCGCAACAGAAGAAATCTGGCCATTCTGGATCTTGGAGCCTTCACGGTTCGGGAAGTTTCTTGTTGTATGACGGATACTGAACGCATTATTCGCCGGAGTATCTCCTGCTCCGAAGCAAGGTCCACAGAATGCAGTTTTCACAACTGCGCCTGTTGCAAGAAGATCTGCCAGGACTCCATTCTTCGCAAGCTCCATATAAATCGGAGTACTTGCCGGATATACACTTAAAGTAAATGCATCTGCACCGATGCTTGTTCCACGGAGAATATCTGCTGCTGCACAGATATTTTCAAATCCACCGCCTGCACATCCTGCAATAATTCCCTGGTCAACATAAAGTTTTCCATCAACAACTTTATTTCTAAGTGTGTACGGAACTTTTCCATCCAGGCTGATCTGTGCTTTTTTCTCTACATCAGCAAGAATGTCATCCAGATTGGCATTTAATTCATCAATGGTGTAGGTATTGCTTGGATGGAACGGCATTGCGATCATAGGCTTGATTTCACCAAGGTCAATTTCCACACAGCCATCATAATATGCAACACTGCCTGGCTTCAGCTCCTTGTAGCTCTTGGCTCTTCCATGGATCTCATAGAACTCCTGAATCTTCTCATCAGTCTGCCAGATAGAAGAAAGACAGGTAGTCTCTGTAGTCATAACATCCACACCAATACGGAAATCAGCACTTAAATTGGCAACACCAGGTCCTACGAATTCCATTACTTTATTCTTTACGTAGCCATTTGCAAAAACCTTACCAATGATAGCAAGGGCAACGTCCTGTGGACCTACGCCTGGTCTTGGAGTGCCTTTCAGGTAAATGGCAACTACGCCTGGCATATTAATATCATAAGTCTGGGAAAGAAGCTGCTTAACCAGCTCCGGTCCACCCTCTCCCATTGCCATGGTTCCAAGGGCACCATAACGTGTATGGCTGTCAGAGCCAAGGATCATTTTACCACATTCTGCAAGCATTTCACGTGCAAACTGGTGGATAACAGCCTGATGAGGCGGAACATAAACACCGCCATATTTCTTAGCGCAGGTAAGACCAAACATGTGATCATCTTCATTAATAGTTCCGCCTACCGCACAAAGGGAATTGTGGCAGTTGGTAAGAACATAAGGAACCGGAAAACGCTCAAGCCCTGAAGCACGGGCAGTCTGAATAATTCCCACAAATGTAATATCGTGAGATGTCAGTTTATCAAATTTAATCTGAAGCTTGTCCATATTGCCGGAAGTATTATGGGCATTTAAAATAGAATAGGCGATGGTATTTTTCGCAGCTTCCTCTTTGGAAACCGGAAGCTGTGCCTGGGATGCGGGAATTATGTCCTGTCCGTTCTGCAAATACACGCCGGTATCATATAATTTCATAATAAAGCTCCTCCTCATCTGTTTGTGATTGATAGGTGACGAATATTAACGTTAATTATAGTTGATTTCTCATTAAGAATCAAGTACAAACACTTTAGCACATTAAAAAGGTTACTGGCTGCAAAATGAACCGCCGTCATTAAAATCTTTTGGGACAGCTTTACTTTCAAGGCAAAATCCGCTATACTAAAAATCACTTTTCAACTATATTTTTTGCCTGCAAAGCTCTGTTACTTTTACTGCGGCAATTCTATATGGAGGTATAACGCACATGTTTCGTTTATGGGGCCGAATCTGGAAGGACAATCACATGCTGAAGGATACCGTGATCTGCGATGACCGTAAGGAAACCAGAACTCATAAAGTTTTTTACTGTCTGGAGCAGATCTGCTATGAACTGGATCTTGGCAATCCCATCTGGCTGGATACTACTGTCAGAGATTTTAAGAAGCACAGCAAGGCCAGGTTCTATCAGGATAATTTTATAGAGCAGATTGATTTTGATTATCTGGAAATCCAGGTAATTGAGGAGGACTGAAAAAGCAGTCGGATTCAGGCAGATATAGCACCAAGGGAGGGAATCTTATGAAAAAGACAAAAAAATTATTAATTCTTCTGACCTGTACAGCACTTTCCACTGCTCCTGCAGTTGCAGATACTGCATATGCAGCAGCTACAGAATATACAGTTCAGACAACATCCGGCGTGGCAGCTGTTGGTGCCAAAAGCACTTCCACGAAGGCTTCCACTGCCAAAAAGAAAAAAATCAAGCCAGGCTGGTATACTTACAAAAGTGGCAACAAGCGTTATTACAACAAAAAGGGCCAGTATTATACCGGACTTCACCGCATTGGAAAATACCGCTATTATTTTAATTCCAAGGGCTTACTCCAGCGAAATAAAAATATAAAAATTTCCAAAACAGTTACTTATAAAATCAACAAATATGCCCATGTAACCATTGTAAAGAAAAAACTTAGAAAAGGCTGGTTTGACTACGCAAGCGGCAACAAACGCTATTATGACAATGAAGGAAAGTTTTATACCGGACTTCATCAGATTGGGAACGCCATGTACTATTTCAATGACAGAGGCTTCCTTCTTTCCAACCGCACAGTTACAGTGGGAGATGTAACTTATTATATTGATGAGTTATCTCATGTAACTATGACAAAGGAAGGCTCCAGCTATTTCAGATATACCGGTGCAGAACGATCCCAGCTGTCAGACGGTGAGGTGCAGGATCTTCTGGCAAATGAGCGTGCACAGCAGATTGTAGCACAGATCACCAACCCTGGCATGTCTCAGGAGCAGAAGCTTCAGACCTGCTTTAACTGGGTCATCCGTAAATATTATTATATCTGGAGACGATTTGATGAAGGCGGTGAGTACTGGCCTGCTGTAAATGCCAATGACCATTTTGTATATGGAAGAGGTGACTGTATGGCAGATGCCTCTGCATTTGCCTATCTTGCCAAGGCTCTTGGTTATACAAATGTTTACGTCTGCGCCGATGCACAGCAGAGCAATAATAATGCACATGGCTGGGCAGAGATCAACGGTCTTGTATATGATCCTCTTTTTGCGGAGGCCAAAAGCTATTCCAAGTATTACGGTGCTACCTATAGTTCCTACAGGCTTTCCCCAATTCTCCGCTATCAGCTTTCCTGATAAAATTGCGGGAATAACATCTACTTTTATATAAAGCAGTCCCCGGATATCAAACTCTTTGTAAAATTCCATACACAAAAGTTTGATATCCGGGGACTGTTTCTCATTCAGCCAATTCCAAGTGCTGATTTCGCCAGCTGATCTGCCATATCATTGTATTTATCGTTGGAATGACCTTTCACTTTTATAAAATTAATTTTTACAGTACGGACTGCCTTTTTATAAAATTCCTGATATGCCTGTGTCCCGGATTTATTGGCTTTCCAGGCACCGGTACACCATTTGGCAATTCCCTCATAATCATGATAGATCGTAATCTCCGGTATATTATGGGCAAGCGCATACTGCATGGCAGCTTCGGAGCCCTTGATTTCCCCTGCCACATTATGCATCTGTGCCAGCTTGTGATCTGTCATTTTCTCGCAAAAGCAATGCTCTTCTCCATCTTGTAAAATCACCATTCCATAAGAAAATTCCTTTGTATCTGCACGATAACTTCCATCCACATATGCAACTACCCCAGAGACATCACATTGCCCTGGATCTGTGACTGGCAAAGCGTCCGCAGAACTGGAACGAATCCCTGCGAAAGCCTCTGCCTCTTCTCTGGTTCCAAAGCTTTTAAACTCTGCTCCTGAAAATCCGGTCACCTGCTTCTGGCATTCTGCCCAGGTCATAAATACACCAGTTTTTCTTCCTGCTCTTACTGCATAATATTTTTTTGCCATGTAGCTTTCCTTTCACTTATTTTCCAAATATATTTTAATATACCCGGTTGGTTCCATCTCCCTCCTGGAAACGGCGGATATTTTTGATCACCTCATCAACCACACGGAACCTGGTTTCTTTCGCAGCCCAGGCAATATGAGGGGTAATGATCAGTTTCTTGCTGTCTTTAATTTTAAGCAGTGGATTTTCCGGATCCATAGGCTCTTTGCAAAGCACATCAAGACCAGCTCCTGCAATTGCATCTTCTGTAAGTGCTGTATAAAGGTCAGCCTCATTTACAATAGCTCCCCTTGCCAGATTAAGGAAAATTGCAGATTTTTTCATTTTGCAAAATGCTTCCAGTGTCATCAGATTTTCTGTATACTGATTCAGTGGTGCATGAACGGACAAAATATCGGAACGGGAAAGAAGCTCATCAAAATCTACCTGCTCATAGCTGGTATCATATTTTCTGCCAGATGCAGAGTAACAGATAATATGACAGCCAAATGCTTCTGCAATTTCTGCAACTTTTCGTCCAATAGCTCCCAGTCCGATGATTCCCCAGGTTTTTCCATCTAACTCAAAAAAGTTCTGTGCAAAATGGGAAAAACATTTGCCTCTTGCATATTCGCCTGATTTTACGTAATTGTCGTAATAATTTAATTTTTCCAGAATATAAAAAAGAAGGGCAAAAGTATGCTGTGCCACACCGTTTGTAGAATATCCTGCAACATTATAAGCCGCAATACCACGTTTTTTCAGATATTCTCCATCTAAGTTATTAAAACCTGTGGCTGTAAGGCAAACCAGCTTCAGATTTCTGGCTTTTCCAATTGTCTCCTCACAAATGGGAACCTTGTTAGCTACGATTACATCTGCATCCAGAGTTTTGGCTTCCATCTCTTCTGCAGTCGTAGTATGGTAAATGACCACCTCACCCAGTTCCTCGAATGGGGTAAATACCATATCCTGTCCCAGACTGTCTGCTTCCAGAATCACAATTTTCATAATGTCTCCTCGCTTTCGTATTTTTAAAAAGAGAATGCCGGTGCATATCCCACACAAACCAAGACATGACCGACATTTCTTCTCACAACTCACACCATAAATTCCCGAATGATCTCCCGCATGATTTTTTCTTCCTCAGGAGTGAGCATCTTGCTGAAATGACTTCCGGAAGCAGCTGTCTGCTTAATGCTGCTGGTAATCCGCTCAACCACTTCCTCCTGAAGAACCGGATCTTTTTTCTTCTCGGCAGGAATCTCTTCTGCCCAGGTACGTATTTGCTCCACATAATCTGTAAGCGTGTTCATCACCAGTTCTTCCTTATAGGAAAAATCAAGTGCCTGCCGAAGAAGCAGAAGTGCTACCGGAACAACAGCACCTACATAAAGATACCTAAGTGGCAGTCCCGCTTCCATTTTCAGAATAAAAGAAAAATATATGGAACAGCCAAGTACTGCCGTGGACAATAGTGCCGGATACCACACAAACCGGTTCATCCTGTGAAGAAGCCTGTCCCTTGTTTTCCATAAATTCAGCCATTTTTCTTTCAGATTGATTTTTCCTGAAGTACTTCCTGTGAAAGTATTTTTGCTTCCTGATGACTTACTTCCGGTGCTTTTGAGACTTCTTCTGTAGGTAAGATTGGTTGCCAGCATTCCTGCTGCTCCCACGGATCCGGCAATTGCCATGACGTAGAGCAGTATCTGCAGGTTCATGATTTGTTCCAGCATAATGTCCTCCCATCTTTTCCTTTACAGGTGATCTTTCTTTTCTGACAGTACCATTCCATAAATGGCCTGTCCGTTTAGGAACATTATACCGCTTGTATTCACTTAAGAAAACATAATTCGTTCGTCAAATTCCCGCTTTATTTTCCACCAAACTCACATTTCCTGCAGTTTTTCCACTACCTTTTCAAACTGCATAAAGTGAGATGCCTTTACGAGAATTGTATCCCCGGTCTTTACATAAGAATCAAGATGAGCCAGAAGGCTGTCTCTGTCAGGTTCCTCTATAACTGTCAGGTCCGGGTTCATTTTTGCTTTTTTCGCAATATTGGCTGAAAGTACCCCTGTACAGATGCACACATCAATTCCACACTGTGCTGCATGCTCTCCCACTTCTTCATGAAGCCTTACTTCATTTTCGCCAAGCTCACCCATATCTCCCAAAATGGCAACTCTTCTTCCAGCTCCATCCTTCAGAACATCAAGGGATGCCTTCATGGACATGGGATTTGCATTGTAGCAGTCATCTACAATAAGGAATCTGTCTGTCTCGATCATATGAAATCTGCCGCTGATGGCTTCTAATGTCTCAATTCCATGACGGATCTGTTCCAGGGAAAGTCCATAAATTCTGCCAACTGCTGTAGCCGCCAGGGCATTGTATACCATATGACGTCCAGGCATTGGAATATCTACTGTAAAGGACTCCCCACCAATATGAATGCGGCATGTCATGCCCTTCAGCCCCCGGCTTACAATTTCATCCGCATAAATATCTTTGTCAGCTTCCATTCCAAAAAATACAGGCTTAATGCCTTCATATTCTTTCACTGTACAAAGCTTGTCGTCATCACCGTTTAATACAATATGTCCATCTTTTTTCAAATATTTGAAAATTTCTGTTTTTGCCTTCAAAACACCGTCTCTGTCTCCCAGATTTTCCAAATGACAGGTTCCGATATTTGTGATCACACAGGTATCCGGTCTGGCAATCTTTGCAAGACGGGTCATTTCCCCGAAATCACTGATTCCCATTTCCAGAACTGCGATTTCATCCTCATCCCGCAGACGGAAAACAGTAAGTGGAAGTCCCAGCTCATTATTGAAATTTCCCTGTGTTTTTAAGGTGCGGTATTTTTCTTTTAGGACAGAGGCAATTACCTCTTTTGTACTTGTTTTTCCAACACTTCCGGTAATTCCTACAACAGGAATCTGAAGCTGCTGAAGGTAAAATTCTGCAATATCTTTCACTGCCTGCAGGGAGGATTCCACTTTAATGTACGGAAATTCTGCGTCCTCCAGAACTCTCTCGGACAAAGTTGCGAGAGCTCCAGCCTCCATTACCTGTGGAATAAATTTGTGTGCATCTACACGCTCCCCTACGATGGGAACAAATAAAGTTCCATCTTCTACTTTTCTGCTGTCAGTTGTAATCGAAGAAATCTCCTGGTGCAGTTTGTCAGCAGGTCCGAAATATACTCCGTTACAAACTTCGGTAAGATTTTCTAAGGTAAGATTTTTCATATCCTTAAGTCCTATATATCAAAATCAGATGTCTGCAAACCAGACATCCTAGAGCATGCCCTCAAAGACTTTCTGCAAAGCAGGCTCCATGTTTACTGGTATCTGTTTTTATTCATATTTCTTTAAGGAAATACGGATCAGCTCTTCGCAAAGAGTTGGATAATCCATGCCAAGAACCTTTGCTTCCTGAGGAATCAGACTGGTTGGTGTCATTCCCGGAAGGGTATTTGCCTCAAGGCAGTACATATCTCCATTTTCTTTCATCATGAAATCCAGGCGGCTGTAACCGGTAAGTCCCAGTGCTTTCGCTGCTTTTACTGCATTTTCCTGCATTTCTTTAGTAAGCTCCAAAGAAATCTTGGCCGGACATGTCTCCACTGTGGAACCTGCCTGATATTTGTTCTTGTAATCATAAAAGCCCTGGATCGGCGCAATCTCAATGATGGGATAAGCTTTATTATCCACTACCGCAACAGAAAATTCCCGTCCTTTAATGTATTCTTCAACTATGATTTCCTCACCATACTGGCTTGCATCAGCAAGGGAATCCTCGTATTCTTTCTGGTTATTTACAATATAAACGCCTACACTGGAACCTCCGCAGCTTGTCTTTACCACAACAGGAAATTCCAGTCCATGAGCAGACAAATCTTTTTCCAGCTCGTCTCTTTTCATGGAAAATCCACCTGGAGTAGGAACGTGGTTCATCATGAACACTTCTTTTGTGATGCGCTTATCCATTGCCATAGCGCTGCTAAGATAACCGGTACCTGTATAACGGATTCCCAGCAGGTCAAAAGCAGCCTGCACCTTTCCATCCTCGCCGTTTGCTCCGTGAAGTCCCAGAAATACAATGTCACTTTTTTCACAGAGTTCTAATACATTTGGTCCGAAAAAGCTGCGGCGTGTTTTCTCCATTTCTTTGATCTGTGGATTAAAGCTCTTCATGTATTCTGCTGCCTTTTCCACATCGTATTCTTCCGGGAAAGGATTCTCCCAGTCTACATTCTCTACTCCGCAGAAAATATCCACCAGGATTGCCTGATGTCCCTTCTGGCGCAGTGCTCCGCAGATTCCGGTTCCTGATACAATAGAAATATCCCTCTCTGTACTGGTTCCTCCAGCCAAAACTACTATCTTCATTTCCTTAACTCTCCTTTATCAAAATTCCTTGCCTGCTTACAATTTTTTACTCATAAACCACCACCGGCATTCCAACCTCTACATTTTCGTAAATGGCTGCTGCCTTGTCATACGGAACATTTACACATCCGTGAGATCCCTCCCACAGGTAAAGGTTCCCGCCAAATTCAGCTCTCCAGGAAGCATCATGGATTCCCACATTTCCAGCAAAAGGAATCCAGTAAGTTACATTTGCCTCATAATCCTCTCCTGTAAGCACTGCCGGAGATTCCTTGGCATCCACACTGTAGCATCCCTCTGGGGTGGCACATCCCTCAAAATCAGGATTTCCGCTTACAATCAGGGTATCTACAATAGGAGTACCATTTTTATAAAAAACAAGACGCTGATTGGTCAGATCTATCTCCACATAGGTGGAGCCAATATCATTGGTACCACGGCTATAGCCTGAATACAGGTAAACAGGCTCACGTACCTGGGTTACACCACTTTCAATGGCTTCGATCAGAGCGTGCACCTCTGCATCCTGATCGATGACCCAGCCGTAATCGCCGCCCTTGATTTCTACTTCACGATTGTCATAGGTCAGAAAAGTTCTTGTCTGTCCCATGGTATCATATTTCAATCCCAGCTCTGATACATACTGACGTACAAGATTCTCATCCAGGATCACATTGCCATCCTCATCGTATCCAAACCAGTTTTTGATCAGAGTCCGGTCTACTGTTTCTGTACGGTCAGCAAAATCATACGTGATGATTATATCACAAAGCTGATTCATTTTTTCACAATTTTGAATAAGCTGCTCATCACTGCTGTACACAGAAGGTTTCCGATAGCAGCTTTCATCCTCCAGATTTACAGAAGTTTTTCCACGGAGCATTGCTGCGGAAATCACTTCTTCTGTCTTTTTGGTATCCAGTGCATTGCCGGTTACTTCCGGAATGATCTCGAAACGCTCTCCGGTATCCAGGATCTGTGCATCCACAGGCTGTACCACATTTTCTGCCTGCATACATTTAAGACCTACTACTGCCTGTTCCAGCATTGCAACATTATAACTCAAAGATTCTGATATATCGTAATTTTTATTCTGGTTAAATGCCAGAAACCAGGTAAAACGATCCTGATCCTTGATCAGCTGCTGCACAATTCCAGTAGAAACATAGGAAAGATCCACATCCTGTGCTGAAATTGCTTCCTGTCCGTTTTTCATGGTTTCTACAGCAAGAACGTAAGCCCCTACTTTCTGGTTCAGAAGATCTTCTGTATCTTCCCTGGTCTTGTAAGAGCAGTTAAATCCGTTCACCATAGAGCCTGGAAGAAAATGACTGGAAAAATAGTAAACGCCATATCCATAAGCTCCCGCTGTGAGCAAAAGCAATAAAAACACCAATATAATTACAACTGTACGTCCTACGCCTGATTTTTCCTTATTTTTTGCCATATATTCCTCCTGCTTTATAGAATAAACAATCTTTTTTTGAGCTTTATAAGATCAGGCTGCATCAAACTGCAGCCTGATCTTATTACATGTTAAGCTTTTTTGTCTTGAGCGTGTTTGAAAAAGCATGCCCCTAAAGCTTTCATAATTCTTATATCTTTATTATTTTATTCTATGCAGAAATCCAAACCCTTAGAAAAAGGCTTTTCTTACATATTTTATCCCAGAAGTTTTTCTACACTGACAAGTTTTACACAAAGTACAAATACCTGTGCTGCTTTTCCCAGATCCTCAAGTGTAGGGAAAGACGGTGCAATACGGATATTGGAATCTTTCGGGTCTTTTCCATATGGGTAAGTAGCACCTGCACCTGTAAGCACAACGCCAGCTTCTTTTGCTTTTGCTACAATTGCCTTTGCACAGCCGTCCATAGAGTCAAAGGAAATGAAATATCCGCCGTGCGGTTTGGTCCATTCGCCGATTCCAAGACCTGTAAGTTCTTTGTCCAGAGTATCCAGTACCAGTTCGAATTTCGGACGGAGGATATCTGCATGTTTTCTCATGTGTGCATGAAGTCCCTCAAGATCCTTGAAGAATCTTACATGGCGCAGCTGATTCAGCTTATCATGTCCAATAGTCTGGATCTGCATATATTTGCGGAAATCATCCAGGTTTGCCTTGGAAGCTGCAACTGCTGCAATACCAGAGCCAGGGAAGCTTACCTTGGAAGTAGAGGTAAATTTATAAACAAGATTCGGATTGCCAGCTTTCGCACACTCGCCAAGAATCTCAACCAGGAAGTCCTGATTATCGTTATACAGATGATGAATGCTGTATGCATTATCCCAGTAAATACGGAAATCCGGTGCTGCCGGTTTCAGTCTTGCGAAACGCTCTACTGTTTCCTTGGAGTAGGTGTAGCCCTGTGGATTGGAGTATTTCGGTACACACCAGATTCCTTTGATGGCTGCATCCTCACTTACCAGCTTCTCCACCATATCCATATCCGGTCCCTGTGGAGTCATTGGAACATTGATCATCTCAATTCCAAAAAATTCTGTAATCTTAAAATGACGGTCATATCCTGGTACCGGACAGAGGAATTTCACCTTGTCAAGCTTGCACCATGGAGTATTTC
>OLQK01000996.1_pt1 | contig 22141 bp, 17 predicted proteins | sample 1672501 | NCBI WGS metagenome assembly OLQK01 (sample SAMEA3136693, study PRJEB25190) | human gut metagenome | biome: human gut; feature: human-associated habitat; material: faeces | place: Austria | collected 2013
TCCAGCCATAAAAGGGCCTCCCATTTCTCGTATCCAAGAAATGGGAGGCAGTTCATTGGCGATAGGGGCTCCGTCTTTTGGGTGAATATCATACTGGTTTAAAACGAAATCGAGCGCAAAAGAAAGTTGCCTCATCTGGGCATTGTCCAAATGAGGCAACATGGCTTGTTGGATGGCTTCGGCGGCTTGATTTTGCATGGGGTTCTCTTTTCTGAAAGGGTTATTGGTCAGAAAAGAAGTTAAAGCAAAATAAAGCGAATGCGGTAATTGACGGAATGGCTACCTCGTTCCCTTGCGGGCAAAATCTACTTGATGTTTCTGCAGGCAATAAGGGCCATTGCTTTTGAAGCATTCTGAAGAATGCTATAAGGCTCGGCTAATTTTGATTTCTTATATTCGAAAGGTGTTCCCTTCGTCTGCTCCTTAAGGAGATGGGTAAAGAACTGCTCCCAGCTCATGAAATGAGCGCTATCGATGTATTCGCTTGGATTCTCGAGGGTTCTCTCAATTTCGGGCGATTTGATAATTCCCGATTTCAACAAAAGCCATTCGAACGATTCCGGTAAGCAAATCGTAATGCTATCTCGATGCGCGGCTTGAAGCTTTAATACGCGATCGGCAAATGGGCCGAATGCGGCGCCGTCGGCGACAACGAACACGTTAGACTTGGCGTGCTCGGCAAGCCAATTGAGTACGCCGGCATTTGAACCGGCGTTTTCGCATTCAAGGTTGGTGTCAGCAAACCTTTGCGAGAAAAACTGAAAACCCGATTTGGAATCTTCTGTCAGCAGCACCTCGAAATCGTTTTTAGGGAGCGCCTTGGATGAGGAATATCTATAGCGTTCCCGTTCGGTATAAAACGGCACGAGCGAATGGAATTTTCCGCTCGTCTTCACCTGATAGATCTCGCTGACGCTATATGGCAGCGACGGCAAATCTGCGCGCGTGATAATTACGAAATAGTTCGTTGACTTTTTGACCGCCGTTGCGAATTCGTGCGAGAGAAGGGCTTCAAAGCCCTCGTCAATGAATACGATTGAGTTTGAAAAGCTCGCAAGCTGCGTTTGCCAGTTGGTGTCGGTAAGTGCGACGCAAGGGCAATCGCATTGAATCGATACGCCCGATTGCTCCCCATGACGCATGTGGTCAGACACCATTTCGTAGAGCGTCGTTTTGCCCGACCCGCTGTCGCCTCGGATAATAGTGATGTTGCGATTGACGGTAAAGCCATACCTCGTGCCGCGCTTGCGAGATATTTTGATTTCGAAAGAACCTTTCAAGGCTGGCTCCTAGAGGTACGGAATGGACTCGCGAATTAACTCCGTCATATTGTGGGCGATGTTTCCGCTGTTGATGACTTTAATCTTAAATTCCGCTTCACCGAAATCCATGACATGGTGGAGGTTGATGACGACCTTGCGTTTTTGCGCCATTGACAGAATCCACTTAGCGCAGTTATCGCCGCAGGTCGAGGCGTTGAACACATGGCTGTGGTCGAACCTGATGAGCATGAGCGTTTTTACGCCGCCCGATAATTGCAGCGGCGTAATGGTGCCCAGCACAGGGCTTTGAATGGCATTCGCGCTTATGACATCCGAACGGTCCACGTCTTTAATCATGCGAACGGAGTCTTCGTGGGTAATCCATGAATCGCGATACGTGTTTTTAAAGTACACGGCCGTGTTGTATATGGCTTCGGGCATATTGCCAAAGTAGATGTTTAACATGGTGCTCCCTAAATGCTGCCGATGTTCAATAAGCTGAGGTTCGACAAACGCGGTTCTTAGCTAATAGGGGTAATCTCGACTAGTTGCTCTGGTGGGATATGGGTATCTTGTTTAAGAATAAGGTAATAATCGGACGGATTACCTGAAATTCTTTCCCGTGCTAAGCTGATTATGCTATGTAATATCGACTCGAGGGACGCATTCGATTTTAGGTCGAAAGTTTCTTCCAAATCTACTTTGCTGATGTTTGCCGAAAAACGAACACAATAACTTTTTGAATTTTTGGACCACCATTCGTCGAGGCATTGGAAATCATTCGCCATTGAGGCGAAAGTGCTTATTATTTCTGGTTTTGAATGAATATCTGTGCCGTATCGCTTCGGGTTCTCTGTGTATAAAAATGAAGATATTCCGTAATCCTTTGAGAAACGAAGCGCAATTTTGCCCATAGGGGTTGATAGGAACCCTTGATAGTTATTCGAATCAATAGAAAAGGCTTGATTATTTTTGAAGGTGATCAACATTTTCTCGAAGTCGAAGACTATACCCATCTTTTTAAAAGCTCTCGCTAGAGCTGTGTCATAGGAAACTGCATCTCGTAGGTTTAGCAGTCCGTATTTCTTGATATCGCGGCATTCGTTGACGCTGCCTAAATAATGATATCCGCAGACTTCTACGTTATTCATTTCTAGCATGCAATCGTTTCTTCTGAGGGTTTTTGATATCTCCTCGATGGAAGGTGGTTCTACATTAGGCTCGCATAATTCTGGCATGTTGAGCTCCTGCGAGAGATTATGCAAAAAAAGAGTAGCTAGATTTACGGTTCCGATATCGAATGAAATCAAAACCAATCATCTCCTGACTGTTTATTCCTGCATGAAGCTATCACGCTTATCGAGAGTTGATAAAATTTTTGCGCGGCGTTTGCAGTGAGGCCGCATGCTGGCTAATGAAAGTTGTCTTCGTTTTAAGCAAAAAAACTATCTAATATATGTTTTGGTTATTGGCCGAAGTATTCCTGCATTAATGATTTCTTCAGCATCTCTAACTTCTCAATTTGCTGCTGAACCCTAAATCTCAGTTTGTCGACCTGGGAGGCGAAGTCGGCGAACTCTTGCTGGAGGGGAAGGGGAGGCAGAGGCATTTCGATTTTCAACAAATCGGCCTTAGTTAAGCTCGGTATAGTTACTGCCTTGTTCAATTGTTGAAAATCAAACCACTCGCAGAAATAGTAAAGGTATTCAACTCTCAGTATATCGACATTTGGCTCAAGCCCAAATGCCGTATCCACATTCCAGAAAGGTTCTCTCATGAGAATTGGATTGTTGATATTGCCTTTACGTCCGATAATGACAGAATCCCCTTTCGTAAGGTATTGCCTCGCTCGGCCCATTTCTCCACCGCTACCGCAAATTGGATACTCGCCAGTTGCGCACTCCACCTTTTTCTGATTCTTTCCATTTACAATCGTCAGGACATCCTCCCATTTGCATTTCGGGAGTTTACTATCGTTTTCAACCGGATCCCTGAACATCTCGATAAATCGGGATTTAACGAGGTTGTCAATAAGCGAAAGTCCCTGTTTGGCATTGAGCTCGAGAAGCTTAATGCTATCAAGCATTCGAACCAATTCAAGCTGTTGCGCGATGGGGAGAACAGGGATATTTAACGCCTTTAATTCTTTCGTCGTTATCCCAGTTATCGTCGCGCCTCGTTTTCGCGAATGCAGAATGTTTGCCTTGCTTTGAATAGTGTACGAAAGGTATTTGACGTTCCAGTTTGATTTATCGATATCGACAATAGAAACGATATCCTGGTTCGTACACATCGGCACGGCGTTTATGGCGACTTTGCCTATTCCGACGCGAATCCCCACCATCAGAGAACCTTCTGGTATTACTTTCGTTGCACTGTGGTCGACGCCTTCCTTGGTAAGCGTTTGCACTGCATCTTGCGCATCGAGCAACCCGCCGTTCAGGGCCGGCGTACTAATCCATGGAATATCGCCGCTATAGTATTCAGGGTGCTTTCTCGAAGGCGTTCCTCCGGTCTTGAAATCACCAAGTTCTCCCAGCTTCACCCATTCCCCGCTAAATTGGGGTTTGATTCTGTTGCTATTATCGCTCATTAGAAACCTCGCAATCCGCTTCGACGCTTGCGATACCTAAAGAGGTGAAGGCTTTAGCTCGGGCGGTGAATTTGATACTAGTTTTGGTGGCGGCGTTATCTGATTCGATTAGGGCCGCACCTCGAGTTGTTACGTATGCATTTTCTAGTTGATTTACAAGGTCAGACGAATCGAACGAGGTGATAAATCCGCTAGTGATGAGATAACGATATCCAGCCTGGAGCTCCTCGTCCGAATAACCCATTTCGAGGTCGCTGAACTTCACGCCTAAATGGGTTTGATCGACGGTGTCTAAGAGGAAACAAAGCTGATGTCTTGTCATTGGCGGTTTTGGCCAATCGTCCGGAATCATCCAAGTCCTCATTTTCCCAGTTTGTTCTGCTGGCGGTATTATTCCGGATATGCACCATCTAATAACAGTAGACTTGCTGCAGTTCCATTTTGTGGCCATTTCACTGGCTTTTTGCATTACAACATCGCCTCAAGTTCTTTCAAGCCAGCTGCAATTTCTTCGTTCAGTTTCTTGATGTCGGCGATAATCTCGCTCGTCGGGGGGTACTCGATTTTTTCGTAGACGATTTCCTTATACTTGTTGATGGACAAGTCGTAATCGTTCTCGACGATTTCCGCCTTTGGCACCATGAAGCTTTTTTCGGTGCGTGCGCGGTCGGTTTCTTTATCGAGGTTATGGAAGCGTTCGATGATATCGGGAATATCGTTTTCCTTCACTTCGGAGCGTTTGTCGTCCAGGCTGTAGCCATCTGCTTCCATGTCGTAGAACCACACGTTGTCGGTGCCGCCATTGTCGGTACGCGTGAAAATTAGAATGGCGGTCGACACGCCTGCATAGGGTTTGAACACGCCTGAAGGCATGGAGATTACCGCTTGCAAGCGGTTGTTCTCGATAATTTCTTTTCGGATGGCCTTGTGCGCCTTTGACGAACCGAAAAGTACGCCATCGGGAACGATTGATGCACATCGTCCGCCAATCTTCAGGCTTTTCAGGAACAGCGCCAAAAAGAGAAGCTCGGTTTTGGTGGTTGCCGCCACATTGCGCAGGTCTTTCGCAACGGTTTCCTTGTCCAAGCTTCCTTTGAACGGTGGATTGGCCATAATAAGCGTATACGCGTCGCGTACGGTGTTGTCTTCCGAGAGCGAATCGAGGCGCTGAATGTTCGGGTCATCAACGCCGTGCAGCATGAGGTTCATCGCGCCGATGCGCAGCATGGTCTGATCGGTGTCGTTGCCGGTGAACATGGTGGTTTGGAAATGCTTGCGCGCATCGCTTTTCAGCAGTTCTTGTTTGTAATTCTCGCTTACGTATCGCGCTGCGCCGCAAATGAAGCCCGCGCTGCCCATTGCGGGGTCGCAAATGGTGTCATCGGGGGTTGGCTGCATAAGCTCAACCATCATGTTGATGATGTGGCGCGGCGTGCGAAATTGACCGTTCGTGCCGCTTTGGGCGATTTTCGATAGCAGGTATTCGTACACGTCGCCCATAATGTCTTTGTTGTGCAGATCGAGCTCTTCAATTTTGTCGACGACTTTAACTAAAGCGCGCGCATTGCCCAGTTGAAACGTTGCGTCTTTGACGTATTTTGCGAAGGCCGTATCTTTGCCAGTGCCAAGGTCGCCCTTGATGAAGGGGAACACATTCTGAATCATGTTATCGAACATTGCTTGGGGTTCGTAATTGCGGAAAATGCTCCAGCGGCAATTCTGGTGGTTCTCGTCGAAAATAGGGTTAACGACCTTCGTGTCGAGTCGTGCGGCCATGGATTCTTTTTTGAGCTCGTTGTCATCGAGGATTTTTACGAACATCAGGTACGTGATTTGCTCAATCGCAGTAAGTGGGTTCGTTACGCCATTGGTCCAAAAAATGTCCCAAATGCCATCGACCTTGTTTTTCAATTCTCCGGTGACCATGTTCATCCTTTCGCTGGATACTATCGCTGGTATTTGGTGCCCGCGGTCTCTTTATGCGCGCCGCAATGGCCAACTACGATGAGTTGCGTTTCTCTGTCTACGCAGAAGTGTACCCTAAGAGGAGCGTTGCGGTTGCCGCTGTGTCCTTTAATGTGGGGCGAGATATCAATGGCTCGTCCGTCATAGGGCAGTTGCCGTTCTCTCATAAGCCGATTGTCTTTATTCGTGGTGCTGGATTCGTGAAAGGTGACCTCGTATCCCGTTTCGTTCTGGAATTCAAGCCCGGCTTTGGTGGCGCTATCTTTATCTTCAAAGTACTTCGGCCATAGCGAAACCGCGAGGCACCTCATTATGTCGAACACCTCATCGGTGGCCTTGGAGGTAAACCCTTGAGCGCTTTTGATTGCTTCTTCGTGTATGAACAGCCTGTTCGGGAAAGCCTGTTTTGCGAATTCGAGTGCTTCGCATGGTGTTTTGGGGAATTGCCTGGTAGCGCGAAGCAAGTCGGATTGCTGTTTTGCTGTGACGGCTTCATCTTCGGCGCGCGTGGCTCTGCTTTCGAGTTCAGCGACGGCATGCTGATTTGCCGCAATGGTGCTTTTCAGCCGCTGCTGCTCATCGATGAGCGATTCTATTTGACTTTGGAGCTCGGTCGCGTCGCTGTCGGAGCTCAGTTGCTTAATGTCATTTTCGAGCTCGGCGATATATTCATTGTAAAAACTCTCGCTGCTTGCAAGCTTTTCCTGGTATTCATCCTCCTTCTGCTTGATGGCTTTTTTCAGCTCGGCTTCGGTATGAAGGCCTGCGAGGTTGACCGGTTCGATGCGCTCTTCTTTACGCTGCGCCTCCAATTCATGAAACCGCTGAACCAGTTCATTTCTCTTAAGACGATTGATTAAGGCATCGACGCTTCGAGGGTCTAGCGCCTCGTTTTGCTTGCGTTGGTACATTCGCGTGAGCGCCACGCAAATATCGTTCGAAATTTGGCGTTCGTCCGTCTTGTCCAATTTATCCTGCGTGAAATAGTGGTGTCTCCTGGCCCCCTCTGGGTCATTGAGGTCGACTCCCGGGAAGAACACGCGCATGCAACCCGAATTAATTCGATAATCAAATGCAGGGGTGTCGGGCTCAAAAACTCGACGGTATGCATTCCTCGTTTGATAATCGGAGCTATCAATGCAGTACACCACTGCTGATCCGCGTATTTTTCTTGCGAAGGACTTGACGTCGATAGGGTATTGCCCAGGGAGATTGCGAATGGCTGACACAACGATGAGCGGTATTGTGCGGTTGTCGCTTGTGAGCGAGTTGATAAAGGCGTCAATTGTGGCCGCAGTTATTATTTTTGGCTCGGAAGATAAGACGATATTTCCCGCCCTTGTTATGCAGTCGGGGATGTCGAGCATATCTGCAATGAACCTTGGCGTGTTGCGGGGCGGTATTCGTGGGGTTTCAAAGAGAAACGAAGGGTCATCGGAAATTGATACACGCACGTTTACGATATATGAATTCGACGAATCGGCGCTAATTCCTATATTAGTTATCCATTTTCGGTACCACTCGCTGCTGTCTTTTTCGATGTACTCCATTGCCCAATATTCTGGATATGATCCTTTGCCAATGAGAGCTTTTGTGGCAAGGAAGCTTTGCTCGCATTCTGCTTCGAATTCGCCCATTGCAAACGCTAGGGAGGCATAGCACTCGGCTTGCGTGGTTTCGCATAGCTCAGAAATTTTTGTCACGTCATCTGACAGCTGCGAGAAAAGATTTGCCTGTCCGTGTTGATCGCGGATATCTTCTTTGTCTTCGAGCCAATTTTGAATGGTTCTGATGATTTGAGGCCATATTTCGATGTCGCCCCTTCTATTGGGGCTTACGGTGAATCGGGAGCGATAGAAAACGGTTCTGCTCTCGTTCGTGTAATTTGCAAGCGAGGCGTTTGCCATGGTGCTCCCTGTTCGAGTGATGCCGTCTTGCTATGATTGTAGGTATGGATGGAGCAAATTTGTTGCGCAACATTTTGCTTGGGGACGAATTGCGGCAGAAGGAGTGACAATCGTGCGTGAGGTTGACGAGGAAGCGCTGCGTGAGCGATTGATGGACGAATGCGGAACCGCCATGTTCGGCGGTTTTCCGGCGGCGTTGTTGGATGTTGCGGATATCGAATCTGCCTCGAGCGACGAGTTGCTCGAAATGGCAGAACGCCTTGGGGTTGATCTCGAGGAATACTAGGCCTGCGAAAACCTGTTAAACGCTACGAGCATTTAACAGGTGGCGGCGATTCCGCTTGGGCATTCCGTCTGCTCGTGGGGAACTGATGGGCACGCGGCGGCGTTTACGGGCGACCTGGTAGAATGGCTGAATTGAATTCGGTACAAAAGCTCGCCTGGCTCCGCTGCGTTGCGCGCGGAGCCAATCAAATATGAGCGCATCAATCAACGAACAGGAGTCCCGCATGGCGGAATTCATTTACACCATGTACAAGGCGCGCAAAGCGCACGGCGACAAGGTTATTCTCGACGATGTTACGCTGTCGTTTTACCCCGGCGCGAAAATCGGCGTGGTGGGCCCGAACGGCATGGGCAAATCCACGCTGCTGAAAATCATGGCCGGCCTCGAAGAGGTTTCCAACGGCGAGGCACGCCTGTCCCCGGGCTATTCTGTGGGCATTCTGCAGCAGGAGCCGCCGCTTGACGAGGACAAGACCGTTCTCGAAAACGTGCAAATGGCATTCGGCGACGTGCTCGCGAAAATCGACCGCTTCAACGCGATTTCCGCCGAGATGGCCGACCCCGATGCCGACTTCGACGCGCTTATGGAAGAAATGGGCAAGCTGCAAGAAGCCATCGACGCCGCCAACGGCTGGGATCTTGACAGCCAGCTGTCCCAGGCTATGGACGCGCTGCAGTGTCCCGACCCCGACATGCCGGTGAACGTGCTTTCCGGCGGCGAACGCCGTCGCGTGGCGCTGTGCCGCCTGCTGCTCGAGGCTCCCGACCTGCTGCTGCTCGACGAGCCTACCAACCACCTCGACGCCGAGTCGGTTCTGTGGCTCGAACAGTTCCTGCATCGCTACCAGGGCGCCGTGCTCGCCGTGACGCACGACCGCTACTTCCTCGACAACGTCGCCGAGTGGATTTGCGAGGTCGACCGCGGCAGCCTGTACCCCTACAAGGGCAACTACTCCACGTACCTCGAGACCAAGGCCACCCGTATGGCCGCCCAGGGCCAGCGCGACGCGAAACTTGCCAAGCGCATGCAGAACGAGCTCGAATGGGTACGTTCGTCTCCGAAGGCTCGCCAGGCCAAGAACAAGGCCCGTCTGGAAAACTACGATCGCATGGTGGCCGAGGCTTCGCAAAGCAAGAAGGTCGACTTCACCGACATCCACATTCCTGTGGGCCCGCGCCTGGGCGCCGAGGTACTCAACGTCGAGCACCTGCATAAGGAATTCGACGGCCGCGTGCTCATCGACGATTTGTCGTTCAGCCTGCCGCGCAACGGCATCGTGGGCGTTATTGGCCCCAACGGCGTAGGCAAGTCGACGCTGTTCAAGATGATCGTCGGCAAAGAGCAGCCCACTTCGGGCGAGCTGAAGCTCGGCGAAACCGTGCAAATCTCGTACGTCGACCAGAACCGCGAGGGTATTGACGGCAACAAAACGTTGTGGGAAGTCGTGTCCGACGGCCTTGACTACATGCAGGTGGGCGAGACCGAGGTTCCGAGCCGCGCGTATGTGTCGGCATTCGGCTTCAAGGGTTCCGACCAGCAGAAGCCCGCTGGCGTGCTTTCCGGCGGCGAGCGCAATCGCCTGAACTTGGCGCTTACGCTCAAGCAGGGCGGCAACCTGCTGTTGCTCGACGAGCCCACCAACGACCTCGACGTCGAAACGCTCGAGAGCCTCGAAGAGGCGCTCATGGAATTCCCGGGCTGCGCGGTTGTCACGAGCCACGACCGCATGTTCCTCGACCGCATTGCCACGCATATTCTGGCGTGGGAAGGCACCGACGAGAATCCCGGCAACTGGTTCTGGTTTGAGGGCAACTTCGACAGCTACCAGAAGAACCGCGTTGAACGCCTGGGCGAAGAGGCCGCCAAACCGCACCGCATCCATCGCAAGCTCACCCGCGACTAAGCAACTCATTTTGAAGCGCCGCTCTTATGGGCGGCGCTTTTTGACGGAAAGGCGCATGCTCCATGTCTACAACCATTAAGGGCATCGTATCGGCGATGCGCGCATGGCACGATGGCTCGTGGGATGATATCTGCGATTGCTGCGGCATGTGCTGCTACGAGCGCGAGGTCGACGAATATGGCGACGTCGCCGTTGACCTTTCGGCGCCGTGCGAGTTCCTCGACGAATCCACGCGCCGCTGCAGCGTCTATGAAAACCGTTTTGACAAGTGCGAGCGTTGCTGCCGTCTTACCCCGCGCATCGCGCTTTTCGGTGACCACTTGCCGCCAAGCTGCGCCTATGTGCGTGCGTTTCGCCGATAGACGAGTGGCGTCCTCGGCGCCGTTTTCGGAATCGCTTGATTAACCGTGAAGCTTTGTATGTGGAATGCGCGCATCGCGTGCTATTTGGATTTCGTCGAAAACGCACGCTGTGCTTGTTGCGTACCACGTCGTTTCCAGCCTCCCTGTTTTGAAGCGCCCTTTACAAGCGCTCCGATGTGCTTTGATACAATGAAGTCGTTCTGCAGATGCACGTCAAAGGGGCTTCCATGAGCAACGATCCCATCTCGACCGACGAAACGCAAATCACGCTTACGCTGCCCGAACGGGTGGGTATGGAGCAAATCGTGGGCCCCTCCGATTGCGTGTTGCGTGAGGTGAAGCGGGCGTTTTCCGCGCGCATCACGGTTCGAGGCGATACCATTGCGTTTTCGGGCGATGCCGCGGAAGTGCAAAGCCTCACGGCTCTGTTCAGCGATTTCATTAAAATGGCCGCCGCGGGAAGCGACCCGACAATCGATGACGCGCGCCGCGCCGTCGAACTTTTGCGCCAGGGCGAATTCGCGCCGAGCATTTTGCGCGAAGACATTCTGCTCACGTATCGCGGCCGCGCGATTCGTCCGAAAACCGCGGGCCAGAAGCGCTATGTCGACGCGATTCGCGAAAACACGGTAACGTTCGGCATTGGTCCTGCAGGCACAGGCAAAACCTATTTGGCAATGGCTATGGCGGTGGCCGCGCTCAAGCGCAAGGAAGTCAATCGCATCATTCTCACGCGCCCTGTGGTCGAGGCGGGCGAGAACCTGGGCTTTCTGCCAGGCACGCTTACCGAGAAAGTCGATCCCTACATTCGCCCGCTCTACGACGCGCTGTTCGATATGACTGATATGGAACGGGCCCGCGAGCTCATCGAAGGCGGCGTTATCGAAATCGCGCCGCTCGCATTCATGCGAGGCCGCACGTTCAACGATAGCTTCATCATCCTCGACGAAGCGCAAAACACCACGCCTGAGCAAATGAAGATGTTCCTTACGCGTTTGGGCTTCAACTCGAAAATGGTTATCACGGGCGACGTGACCCAGGTCGATTTGCCGCACGGCTATTCCGGCCTCAAGGGCGTGCGCCGCATTCTTGAAGGCGTCGAAGACATCGCCTTTCGCGACCTTACCGGGCGCGACGTGGTGCGGCACAACCTTGTCGCACGAATCGTAGAAGCCTACGAAAGGGCCGCCGAAACTCGTTAGCCCTTCTTGCTCTGGCTTTCGTGCGAGTCAGGACTTGTTGCGGAAGATATACCCAACGCGTAAATTCCCCAGTACAATACGCATAACCATAAAGCCGCGAACTGAGCTGTTCGTCGATGAGAGAAAGAGAGTCATTCATGACCGAAGAATTCCGCAGTGGATTCGTCACCTTGGTAGGTCGCCCGAACGCCGGCAAATCTACCCTTATCAACGCCGTGGTGGGGCATAAGGTTGCCATTACCTCGAACACCGCGCAAACCACCCGCCACCGCTTCCGCGCTATCGTCACTCGTGAAGACATGCAAATGATCATGGTCGACACGCCGGGCATGCACAAACCTCACGACGCGCTGGGCGAGGAACTCAACACCTCTGCCATTAAGGCCATGGAAGATGTCGACGTGGTGGCGTTCCTCGTCGACGCGAGCAAGCCGGTTGGCACGGGCGACGAGTGGGTTGCCCGTCAGGTGCGCGAAGTGCGCGGCGCTCGCAAGATTCTCGTGATTACCAAGGCCGACCTCGTGAGCAAAGAAACCGCCATCCAGCAGCTCGAGGCAGCTCGCGCTTTGGGCACCTGGGACGATGAAGTGGTGCTTTCTTCCAAGAACGGCTTCAACGTTGAAGGCTTCGTACAGGCCGTTGTGAAATGGCTGCCTGAAGGCCCGAAGTGGTTCCCCGAAGACATGGACACCGACCAGCCCTTCGAGGTGCTCGTTGCCGAGTTCATTCGCGAGAAAATCCTGCGCAGCTATCGTGACGAGGTTCCTCACTCCATCGGCGTTGTGGCCGATCAAATGACCTACGACCGCAAGAAAGACATGTATCGCATTTTCGCGAACGTCTACGTCGAGCGCGACAGCCAGAAGGGCATCATCATCGGCAAGGGTGGCGAGGCTATCAAGAAGGTCGGCATCGAAGCCCGTCGCGACCTTGAACAAATGCTCGGCTGCAAGGTATTCCTCGACATGCAGGTGAAGGTGAAGAAGAACTGGCGTCGCGACCTGAACCAGATTCGTCGTTTCGGCTACGGGGAAGGCATGTAAGCCATGGCGAAGTACTGTTCGTGGTGCGGCGAGCCGCTCGAGCCGGGCGCGCGCTATTGCGCTGAGTGTGGCGCGCGCGTGCTCGAGAGCGTGAGGGTCACCGGAAAAGGCGACAGCGACCCCATGCGCGGGCTCGACATCGTGGGCGGCAATCCCATTCCCGCTAGCAAAACCACCAAGCTCGACTTGGGTACCCTCGAGGCGCTCAAGCTTCGCGATAACTTGCCGGGCGACGACGAACCCACGCATGCTAAGCCTAGCCTGGCTAGCGCTTCTGCGGCGCATTTCGGCGGAGCGAAGACGACTTCCCTCGAGATTCCCGAGGTCGTCGAAGCCCCCGAAATCATCGCCGTGCCTGAGGTGGGAGATGTCTGCGGGCCGGCGGCCGATCGCGGCGCTTCGGGCGCTTTCGAGAAGGTAAGCGATCATGACGCCGAGGCGCGTTTCGCGGCAACTGGACAAGCAGGCTCCGCCGACGCTGCGGATTCGTTCAATGCCGATGAAGAGGTTGGGACTGAGGCTTCTTTTGAGGCGTCTGAGGTCGATGCCGCCGATGCGACCGATGCCTCTGAATCTGAAGAGGTCTGCAAATCAGAAGAAGCTCTCGCCGATGAGGCGATTGAGGTTGCGGAAGATGACGAGCCTTCGGACGCGTTGCGGGCCGAAGTGGCTGGCGGCGAAGCAGATGCGGAAACGCTCAAGGACGACGCGGCGGTCGAAGGCGTTGAACATGGTGAATCGGACGATGCATCTGGCGAGCAGCCTGCGTGCGGCACCGATTCCGAGCGCGACCATGCTGAAGGCGAAGTTGACGCCGAGGCCGATGCGGCAAAGGTCGCCGAGGCCGATGCAGCCGAGCCTGCCGAAGTCGACGCGTCCAAACCTGCTCCTTCCAGCGAGGAGCCTTCCGATGCTGCGCCCAAGCCGGCTGCCGTATTCGATTTCGACGACGAACACGAAGCGGTGCCCGTGATTCCTCGCGAGGCTCAGGCGGCTGCTGCCAAGCCTGGCCCTATCAGCTTTGACGGAACCGATACGCTCGTGCTGCCAAGCGATGCGCAGCCCAAGCATTTCGGCCTTGATAGGCCCGATTTGCGGGAGCGAAAACGCAAGCGCATTTTCATCGCCCTGTGTTGCGTGATCGCGGTTCTCGTAATTGCGGCATGCGTGCTTGCCTATGTTCGCTTCGGCGGGCAAGCGGGCCAAGATGCTTCCCAACAGCAGTCCCAAACACAGCAGGAGGCTCCGGCGGCCTCTTCCGAGGAAAACGAGAAACCCGAAACCAAGGCAGGTGACGATGCCGCCAAGGCTTCTGCCGAGGCCGAGGCGCTTGCACGGGAGCAGTCGACGCCGACCGAGGAGCAAATTTTCCAAACGCTTTCGAGCGAGTATTCGGCGCTTGATGGCTACAGCAATCGAATCGTGAGCTGCGTTGACGATTTCAACAGCTGGTATATTGCGCGCGATATGAACAAACGCCAGGCGTCGCGGGCGACGGCCGAAAAGGTGAAGAGCGATCTTGAGGCCGCCAAAGCCGAAATTGAGAACCTGAAGGTTTCCAACAGCTCGCCGTACGCGGCCGATGCCGCCAACCTGATTGAGCTCTACGATTGCCAGATCGGCCGCATTACGTCGTTGACCGACGCGTGGGCGGTAAGCGTGCAGTACGAAGTTCCCTCGGAACACCAAGATGAGATTCTTGCGGCGCTGTCGGCGAACTACGTAGGCGGCAACAACCCCTACCTTGAGCGCTACGACGAGCTGTACCCGTCCTCGAAGCCGGTCTTAAAATAGCGTTCTCAACTGCAGTTATATGGGCTATCTACAAAACAGATAGCGAATCATCGATTATTCCAAGAATCGCCCGTCGAAAAAGCGGGCGATTTTTATTGACGCCCTCAATCCATCAGATAGTATAGGCAGCTATGAATACGATTTCCGCACATATCATGGCCATGAACGCATGCGAGATGCCCAAGCCTGGGTGCCTGCGTTCGTGCGCTGACACTCAGGCGTAACGCCCGCGGCCCAGCCGCGCATATCTTGCGGAACTGCTCCATTTTCTATCTCTTTATTGAGGCATCATGATTGTTTTAGACCACCTTTCGAAAACCTATGTCGGCTCTGCCGGCGCGCACGAGGCGCTGCGCGATATCAACTTGCATGTTGAGCCGGGCGACGTGTTCGGCATCATCGGCCAGTCGGGCGCGGGCAAGTCGACGCTCGTTCGCTGCATCAACCTGCTCGAGCGTCCCACGGCGGGCCGCGTGCTCATCGATGGCGCCGATGTGACCGACTATTCCGGCAAGCAGCTCATCGATTTGCGCCAGTCCATTGGCATGATTTTCCAGAATTTCAGCCTGTTCGCCCAGCGCACGGTGCTGCGCAACGTCACGTTCCCGCTCGAACTGCATGGCACGCCGAAGAAACAGGCCGAAGCTCGCGCGCTCGAACTTCTCGAACTCGTGGGGCTTTCCGGCAAGGCGAACAATTACCCCAGCCAGCTTTCGGGCGGCCAGCAGCAGCGCGTCGCCATTGCGCGCGCCCTTGCTTCGAACCCGAAGATTATGCTGTGCGACGAAGCCACGAGCGCTCTCGACACGCTTACGACGCACTCGATCCTAGGCCTTCTGCGCGATATCAACAAAGAGCTTGGCGTCACCATGGTCGTTATCACGCACTCTCTTTCGGTTGCCGAGCAAATTTGCAACAAGGTGGCCGTCATTGAGGCCGGCAGCATTGCCGAGCAAGGCAAAACCGCCGATGTGTTCGGCAATCCGCAGAGCGCCGCAACGCGCCTGCTCATTGAGGCCGACCAGGGCTTCACGTGCGCGAAAGGGGGCAACTAATGGAGGCGATCAACGCATTCATCGCTCAGTATGGCGCCCTTATGGCTCAGGGCACGTGGGACGCCATCGTCATGACCGTGCTCTCGACGCTATTCGCGTACGTCATCGGCATCCCTGTGGGCGTTCTGCTCGTTTTGACCGAGCCGGGCGGCCTGCATCCGCACCGCATCTTCAACAGCGTGCTTGGTTGGATAGTGAACATCATGCGCTCCATTCCGTTCATCATCCTTATCGTGTTCATGATTCCGTTCACGCGCGCCATCGTAGGCACTTCGCTTGGCGTGGGCGCGGCTATCGTGCCGCTCACCGTGTCGGCTGCGCCCTTCGTTGCGCGCATGGTCGAGCAAAGCCTCGCCGAAATCGACGGCGGCCTCGTCGAAGCTGCGCAAAGCTTTGGCGCGAGCACCTGGCAAATCATCAGCAAGGTGCTTCTGCCCGAAAGCATGCCGTCTTTGGTGCGCGGCCTGTCCATCACGTTCATCACGCTGTTCGGCTTCGTGGCCATGGCCGGCACGGTGGGTGCGGGCGGCATTGGCGACATCGCCATTCGCTATGGCTACCAGCGCTACCAAGACGACGTCATGGTCGTGGCCATCGTGCTGTGCGTAATCATCGTGCAAATCGCGCAGAGCATTTGCTCGGCCATCGCCCGCAAGATCGACCACCGCGTTCGCTAATCATTTTTTCGCATAGTTTCCCCAGGTCATATGCTGGCCTTGGGTTCGTGCACCCATATTGCGTTCATTTCCTTTAGGGAATTTGAATAGGGAAGGGAAGCGCCCAGGCGCTTCGAAGGTGCGAGCCGTTTGGCTTGCAAGAAGGAAAGGGTTTCGCTATGAACCTGAAAAACGTCGTGCGCATCGCTGCATGCGCCGCCGCCACGGGCGTGCTCGCCGTGGCACTCGCCGGCTGCGGGTCTTCGTCCTCGCAGCATCAAATTGCCGTTCCGTCCGACGCTACCAACGAGGCTCGCGCGCTTCTGCTGCTGCAGGACGAGGGCTTGCTCACGCTCAACGACGGCGCGGGCCTCACCGCTACCACCAACGACATCAAAGAAAACCCCTATAACATCCAGTTCGTCGAAACGGAAGCCGCGAGCGTTCCCCGCACGCTTTCCGATGTTGACGCTGCGGTGATCAACGGCAACTACGCTCTGGGCGCGGGCCTTGACCCGTCGACCGCATTCGCTGCTGAGGGTGCCGACTCCCAGGCAGCTCAAGAATACGGCAACGTCGTTGCCGTTCGCTCCGGCGACGAGAAGTCTGCCAAGACCGAAGCTTTGCTCGCTGCGCTGCAGAGCCAGAAGGTTTCCGACTTCATCACGAGCACCTATTCTGGCACCGTCGTGCCCGTGTTCACCGTCGTTGACGACATTCCGCAGGCCACCGGCGACGACACCACCATCAAGGTCGGCGCTTCGCCCACGCCTCACGCCGAGATTCTGAATGCCGCGAAAGACCTGCTCGCTGCTAAAGGTTGGACGCTCGAGGTCGTTGAATTCACCGACTACGTGCAGCCCAACGTCGCCCTGTCTGACGGCAGCCTCGACGCGAACTACTTCCAGCACCAGCCCTACCTCGACAACTACAACGAGGAAAACGGCACCGACCTCGTTGGCGTCGCCAAGATCCACTTTGAGGCCATGGCCCTTTACGGTGGCAAGGCCGCAAGCCTCGACGACCTGAAGAAATAACCTCAGGCAGTCACTCTGTCGCCCGCAAGCCGCTCTTCGGAGCGGCTTGTTTTGCGTTTGGGGCACGTAAGGTGCCACCTTTCGATTCCGTGGAAGGGGCTTTTGCTGGGGCTTTTATATATTCCGACTCTGCGCGAACGCGTCCATCGTTGCAAGCAAAAGGGCCCCAACTAGGGAGCCCTTGTTCGTGTTGCTGCTCGTGCTACTGTTTGTTGTCGAAAAGGTTTTGGTGCTGCACGATTGCCAAATCGGCAACCGCTTCGGCAGAAGAGCTGTCGGCGTCTTCGTTCCAGTGCCATACGCCTTCCGCGTCCATATAGCCGTTTAGATTAATCGCCGGCAGCGATTGCTTCGTGGCATAAAGGAATGCGAAGTACTCGTTGAGCGGCAAACCGGCCGTTTTCAGGGCAGTGGCTGCCAGATAGTTCAGGCTCGTGTCGCCGCCGTGCCGCACATGGCGCGAAAGTTGCTCGTCGTTCGTCCACAGCATGTAAGGGGTCACGTAGCGCTGCTGCGCATCGTCGACGGTGGGCTCTTCGTCGGAATCGCCCGTAGGGGCGAGTTGCTCGACGAATCCTGGCTGGTGGTCGCCGAACAGCACGACCACAATGGGCTCTTCGCGCTGGGCAAGCTTCGCCAGGAATGCCGCCAAATCGGCATCGGCGCGCGCGATTGCCGTCACGTATTCATTGACCTCGGCCGATTCCTCGCCGTTCATGTCGATGTGCATCATGTCTTCTTCTGCAATCGTTCCCGTGTCATAGCCGCCGTGGTTGGCAATGGTCACGTCGAAGATGAACTGCGGCCCTTCGCCTTCATCCATGATTTGCAGGATTTTGTTGTAGGTCGCACCATCCGACACCATGTCGCGGAAATATTCGGCGCCATCGAAGCTTGTGATGTCGAAGAATTCGTCGAATCCGAGCTGCTCGTACACGCGATCGCGGCGCCAGTTCTGCGCGTCGGCGGGGTGGATGGCGCTTGTGGCGTAGCCGATTGATTTCAAATACGACGCCAAGTTGTCAACGCCTTCAAGGTTATAGAGCATATAGGGGTACACGCCTGGCCCCAAAAGGCCCATGCTCGATCCCGTGAGGAATTCGAACTCGCTGTTGCACGTGCCGCCGCCCATCGCCGATACGTAGACATCGCCCGTGGCAATGGTTCCCTCATACGTCGAGAAGGGAATGGGGCCGCCGTAACTTTCCGCCAGCTGTGGATACGTCGAAATGTCGGAATACGTTTCGTTCATGATGGCGATGATGGTGGGGCGCACGTCGGGGTCGGTGGCTTCGGCGGCGCTTACCACATGCGGGTCATCGATGAGCTCGTCGACGGTTTCCGTCATGGCCTTCTGGCTGCGAAGCTCAGCAGCGCGCGTTTCGGAATAGCCTTCGGGTTCGTGCGGCGAGATCTTTTGGGCGCGCTGCGCGAAGCACAAAAGCGACCCTTGCGTCTGGTAGGAATCGAGGCTGCTCCACACGTCGACGTTGACGTTCAGGTCGTTTTCGATGTTGATCGTCGAGAAACCGACGCAGCACACAGCAAGGGCTGAGGCGCCAAGGGCGGTGTTCGCGATGGCGGCTTTCCGCGTGTGCAAGGCGCTCGGCACAACGGCAATTGCCGCGAATGCGGCGAGCATCACGGCGATGCAGAATGCGAGCGTGTTGTCGATGGCATATTCGTAGCCGCCGCCGACCGACGCCGCGGTGTGAATGGCGAGCACGTCGGAAGGCAGAACGGGCTGGCCTTTGAACTGCGCGACGAAATGGTTGGCTACACCGCTTACGAAGCATGCCACAAGAAACGCGACCATGGCGCCCTTCGTGCGCTGTCCAAGGAAGTACACCACGGCGTATATGAGCGCCAAAACCACGAGGCTTAAAACCATCCATTGGGTTCTCATCTGGTTCAATATGGTGTTGTAGGGTGCCTCCATCAGCCAAAAGCCTATGGGCACGCATGCGATGGTCACGATGGGGCGCGCGCGGTCGAGCACTCTTGCGAACCGCTCACGTAGCTGCGAGCGAAACGCCAGGGCGAATGCGAGCAGGGCTGCGCACGCGAGAAAAAAGCATGCGATGGGCAGTGATATATGTAAAGCGAGCATAAGGTGGCTCCGTTTCTTCCAAGTCGAGGCTTGAAGGAAGCGACGAGTGCGCATGCCTTCGCTTGGGCATTGGGCGCGTTTCTGCGCGTTGTGGGTGCTTCTCGATTTCGAGAGGCCGCACGGGCTATACTTTATGAAGTACAGCCCCATGCCGCCAACGAGCGCGGCACAAGCAGCCGAAATTGGTCTCGAAGGACGTATTATGCCAAAGAAAATCGCCGTAATCGACGGCAATTCGCTCATGCATCGCGCATACCATGCGGTGCCGGCCACGATGAACGCGCCCGATGGCACGCCCACAAATGCCGCGTTCGGCTTTTTGTCCATGTTCCTGAAATTCTATGAAATGGCTCGCCCCGATGCTGTGGTATGCGCGTTTGATGCTGGACGTCCGGCATTCCGCATGGAGGCGCTCGAACAGTACAAAGCCCAGCGCCCGCCGATGGATGCTGAGCTCAAGGCGCAATTCCCCGTTATCGAGCATTTGCTCGAATCGATGAACGTGCCCGTTATTCGCGTGAAGGGTTGGGAAGGCGACGACGTGCTGGGCACGGTGTCGGCCCGCGACGAAGAGCTGGGATACGAAACCCTGCTCGTGAGCGGCGATAAAGATGTCTACCAGCTCGTGACCGATCGCACGCATGTGGTTACCACGAAAAAAGGCATCACCGATGTCGCGATTTACGGTCCCGCCGAGGTCGAGGAGCGCTATGGCGTGACGCCCGCGCAGTTCCCCGACTTCTTGGGCCTGAAGGGCGATTCGTCAGACAACATTCCCGGCGTGCCCGGCATTGGCGACAAGACTGCCGCGAAACTTCTGCAGAACTACGGCAGCATTGACGGCATCTATGACAACCTCGACAAGCTCAAGGGCAAGCAGCTGCAAAACCTTACCGAACATAAGGAAAACGCGTACACGAGCCGCCGTGTGGCGACCATCGTGCGCGATGTGGAGTTCGACCTCGATTTGGAAGGCGTGAAATTCCCTGATTTCGACAGCGCGAAGGTCGCCGAGGCTTTTGGCGAGGTGCGCTTCAATGCCCATTTGGCCAAGGTACTCGCCCTTGCCGGCGCCGACGAATCGCTTGCCGCGCCCGCCGCGCTCGAGCTGCCCAGCTTGGCGCCTGTCGTGGGCGACTACGCGCACGACGCGTTGAAAACCGCCATGGAACATGGCGTGTGCTTGGGCGTGGAATTCCTCGTTGAGGCGCAGGAAAGCCTGTTCGCCGAGCCGCACCGCCTGTTCGTCGGCCTGCCCGATTCGGTGCTCATGTTCGAGGGCGAAGATGCCCACGAGACGTTTGCGGAAATCGTGCGTTCGGGTCATTTCTGCGCGCTCGATTGCAAGCGCGCGCTGCAGGAAATCTATCCAGTCGATTCCGCGGAAGCGGCGCTCATCGATGCATCTGAGATGCATGCAGCGCGCTTCTTCGACATTGGTTTGGCCGCATACCTGCTGAATTCCAATGTCACGAAATATGAATACAGCTCGTTGTGCGACGCGTATTTGGGCGCGGCTTTGCCTGAGTGCGAAGACGAGCGAGCGCAGGCTGCGACACATGCCCTCGTCGCGCACCGTTTGACCGATGCGCTGCGCGAGGCGCTCGAGCGTGACGGCTCGCTCGAGGTATACGAGCGCATCGATTTACCGCTCGTCTCGACGCTCGCGCAAATGGAACGCGTGGGCGCACGCATCGACGTCGACAAGCTCGCCTGTATGGCGCAGGAAACCACGACCGAGCTCGAGGGGCTGCGCGCCGAGATTCATGAGCTTGCGGGTGAGGAATTCAACGTCGATTCGCCCAAGCAGCTCGGCCATATTCTGTTTGAAGTGCTCGAGTTGCCGGCGGGCAAGAAGAACTCGCGCGGCTATTCCACCGACGCAAAAACGCTCGGCAAGCTCGTGGACGTGCATCCTATCGCGGCCAAGGTGCTGCGCTATCGCGAGCTCGCGAAAATGAAGTCCACCTACCTCGACGCCCTGCCGCGCATGCGTCGCATCGACGGCTTGGTGCACACGAGCTTCAACCAAACGGTCACCACTACGGGCCGTTTGTCGTCGAGCGATCCGAACCTGCAGAACATTCCCGTGCGCACCGATTTCGGCCGCCGCGTGCGTGCTTGCTTCGTGCCTCTGCGCGAGGGCGACGTGTTCGTTTCGGCCGACTATTCGCAAATCGAGCTTCGCCTGCTCGCGCATCTGTCGGGTGACGAGCACCTGATAGATGCGTTCTGCTCGGGCGCCGACTTCCATGCCAACACCGCCGCGCGCGTGTTCGGCATTCCCGTGGAAGAGGTCACTCCACAGCTGCGCAGTCGCGCGAAGGCCGTGAACTTCGGCATCGTCTATGGCCAGCAGGCGTTCGGCTTGGCCCAAAGCCTGGGAATCGGTTTCAAAGAGGCTCAAGATATGATTGACCGTTATTTCGAGGCCTATCCGCGCGTGCGCGCCTACCTCGACGAGACGGTTGAAAAGGCGAAGGAATGCGGGTTCGCGACCACGATGTTCGGCCGCAAGCGCCATATTCCCGAGCTGAAGGCGAGCAACAAAATGCAGCGCAGCTTCGGAGAGCGCACGGCGATGAACCATCCCATGCAGGGCAGTGCGGCCGATATCATCAAGCTCGCCATGAACGAGGTTGAGCGCCGCTTGGTCGCTGACGGATTTGAGGCGAAACTTATGCTGCAGGTGCACGACGAACTCGACTTCAGCGTGCCGGCGGGAGAGGTGCAACGCCTTTCCGACATGGTCGCAAGCGTTATGGATTCGGTTGTGGAGCTCAAGGTTCCGCTGATTGCCGAAGTGAGCAGCGGCGAGAACTGGGCCGAAGCGCACTAACGGTTGTTCGGCTGAAGGTGGCGCAAAGGGCAGGCGAGGGCGGCCGCGGGGCCGATAGAGGGCGTCGGTGTTCAAACTTGCCCTTTATTTCAAAGTTGGACACCGCCAAGCAGGCGCATAGCGAGCG
>OLQK01001000.1_pt1 | contig 22061 bp, 11 predicted proteins | sample 1672501 | NCBI WGS metagenome assembly OLQK01 (sample SAMEA3136693, study PRJEB25190) | human gut metagenome | biome: human gut; feature: human-associated habitat; material: faeces | place: Austria | collected 2013
TTTCTCTTTCTTCCATCTTCATATACTCGACCTCCACACTTGTACTTGTTTTTATCTCCTGTATACTCTCATGCAGACGGCGAAGTCTTTCATCACATTCCTCTGGAAGTCCATGCTCATTGCTCTCAGTAATATAATGAAGAAAATCCACTAATTCTTTCGATACTTCATCTTCATTTTCCCCTTTTGTACTGAGGAATAATTTTGTAACCTCATCTCCAAGTAATAAATCTGGCTGTTCCTTGCAACGACTTTCAAACGTATAGCAATACTTCTTCATTCCATATGGATCATAGTCACAAATTACGATAATAAACAACGGTTTTAGCTTATCAAAACCTTTTTCACCGCTTTTCAACATTGGTGCGTCCATCAATGCCTGATAGAATCTGGTTCGTTTTGGAATATTTCCTTCCTTTCGATTCTGCATCTCTACATCAAAAACACGACCATCTTCAGATTCTGCGACAAAATCCATTCGGATTCCACGTTTTCCCGGAATATTGTGAATAACCTTCTGACCTTCTTTCCACTTGAGGCTTTTTAATCGCAAACCAGTAGATAATTCGATAATTGTCTTGCAATTTCCCAGTTCCGCAGTTGCCACATCAAATAGAAAATCATCCGTGAGATTCATCTCCTTTAATGGCTTCCATCTGTCTTCCTGCATGATTAAGTTTTCAGTTTTCTCCATACACTTCTCTCCTTGTATTATACCATTTATATTTATTTTTTCAAACATGGAATACTGGACGAATCTGTCCGTATGATCAGAGCTGAACTGCTCTAAAATAAACTTGATCTTTTTTCGAATGTTTGAAGTGGATATATCATAACATATTCAACATCTTCTATACAATCAATTAATCCTTAAAATTTCCTTAAATAAGCAACTCGAATTTTCGGTTCTCTACTGACACAAAAAGCCCCTGCGGGATTTCTCCCACAGAAGCTTCTTCTAATTTGGACTTATAGCCAAAATTTCTTTAAATTTTTCTTCTGTCTTTCAGATTCTGTATTGCATCAATAGATACTCTCACATCTTCCAGGCTCTGACATTCTATCGTCCATGTAATATCTTTCCAGTCATCTCTGTTATTCTGTAATAATCCTATTATCTCAGGAAATGGAATATTCCCCTTTCCAACTGCCATATGAGCATCCCTGTCACCATGATTATCGTGCATATGGACATGGCGGATATATGGACAAAGTCCTGTTGCCCAGTCAGTTATGGATTCTTCTGAATAGCAGTTCGCATGCCCTACATCTAGACACAGGCCAAAATTCTCTGCCTCTACAAGCTGTGCCAGTTTTTCCACAGGCTCCCATTTGGGATCTAATACATTTTCCATATCTACTTCTATCTCAGTCCTGCCTTCCAGAAAATGATTAATAAAATCAGCGACCCTTTCTGTCCATCCCTGCAGAAAATATATTTGTGGATAATAACAACTGTGATAGACAATTTTTTTTGCTCCAAGTTCCACTGCCGTTTCATAGGACTGTGCAAATCGAAGCTCTGTCACGCGGCTTATCTCACTGTCATAAGCAGCCGGATTCAGATCAAGAAATGGTCCATGAACCGTAAGTTCTGATGTCCCCATTCTCTCCAGACGGCTCCGGTATTCTACAATCTTCTCCTTCAAATGATCCAGATTTTCTGAAATGGAAAACTCAATACTTTCCACACCGACATTATATTTTTCTATTGCTTTTTTCATATCTTCATCTGAAAGAAGATGACTGATATAAATCATAAAATACCCTCTCTTTCTTCTGTTATCCCATAACACCAAAATCATTAAATATATCCATTTTATAATCCGAACTCTTCATACAATTTCTTACGATACTCCAAATCTTTTAGTGCCCTGATACTGTCTTCCTGCATGATTAAATTTTCGGTTCTCTCCATACATTATCCTCCCTGTATTATACCATTTATAATTATTTTTTTAACATGGAATATCGGACGAATCTGTCCGCATGATATTCGAATTTGAACTCGTCGTTAATGTCAAAGACGGCACGCCCAAAGATTCCAATGTCTCTTCGGGCATGCCGTTTTGTTTCATTTAAATATTTTTCATATAAGAAAAGTTCTGTTTACTAGCTTCTTTTCTTTCTTCTGATCATTGTAACCACACAGAAACCTGCTACTGCGGCTGCAATAAACATAATGCAAAGTGGAAGAACCATATTGGCTGTATCTCCAGTTTTTACTGAATTACCTTTTGCATTTTTCTGTGTATTGCCTGTCTTCTTTGTTGTATCTTTCTTTGCGGCTTCTTTCAGATCTGATAACTGTTTCTCAGCATCTGTCAATGTCTTGTAATTATTGACTTTCTTCTTTGCTGCATCCGGCAGTGCATTGTATGCATCTCTTGCCTCTTTAATTGCTTTCTCAGAATCAAGTGATACTTTTCCGATTTCGTCAATCTTCTTCTCAACTTCTTCTGCAGCTTTGTCCATCTTCAGATCAGATAATTTTGTTTCTGCTGCCTGCAGATCTGCGTAGTTGGATACTTCACCCTTAAAGTCTGCATGTAATGCAGCATAGGCATCTCTTGCTGCCTTAATTGCATCTTCAGAAGTCAATGATACTTTTCCGATTGCATCAATCTTCTTCTCAACTTCTTCTGCTTTTGCTTTTTCTGCTTTTGCAAGTTCTTCATAAGAAGCTTCTGCTTTTGTCAGTATAGCGAGTTTTGTAACCTGCTGTTTCTGTACATCTGTCAATGCATCATAAGCTGCTCTTGCTTCTTCGATTGCTTTCTTGGAATCCAATGTTACATCTCCGATTCCTGCAATCTTCTGATCTACATCCGCTGCTGCTTTCTGGTCTGCTTTTAACTGTGCCAGTGTTGCTTCTGCTTTTGTCAGTTTTTTATAATTGGAAACCTTTTCCTTATTCTCATCTGACAGTCCATCATAAGCAGCTTTTGCGGCGTTAATTGCATCTTCTGAATCTAATGTTACATTGTCACCGATTGCATCAATAGCTGCTTCTGCATCGGCAATTGCCTTTGCATCACCTTTCAGTTTTTCAAGTCTCTGTTCTGCGGCTGTCAATATATCAATATTCGTTACTCTTGCTTTCTGAGCATCACTTAATGCATTGTAGGTCGTTCTTGCATCGAGGATTGCATCCTCAGAATCTAATGTTACGGTTCCGATCGCATCAATCTTATTGATGACTGCTGTGATCTGATCTTTCAGTGTCTGTAATGATTTTTCTGCAGCTTTCAGTGTGCCATAATTTGTCACACGTGCTTTTACTTCTTCCGGCAATGCATCATAAGCAGTTCTTGCCTCTGTAATTGCACTTTCAGAATCTAACGTTACAGTTCCAATTGCATCAATTTTATTAATTAAATCAGACACACCATAGGTATCTTTTACAGTTACTTTACAGTAAGCGTTACTTGCTCCTCTTGTATTGTCCTCATTATAATAACGTGCTGACACGACATAGGTTCCTGGCTTGTCGAATGTTACCTGAAATTTACCGTCTTTATCTACATTGATATCTTCACGATAATCTTCATCCGTTACCGTTTCTTCACCGTTTTTTCCAACAAATACCATTGTATAGGCACCATCTTCATTATTACATGGACCATACTGTGGGTTATGCATAGAGCTTGTATAGAGATACTTGAAGTCTGCAGCTTCTCCTACTTCCTTCGTCATCTCTGTAGTTTCAATTGCGCTATGTGGTGTAAAATCCTGACCTGGTCCAAATTCACCAAAGAATCCGTAACCCGTATAACCATATCCTGCTCCCCAAGCTCCATGTGCCTGGTAGAAAATATATGTTTCTCCATCTTTCGCTTCATAATTACAGCTCATTTTCGGAGGATCAATACCATTAATACACCACAGATTATCTTGCCCCCATCCAAACATGTCATTAATCCAGCCAGAAGACTGAATATCAATTGTTGCCAGTTGAGCTGTCATATTTCTATTTGTCAACGCCTGCAAAAGAATATGAAGAGATGTTACATAATTTTTATCTTGATCAGGTGCATTTTTAATTGCATAAGAGCTGAAAGAAGGTACATTATGCTTATTCATTGTTACTTTTGTAAGTGGAAGAATTGTACCGTCATCGCTCTCTGCTCTTACATAACATGTAATATTATCATCTTTCCAGAGTTCTTTTAATGCTGCTTCTGCATCTGTTAATACAGAGTAGTTTGTAACTTTTGCTTTATTGGCATCAGAAAGCTTGTCATATGCTGTTCTTGCAGCGTTAATTGCATCTTCTGATTCAAGTGTTACAGTTCCGATGTCATTGATTTTCTGGATGACATCTGCAAGAGCTTCATCTTCTGCTTTTAACAGTTTCTCTAATGCTGCTTCTGCATCTGTCAGTGTCTTATAATTGCTTACATACTGTTTTGCATCTTCATCCAGTGCATCGTAAGCTGTTCTTGCTTCGTTAATTGCTGTTGCAGAATCAAGTGTGACTTTGCCGATTGCATTGATCTTTTCCTCTACTGGAAGAATTCCATAGGAATCTACAATCTTGAAAGTTCCTGTAATCGAATCAATTACAGTACCCTCATCATAACCCTCAAAAAAGTAATTACCATTCTCTGCCGGTTTAATCGTAACTGTTGCAGTACCTACATTTGTATTATCTGTATAAGTTACTGTATAATCAGTACCTTCCTTTAATCCACTAACACCATACCATTCATCATCCAGTGTAAATTTCCCAGGTTCAATGGCTTTACCTGTATAAGTCTGGTCTGCAAGTGTAAATGCTTCATCGCCTGCATCAGCTTTCTTTACACCATCTAAATATACATTTGCTCCAATTGGTGCTTTTCCAATAGTAAGAACGGTCTCTGCTTCAACTGTTCCTGAGCAATTACCTTTACCTGTAATTTCATATTTCAAGGTATATTTACCGGCATTGACCAGTTTATCTGTTGTCTTTAATGTTGCTGTATAATCATCATCTGATAATGCATTACCGTTTAATTTGACCGTAATCTTCGGTGTAATGGCAGAACCATTATACTCAGCATCTTTTGCTTCTACTGTAACATTATCCTTTGTCAGTTCAATCGGATTAATCTTAAATGTTACTTTTTTTGCACTCTTGCCATTTGCGGATTTTACTCTTGCAGTTGCAGTACCTGCATTCACATTGTTTAAATAACTTACTGTATAATCAGTATCTTTTACCAGTGTCTTACCTGTCTTATCTGTTACAACAACTTCAGGCTCAATTGCAGCACCTGTATAAGTCTGATCTGCAATCTTCTCAACGTTTACATCCCAGTCAGCAAGTGCATTAATGCTAAATGCCAGTGCATTACTCTCTGCTGCTGTCCAGATCTTTGCATTATCTGCTTCCAGAGAAGCTTTTACCCAGTAATTTCCAGCTTTTAATGGTGCGCCGCCTTCTGCTTCTGCACCATTATCTTTAGTTGTTTTCTTTGTGCAATCTTCGTTTGTGTAGAATGTCCATACAACATTCTTAGGATATATAAACTGTCCACCTTTTGAAACTCTATCGATTGTCATTGTCATAATCTTCAAAGGATCTGTATCATTCTTAGACAATGTTGAATTCGAATTATATTCAATTGCTACCGGTGTTCCGTCATAATCTTTCGATAATGTCTGACCATCTTTATAAGCGATTGTCAGGGAATCCTGATTGCTTTCCGTTGTAAAGCTGTATTCTTTTGCAGTAAATGTGTACTTGCTTCCTTCTACAGGACTGATCTTAACAGTACAATCCTGACCACCAGAATACGGCCAGCCAGCATTATTCTTAAAGTTTCCAGCACCTTCTACTGTATAATCCTTGCCTTCTACTAATGTATCATTTCCTGCTGTAACCTTTGTCTCAGGAACTTTACCATATCTATCGCCATAAGGTATGGCCTTGTTGGTGAACTCTACCTTCATGGTATCCGTGATATCAGTCTGAGAAGAAGAATTCTGAACCTCTACATCAATTGAAGACGTATAATTTGCAGGTGTTTTATCCACCGGTCCTGCATCATCTCTACTAGCCAAGATATAATCTTTTACCTTAATTGGATATTTTGCAGGAGTAATATTGTCTTTAACCTTTAAAGTAATAGTCAATATTTTTGTGCCTGCCTGAATCGTCATGTCAGGGTGTCCCTGTTTCTCAATTATAATACTAGAAACAGTTCCCTTTTCATTCGCATTTTCTGGAGTAGATACATCAGTCTCTCCTTTATCCAATTCTGTAGATTTAATAGAGAGCACTTCAAATGCTTCTTTTACAAATGACAATTTTAATTGCACACCTGTCAAATTATCTACAGTTGTCAATTGCGTAAAACTAACGTCAAATGTATCACCAGCTTTTACTGTCGTCTGGGATGTAGAAAGTTCTTTTTGTCCTGACGTTGTTTCCGCAAATGCTGTTGTTGGCAATAAACTAAGTATCATACAAATACTTAAGATAATAGTCAACAATCTTTTTTTGAATCTCATGATTCTTTTTCCTCCTTTTTATTTATATTTCAAATTACATATAGTAATTTGTTTCTATGGTATTAAATCAAACACGCTGTTGTAATCCATGCTATAACGTTTAATTTCTGCCAAATCAAATATATTAACTTTTAAATCTTTTGAACTAAAATATGTAATGTTAGCAGCAATATACTTTTCTTTTTGATCATCGTCAGTCCCCTTCGTCATAGCAGATGATTCATCTAATGTGTAACGCTTAATTTCTGTTAAATCATAAATATTCACTCGCCCATCCCCGGTTACATCTCCGTATAACCTAAGTTGCTGTGCCTCCACGGTCACGGCTTCTTTTCCGACTGTCACCGGAACGACCTTTACGACATATTTGCCTTTCTTTTCAATCGCAAGTTTATAAGTACCAAACTTCACTTTTTCAAACTGATATGTCTGGTCGAAATGCTTTCCATCTTCCTCGGCACTGACAGTTCCCATCACTGCAAGATTGCCGGTTGCCAGCACCGGAATATCTTTTCGCATATCAGCCCGTATATCGTCATCGGACACGTTGCTGTCATAGAGCCGGACGGTTGTATTCGCATTTTCATCCCAACTCTTGATTGTTCCGCTTACGGCAACACCGCTGTTCGGATCCGCTGTAATATTCAGTGATACATGTGCGGTTGGTGCTGTGTAGTCCACACCAGCCTGACCATCTTTATTCTGATACATCACATGCTCGAAGCGGATTTCAAAGTCTGTGTCATATGTTGTCAGTTCTTCTTCTGAGTAAGTGACATATTTTGTCACATCTCTCGTCTTTCCGTTGGAGTAAGTCGCTGTAACTTCCATACCCTCTGGATTGAATTTCTGACCTTCTTTATAATCTACTTTATCCGGCTGTTTGGTCACTTCCAGTTTTGTGATCGTAGAGCCAAGTGCCATCATATAATTGGAATCATTTCGGAAATATAAGGTTCCATACTCGTCCACAATCGGATTGCACAGTGCATATTGCGACTGCGCCCCGGACGGAGTAAATAACACATAACCGGTCTCAAATACATTTCCATACAGATCTTCGTCTGTCTTCTCTGCCATGGACGTCTGTCCCGGCTGGTCAGAGATTACACGAAGTTTACCTGGTGTAAAATTATCGAAGAAATATACATAGACCTTTCCGGTCTCATTTTCATAACCTTTGGTCAGGATACCGCTTGTCTGTGGATAGCCCTGTGTCGGTACATAATATGCCATCGTCATGGATGTAAGATCCAGCACCGCGATTCCATGTCCGGTATACTGTCCAAACTGGGATTCACCGGATACGCCTACATAAGCTCTTCCGTTGTATACTGTTGGTGTAGATGTACTCATGGCTGTATCGTTATTTCTGCCATTATCTAACTTGATCCACCTAAGAGAATTCCGATCAAACTTTCCATCCTTTCCTACGGAGATGCGGTAGAAATATCCACCCTTTGTCGTAAAGTAATAATCCCCCGTAGCATTTTTTCCTTCTGTATCATGGGTAATGTTACTTCTCAGGTCGCCGGTATGTGGAAGTGTCAGATCATCTATCACCTCTCCGGTCTTCGGATTCATAGACAATACATGTGCATAACCTGTCTTGTATCCTGCCTCACCATCATCAGTTCCCTCCAACATAAAGTTACCGGACTGATCCACATAAGCTCCTGCCCAGTAGTAACCACCCATCTGAGTATGTGTCCATGTTGCCACTTTTGCTTCTGTCTCATTCAGTGGATCTTCATCTGTAGCTGAGATACATACATAATTTGCTTCTTTTGTCTCGTTATTCCAGAATCCTGTATAAATATAACCATCTTTGTAAGTAATCTGGCAGTTTGGCTGTCCTCCCAGTGGATCCTGATATACCCACAGAGATTCCATCGTATCCGCATTGAATGCCTGAATAGTTCCCTGGCTTAATCCAACGAAAATCATACCTCCGCCATAAGTCGGCGGCTGGATGGAGAACGATGATGCACGTACCAGTGCGCCGCCCCGTTTTACCAGTTCCCCGGTCACAGTATCCAGCTTCAGCAGATTCTTACTGTCATATGTATAAAGGTAACCGTTTACCAGAATCGGGTGACCGCAGTATCCGTCAAACACATCTTTGTTTGCCCAGTAAAGGACCGAATCCTCTGCTTTGACCGGAGTCTTCTCATCCAGAACTGCATTGTTATTCTCATCACGGAAGCTTGGCCACTCTGACGGGAGATCCTTGATAGAAGGATTCTCTGCCACCTGATTCAAGGTAACCGATATTTCTGTGTCCTTTGTAACCGTAAATCCTGTCTTTTCTTCTGCCTTGTAACCGCTCTTTGTTACGGTATAGGTGTAGGCAACCTCTGGCATCAATTTGTAGATTCCGTTGGAATCCGGATATGCCGTACTGTTATCCACCTCATTTTTTACAAATACAGTGGCATCTTCCGGATTTGTCTTGAATGTTACATTTGCCAGATCTCTTTTTTTCACCGTCAGACGATATGTATTAGAAATCGCATCGGTGCTCGCATGACAGATCCGTATATCAATGGTCTCTTCTTTCTTTGTAATGTCCAGCGGAAGTGACACGTTAGACAGATCTGTATATTCCTTGCCATTGATTCGTGCATAATAACCGCCATCGCACTCTCTTTCGGACGCTTCGTTCATAAAATGTCCGGTCAGATTCAGTGTGCCAATATTGGACACTACGACCAGATTATAGTTCTTTAAATCACGGTCAAACTCTTTTGCACTACCAGAATCATCTACAAACTTTACATCACCTGTAATGGTTGATGCCGACAGATCTTTCAGATGCAGAGATCTGTGGATATCCATCTCATAATTCTGATAATAAGTAACCCCTTTTTCTTCCTTATAAGTAACAATTGTTACCTGATTACCATAACCGCTGCTCTCCAATACATGGCTTAATAATGTACTGGTCTGGGTACTGCTGACTTCTTTGATCGATGTCTGTTCTGCCTTTTTCTTGTCTGACTGATTTGTCCACTCAGCCTTTACCTTATAGCCACTGACTGGTGTTGCCTGAACATACACACTGCTGTTCGCATCAGAAATTGTGTAAGAATACTTGTGTGTATCTTTCTTAAATTCTGAATCGGCTTCATACACCAGACGGTTCTTGGCTGATGCCCCATTGTACATGGCAAATTCAGAAAGCGCATCCTTTTCTTCCGGATCTGCCACCTGGATTACCTGGGCTTTCTCCGTATCTGCTTTAACGCTGAAGGACTCTTTTGCGAAATACTTGTCATCTACAGATGCTATATATGTATAATTTGCATCCGGAACAAGCAGATATTTTCCACCAACAGGTTTGATCTCTTCATTATTGAAATTAAAGACCTGTACTTTTACTCCATCTGAGGCTTTCAGTGTTGTCTCTACGGATTTTACTTTGTTAACTGTAAAACGATAGGTTCTGGAATTTCCATTCGTATGGGATACTGTCACCGTTACCGGATTCTCCCCATCTTTTAATGTAATATTTCCATCTTCTGATACTTCCGAACCATTCTGGATACTTACTGAATATCCGTCTGTTCCATATGGCGTAGCCGTGATATTGATCTGATCTGCAATCGTATTAACGGTATAATCCGTCTTGGCAGGATTGAACCCGTCAATTAATGAATTGCCGTCCTGATCCTGAATCGTAATATCGGCTGTCGGAACTTTTTTGACCTTTACTGTATACCCCTGGAATAAAATGCTCTGTCTGGTCGAGGAATCTCCCAGATAACGGGTATATACATCATATTGAGAATCTCCCATACCCGTTTGGACACGGTATTTACCATAATCATTCTTTTCACTGTTCCAGGATACCAGCTCATTGCTGACTGCCAGGCTGTGTTCATCCTCCAGATAATAACGGACATCATAATTCTTCAGATCTTTTGGCAGGTCTTTTCCTGGTGTCACATACAAGTACACACTGTCTTTTCCGCCGGCCCGGTCGTCCACATAACATTCCACTACGTGATTCTTCTCATCTACCTGATACTGAAATGGAATCTTCTTTCCATCCTTATCTGTCCGGTTCTGCAAGAGATAGATATCCCCAAACCACTCTCCGGATGGAAGTTCAATATTCAATTCCGTATCACTGGATACCTCTACACTATCTGACAGTGAGTTGCTGCTGTAGTTATATCCGCCATCTGAAATCCAGTACTCGTATGTTCCAGGCTTCAACTGAATCGTATTTCCCTGTTCTTTATAAACATTTCCATACATGTCTGTAAATTCCAGAGACAGATTCTGATTCGTCTTGCCGTCCTGTGTGGCATTGACTGTCACGGTGTAGGTTCCCTGCTGTAAGAACTTTTCATACGCTGCTATTGCGTCATTCAGCTTCTGAAGCAGAGACGCTGCTGTTTTCTCATCAGCACTCTTATACTGCTTTTCTGCATTCTTATAAGCCTCTATCGCATCACCGTAATTCTGAACATTGTTCGTCATCTCCTGATACTCGACCATTCGTTTTAAAAGTGCTGTCCGGCTGTCAGACTTTTCTGTCAGTTCTGTGAACTCTACAACTTCGATTTCCTCCGGAGAACGGTTCAATTCATAGCCTCCATCACTGCAGAAAATGCAGTAATTTCCTTCTACTCCTTCAATCTTGTTGATAAATCCATTGCTTGAGTTCTCTTCGAACTTGTAAGAACTCTTTTTCAATGCTGACAGAATCGTGTCTCCGGCACTGTATGTCACGCGCACCGGCACGATCAGATTTTCATTGATTGTAGATGCTGCCAGTATAAAAGAGCCTTCTGTCTGTGCTGCCGTCCCGGTCTGCGCCTGTTCTGCCGTGTCAACGGACGAATCTGCTGACACATTTTCCGAAGATTCACTCTGTTCCAGAATGTCATCTTCTGACACTTCCTGCGTGGAACTTTCTGAAAGTTCCTGTGACGCTTCTGCTTCCTGCGCACCTGTAGATGCCATCGCTGCTGATGGAATTCCGGTGCATAGAAGTGCTGCACATAAAAGTGCACTTAAAATTCTCTTCTTCATGTCTCCTCCTTCTTTTTGTATTTTTTTCTGTTACCGATACAGCCACAGCAGATAATGCTCTTTGAATTTCTTCCAGAACCCTCTCTGACTTTTGGCTTTTGTGATTACTTCATCTATGTACTGCTTCATTTGCTGAAGTTTTTCTTCTTCCATCTCATGATTGCTGAATCTGGCCTCTGAATTAATCTGCTCCATCTTCGCTGCATTTTCTGTATCCGGCTCGATCTGACACCGGTTTGCCAGCATCTGTCCATATCCATATAATTCTGTAATTGCAGTCCGTCTGTCACTTTCTTCCAGACCCTTAAAGAACTTCAAAAGCTTTCGTCTCCTGCAGATGATCCATAGGATCACTGCCAGAAGAAATGCAAGGACAAGTAACAGTATTCCGGATACGATATATTTGGTGCGGAACCGAATATTCGGTACCTGATCCGGTCTGGTCTCGCTCTCCTGCTGTTGCTTCGGAGGCGTGTAGGTCAATGGGCTTTTCTGGAAGGTCTGTCCTTCCCCTTCTCCCTGACCGTCTGCCAGAATCTGTGTAAGCTGCTGATTTTCTTCTTCATCGATGTAGCCCGGAGTCACTTCAAACGGAATCCAGCCTGCTCCGTCCAGATAATACTCTGCCCAGGCATGTGCCTGTGCTTTTGTAATCTTTATCTGTTCTCCGGCTTCGTATTGCTCTGCCTTCTGCGGTGACAGATAATAGCCTTCCACATATCTTGCAGGTACTCCAAGGTATCGCAGCAGCAGTGTCGCCGCTGTTGCGTACTGGACACTATAACCACTTTTGCTCTGCTCGATCGTATATTTGAAAAAATCATTCTTTCCATTATAAGTAACAGTGTCTGTCTTATACTCCAGTTTTTCATCTAATGTAGTCTGGATCAGTTCCAGAATTTCTGAAAGGGAATGCTCCTCTTCTTTCGTCTCATCGCCCAGTAATTGTTCACAGACACCAACTGCCGTATTCGTCAACTGCAGATCGTATTTGTACACGTATTTACGATAGGACTCTTCTTTTTTCAGATACTCTTCTACTTCCGCTTTATTTTGATTAGCCGATAACCACAATGCTGTCTGATACCACTGCGGTACGCTTCCCGTGTAATAACTGTATTCCTGCTGACTGGAATCTGCCAGATTCCGGTCGTCTCCAATCTGCTTCTCATCTAATCCTTTGCTGCTTTCCAGTGCATAAGGAAGATACTGATATCTGCTGCAGGCGGAAATATTCTTTACTTTTATTTTTTCCGGCTTCTGTTTTTCATCCGAAAGGGCTGTCGCCTGACCGATAATCGTCTGTCCATAGAATCCGGATTTGTGCAGCCAGTAAAACAGATCTTCTCCTTTTTGATATGCCTCTGTATCTAATGCTTCCCAGGAAATCCCTGTATAAGTGTCCGCTGTCATGCCTCGGAAATACATTTTCTGAGGCTCGTCCATCGTAACCTTCAGAGCTGTTTCTTTACTCTTTTTGAATGCTCCAAGGTTCACCAGATTCCCGTCTGATAATACAGATTCTCCATGATCATATCTTTGTTCATGAACTTTAGAGGTAACTTTTTGTTTCACATCCTCTGAGGATACTTTCTGATCTGCTACATAGCCAATCCCACCGGCTGCAAGCAGTCCCACCGCCAGGACTATGACTCCTCCCGGTATGAATGCTAACTGTCTGCGCCATTGTGTGTGATTCGATACCCGGTAAAGAAGCAGGCCGGCATACCCGATAACCAGTACAATAACTGTCACATCTGCCTCAAGAAATCCACAACCGCATCCCAGCATGCCAGTCAGAATCATAATAGTTCCAGGCCAGATTCTCTGATGCGCTGTATTCCATACAAGGAGTGCACTGATATAAGCCAGGATCAGCACCGGTACCAGATACTTTCCACTCTGTCCGCTGACTGAAAAATCCAGATAAATCTTTCCGGTTTTTCCGGTCAGAAACTTTAACCATTCATTTGCAAGGATACAGATCCCATTTTTCACATTTTTAACCTGAACTGCAAGGATCAAAAGCGGAACTGCCGTAATAATCAGAAAACTCCACTCCTTCCATCTGGACTTCACCAGATATCCGGTAAGTAATATCACTGCCAGGCTGACAGCAATACAGAGGCTCCACAATCTGTATCCCCGACCAAAACCTGATAATATGATTCCGGAAAATCCAATCATAAAGATCACGCAGGAAAAAAGCCCTGGAAGACTGATATCTGTTATTTTTTTATGTAATTGCTGTTCTGTGATATGTAATCCAGTCAATCTATACCTCCTTCCTATAATTCAATTGCTGCCAGATCTTCCTGATAATGCTCCGCACGGAATGAAATCACTCGATAATCATCCATGGAAGCTTCCTGCCCGCACAACAGGCAGATTATATCCGCGCACGGAAACTGTCTCATATTTTCATCCAGCGTCTTCGCCAGATAAATCATTTTTCCAAAATGTCCGGCAGCCTCTGTAAGTTCGTTTAAATATTCTTCTGAGCTGCCTGTGCGCTCTGCTCCATGTTTTACCATTCTCGGAATTGCCTGAAGCAGTTCCTCTTCATTTTCTATATTTTCAAATACAAGCTTACATCCTTCTGTCCAGCCAAGTGTAAAGCTATATCCCAGATTCAGAATTCCCTGACTGACGGAAGCTGCACACTCCGCCATCGCATCCATCTCCACCGGCAGCGCCTGTTCTGTGTTCTTGTCCCAGAAAAAAAGTAGAGATTTTTCTACCGGAAGACTTGGCTCCCGGACAATCAGTTCTCCTCGCTTGGAAGACAGTTTCCAGTGTATCTGCTTCAGACTGTCTCCCGGCACATAGTCTCTTAACGCAAATATCTCCGAAAGATCCTTTCCTTTCTGTGTCTGAGACCAGTTGTCTGCATCTTCCTGTGCCGTCTGTGCAAGGCTCATAAAAATGTGCGGCCGAAATGTATCCGGAAGCACTGCTTCTCCATTTCTCTCACCGGCAGTCTCCGCTTTCTGTCTGTCCAGCTTACAGCGGACCGGGATAAATCCAATCCAGTCCATGAGCCAGACTCTGGCCGGATACACCTGCAGATATCCGCAGTAGTCAGAACTGACTTCAAAGCTTCTTTCGCTTTGCCCTACAGACGCCCTGTTAAATTCCAGGTTCACAATTTCCTGCTCCTTTGTCAGACGGTTTTCTACTGCAATCTCACAAAACAGATTCGTATATGAAAGATGACTGTTATTTTGGACTGTGACTGTTCCTGTCACCATTTCCCTTTTTGCAGCAACTGCCGGAAGTGACACTGTGACCTGAATCTTTTTTCTCAGGTACAGATTCTGTATTGTACTGACAAATGGAATCAGCAGCCATAATATACCCGCTGTCATAAGTATACGGCTGCCTGTCCACAAAGCCACCGTTCCTGTCACAGCAAGAACTGGTATCCAGATGACCAATGCTCTGCATATCCTTTTTTTCATCGTATCGGTGACTCCTTCACATCCGGTCTTGCGGCCTTGTCCGCAATCTCTTTCAGCAGATCTTCTGCTGCCTGCTCATGCAGCCTTGCCTTCGGTGAAAGGACAAGTCGGTGAGCACCTACACTGATAAAGATCTCCAGTACATCTTCCGGTGTGACATAATCTCTTCCATGCAGAAGTGCACATGCCTTGGCGGACCGGCAGATTGCCAGAGCACCTCGCGGACTGATGCCAAGCTGTATCAGTTCATGACTTCTTGTCATTCCAATCAATTTTGAAATGTATTCGTAAATCAAGTCATCCATATAGACCTGCTCTGCCTCTTTAATCATTTCCAGCAGTTCCGGAATATTCACAGCCGCTACGACTTCGTCTAATGGATTTGCATGATGTCTTTCTTTCATCATCTCAATCTCACTGTTTTTATCCGGATACCCCATAGACAGTTTCATCAGGAACCGGTCCAGTTGTGCCGACGGAAGCATCTGGGTTCCGGCAGAACCCACCGGATTCTGCGTTGCAAGTACTATGAACGGCTCTTCAAGCTTTCTTGTCACACCATCTACCGTAACTTGTTTTTCCTCCATCGCTTCCAGAAGTGCTGACTGTGTCTTACTGGACGTACGGTTGATCTCGTCTGCCAGAAGCAGATTCGTCATGATTGCTCCCTGTTTGTACTGCAATTCTCCTGACTTCATATCATAAACAGAAAATCCGACAATATCCGACGGCATTGTATCCGGCGTGAACTGAATACGTTTTGTATCCAGTCCAAGTGCTTTTGCAAATGCAGTGGCAAGCGTCGTCTTTCCTGTTCCCGGAACATCTTCCAGCAGAACATGCCCCTGCGCCAGAATTGCAATCAGTACCTGATCAATGACATCGTCTTTTCCAACGATAACTTTCTTTACTTCTTTTTGTATCTGTACAATCTTCTCGTGCATGTTTTCATCCTTCTTTATTCTTCTGTAAAATCAAAAATCCATTTCTGTTCTTCCCTGAGCTCCTGTACGGCCTCCAAAGCGAGAAGTGACTGATAAGTTGCCATAATATTTTCTTTCTGGTCACTGCTCTCATGCATATACATGCCATCTTTCATTCGATAGTCATTCAATCCGTCCAGAAGTGTGCGTCCGTTCTTCTGAAACTGTTCATCTTTATCCGGATCTTCGCCAAGGGCACAGAGTGCCAGAATGACCTGCGCCGATGATTCTGCACTCTCACTGTCGGAATTTTGGAACACTGCCTTCTCTGTCATCTGTCCCGCCAGCCAGTCAAGTGCCTTCTGAACTGCTGTATTCACCTGTTCATCGTCCCGGTATTTTGCCAGTGCCTGCAGTGCCATAGCTGTAATGTCCACATCACCGTCCAGACTGTTGTCAATACAAAATGCTCCAGAATCCTTCTGATATGTCAGAAGTTCCTCTACATATTGGCTTCGTAAGTCTAGCTGCGGCGTGTCATAAGCTTTACTGTCCAGCATCAGCAATGCATAGATCAGACCATTGGAACCCTGCAGTCCCGGTGAACCTCCCGGAAAATTCCATGTTCCATCTGCGACCAGATTCACATGTTCTCCCTTTTTATTTACATCTGCCGGGTCACCGCCAAGTGCCAGAATTGCTAGGGCTGCCCGGTGATACTCCGTCGCCTTTACATCACTTAAATTCCCCTTTTTCCGATACTGCTTTACTATATAGTTTTCAAGTTCAGGCAGATAATCACTGCATGTCTTTTTCTGTCCGGCAAATGCATACGCCATCGCCGTCCAGTCTCCGGTCGGAGAGCCTGCTGAAACGGTCTCCTCGCCGGTAAGATTCTTCTGCAAAGCTTTTGCAGACTGTCCTATCATCCCATCCAGAGACTGATTCTCTGATGCAGTATTTCCCTTTGAGCAGGCTGCAGCAGATATCATAACTGTAAAAATCAAAATGCCTGCAATAATTCTTTTCCATGTCTTTTTCATAATCTGTTCCTCTACCGATAACCTGAGAGTTCCTGCTTTTTTCCCCGACTATCCATGACTTTCCGTTTCTTCTCCGGACGGGTCCGGATTCTCCGGTTCTTCTCCACCTCCCGGCTGGTTTGGATTTCCTGATTCTCCTCCGCCTCCCGGCTGATCTGGATTTCCAGATTCTCCTCCGCCTCCCGGCTGGTCTGGATTTCCTGATTCTCCTCCGCCTCCCGGCTGGTCTGGATTTTCTGGTTCTCCTCCGCCTCCGGTTGCCGGAAGTATCTCCTGCTTTGTCTCTCCACATTTGCTGCATGTGTACTCGATATATCCATCTGTATCCGTTCCCGGCTCCACTCTGGAAGTTTCCTGATAATCGTGTCCAAGTTCAATGACCTGGCCATCAATCCACTGTGCACAATAACTTGACAGTGTTCCTTCAGCTGCCGAAGAACCTCCGACATCCTTTCCATACGCCAGTGTAAAACGAAGAGAAATGGTCTCTCCGCCATTGAGTGTCCAGGCTGACATTGCCTTTCCCGGACAGAGACTTCCATTGATAAAGTACATCCAGCCAGAACCTCTGGTAAAATCAAACTCTCCAAGCTGGTCTCTGGAGCCTGCCGAAGTAAATGTAGCACCATCTCTCTCCAGCAGTCCTTTCAGCCGGTCACCGATGTGGCATCCGAGGAATGCATCTGCTCTGCTGATACTTGCCAGATAAAATTCACTGGAATCAGCTCCGCTGGACTGGCAGTCGTAACCATATTCATCCAGCATCTTCAGAACTGCACTTGCAGCAGTATCCCCTGCCTGAAGTTCTACATCTCCCTCATCTACAATTCCACATTCTACTGTTGTGGCATCTATCACTACATGTACTGTTCCCAGATTTTCACCGTCATTGTGGAACTGGTAACGGATCTGATATTCGATGTACCTGGAATTTCCATCCGAATCCCATGCCAGTACACTCACCGTATGATTTTCATAATCACCGACCTTCGGTCTTTCAAAATGAAGTACATATTCATATATTCCATTGCCAGTCGGATTGGTGACCACCTGACCATCCAGCATAACCTGAATGGAATCCGAATAAATCCGGTTCCCCTGCCATGTTTTTGCACTGACTGTAAATGTAAATTCCGAGGTATTGATATCACCGGTCCACCCGTCAAGATTCGTCTCAATCGTCGGTGGATGTTCTCCGACCTCCGGTTTCGATGCATCTGCTTTTTCTGCCTGATAGGTAATTACAATTCTGGCCCAGTTTCTTGTTCCTTCCTTATCCGTGTAATAAATGGTAATATAATTCTTGCCAAGCTTCAGCTTTGTCGTATAATCCCGGCTGTTTTCAGATGTCAGCCATTTTCCATTACCGCCTTCACTTTCATGCCTGTAATTTACTTTTATATCTGCTTTGACACTGGAATCTGAATAGTACGCATAAAAATTCAATGTATCATTCTGTAATTCCGGAACTGTAATAATCCTGCTGTAAAGATCTGTAACCAGACCGTCTTCATTTTCGCCCGGATTATCTCCGTTCCCCGGATTGTCTGTGTTATGATCTCCGTTATCACCTGGAATATTTCCATTATCATCAGTTCCGGGATTGGAACTGTTATTTTCTCCTGTCTGTCCCTGATTCTCAGGAGTCTTCTGATCCGCCTGTACCTGATTCTGCTGTTCATTTCCCGTATCCTGACTTTTCTGTGTCTGGTCCGTCTGCGAAGAATCATCTTTTTGTTCATTTCCCTGTGCCGTCTCTTCTTTCGTCTGATCATTTTGATCTGAATCCTGGCTGCCGCCACTTAGTGCCTGCTCATCCGTCTGTCCCGAAGAGCCGCCAGACTGAGTATTTTGCTCTGTCTTCAATATATCTGCCTTTGTAATCAAAGGATTATCCGGTTCCACTTTTTTCTGCGGAAGGACTCTGACAAGGCTAAATACAAGCAATGCCATGATCAGAACAGAGGCAATTATGCGAATTTTATTTTCTTTCATATATCCTCAATCCTTTAGAAATCAGCCGGAGGCATTTTGTAATATTTATCTTCTGCATCCAGTCCAAACTTTTTCTTTATCCTCAGCATTTTTCTCACCCACGGTTCTGCTGCCAGCCACAGGACAATTGCTGTACATACACCATGACTGATGTCAAAATACACACTTTGCAGGTAAGTCACTGCCATTGCATGTAGATTCAATGGACGAACATAGCCGATCAAATACTGAAGGTTCATGATCCATCCATATAAAATTCCAAAAAGAAATCCCGTAACACATAAAGCAACCGGCTTCTTTCTTTTTCCATGTATATCTGTCCTGGCACAGCCAATCTGACCAAACACTCCCATGCGATACAGAATCCCCGCAAAAAGTCCGAGAATTCCCCATGTAAACATCTGCCATGGTGTCCACGGTCCCTGACCGAACAGGAAATTACTTAAAAGTGCTGCAAGGACTCCGGTCAGATAGCCAGCCTCCGGTCCAAATGCGATAGCAGTAATCATAATAATCGCTGTTACCGGCTTAAAATTCGGAAGCGGCACAATAGAAAATGCAACTCTTCCAACCACGCAGATTGCCGCCATAAGCGCAATCGGAACCATATCCCTTGCCTGCGCCTTTCTTTTATCAAATACAAGATAAAACGGAATTGTCGTTAATAACAAAAAAGCAACTGCAAGTATCATATCTGAATTCTGTATCAGTGTGTCCACAATGGTCCACTCCGATTTTATATGTAATGCCGGACGATATTCCTGTATCCATGAATATCCCAGTAAAAATATAAACAAAACCAGGCAAACCAGACTTGCGACTATACAGCTTTTTTTTCCTGAAAATACACGCCGTTCTTTTATTTCTGACATGCCTGGATGACCTCCTCACATGTGATTGCCTGTGTTACTCTGTCTCCTGCAATCTGGTTGGCAGCCGTTGTATAGAACCGGTTACCGGAAAAGAACCTGTGCGGTTCGTCTTCTGAAATCACCTGACCGTCAAAAAGCAGTCCACAGCGGTCTGCATAACAGGCTGCAAACTCCAAATCGTGTGTTACCATCAATATTGATATCTGACTATCTGTCAGTTTTTTCAACAATTCTGCCAACTTACGTTTTAATCCGGCATCCAGTCCTTTTGTCGGTTCATCCATCAGAAGTATATCTGCGTCTTGTAAGAGAAGCTTACCAATTGCCGCTCTCTCCATCTCACCACCGCTAAGATCATAAGGATGTGAAAATATTTTTTTCTCCAATCCTAAAAATTCTGCCATCTCATGAGCTTTCTTTTCCACATTTCCTGCGCTTTCCAGAAATTCTTCCCACACCGTATCATAATGAAACAACGCCTGCGGACTTTGTGGCAGCATAGCCATAGTCAGCCCTTTTGCTTTTTTTATCTTTCCATGCTGTGGTTTTACAATCCCCATCAGATTCTTAAGGGCTGTACTCTTTCCGGCTCCATTTCCCCCAAGAAGAGCAAACATCTCACCCTTATAAAGCTTTATATTCAAATCTCTTAAAATTTCAGGACTTTCTTTTCCATATCGGAAATAGAGTTCTTTTGCCTGAAGCACCTGTTCGCAACTTCCTTTTTCAGAAATCTCAGACAATCTCTGCACGACTGCATCCTGTCTGACTTCAACCTTTTTCAATGCATTTCTTGCATCCCGGATATTCAACGGTACACTTTCTTCATTGGGATACAGGTTCTTTTCCTGCAATGCACCAAAAATCCTGACTGCTCCAGGAAGGCTGTAATATATATTAGAATTCTCCGGATGTTTCTGAAGATATAAGGCTGTCTTCTTTGGAGTTTCCGTACTAAGCACCTTTCCATCTTTCATCAAAATCACTCTGTCTGCAGTCTGAAATACTTCTTCCAGACGCTGCTCACAGAGTAGTACTGCAATTCCTAATTCTCTGTTAATTCTCCTGACCATCTGAAGAAAATTGGACGCTGCCAGCGGATCCAGCATGCTGGTCGGCTCGTCAAGGATTAACAGTTCCGGTCCCATGGCAATCACCGACGCCAGATTCAGCATCTGCTTCTGACCGCCTGAAAGTTCACAGCTCTTTTTTCGAAACCATGTTTCCATTCCAAAGAAGCTTGCCATCTCACTGACACGTCTGCGAATTGTTTCTGTTGGAAGTGCCATATTTTCAAGTCCAAATGCCAGCTCATGCCACACGTAATCTGTAACGATCTGATTATCCGGATTCTGTTGGACAAATCCTATCTTCCAGGCGCTTATCTCCTGGTCAAGTTCATTCAACCTTGTTCCTTTATAATATATCTGTCCTTCTTTTGCTCCGGCAGGTGTCATCTCTGGCTTCGCCATACGCAGAAGTGTCGTTTTTCCACATCCAGATTCTCCACATAATACTAGATATTCGCCTTCGTCCATTGTGAAAGAGATTCTGTCCAAAGCTCTTTTTTCTGCATCCGGATATGCAAAACTTACAGATTCAAATTGTAAGAACGCCATAACATCTCTTCCTTCCATTCCATAACACCCGGTATCCCGACTAATATCAAAAATGATAAATAAAATATAATATCTTCTGTTCCATGAAAACTTTCACTAATTCTTGGATAGAACTCCATTGTTCCACAGCCATGAATGCGAAGTCCTATACATATACATGCCAGAATCAACAACATCACCAAAAATCTGACATCTCTTCCTTTCATTCGAAAAAGATGAAAGGTCGTTCTTCTCCTGATTCCATATCCTCTTGCTTTCATGGAATCGGCCTGCTCTACTGTATTCTCCAGAGACCAGCCAAGCAAAACAGACACATTTCGAATTGCAAGCCGAATCTTTCCATCTGTCGTCTTCGTTTCTTCTGTAAGCATCTCCTGACATTCCTGTATCTGCTGTAACTGCAGCCGAAGCTTCGGCACAAATGCCAGTGCCATTGTAATTAAAAGTGAAGATGCCGGAGCAGCTTTTCCAAAAAGATACAGAAATTTATCACTGGTCATAATTCTCTGATAGCAGGAAAACCATAAAATAAGCGCCACAAGTGATAACCCTGTGTAGAGCAACTTTTTATAAGGGATTGAGATAGCAGAAAAACAACAGATAATAA
>OLQK01001003.1_pt1 | contig 22017 bp, 22 predicted proteins | sample 1672501 | NCBI WGS metagenome assembly OLQK01 (sample SAMEA3136693, study PRJEB25190) | human gut metagenome | biome: human gut; feature: human-associated habitat; material: faeces | place: Austria | collected 2013
CGCGCCTGGGCGGGCGGGGGCCGGGCCTCCGCACGGGAAACCATCGGCCGCGTCGCAGCCGGAGCCGTGGCCAGGGCCGTGCTGAAGCAGGCTTTCCCCGATATGGAGGTCGTGGCCTGGGTGGATCAGGTTCACCATGTGAAAGCTTCCGTGGACTGGGGGGCCGTGACGGCCTCTGCCATTGAGAGCAACATCGTCCGTACGGCGGACCCCTCCGCTGCGGAAGCCATGATCGCTGCCATCAAGGAAGCTCGTGACTCTGGAAACTCCTTGGGCGGCGTGGTCAAATGCGTGGTGCGCGGCTGCCCTCCCGGTCTGGGTGATCCGGTCTTTGACAAGCTGGACGCTACGCTTGCCCACGCCATGATGAGCATTCCCGCCACCAAGGCTTTCGCCGTGGGCTCCGGTTTTGAAGCGGTGGACATGACCGGCTTGGAACATAATGACCCTTTTTACATGCAGGGCTGCCGGGTGCGTACCACCACCAACCACTCCGGCGGTATTCAGGGAGGTATCTCCAACGGAGAGGACATTCTGATGCGCATCGGCTTCAAGCCTACGGCCACCTTGATGATTGACCAGCAGACAGTCAACAGGGACGGGGAGGATGCCCGGCTCAAGGGCAGGGGACGGCATGATGCCTGCGTACTGCCGCGCGCCGTGCCCATTGTGGAGGCCATGGCTTGGCTCTGCCTGTGCGACCACTACCTGCGCCAACGCTGCCAGAGGGCTCTGTAACAACCGGTTTCACGGCTTCTTTTCCCTCATTCATGGATTCCTCCCTCACATTTTACCTGGTTCTGGGCGCATTGCTGCTGGGTTTCATCGTACTCGGCATGCTGAAGGGGATGATTAAAATGCTCCTGTTCGGCGCGGCAGTGCTCTCTTCCGTAGCCGCTTACTTCTGGCTATCCAAATACGGTTTCACCTACCTCTCTTTCATCACCAGCGACCCGCGGAAATGGATGGTCACGGTGCTGTCCGTCGGAGGCGCGGCGGCTGTCTTCTTTGTCTTTATGCACGGTCTCTTCTGGTTCAGCGACGTCTTCTCCTGGGGACGGCGCATGGGCTTCGGCGGGGCCAAGGGAATCGTCACGACGGTACTGATGGCGGCAGTCGTATGCTGGGTGGGAGTCATGTGCATCTTCTTTTACGGCTCCATGGCGGAAATGACCCGCGCCCGAGAACTGGCCCTGTACCACATGGATCCCAACCGCACCATTTCCCTACCTGCCATTTATTCCATCAAAAAGTCCATCATGGACAACCCCCACCTGAGCTGGCTGGAAAAAATATCTCCGGAGCATGATCCGGAACGGCTTTCCCTGGCAAAAATGATCGCCTACCTGGTGACGCTCAGTCCGGAGCTCTCCGACCAGCGGCGCACCCAGCTGGACTGCTATATGCCCCGTTCCCGCATTACCAGCCGCGTGCTAAGCCTGAAAAGCCTGAGCGAAGACCCCGCCATCCGCCTTCTGGTGCAGAAGGGGGATATGCAGGGCTTGTATAATGATGTCAAGCTGACCCGCTTTCTGGAAGACCACGATGTCCGTTCCGTCCTGTCCCAACTGGATGTTGATCGTGTGCTGGGCTTTGTCACGGAAATTCGCCGGACGGCCCCAGCCGGAAATGAATACATTCCCGAAGCCACTCCGATTGAGTGATAAGCGCGGATTTTTTGTTCCGCCGGAGTGGATTCGTTCCTTTTATCCGCCTTTAATTCAAGAAAAAATCAGGGAGTTATCCCCCCTTGCGCCCGAACCGGAAAAAGAGAGTTTCTGCTTTTTTCAGGAAAAAGCGCTTCCTCCAGGAGTTCGTCCCGGAAGAAGCGCTCTTTTGAAGATAAGGTATTGCAAACCTTGAAAAAACATCAGGAAAGTTTTTCCGCGATGGCATCCACCCATTCCGGGAAGGTATCATCATGGTCTCCATTGGAAAGCACTACCGGCAGAAGCCTTTGCGCTTTCAAACGTTCCAGGAAGAAATCGAAGTCCTTGCCAGCCTGGCAGAAGTTTTCGTAAAATTCATCTCCAAGGGCAAAAACGGCGTAGCTTACCTCGGACAAATCTTCCGAAGAGTCCTTCAATTCCTGATGGAGGGCCTCTGCGTTGGTGGGAGGTTCTCCGTCCCCCCACGTACTGGTGATGACCAGCAGCGTTCCCGCATTCTTCAACTGTTCCACCGTCATACCTTCCATGTCAACCACCTTTGCCTGATGGCCGAGCTTGGTCAATTTTGCCCGTGCGTCCTGGGCCAGACTCTCCGAATTGCCGGTTTCCGTTCCGTAGATAATAGTGATTTCCATGCGTTCTGATGATTGGTTTGACAACAAAAGTTAGATTAAACTAATTAAACAGGCAAGGCAAAACGCAGGACGGCGGTTGAATTTTTCCTCCTTGTTCATCCTTCAGGGCAACTGGTTTTCCGGAAAATTCTCCGATGCTATTATTACTCTCGTTTGATTATCAAAGTATTCGGATGCTGTGGAAAGGTGAAGCACCAGCCGAAAAGGCGCGCAAAACGGTAGTATAATCCCTTGCGGCAGGAATTCTGGCTGGTCATGATATCGTAAAAAGCCAGGTCAATCTGGCTTCTGGAAATGGGGGCTCCGTTCATTTTGGCGTGCAGCATGGCATCGTGAAACAGGGAAGGGAGGAGCATATCCGGAGTGGTGGACCCCCAGGTGACGCCGTCCCAGCCATAGCCGGGAGTAATGCTGAAACGACCGCCCTCCGCCTGCATGCGTATGGATGGGTCATATACGCTGACGGCTGTCCAGCGGCCAAAATCCGCCCTTTTTCTTCCGCTGATCCAGCTGATGGCGTTTTTAGTGATGTAGAAAGGCTTGTTTTCATAGAGGGTTCCTTCATACCAGCCGGCCACGGGTTCCGGGACTGCGGCCGGAGTGGAGCAGGATTCCAGAAACATGGCTGCACATATTGTTGTGAACAATATGTAAATATAATGTGAATAAGAAATAAAGGGCATGAGGGGACGGCGCGTTATCCGGATAGTTGTTTCTTATTGGATTTCCAGCACGATGATTTCCGGAGGGCAGCAGAAGCGCAGGGGAAGAACGCTGCATCCCAAACCGCGGGTAATGAGGAAGGGGGTTCCGTTCAGCTGGGACCAGGGATAGGAAAATTTGACTTTCTCTCGTGAGATGTTTGCCAGGGCCCTGCCTCCGGGAAGGCATATCTGGCCTCCGTGGGTATGCGCGCTGATGACGAGGTCCGCCGTGCCGGGAGCCAGCAGAGGAAAAATGTCGGGTACATGTGAAAGAAGGATATGCGGAATATCCGGGGAAAAACGCAGAGGCAATTCCTCCGGCCTGATTCTCAGGTGGTAGTCGTCCCTGACGGAAGAGAGCTGCAGCTCACGGCCTCCGGGAAGGTACAGCAGCAGGGAATCATTCCACATGGGCAGGATGCCCAGCCCGGAAAACATGTTGCGCCATAAGTTCCAGCCGTAATACTGGTCATGGTTGCCCTGCACGGCAAAAATGCCGAGAGGGGCTTTCAACATCTTGAAATATTCCCGGGCCGTTTCCGGGGCCATGCTGCTCTCCCTCGTGTGGCCGTTGGCATAATCCCCCAGCAGGAAAATCATATCCGGCCGAGCTTCCATGATTGTTTCCATGTACCTGTGCGCCAGATCGCCTCCGTTCGGACGCAGATGGAAATCCCCGGCAATCGCGATACGGAGGGGAGGGCCTTCTTTTCTCTTCCACTGAGGCATCTCCATCGCAGCCGTGACGGTTTCCACACGCCTGGGTTCCACCTGCCATGCCCACATGAATAAGGAGAAGCCGATCATCAATATTGGGACAAAGATGATTGCCAATTTGTTGAGAAAGGGGCGGCGTGGTCGTGACTTCATGCAGGGCAGGGCTCCTGACTGATTATGAGGCCTTTTAACCAATTTTCAATCATTCGTGTTTGCTAATCGGGAATTTGCTGGTATGATCCGTCCCGCTCAAGGTAGGGCTGTCCGATGACTGCAGCTCTATCTTCATATTAACATCCTAATACCATGCAGTTTACACACGAAATCGAACAAATGTGTTGCGTCAAGAAAGGCTGCAACCATGGTCCGGCTCCTATCCCGCAGGAAGGCAACTGGACGCAATCCAGGGAAATCACGGATATTTCCGGCCTGACCCACGGCGTGGGCTGGTGCGCTCCCCAGCAGGGCACCTGCAAACTGACGCTGAATGTCAAAAACGGCATCATTGAAGAAGCACTCGTGGAAACCAGCGGCTGCTCCGGCATGACCCATTCCGCCGCCATGGCTGCGGAAATCCTGCCCGGCAAGACCATACTGGAAGCAATGAACACGGACCTCGTGTGCGACGCCATCAACACCGCCATGCGCGAACTGTTCCTGCAGATCGTGTACGGCCGCACCCAGAGTGCCTTCTCTGAAGGAGGCCTTCCCATCGGCGCCGGTCTTGAAGACCTCGGCAAGGGGCTTCGCTCCCAGATCGGCACCCTATACGGCACCCGTGCCAAGGGCCCCCGCTATTTGGAAATGGCTGAAGGCTACATTACCAAGCTTGCCCTGGATGAAGACGGTGAAATCATCGGCTACGAGTTTGTGCGCATGGGGCCGATGATGGAAATGATCAAGAAGGGCGTGGACGCCAACGAAGCCGTCGCCAAATGCACGGGCAACTACGGTCGTTTCGACGAGGCCGCCAAATACATCGATCCTCGTCACGAATGAGATTGAAATTAAAAAGAGTATCTTAACTTCAAGCACTATTACCATTATGCCTCTTTTCGAATCCTACGACCGCCGCATCAAGCAGATCAATGAAGCCCTGGCCAAATACGGCATCGGCTCCATTGAAGAAGCGGAACAACTCTGCCTTTCCAAGGGAATCAACCCTCGTGAAATTGTGAACGGCATTCAGCCCATCGCGTTTGAAAACGCCGGCTGGGCCTATGTGGTGGGAGCCGCCATCGCCATCAAGAAGGGCTGCACGAAGGCCGCCGACGCCGCTGAAGCCATCGGAGAAGGCCTTCAGTCCTTCTGCATTCCCGGCTCCGTTGCGGATGAACGCAAGGTGGGCCTGGGCCACGGCAACCTGGCCGCCATGCTCCTGCGCGATGAAACGGAATGCTTCTGCTTCCTGGCCGGTCACGAATCCTTTGCTGCTGCTGAAGGCGCCATCGGTATTGCCAAGTCCGCCAACCGCGTCCGCAAACAGGATCTCCGCGTCTGTCTGAATGGCCTCGGCAAGGATGCCGCGTACATCATCTCCCGCATCAACGGGTTCACGTACGTGCAAACCAAGTTTGACTATGCCACGGGCAAGCTGAACATCATCCAGGAGAAAGCTTTCTCCAAGGGCCCCAAAGCCGCCGTGCGTGTGTACGGCTGCGATGACGTGCGCGAAGGCGTGGCTGTCATGTGGAATGAAGGCGTGGATGTTTCCATTACCGGGAACTCCACCAACCCCACCCGCTTCCAGCACCCGGTAGCCGGCACCTATAAAAAGGAATGCAATGAGAAGGGCAAGAAGTACTTCTCCGTGGCTTCCGGCGGCGGCACGGGCCGTACCCTGCACCCGGACAACATGGCGGCCGGTCCCGCTTCCTACGGCATGACTGATACCATGGGCCGCATGCACTCCGACGCCCAGTTCGCCGGTTCTTCCTCCGTGCCCGCCCATGTGGAAATGATGGGCCTCATCGGCATGGGCAACAACCCGATGGTCGGCGCTTCCGTAGCGGTGGCCGTGGCTGTTGAAGAAGCTGCCAAGCAGAACGCCTGAGCGAGCAGCTGAGCAAAAAATCGCAGAGCCGCTTTCCCAAATCGGGAAAGCGGCTCTTTTAGCAATTGAAAGAAAAAGGGGGGGATGTCCCCCATTTCCGGCCCCCTTCCTGCCCTTGTATCCGCATCAGCTTCCGATACGGAATCTTCCATCCCGGTCCACCCGGGGAGGAAGCCCGCGCGAAGGAACGGATCTTCTGGAAACGGATTCCTGCCTGGCAGAGGCCGGCTTGACGGAGCGGATTTCCGGGCGGGAGGCAGAAGCGGGAGCAACCGTTTTTCCCGGTTGCGTGCCGTGGGAGGAAGGGAGAACAGGAACGGTTCCCACAACCGTTTTTTGCCGTTCATGGGCCTTATAGGCGCGTTGCAGGGTAAAATCCCGCTGTTCTCCCGGTCTCAGGGAATAATCCGCCTTTTTGGGAGCTCCGGCTTTTTGCGCCAGAGGTTCCACGCGCCGCTGCAGCTGAGCGGCGGCATCCAGTTTGCCGGCCACCCATTCCGGATTCCACTCCGGCTCGGATGTTTTCAGGGACTGAAGCAACTGCTCCGCTTTCTTGCCGCTTTCCAGGGCTGCCTTATATTCCCCCTCCTTCTCCTGCCGTGCCGCGCGCGTCAGGGAAAGGTTGGCTTCGTAAAAAGTGTCTCCGGGATTGCCAAGGGCCGTTGTAGCCGCCAGGAACATGCAGAGCAGGGAACAGGGAAGAAACTTCCTTTTCATGATTGTTGGCACGATAACATGATTCCTCGTTTTGGAAAGGCCTTTCTTCCGGCATGTTTTGCGCAGGGCCGGACTCCGTTTCCCTTGCGGATAAAGGAAAGGTTCTCCATTCCGCACCCCGGAGCAACTTGACGGAAAGTCCGGAGTGCCGTATGCTGGACGGGACCTGCTATATGACCCGGAACGAGCCATCATCCCTTCCAGCTCCGCAGATGGAGGAAGATCCCAGATTCCTGACGGAACAAATTGTAACCTATTTGGGCAATAAGCGTTCCCTTCTTCATTTTCTGGGGACGGGGCTGGAACAGGTGAAAAAACGCCTGGGTAAGGAAAGGCTGAAAGCAGGGGATCTTTTTTCCGGCAGCGGCATTGTGGCGCGTTTTCTGAAACAGCATTCGGAAGACTTGATCGTCAATGATCTGGAGGAATACAGCCGGGTCGTCAATACCTGTTACCTGAGCAACGCGGAGGAAGTGGAAAATCTGGAGCTGGACAGGCATTACAGACGCCTGCTGCGGTATATGGAAACGCATGAATCCCCTGGCTTCATCACGGAACTGTACGCTCCCAGAAATCCGAACTGCATCACGGCGGATGACCGCGTTTTCTATACGCGCCGCAACGCCGTGTACCTGGATACGGCGAGGCAGACCATCAATTTGCTTCCGGCAGAAGTCAGGCCCTATTTTATCGCTCCTCTTCTGGCGGAAGCTTCCGTCCACACAAACACATCCGGCGTATTCAAAGGTTTTTACAAAGACAGGAACGGAATCGGCAAATTCGGGGGAACGGGAGGCAACGCCCTTTCCCGCATTCTGGGAGAAATTTCGCTGCCGTTTCCCGTGTTTTCCCGGTTTGACTGCCGGTATTCCATCCATTGCCGTGACGCCAATGAACTGGCCGCCGAGCTGCCGGAAATGGATGTGGTGTACCTGGACCCTCCCTATAACCAGCATCCGTACGGTTCCAATTATTTCATGCTGAATTTGCTGTCTTCTTATGAAAAGCCGGAGGAAACCAGCCGAGTTTCCGGCATTCCCGCAGATTGGAAACGTTCCACGTACAATAGCCGCCAGCATGCTCCGGAGGCCCTGTTCCGGCTGCTGGAGGATTGCCCGGCCAAATTTATTCTGCTTTCCTACAGCTCGGAGGGGTTCATCAACTATGAGGAAATGACCGGTTTCCTTGGACGCCTGGGCCATACCGTTACGCTGGAAACGCCGTACGCCGCGTTCCGGGGCAGCCGGAATTTCAGAAACCGTCCTCAGAACGTGACGGAATTCCTGTTTCTGGTGGAACGGTTTTAACAGATGACAGGAAAGGCAGCCTCCATGCAAACTCATTTGGAACGCTTCATCCGTTTTCTGGCCGCGGAAAAAGGCCTGAGCACCGCCTACCAGCTTTCCGTGAGACAGACGCTGGAGGCATTTGCCCGGTTTCTGGAAATGGATAATACCGGCCTTGCCCACACGGGCATCGACACGCTTTCGGCATTTCTGCGGCATTTGCAGGACCGGGGCATGGCCCGCAGCTCCATGCGGGTGGAAATGGTGCATCTGCGTATTTTTTTCCGGTGGCTGGCCGGAACGGGAATACTGGAAAAAGACCCTTCCGTATTTCTGGAAATGCCCCGGCAGGGGTTGTCGCTTCCTCATGTGCTGGATCAGAAAACCGTCTCAAATTTGCTTGAAAGCATTGACATTCAAGATATTCCTCTGGGATGTAGAGACAGGGCGCTCCTGGAGATGATTTACGCCTGCGGGATGCGTGTTAGTGAAATAATTAATTGCAAATTAGAGAGTTTTGATAAAGATGAAGCTTTTGTCCGCGTGCTGGGGAAGGGGAATAAAACCCGGCTGGTGCCCGTAGGGAGATCCGCTTTGGATGCTTTGCAAATGTATTTGGAAAAAGGAAGACCCAAACTGGTCAGGACGGGAACGAAAAGCCATATCTTTCTGACAGTACGCGGCCGTCCGTTGACGAGGGAGCGGGCTCGTCAAATTCTCCGGGAACGCGCCAGAGCCGCAGGACTGGAACAGCATGTTTTCCCGCATATCCTGCGTCATTCCTTCGCCACGCATCTTCTGGAAAACGGAGCGGATCTGCGTATTATTCAGGAGATGCTGGGCCATGCCGATATTTCAACCACACAGATCTATACGCATTTGGAGCAGCAGCGGCTGAACTCGATTCATCACCGCTTTCATCCCAGAGGATAGTAACGCTAATTCATCATTCATTCCCATACCGCGTTTTTTTAAGTCCTCCCAATCTATCATAACCATTTAAATATTAAAGGACGGAGAATTATTCTACCGGAATTGTATTTGGCATTACATATATTATGCGAAGTATAGTTTAGGCAGCATTCTCCCATTCTCATTGGACGGAAAACGCGCTCTGTCACTTGACAAATATGCAGGCATTTCATAGCTTCATTAAATGAGTGGCCCTTGCCTTGTCCGTACTGTTGCCATTTTCATCCTTTTTTCATCTTTTTCCCTTCTTCATGCCGAAGATGAGGAATTTTCCGATATCATGGAACTGGTATCGGAAACGGAGAACTGTTCCGCCAAACTGGCCCGTGACAAAAACGCGACGGAAGAACAGAAGAAGGAGACAGAAAGCGCAGGAAAATCGGCATTGGAGAAACGGTCACCGTTACCCTGAACTGTAAAAAGCCGTTTCTGTTGGAGCCGAAGGATCAAATTCAATGGAAAGTGATTGAGGGAAAAGAGTTACTTGAAGATGGCTTAAAAACAGAAGAAACAACAGAAAAAGCTAAATTTCGGATAAATCCTTGTGCCAGTAAAGAACAAATCCAGCAGTCTGGAGGGAAAGTAGCCATTGAAGTGGAAACCGAACTGGGAACGGCCCTCCCCCGCCCTATCGAATTTGACGTTGTTTTTCCTGAACATCTTACTGCGGAACATGAAACTTTGGGAGGAATTGTTAAAGGCGTTCCTGCGGCAGATATGGGATTCCCCCGGGATGGAGATCCTGCACATGGAGTTTCCGCACAGCTTCTCGTTTCCATCCATCCTCTGGATGTCTGTTTTAAAGGAATTCGTGTCATTGAAAAAGACAAGGGGTATGTTGGAGCTGCCGGGAGTCTGGCGCAGCCCCATGCAGCGGACAGCGTTTGGAGCGTAGGTCTTGACAACCGTTTTGGATTGCATGACAACATAGGTATAAAATCCGGGGTGAATGGCCATATGCAATGGGATGAAATTCAGGGTTATGATGCCGATGGTCATCCTGTCTATAAACATTCGTATCCTAATGAATTTACATGGAATTGCCTTTTCAGGACATATGGGGGAGATGAAAACAAAGAAGGAATATCCGATATTGCCACGGTTTTTCAGAATTTTTATATAGAGAGTAAAGGAGAAGGATTGTTTTACGCCAGAATCCGTAAATTTCTGGTGGATACCAAGAAGAAGGATGAATGTTCCGTTGAACGGACGTCTGGTGGCGATCATATTTTTAAACCCTGATATATAATTTGACGATGAAGTCTATAATAAAATGTTTTCTGTCTTGCTCATCCTCCGTAGCGCTGCTTGCGACCTTTTCCTCTGTTATTGCATTGCCTTCGTCCGCCGCTTTTCCAACAGATTCGCAAGAATTGAAATTCAACAGGGATTCTGACATTGGAGAATTAAAAAAACTTCTTCAGCAAGGAGAACTCGTAAAATTTTACCAAACAGCCCGTACTCATATGGGGCAGCTTGAGTGGAGTGACATCAGAGGGGGAGTTTCCCCGGACAAGCTGGATCGGTTATTGTTGATAGCCCGGATTACTTCCGCTGCTCCTCTGTTTGGAGAGAACGAAAATACACCGTTTGAACAAATGACGCCGGATTTTGACTTAAAAAATGATATTTCTCTCAAAGGGAAAGTTATGGTAGATCTGGTTATCATTTCCAAAATCAATCTCAAGCAAAAATGCTCTGCCGTGAGAAAGAAAGAAGTGGGGCAGCTTTGTTCCATTTACGCGGCAACGATGCTGAAGATGATGAAAGAAGCCTACATTCCTGATTTCGAGGGCTGGAAGAAAGAAGTTATGGAGAGAAAAACGGCGGTTTGGAGCAAAGAGTTTAACGCCAGGTGGGAGTCCTTCTTGAAAGAAAGAGACGAGAGAGTGGAGAGAAAAAAGAAGGAACTCTCCATACCATTCGAACAGAGAATGCGACGGCAAAAAACGGAAGAGGAACGGATAAGAGACAGGGAATTTGGAGAGAAAGACGCCGCCTTCATGCAGGAAGCCAGGGAAAAATGGGACAAATGTAGGAATCTTGCCAATATATTAAGTATCATGGAAGATCGAAACTCCAAAATCAAATCATTCCTCAAAGATGGAGGAGGAGGTTTATTACGAATTTTGTTGGACAACTACCCCGGCAAAGCCACCGAAGTGTTTAAATACCTGAAGCTGGCGGGATATGAGGAAGGAGAAATGATGGAGTTGGTTGATCGGGAGGAGGGAAAAACCGAAGAAACGGAATTTTTGTATCAAAGCCCGTTGGGAAGAAAGTTCCTTAAAGAGAAGAAACAAAAGAAATAATTACTGCTAGAGCGCGGAATCATGATATTTTTAGTTTGCAAGGGTATTTTATCTTTTTGAGATCCCTTCTCTCTTGCCAGATCACCTTTCATCCTTCATAATAAAAAAAGCATGAATACTTTCGTTTCTCTTTGCCTGGTCGGGAGCCTCAGCCTGGGTTCCCTTTGTTATGCGCAGTACATGGATAACGATGCCAAGAAGAAGGTAATCAAGGATTTGGATAATTTGCTCGCTCTGAACAGGTCTGCAGAAACCAAGGTAATCAATGCCGCTATCAGCAAACTGAATTCCGCCGGCAGGGATCCCGGCGCCGCATATGACCTGCTGATTCAGTCCAAGAAGTTTCTGATGGAAACGGAAAAGGAAAAGGACAAGAGCCAGGGGAAGAGCGCCAAAATCGCCTCCAATTCCATGAAGGACTGGATGGACCGTGAAGCGAAGAAGTACCAGGATAAAAATGCCCGTAAAGGATTAATGCTTCAATATCAATGGGGAGTTCTCGTCCTCAAGGCTCGTCTTAAGGAAAATTTAATGAACGCCACCTCCAATTCCACCGGAGGAACAGCGGAGGAAACCCTGGACGTTACGGAGTTCCAGAAGCCGGCCATGGATTTGCTGAATGCCTACCTGTCCGCCTGCTCCGACCCTGATTTTGTCGACCCTTCCTCTTCCAAAAACAACAATGGAGCAGCCGGAAGAGCCGGCGCCCGTATTGCGGAACAATCCGTCCTTAATACGGAAGTGGGGGAGGCCCTGGGCATCAGCAGCATGTCTTCCAAGGCTTTCCCGGATTCCATGAAAAACCGGGATGAAATTTTTGACAAGCTGTTTTTCACCGGATACCGGAAGACCCGCAATCTTCCCGCCCTCAGGCAGGCGTGGAACAAGAGAATTTCCATGGAAGTGGCTCTGGGAAAAATCAGCCATGCCATTTCCTCCGGCAAGAAATCCGGCATGCAGGGCCGCATCGCCAATGCGTCCGAAGACGAATTTGATGAGCAGGGAGCCGCCGTTCTGGATCGTTTGCGCTGGCGCTGCGAACTGGATTGCTTCGACTTGGGAGACCAGGCAAACGCCACGAGGAATATGATGACGCTGATCCGGACGACGGTGGATCCCGTGCGCCGGGAACAAGGTATCCGCACCCTCCGGGATAAACTGGTTCAGAGCATGAAGAGCTTGATGGATTCTCCGGAAGAAGAAAGCATGGCTGACGGTTCTTCTTCATCCTCTGCACCGCGTCCTGCCATGCGTTCCTCCAAAAAGAAGGCTCCCTCCACCACGATTACGACCAGCCGTGAAATGGATGATCCCGGAGCCATCGGAACGGATGTGCCGAAGCCTCCCAAGCCGTCCCCAGCCCGGAGTGACGATTTTTTTGAAGACATCTGACTTTCTTCAGACAAAAGATGTTGCCCGAACGGCGGTTTCCCTGTTCATGGAATGCGCAGAGCATCCTTGACGTCCGGAGCCGCCGTTTTATACATTAAGGGCATGTATCAGCCATTTCAATTTTTCATGCCCGCGCAAATCTTTTTCGGCGCGGGTTCTTTGGACAATCTTGGTTCCGCCCCCCTGCCCGGCACCAAGGCCCTGATCGTCATCGGCGGGTCGTCCGTCAAACGCCTCGGGTATCTGGACCGCGTACAGGCTCTTCTGAAAAAACAGAGAGTGGAAAGTGTTGTTTTCGATAAAGTGCAGCCCAACCCCGTGGTGGAGCACGTAATGGAAGCCTCCTCCCTGGCCAGGGAAACGGGCTGTGATTTCGTCATCGGCCTGGGCGGGGGCAGCAGCATGGATTCCGCCAAGAGCATCGCCGTGATGGCGGCCAATCCAGGAACCTACTGGGATTACATCCAGGGAGGTTCCGGCAAGGGGCTTCCCATTCCCTGCAAACCTCTTCCCATCGTCTGCATCACCACTACGGCGGGAACCGGAACGGAGGCGGATCCGTGGACCGTCATCACGAAAGAGGACACGCAGGAGAAGATCGGTTTCGGTTTCAGGGGTACTTTCCCCACCATGTCTATCGTAGATCCGGAGTTGATGCTTTCCGTACCTCCCAAATTAACGGCATACCAGGGGTTTGACGCCCTGTTTCATGCCGTGGAGGGATATATGGCCACAATCGCCTCCCCCATGGGGGACATGTTCGCGCTTCAGGCCATTGAATACATTGCCAAATATCTTCCGCGCGCCGTGAATAACGGGGATGACCTGGAAGCGCGCGCCTATGTGGCGCTGGCCAATACCTATTCCGGATTTGTGGAAACCATTTCCTGCTGTACGTCGGAACATTCCATTGAACATGCCCTCAGCGCCTTCCATCCTTCCCTGCCCCATGGCGCGGGGCTAATTATGATTTCCTGGGCCTACCATGAAGCCTATGCTCCCTCCTGCCCGGAACGTTACGCAAGAGTTGCCGCAGCCATGGGACAGGAAGCCTCCGTGGACGGTTTCCTGAACGGCTTGAACAGCCTGAAGGAAGCCTGTGGCGTAGACAAGCTAAAGATGTCCGAATTCGGCATTACACCGGATTTATTTGACGAATACGCCAAAACGGCCTTTTCCACCATGGGCAATCTGTTTGAGCTGGACCGTTGCAAGTTGACTCCGGCGGACGTGGTCAGCATCCTGGAGAAATCCTATTTCTAGGAACAAGCAGCCGGGGAATCCATGCCGGGCTGGCTGGCGCCCGCCCGGCAGAATTTTTGCCGTTCCAATGCATTGGGAATGCCGTTAATTTCCATCATGCCTGGGCAACTCCCGGAATTAAAGGGGTGAGCGTGGTTCTCCTGGCCGTCCATTTCCATTTCAGCAGTTCCCCTGTAAAACAGCGCGGCTGGCCATGCGCAGCGCCAGGTTTCATGTTTTTTCTTTACCGGGCGGCCAGATAGCCCAGGCCAATGGCAAGGAGCCCCCCGGCAAAGCTGATGAGAGTGTAAAGGAAGAAGGCGGAGAAGTTCCCTTCCTTCAACAACAAGAAGGATTCATTCATCAGCGTGGAAAAGGTGGTGAAACCGCCGCACAGGCCTGCGGTAAGAAAGAGCCGCGTTTCCGTATGCACCAGGCTCCGGTCGAACAAACCGTAGAGGAAGCCCAGGATAAAACATCCCAGCAGGTTGACTGCCGCCGTACCCCAGGGGAACGAACTTGCCGAAGTGACCTGGACGAACCGGGCCAGCAGGAAACGCAATACACCGCCCGCAAAGCTTCCCAGGCCCACTATCATCAGCATTTTCATCATATAGCGGCTTTTTCTATGTTTTCGGAGCAGCTGCCGAAATCCGCCGGGAAAGACGGACTGCGGCTTCTTGTCCATGAAAGGGTTGCTGGCTGCGTTCCCGAAAACTGGTTTGGAAACGTTCGTGTCGCCTGGTGACGCCCTTTAACCGGAAACAAGACTTCTGCATAAGCTGCTGGCCTGTATTCCGGCAGAACCCATTTCCTTTAAGCGTGTGCGGGTAAAATACCATGTTTTTTCCATATCGCCAGCCTTTTTGTTCTTGATTGCAGGGTAAAACCGTATTTCCTTTTTTCCATGTCCCTGCCCCTTCTCGTTACCGGAACCATCGGAATTGATACCATCCTTACTCCCTGCGGCAGGGCGGACGGCGTTCTGGGAGGTTCCGTTTCCTTTGCGGCCGTGGCCGCCCTTTTGTTTGCCGACCGCGTGGATGCCGTCAGCATCATCGGGGAGGATTTTCCCGCCCATTATGAAGCGGCCCTTGAGGCCAAAGGGGTGTGCATGAAAGGAGTAGAACGCAAGAAGGGGCCTTCTTTTGCCTGGACCGGGGAATATTTTGACAATATGAACAAGCGGAGAACCGTTTGTGCCAATGATGCCGTGATGCTGGAATGGAATGTGCACGTTCCGGAGCCTTTGAGGAACCATCCGGTGCTGGTTTGCTGCTGCATGGTTCCGGCCCAGCAGCTTAAGTGCATGGAACAATGCCCGGACGCGGCGCTGGTGCTTTCCGATTCCATGGACAAGTGGCTGCGCCGCCAGCCGGAATTGCTGGATGCCGTGATCAGCCGTTCCCATATCACCATGATGAATGAGGATGAGGCGAAGGAATATGCCCAGGCGTCCACCATTATGGAAGCCGGGGAATTCCTGCTTTCCAAAGGCTCCGCATACGCAGTGGTGAAACAGGGGGAATACGGGGCCACTCTTCTGGGACGGGATGCCGGCGGGAATCTCCGGATTTTCCGTTGTCCCGCCTATCCCCTGAAAACGCTGGTGGACCCAACCGGCGCGGGGGATACGTTCCTGGGGGCTCTGGCCGGCTATTTGTCCACCCTGCCTCCCGGCCTCCCTCCGTTTGAGGAAGTGAAGAGGGGGATTGTGTACGGGACGGTGGCTGCCTCCTTCACCTGCGAGTCCTTTTCGGCAGATGCCCTTCTTTCCATGACAAAAGAGACCTTTCGCCGCCGTCTTGAAGAGTATGCGGAGATGTGCCGCCTGCCAGACATCCGGCTCTTTTCCGCAAGTGCCTGTTAAGACGGAATCAGACCTCCTGAAAAAGAGGGGATGCCGCCTTTGATGGTTCGTTTTCCGGTTTCCGTTTATGCGGACTGTCCGGAATTTCCAGGTAAAAAAGGCCCGGACGCGGAACATGGAAAACCCCGGCGTGGCTTGCACGGCCGGGGTTTCCGTAAAAACAGGGGATGCAGTCGGCGGGATCAAGCATCCTGAAGGCCGAATTTAAGCTCGGCTTCCGAAACCACCTGGCCGTTCACCAGGCAGCGTGCCGTCGCCTGGCCGATGTTTCCGCGCATCTTGGTCAGTTCCGCTTCAATGATGAGCGTATCGCCGGGAACCACAACGCGGCGGAATTTAACCTTGTCCGCACTCATGAAGTAGCCGAGCTTGCTGGCATTGCCGGGCTGGCGCAGCATGACGATGGAGGCTACCTGGGCCATGGCTTCCACCTGGAGAACGCCCGGCATGACCGGATGTCCCGGGAAGTGGCCCTGGAAAAAGAGTTCATTCATGGTCAGGTTCTTCAATCCCCGGCACTTCGTTTCTCCTTCAAAACCGATAATGCGGTCCACCATCAGGAAGGGATAGCGGTGCGGCAGAAGGCTCATCACTTCGTTGATGTCCAGCACGGCGTCTCCGTATGGAACATTGACGGGATTGGGGGCCATCTGCTGGTTGCGGTGGTGTTCCTTTTTGAGCTTGGCCGTAAGTTCGGTGTTCGGGCCGTGGCCCGGCTTGATGGCGATGACGTGGCCCAGGATGGGTTTGCCGCACAGGGTCAGGTCTCCAATAAGGTCCATGGCCTTGTGGCGGGCAAATTCATTGATGAAACACATGGGCTCCTTGCTCATGAGCTCCTCGCCGCGGATGACCACGGCGTTTTCCAGGCTGCCGCCCTTGATGAGGCCCTTCTCCAGCAGGGGCTTGATGTCTTCGTAGAACGTAAAGGTGCGGGCCGGGGCCAGTTCCTTTTCATACGTTTCCGGCGTGATAACCGAGTCAAAGTACTGGGTAATGCGGTTTTCCGGCCCCACGCAGGTGACGGAAACGCGGAATTGCTTGGAGGGGAGAATAGTCAGGATGGAACCGCCCTTGGTTTCAATGGTAACGGCCTCGCGCACTTCCAGATAGCGGCGCGGCACATCCAGTTCCACGATGCCGGCGCTCTTGATCAGTTCTACGTAGGGGGCTGAGGACCCGTCCCCGATGGGCGGTTCATTGGCGTCCATTTCAATGACGGCGTTGTCAATGCCCATGCCCGTGAGGGCGGAGAGAATATGTTCCACGGTATGCACTTTGACGGAACCTTCAGCCAGGCTGGTGGCGCGTTCCACAGTCTGCACCTTTTCCACGTCCGCGCTGATGAAAGGCTGGTCCGGAATGTCCACCCGGCGGAATTTAATGCCGAAGTCGGCAGGAGCCGGCTTCAGGGTCAGGGTAACGGGCTGTCCCGTATGCAAAGAGGTACCGGCCAGGGAGGCCGGAGAGCCGACAGTTCTTTGGTTTCCACATGCCATGCGGGGATGCTAGTGAATGAGCTTCCGTTTGGAAAGCACGAAATCACGGATTTTCCTTTAAATTCGGGGAAGAGGCGGCATTCCGGCGTGTCATCCCGGAAAGAAGAGGATAAAGGGCGCTTGAAAAAAAGCCGCTCACCCAGTAGTGATGTTCCATGCACAACACAGCAGGCATCCGCATTTCCCGTGCGTTTATTCTCGGCGCCGGGCTGGGTACCCGCCTGCGCCCTCTCACCGGCATTCTGCCCAAGCCGCTGATTCCCTTTTTCCATGAGCCCCTTATTCTGCATTCCATGCGCCGATGCTACGATTGCGGCATACGGGAGTTCATCATCAACACCCACCATCTGGCGGCAGCCTGGGACAAAGTGTTCCCTGAACATTCATGGAACGGCTGCCCCGTTCATTTCAGCCATGAACCCGTGCTGCTGGATTCCGGCGGCGGTGTCAAAAAGATAGAGCCCCTGGCTTCCGCGGAAGAACCGCTGCTGGTGGTGAACGGAGACATGGCGGCCACATTTGACCTGGGCCGCCTGCTGGAGGAGCATTTGAGCCGCCGCCCTCCCGTGACGCTGGCCCTCCGCACCTCCGGAGATAAGAAGAACGTGGGATTTGATTTTTCTTCCGGCCTGGTGACGGATATGAGGCACGCCCTGGGCCGCGACCCCGGATCCTGCCAATTCACCGGCGCGTACTGCATGGAGCCGGAAATATTCGGACGCATCCCTTCCGGGGAGGCCGTTTCCATTATCCCCCTGTTTCTGGATTACATCCGGGAAGGACGCCTGCGCGGCATTCTGGCGGACGACGGGTTGTGGATGGACATGGGAACACCGGAAACCTACCTTCAAGCTCATCTGGATTTCCCATCCCCCGCTCCGCGCATCCACCCCCAGGCCAGAGTGTCCCCCCGCGCCTTTGTGGACAGCCATTGCGTGATAGGTCCCGGAGCTGCGGTAGAGGACGGTTGCCGCCTGCAAGGCTGCGTTGTCTGGCCGGGCGTATGCGTGCCTTCCGGCACTTGCGCGGAACGCCGGATTTTCTATTGTTCCCCCACCGATTACTGACGATGCTTTTTCTGCGCCTGCTTCCCCTGATATTGTGCTTTTCCGGCCTGGTTCACGCAGAACACCGCGTCTTCACCAGGAAGGACGGATTTTTGTCCATGCGGGACAAGCTGAACGTGTATTTTTTCCGTTCTGATACGCACCGCCTGTTGGTAAGGGATGAAGGGAGCGTCAAAACGCCCCGGTACGGCTCCCTGGACAAGGCCATGAGGAAAAGCCCCTGCGTGGCCGGAGTCAACGGAGGATTCTTCAGCGCAGACGCGGAGGGAACTCCCCTGGGCCTGGTCGTCCAGGACGGCAAACGGCTTTCTCCGCTGGCCACGGGGTCCTTCGCTGTTTCCGGTGTCGTTTACGAAGGAGGCAGAGACGGATTAACCCTGGTCCGCAGTTCCGTGCTGAGGCGCATGAAAAGACTGCCGGCCATGCAGGCGGCTATCCAGGGGGGGCCCTTTCTGGTGGAGAACGGCTCCGCCGTAAAAGGGCTTAACGCGCAGAAGTCCACCTACCGCACCTTCATTGCCACGGACGGCGGCAGGAGGTGGTGCATCGGCGTTTCCTCCTCCCTGACTCTGAAGGAGCTGGCAGCCTGGCTGGCGGCTCCCGGGGCATTGGGGAATTTCCGGGTGGAAACGGCCCTGAACCTGGACGGCGGCTCTTCTTCCGCCTTCTGGTGCCATGAAACAGGCATTTCCTACCCTGCGTTCAAACAAGTCAGGAATTATCTGGGCGTAGCCCCCGTGGAACGCCGGTAAACTCCGTTCTCCACGGGGCCATGGACGCGTTTCCCTGCGTCTATCCTGCGCAGCAACAGAGCCGCGAACACCAGGAAACAAACCAGGACGGCCCAGTCGCCCAGCATGGCGTACAGGGTTATTTTCGTACAGCCCACAGGCAATGTGGCAGCCATCACCCCTCTGGTAAACGGTGAACCGGAGGAATCCCGCAAATCTGCAATAACCGCGCCGTTGGGGGCCAGAGCCACGCTCACGCCGGTATTGGCGGCACGGACCATGGCACGGCGCAGCTCAATACACCGGAACGCCGCATTGCGCCAATGCTGTTCGTTGGCGCAGGAACGGTTGAACCACCCGTCATTGGTCACGTTCACCATCAACTGGGGCTCCTGCCGGATGAAGCGGCGCACCCAGCTTCCCACAACATCCTCAAAGCAGACAAGAGGGATGACCCCCACCGTAACGGAGCTTCCGGGACGGATGGGCACGGGAACGGGGCTGGAGGAACACCCGGGCGTATAATTCAGTCCCATGGCGGTTCCGGCGGAAGCCTCAAAGGCTTTTTCCAGAAATGGGAATGTTTCCCGCATAGGGATGTATTCGCCGAAGGGAACCAGCATGGCCTTGGCGTGCGGCCGGGCTGTGGAATAATCCCCCTCAAAGACGGTAAGGCAGTTGTAAGCCCGCGCCACACACCCTTCATCAGACAGATAGATATCATCCGTGCCCGTCAGCAGAATAAAATTGCATATCCCGTTCCGGAGAGCCTGGACGTAATCTTCTTCCGCGCTCAGAAAGTTGACATTGTCCTGGTTGGAGAAGCGTTCTCCCGTGGCATCACGGTAAAACGTGGAAATGGGGAAGGAACTTTCCGGCCAGATTACCCAGGCCGGCATATCCAGGGAGGCTTCCGCGCCGTCTTTGACCGCCTGTTCCAGAGCGCGGTTTTGAAGATCCAGCATTCCCTGTTCCGTCATGTCCAGCAAAGCCCGGTAAATGCTCCTCCGGTTGGCAGGGTCCCATTTTTCCTTCTGGCTCAGATTCAGCTGCACGGCCATGACGGGAACGGTGAATCTGCCGTCTCCCGTGGCTTCGGCAGACTGGGCGGAGTAACGGGCCGTCCAGACCACGCCAATGACAAACATGGTTAAAAGAACCGCCACCAGTATGAAAAAATCCCAGGGAACAGTACGCCTGCCTTCATGGATAATCATGGTTCCGGCCCGGCGGCAAACGCGCCAGAGCCAGACGGAAAAAACGGCCGGAATAAAAGCCAGCGCCGTTACTCCAAGGTATTCCGCCCACTGGGCCAGAGGATTGCCGTAAAGGGCCACGCCCAGATTGTTCCAGCCGAAGCCCGGTATCAGCCAGCCCCGCCCCCATTCCAGACATACCCATAAAGCGGCGCCCGCCAGAGCGGCGGAGGCGCTGGGCAGTATGTCGCCCAGGGCCCAGGTTTTCCAGGCGGCCCGGCGTTCCTTTGCCGTCAGCCTCGCATCGGGCAGCGGTCGGGCGTCCGGTCGGAAGAACACTCCCATGACCAGAGCCCAGAGGCCGGGAAACAGGCCTCCGTAAAAAATCATCAGGGGAATATAGCCCAGCGTGCTGACTTCATTGACCCACCAGAAGGAAATGCCGTAAAATACTACCCCAAACATCCAGCCATACAGGGCGTATGCCAGCATTCCCCTTTTCCCCTCCCGCCTGCGGCCGTACCACAGGGCTGTCAGCAGAGGCAGGAACCCTATCCACACGCATCCGCCCCAGTCCACCGGGATAAAGGCGCAGGCCATCAGAATTCCGGAAAAAGCGGCCAGCAGCAGCCCTGCCCACACGGGCAGGAGACGAGGGAGGGAAGCAGGTGGGATATTCATCGTGAAAAGCCTTTTATTCCGGGAACGGGAATGCCGCCATTGTCCCCCATGCTGACTCATTCCTGCAACAAAAAAGATTGCAAAATTTACTCAAATGCGGAAATAGTGGGTGCAGTTCATACAACCCATCATACACAATGGCAGATATCGACGAAAAAACACCTCTAAACGTCCCCGGCAAATTTTACGTGGACAGTTCCTGCATTGACTGCGACCTTTGCCGCGAAACGGCTCCGGAAAACTTTGGACGGGATGACGATGAAGGAGTATCCTATGTCAAGAAGCAGCCGGACAACGACGAAGAGCTGAGCGCCTGTGAGGAAGCCCTGGAAGGCTGCCCCGTGGAAGCGATTGGCGACGACGGCGAATAATATTTCTCCATATATTATTTTAACCGGCCCGGGGCTGTTGGCATTCAACGCTCCGGGCTTTTATTTTCCCCCATGTCCTCCCCCTGGTTTCCCTACACGCCGGACAGAGACCGTCCGGATCCCCACGCCTCCCCCGTCCGGTATGATTATCTTTCCCGTGACGAGCAGGAGGTGAGGCAGGCGCTGGCGGACTGGTTCCAGATATCCCCCGCCACCAGTGAAACACGTAACCTCCATACGGCGGAATCCCTGCTGGGGGATATTCTGTCCAGGCTTCCCCTGGACGGCGACGGGATGGATCCCGAATTGCTCAGGGAAGGATGGCTGAAAGCTGCGGGGCCATTCCTGGGCCAGCAATCCAACCTTGTCAAGGGAGTGGCCACCATCCAGGTGCTTCAACCGGCCATGCGCTACCATCTCCAGCAGTGGCAGGGAGCCCTGCTGGGAAAACTGAAGGACCAGTTCGGCAAGGACGCCGTTCATTCCATCCGCATACGGATAGGATAATCTTACACTCTGAGGAATGCCCCCTTTTGCCGGTTTCCGCGAAAGATTATTTATTATCCACGTGTAATATTTGCCATGCGATTATCCCTTTCCGCGCCTTTGCTGGCTTCCGGCCTGATGCTTTGTTTTACCTCCTCCCATGGAGACTGGGCATCCCCGCACCCTCTCCAGCAGGAAAAAGCCGCTCCGGTCCCACTGATTCCCTTCCCGTCCCAGGTGGACTGGAAAACGGGAACATGCCCTAAAAAGGCTCCCGTTTCTGTGAAAAAAAACGCGTCCCTGTCCAAGACGCTGGGCAAGGAAGGGTATGAACTGCGGATCCGCCCCAACGGCATTCTGATTACGGCCGCTGACGATGCGGGTGTTTTTTATGCCCGCAGAACGCTGGACCAGCT
>OLQK01001017.1_pt1 | contig 21601 bp, 20 predicted proteins | sample 1672501 | NCBI WGS metagenome assembly OLQK01 (sample SAMEA3136693, study PRJEB25190) | human gut metagenome | biome: human gut; feature: human-associated habitat; material: faeces | place: Austria | collected 2013
AGACATCTGGCATTTAAGGTAAAAAGTGTTGACGATACGGTTAAGGAGCTTGACGCAAAAGGAATAGCAACAGAACTGGTACGTTTAGACGATTATACTGGAAAGAAAATGACATTTTTCCATGATCCGGATGGCTTGCCATTAGAAATCCATGAATAATTGAATTTAAGCGCTTACGATTAGAAAAGTAATAAGATGAGCAAAAACCTGCATTTTCGATTGGGAAAATACAGGTTTTGTTAATATGTAAAATGTCTATATTATATAATATCTATTAATCTCTTTTGAAAATATCACGTGTATATACTTTGTCAAATACGTCATCCAGACGGGAATCATACCGGTTTGTGATGATTGCTTGACTTTTCTTTTTGAATTTTTTTAGATCATTTACCACGAGTGATCCAAAGAATGTTTCTCCATTTTTTAACGTTGGTTCGTAAATGATAACAGTGGCCCCTTTTGCTTTGATTCGTTTCATGACACCTTGAATAGAAGACTGTCTAAAATTATCAGAGTTTGATTTCATAGTCAAGCGGTAAACACCGATAACGCAATTCTTCTCCTGATCCGGAGCATAATCCCCACGATTGTAATAATCATAATATCCGGCCATATTTAATATCTGATCAGCAATAAAATCTTTTCTTGTTCTATTACTTTCTACGATAGCAGAAATCATGTTCTGTGGAACATCATTGAAGTTTGCCAGAAGCTGTTTTGTATCTTTGGGCAAGCAGTATCCACCATATCCAAAACTTGGATTGTTGTAATGTGTTCCAATACGTGGATCCAGGCAGACACCGTTGATGATTTCCTGTGTATCTAAGCCTTTTGTCTCAGCATAAGTATCCAGCTCGTTGAAATAAGAAACACGAAGAGCAAGGTAAGTATTTGCAAAAAGTTTTACTGCCTCAGCTTCGGTGAATCCCATAAATAATGTGTCAATATTTTCTTTGATTGCTCCTTGCTGAAGAAGTTTTGCAAAGATTTCAGCTTTTTCTTTTGATTCCTCATCGCAGGATACAATGATTCTGGATGGATACAGGTTGTCATAGAGTGCCTTGGATTCACGTAGGAACTCAGGGCTGAAAATAATGTTTTTTGTATTATATTTAGCTCTTACAGATGCTGTATATCCAACAGGGATAGTAGATTTAATGATCACAGTTGCATCTGGATTTACTTTTAATACAAGTTCAATAACTGCCTCTACTGCAGAACAGTCGAAGAAATTTTTCTTGCTGTCATAGTTAGTCGGAGCTGCGATTACTACAAAGTCTGCATTTTTGTATGCTTCTTCGCCATCCAGCGTAGCGGTAAGATCCAGTTCTTTTTCAGCAAGATACATTTCAATATAGTCATCCTGGATTGGTGATTTTCTGTTGTTGATAAGTTCTACTTTCTCAGGAATAATATCTACAGCTGTTACGTGATTGTGCTGGGATAGGAGTGTTGCAATCGACAGACCTACATAACCGGTACCGGCAACAGCGATATTATATTTTTTATTGAGGACAGGTTTATTTACTATAGAATTTTCCTCTTCAAATAAATCGGTTACTTCGAATCCAAGTGCTTCGGCAATGGCCTGAAGCTGCTCGATGGAAGGAATATATTCAAGTCCTTCTAATCGGCTGATCATAGCTCTGTGGATGCCAGTCATTTTGGCAAGCTGAGCTTGCGTAAGTTTTTGCTCTTTTCTTTTGGCAATAATTGTATCCGCCATTTTCTTATAAGAGATCTTTTTCATAATTACTCCCTTGATGTTATTAATAACAAAAATATTTGTTGCTTTTTATGAAAGCATTTCCAGAATGACTGCCTGATAGCCTTCCAGCATAATCTCATTGCCCTCAGTCTTAAGCTGCGGCAGATTGTTCAGCACGATGTGTTTGAGCTTTGATGGAAGTGTCAAAGTCTGTTGCTGGGTTTTATAGTTGCCAATCACGAGCAATGTCTGGTCAGCAGATTTTCGGTAGTAAGCCATGACACGGTCCTGATTTTCAAATACAGGGAGGAGATCACCGTATACGATCGTTTCAGCATAAGCTGGATCCTTGCGCAGTGCAAGCAGACGACGGTAGTACTGGTAAACAGAATCCGGATCATTTTTCTGACTTTCCAGATTGATCTTTTTGTAATTGTAATTTACCCTGAGCCATGGGGTACCGGTTGTAAAGCCTGCATTTGCAGAAGCATCCCACTGGTAAGGAGTTCTGGCATTATCGCGGCTGATGCGGTTTACTGCCTTTAAGGCGCTGTCTGGTGTCAGACCGGCATTTAATGCCACCTGATATTCGTCGAGTGTAGAAATGTCATCGACCTCATCAATCGACTGAAATTCTACATTTTCCATACCAATTTCCTGCCCCTGATAGATAAATGGAAGACCACGGAGCATGATATTCATTGTGGCAAGCAGCTTTTTGGAAGTGTTGGTGCATTCGCCCTCTGGGATATAGCGAGAAACGCCGCGCGGTTCATCGTGATTTTCAATAATATTGGAGAGCATGCCGAAGTCTTCAATCTTTTTCTGACTGGCGAAGCAGCAGCTACGGTAATCATTTGGTGTGATTACTGTCTGGTCATACCAGCCCTTCGCGCTGGCACCGAAGATAGTCTCATTGAAATCAAACATCGTTGAGAAGTAGCCGTTGTCACCGATGAAATCCGGAAGCTCTTCCGCTTTTTCATTGAAGATTTCGCCGACAGTAAATGCACCATGCGGAAGGAAGGTGCGGTCACGCATTTCTCCTAAAAATTCACCCACACCGACTGCGTGTTTCAGCATTTCGTCCGGACTGCACATTCCATCTTTGCGGTCTGCCGGATAATTCTGCCACGGAAGCGGTTTTTTGATATTAATGATCGCATCGATACGGAAGCCGGCAAGTCCCTTATCAAGCCACCAGTTGATCATTTTATAAATTTCCTCGCGCAGCTTTGGATTTTCCCAGTTCAGGTCCGGCTGCTTTTTATGGAACATGTGCAGGTAATATTTCCCAGGCTGGCCAGGGAGTGGCTCCCACACACTGCCACCAAAGTAGGAACGCCAGTTACAGGGCAGTTTCCCATTAGGGCAGTCTTCAATGTAAAAATATTTTCCGTATTCTCCGTCCGGATCTTCGCAGGCTTTTTTGAACCATTCATGCTCATCCGAACAGTGATTGACGACGAGATCCATCAAAATATGCATATCACGTTTCTTTGCCTCGGCAATCAATAGATCCATGTCATCCATTGTACCGAAACGTGGATCGATATTGTAATAATCAGAAATGTCATAGCCTTGATCTGCAAGTGGAGAGCAGTAAATTGGAGAGAGCCAGATAATATCTATACCGAGGTCTTTGAGATAATCGAGCTTGCTGATAATGCCTGGAAGATCGCCGATGCCGTCTCCGTTGGAGTCACAGAAGCTTTTCGGGTAGATCTGATAGGCAGTTTTTTTGTGCCACCATTTTTTTTGCATAGTAAAAATCCTTTCGTTGTAAAGTGTGTTTATCAGTGGAAAGAGAAGCCGTTCCTGGCGTCCTTCATTGATTAATAGTGGTTTCAATAAAAATTATTATCTTTTCGATTTTTAGAAACAATCTCATTATACTCCCTTAAGTAAGAAAATGCATCCTCAATCATGTGCCGAAGTGACAAGGCATAATTAGGAGGATGATTCGTATAAGCGGATGAATATATATTTACATAATGCGGAAGATATAGTATAATATCTTTCACCAAAAGGTTTTACTTTTGCTATAGAGCATCGGTTTTTAAGGTGAGATGTGTCAAAATTTTGAAACGGATATATTGCCTGAAGGGGCAAAAAAAGAAAACAAAGCTGTATACAGAGTTATAAAATACGGAACAATTAATAGAGATATAGACATGGATCTACATGGACAAGAGAGCAGTTGTATAATTGAAAGAGATAAAATTGATAGATTGGATTTACCGAAAGAACGCGATTAGAGGAGTATGAGTGCCTGGACCGGATGGTTCAGGCATAATATAAAAAGTGGAAATTCGTATAAACGGATGAATAAAAAGCTTTACGGAGGCAGAGTAGTGGATATATTTGAAATGGCAGGAGCACAATTTCAAAGTTGGAGCATGAGGCAGATAGCAATATTTGTAGTCTTGTTAGTAGTGCTTGCAATTGGCTTGGCATATAGTGTCAGAAGGAAGAGATTACTTGTATCTCAGGCGATAGCAGCATGGATTTTGGTTTTGTTTCTAGGCATTATATTGGGGGCGACAACATTTACGAGAACACCGATGCAGGGACGTATCGTCAAATTAATCCCATTCTGGTCGTGGTATACCGGAATTGTTCTGGATGATAAGTTACTACTGGAGCAGAATGTTTTGAACTGCTTGATGCTTGCGCCGATTGGATTTTTATTACCATGGATCACGGACCGGAAAGTGAAATTACGATATGCTTTCCTGTCGGGTGTTGCTGTGGCTGTAGTGATTGAAGGATGCCAGCTTATATTCAAGCTTGGCTGGTTTGAATGGGATGACATGATCCATAATGGGATTAGTTGTTTGCTTGGCAGTGTAATTGGAAATTATGCTGTCAGACGCGTTTAGAGATAATTAATATAGATAGAACAGCTGGCTGATTAGTTATGAATAATTATGCAATTGATTTTATAGAAACGGAAGGGAAGACGTTATGAAGACGGTAAGCGATAGAATTTTTGAATTATTAAAAGAACGGAAGATGAGCCAGAAAGAATTTTCAAAGAAGACAGGGATTGCAGAAAGCACGATCAGCGACTGGAAGAAGAAGAGAACGAATCCGGTATCGGATAAGATTTTAATTATATGTGAAGTTTTGAACGTAACGCCTTATGATCTCCTGTCCGGGGCTGAACATATGGGAAGCAGAAGCAGAAGTGCAGATACTTACGTGATTAGTAAGGGAACTGAGATTGGAACTCTTGTTGAGACATACCAGAAGCTGGAACCGGATATGCAGAAGAGAGCTATGGGATATCTGGAGGCATTGAAGGATTTGGAAAAGTAGAGAAAGTGTTGAAAAGTTGCAGGAAACATAATTAAATTGGACAACAATACAGAGGTATGATAATATTTATTGTATCTTAATGAGGATATTGAATGAGATTAGTAATTGATAAGAAAGAATTAGAATTATTACTTGAACAAAAGAAAGAATACATTGGGAATCAAGTTACTATTGATACAGTAATAGCAGGTGTTTCATTTTTATTGTCAGTAATGACAGCGCAATATCAGAAGATTTTTGGAATATCTGGAGAAATAATAAAAGTATTTTTTTGTACAATTGGTATTTTATATGCAGTAAAAATTATATGGGATTTCTATAAATATAGAAGGAATAAATATACTCATAAAGTTTTAATGAAAGAGATAGAGGATTTAGATATGATTCAACATAATCATTCATTGGTAATTATTAAAGAGTCATTTAATGATAATATGGAGAGATTTTTACTTTATTATGATGAAAAATGGGATTGCAAATTGTTTTTGAATTATAAAACGCAGGAACGTGGAGATGAAGCTGCGATTATTGCAAATGTAGTGAAAGAGTTGAAGCTTAATCAGAAAGAAGTAAAATGTCGATACATTACTTCAAAGTTGCAGGAAAAATATTCAGTAAGTCATCGTGAAAATAGAATTTATAATCATCGTTTATATGAGCTTCAGGTTAATAGATTTTCAGAACAGGAAATGGAAAAGGATTTTGTTGTAAATGGAAAGCATTATTATTGGATGAGTATAGAAGAAATGGAAAAAGATGATAACATTAGGAACAAAAACCTGGAAGTGGTAGATTTTGTAAAAGAATATATGGGATAAAGTTTTCCGCTTGTGTATTTCGCAGAGTTTTTGAAGATACACAGGCGGTTTTGTTACTTATATGGTAGCAGGAGGTTGCTATGTCGGAAATGAAGATGAATTATATTTTTATAGAAAAAGAAACGCAGGATTCGATATCTATGTGTGAGCAGATCGCTGAGCTGCTGGGCGTGGAGGACAGCAAGATGAAATCAGGCAACTTGCCAATGTCAGGTTTCATTTGCTTGCAGGATGTAGAAGTGTTTTATGAGATCTCCGGCAAGAGTGGTGCGGATCAATATTTCCTGGAATTAAGTACAAAAGCCAGAGTGAACAGAGCTGTGATAGCACTGCAGACATTAGATGATACCATTTATCAATCGCCGAAGCAGAAGTATTACACGGCAATTCGTGTGTATGATGGGATTTCGGAAAGCTATTGTAAGAGGCTTTATCCTAAATATGCAGAGTTTGAGCGATTGCTTCGGGCGTTAGTATCGCTGATCGTGACGAAGGCGTATGGAAGTGCATGGCGGGAAGAGACCGTGCCGGAAGAGATGATGGCAGATCTTAAGAAGAATGCAAGAGGCAATCTGCCGATCAGTGAGACTCTGGAGCAGATGGATTTATCCACAGTGGAAGAATATTTATTTGCAGAAAGAGAAGTTGTGTATGAGGAGGTTGTCGCAGGCAGTGGTGAAAATGCAAATGGGACGGCTGGTAAAATAACAGATTTTGAACAATTATCAAAAGAAGAATTATGCCGGCTGCTGGAAGAACTTCGACCGACAAGCCTGTGGGAGCGGCATTTTGAATCACTTGGAAGTCAGAAAAAGTGGAAAGAAAAGATTGTTGGCGTACATCCGGTACGCAATAAAGTGGCACATCAGAAACGGATCAGCGGCGCGGAATATCAGCAGTACCGGCAGCTGTGGAAAATGTTGCCAGATTGAATGCAATTTCACCGGTTACAAAAAGTACGCAGATGATAGCGGAAGTATTATCTGATATGCGGCGTAGCCAGCAGGAAGTAATGGCAGCAGTCAGACCGGCGGCGATAGCTGCGAGCATGCAAAAAGATGTGGTATCGGAAGTTGCGAAAAGTCTTCGTATACCACAGACAATGCGTGACAGTATCGCAACTGCGGCGAAGATGTCACGGCTTATGAACATTTCAGGAATTGTAAATCTGGAAGATAAGGGGAATAAAACTGAAGATAATGACTTAGAAAACAATAGGGACTAGTAAATTCCGGCAATTTACGCTATAATGAATAGGATTATAGGCAAAACTAAGGAATTAATAAAAAGAGATAATAATCAAGTCCGGATCTGCCGGACGCCAAATATAATATACCAAAGTAGAAAGGATTTTAGAACGATGGGTAAGTATTTTGGAACTGATGGTTTCCGTGGGGAAGCTAATAGGAACCTGACAGCAGATCACGCATACAAGATTGGGCGTTTCCTCGGCTGGTATTATGGAGAACTGAAAAGACAGAATGGAGATGACACTCCGGCTAGAATTGTAATTGGTAAGGATACAAGACGTTCCAGCTATATGTTTGAATATACACTGGTCGGTGGACTGGTAGCATCCGGTGCAGATGCATACTTGCTTCATGTTACAACAACACCGTCTGTAGCTTATGTGGCAAGAGTAGATGAGTTTGACTGTGGTATTATGATTTCCGCAAGTCATAATCCATATTATGACAATGGGATTAAGCTGATTAATGGTAATGGTGAGAAGATGGATGAAGGAACAATCAGCCTGATCGAAGCATATCTGGACGGAGAAGTAGAATTATTTGGAGAGAAATATTCAGAAGTTCCGTATGCACACAAAGAGAAGATTGGTCGTACCGTAGATTATGTATCAGGAAGGAACCGTTATGTCGGATATCTGATTTCTCTTGGAATGTATTCGTTCAAGGGTGTCAAAGTTGCATTAGACTGTGCGAATGGAAGTTCATGGAATATTGCCAAATCTGTATTTGACGCACTGGGAGCAAAGACTTACGTGATCAATGCGGATCCGAATGGAACAAATATCAATAACAATGCAGGGTCTACACACATTGAAGGACTGCAGAAGTACGTGGTAGAAGAAGGCATGGATGTTGGATTCGCTTATGACGGAGATGCTGACCGCTGTCTCTGTGTGGATGAAAAAGGGCAGGTCGTAGACGGAGATGCGATTCTTTACGTATATGGAAGATATATGAAAGAGCGCGGAAAACTGGTGACAAATACAGTTGTTACAACAGTTATGTCTAACTTCGGACTTTACAAAGCATTTGATGAGCAGGGTATCGGTTATGCGAAGACTGCTGTCGGAGATAAATATGTATATGAATATATGCAGAAGAATGGCTGCCGAATTGGTGGAGAGCAGTCCGGTCACATTATTTTCTCAAAATATGCATCAACAGGTGATGGTATTTTAACCAGTCTGAAAATGATGGAAGTTATGATGGCAAGAAAGAAGACAATGAGCCAGCTGACAGAAGATTTACACATTTATCCACAGGTGCTTGTGAATGTACGTGTACAGGATAAAGCTGTTGCACAGGCAGATCCGGATGTGCAGGCAGCAGTACAGAAAGTTGCAGACGAGCTGGGTGATACAGGAAGAATCCTTGTCCGTGAATCTGGTACAGAGCCACTGATACGTGTAATGGTAGAGGCTGAGACACATGACATCTGCCAGAAATATGTGGATGATGTAGTGAATGTGATTAATGAAAAAGAGAAGACAAGATAGTCTGGCTCTCAGGATCAGAAAATGTAGATAGATGATAAGGTCGTAAGATCTGACAGGAAAGATAGGAGTATTAAGAAATATGTGTGGAATTGTAGGATATGTGGGAAATAATCAGGCAGCACCGATTTTGTTGGATGGACTGTCCAAGCTGGAATACCGTGGTTATGATTCGGCCGGAATTGCTGTCCGAGATGCAAATGGCGATGCTGAGATTGTTAAGGCAAAAGGACGTCTGAAGATTCTGGCTGAGAAGACAGATAATGGTGCCGCTGTCCCGGGAACATGTGGAATCGGCCATACAAGATGGGCAACACATGGGGAGCCGTCTGAGAACAATGCACATCCGCATAAGAGCGATGATGGCAATGTAGTTGCTGTTCACAACGGTATCATTGAAAATTATCAGGAATTAAAGGAAAAGCTGTTAAGAAAAGGATATACATTCTATTCCAATACAGATACAGAAGTAGCGGTAAAACTGATCGATTACTACTATAAGAAATATGAAGGAACACCGGTTGATGCGATGAATCACGCAATCGTCCGCATCCGAGGTTCTTATGCACTGGCAGTTTTGTTTAAAGATTATCCGGAAGAGATTTATGTGGCCAGAAAAGACAGCCCGATGGTTCTCGGAGTTGCTGACGGAGCATCATATATCGGATCTGATGTACCGGCTATTTTGAAATATACAAGAAATGTATATTATATTGGCAACCTGGAGATGGCGCGTGTAAAGAAAGGGGAGATCACTTTCTACAATCTGGACGGAGAAGAGATTGAGATTGAACCAAAGGAAATTAACTGGGACGCAGAAGCCGCTGAAAAAGGCGGTTATGAACATTTCATGATCAAAGAGATTCATGAACAGCCAAAAGTTGTAGGAGATACCATTAACTCTGTTCTTACGACAGATGGCAAGATTGATTTGTCAGAGGTTGGTCTGTCAGAAGAAGAGATCAAAGATATTCGTCAGATTCACATTGTAGCATGTGGTTCTGCATATCATGTTGGAGTTGCAACACAGTATGTGATGGAAGATCTGGCAAGAATCCCGGTTCGCGTAGAGCTGGCATCTGAATTCCGTTATCGTAATCCGTTACTGGATGAGAAGGACCTGGTTGTACTGATCAGCCAGTCCGGTGAGACAGCAGATACGCTGGCTGCACTTCGCGAGTCCAAAGCAAGAGGTGTGCGCACACTTGCAATTGTAAATGTAGTAGGTTCTTCCATTGCAAGAGAAGCAGATAATGTATTCTACACACTGGCTGGACCGGAGATTTCCGTTGCAACAACAAAAGCATACAGCACACAGTTAATTGCAGGTTATGCATTGGCAATCCAGTTTGCCAAAGTAAGAGGCGAGATTGACGAAGCACGTTATAGCGGTCTGATTAAGGAAATGCAAACCTTACCGGAGAAGATTGAGAAGATTATTGAAGACAAAGAGAGAATCCAGTGGTTTGCATCCAAACAGGCAAATGCAAGAGATGTATTTTTCGTAGGTCGTGGTATTGACTATGCAATCTGCCTGGAAGGAAGTCTGAAGATGAAGGAAATCAGCTATATTCATTCTGAGGCATATGCTGCAGGTGAATTGAAGCATGGAACGATTTCTCTGATCGAAGACGGCATTCTTGTTGTCGGTGTTCTGACACAGCCGGATCTCTATGAGAAGACAGTTTCTAACATGGTTGAGTGCAAGAGCCGTGGCGCTTACCTTATGGGACTTACAAACTTTGGACAGTATAATATTGAAGATACAGTAGACTTTACGGTATATATTCCAAAGACAGATCCGTTATTTGCAACATCACTGGCAGTCATCCCGTTACAGCTCCTTGGTTATTATGTCAGCGTTGCAAGAGGTCTGGATGTAGATAAGCCGAGAAACCTTGCGAAGAGTGTTACAGTAGAGTAATCTTCCTGCAAAAGGCGGTCGTTTAGAAAATATTAAAAGAATATTAATAAAAAAGGTGCTCAATATTGTGATGAAAATGCTATAATATTATCGCAATATTGAGCGATATAGCATCTAAAGGAAACTGCCGATGGCGGGCTTGAGAGATGCTGGAACAAGGAGAGGTACAAATGAAAACGACATTAGTTATTATGGCTGCCGGAATCGGATCCCGTTTTGGCGGCGGAATCAAACAGCTGGCACCGGCCGGACTGCATGGAGAGATCATCATGGATTATTCCATTCATGATGCAATCGAGGCAGGATTTAATAAGATTGTCTTTATTATCCGTAAGGACATTAAGGAAGCATTTAAGGAAGCAATCGGAGATCGTATTGAGAAGATCTGTGCAGATCTGGATGTAGAGATTGCATATGCATACCAGGAGCTGGATGCACTTCCGGAAGGAATCGAACTTCCGGCCGGACGTACGAAGCCGTGGGGAACCGGACAGGCAGTTCTTGCGTGCAAAGATGTTTTAAAAGAGCCATTTGCAGTTATCAACGCAGATGATTACTATGGAAAGGAAGCATTTACTAAGCTTCATGATTTCCTCGTAGATTACACACCGGAGAAGGCGAATGCATTCTGCATGGCAGGTTTTATCCTGAAGAACACATTAAGTGAGAATGGATCTGTTACCAGAGGTGTGTGTGAACTGAATGAGAAAGGCTATCTGACAGCAGTTCATGAGACACATAACATTGTGAAGACAGCAGACGGTACAGCAGCCGATACAGAAGACGGATTAAGAGCCATCGATCCGGAATCTTATGTATCTATGAATATGTGGGGACTGACACCGGAGTTTATTGGTGTGCTGGAAGATGGATTCAAAGAGTTTTTTGAGACAATGGGAGACAAAGACATCCTGAAAGCAGAATATCTTTTGCCGATTTATATTGATGAACTATTACAGGCTGACAAAGTATCTGTAAAAGTGCTTGACTCTCATGACAAATGGTTTGGCGTAACATATAAAGAAGACAAAGACTATGTTGTAAAATCATTTGCCAAACTGATCGAAGACGGCGTATACGCTGAGAAACTGTTTGAGGACTTGAAGTAAGAATTATCAGAAATAAGAAAGACTGTTATAGCATGTGCGCATGCTATAACAGTCTTTCTTGATTTTATGAAGTTATTGTAATGTTGGAGTGTTTTTATGAGAAAATGCAATTACACCAACGGTATAATAATATAGAAACGAAAAAATTGTAAATTTGCAAACCATCGCAAACCCGCGTAAAATGGGCATTTTCAAAGACGCTCGACAAGAAAATACAAAAAAGTTGAAAAAAATTAAAAAAAGGGGTTGCAATTTTTGAATTTGCTGATATAATAATATTTGTTCGCTGATGAAATACAAAAGATAAAAAACGAACGCAACAGAGAACTACGTAATGCGGATTGGTGTAATGGCAGCACAGCAGACTCTGACTCTGTTAGTAGAGGTTCGAGTCCTCTATCCGTAGTTCCTTAATTGAATAAGGATTTAACCGGACAGTTAGTTGTCCGGTACGGTTATCGGAGTGTGGCTCAGTTTGGTAGAGCGCTACGTTCGGGACGTAGAGGTCGCAGGTTCAAATCCTGTCACTCCGATTAAGATGAATCTCAAAGCTTATTGCTTTGAGATTTTTTTTGCTATGGCATCCGGAGAAAGTTGCCGGTGGCAAGTTCTGTAGCTTATGGTGATGGGAAAAATGCGTCATACTTGCATGATTTATAATTGCAATTTCTTGACATCTGTTGGTGGGGCGAGTATCATTAACTGTGTTAAGACTGTAACTATCCAGTATAGTTATAGTAGATGAATTAACGAGTAAAAGAGTGATGACAAGGGGAGCTTATGTATAGGCTGAGAGGAAGTTTAGAAACTTCGACCCGGAACCTGATATGGATAATGCCATCGTAGGGATGTATTAGATATTACAGAACCCTCCTTCGTCTTCAGTCGAAGATACAGGAGGATTTTTTTGTGTTTCAAATGTTAGTAAACAGTGAAGGTGTACTGACTGTGCTCGTTATTTCCATCTCGGCAGTAAAGAAAGCACTCGCGCAGATTAAGCGGATTGCGACGGCGTAGTAAGCTTAACGGCAGGTAAAAGCAAGTTGGAGCTTACGGAGGAAGGCTAAGAATAAGCTTAAAAAGAAGAAAAACAACAGGAGGACAACAGTCATGAAATTATTTCAGCAGAAATCAGTGATCGAGAAATATGATGATGTGAAAAGCTTCGTGGAAGCATACAACATCGGAGCGGATGATTTCATTCTCGCGACAAAACGGATTTACGAGACCTGTTTTGCACCGCTGAATCTGAAAGCACATGTAGAATACAAGAGCAAATATGGCAGCGGTGAGCCGACAGATGTAATGATCGATGCACTGCTTGAGGATTTCCGTCAGGGAGATTATAAGAGAATCATTGCTATCGGCGGTGGAGCTGTCATTGATATGGCGAAGATTCTTGTACTGGACGGGGAAGCGAAAGCAGAGAGCTATTATCGGAAAGAAGTACCGCTTCGCAAAGTGCGCACACTTCTTGCAGTGCCGACAACCTGTGGCGCAGGATCGGAAGTGTCCAATGTCTCCATTACAGAGATTACTTCGATCCACAGCAAATTAGGACTCGCCGTAGATGAGATTTATGCAGATGAGGCAGTGCTGATCCCGGAACTTTTGCGTGAACTTCCATATGAGTTCTTCGCAACCAGCGCGATCGATGCATTTATCCATGCGATTGAATCTTTTGTATCACCAAAAGCGAACCTCTACACGGAGATGTTCAGCGAGAAAGCAATGGAGATGATCGTGCATGGATTCCGTGAGATTATCGCTCATGGAAAAGAATACCGGATGGAGCTGCTGGAAGATTTTCTTGTGGCAAGCAATCTGGCAGGTGTTGCATTTGGCAATGCCGGAACCGGAATGGTGCATGCCATGTCCTATCCGCTGAGCGGAATGTATCATGTCGCACACGGAGAGGCAAATTATCAGTTCCTGACTGCCGTATTTGCTGCTTATCAGAAAATGAATCCGACCGGCAAAATCATTCGTCTGAATGCATTTCTTGCAAAAATGATGGAATGTGATGAAGCGGTTGTCTATGAAAAACTGCAGGAATTATTAGACCAGATTATCAGTCGTAAAAAATTAAGAGAATATGGTATGAAGGAAGAAGAAATCCATTCATTTGCCGTAAGTGTAGACGCAAGTCAGCAGAGACTTTTAAATCAGAGCTATGTGAAGCCTACCATTGAGCAGATGGAGGCAGTTTACAGAGAACTGTACTAGATAATATACGAAAGTATAGAATAGTATATTCAAACATCAGGAGGAGAATTATGCTTGGAGAAATGTTAAATAAAGTCAGAGAGACAACCCCTCTGGTTCACAATATCACAAATTATGTAACCGTAAATGATGTGGCAAATGTATTGCTGGCATGTGGCGGAAGTCCGATCATGTCTGACGAGCCGCAGGATGTGGAAGATATTACTTCCATCTGTGGAGGATTGAATATCAATATCGGCACATTAAATATAAGAAGTATCGAAGGCATGAAGCTGGCTGGAAAGAAAGCGGCAGAACTTGGACATGCAATTCTGCTGGATCCGGTAGGAGCGGGAGCAAGTGCACTGCGCACGAACACAGCTGTTTCTCTGATGGAAGAAATTCCGTTTTCCGTGATCCGTGGAAATATTTCCGAGATCAAGACCCTGGCATCCGGCAGTGGTACAACAAAAGGCGTAGATGCTGATGTTGCAGATGCAGTGACAGAAGAGAATCTGGATGAAGCAGTTGCATTTGCAAAGGCATTTGCAGAGAAAGCAAACTGTGTTGTTGCGATTACAGGGGCGATTGATCTGGTGAGTGATGGAAAATCCTGCTATGTGATTCGTAATGGACGCCCGGAAATGGGTAAGATTACAGGAACTGGCTGCCAGTTGTCCGGAATGATGACTGCATATATCACCGCAAATCCGGAGCATACGCTGGAGGCGGCAGCGGCAGCAGTATGTGTGATGGGACTTGCCGGTGAGATCGGATTTTCACGGATGCAGGACGGAGACGGCAATTCTACATACAGAAACCGTATTATCGATGCGATTTACAATATGGACGCAAAAACACTGGAAGAAGGTGCAAAATATGAACTGCGATAAGAAAGATTTACTTTTATATGCGGTGACAGACCGTCACTGGCTTAGAGAAGAAACATTATATGAACAGGTGGAGAAAGCGCTGAAAGGTGGATCTACATTTATCCAGCTGCGTGAAAAAGAACTGGATACAGCGCATTTCTTAGAAGAGGCGAAGGAAATCCAGAAACTTTGCAGAGAATATAAAGTGCCGTTTGTGATCAATGATAATGTAGAGATTGCGGCAGAAATTGGGGCAGACGGTGTGCATGTCGGACAGAGTGATATGGAAGCCGGAGATGTGCGTGCAAAACTTGGAGCGGATAAGATCATCGGTGTTTCTGCGCAGACGGTTGAGCAGGCACTCCGTGCGCAGGAACATGGCGCAGATTACCTTGGCGTTGGTGCGGTATTTCCGACAGGTTCCAAGGCAGATGCGGTAGAAGTGGATCATAATGTGCTGAAAGCAATCTGTGAAGCAGTGGATATTCCGGTTATTGCTATTGGTGGAATTACAAAAGACAATGTAAAAGATCTTGTCGGCAGCGGTATTTGCGGAATCGCAGTGATCAGTGCGATTTTCGGACAGAAAGATATTGAAGCTGCAACAAAAGAACTGCGCGAACGCACTCAGAATATGTTGAGAAATTAAGAGAAGTTATGCATAAGGAAGTTCGATATAAGAAGGTTTAATAGGAAATGAAATTAAAAAACAGAGAAATAGACGGTGTGATCTTCGATGTGGACGGTACTTTGCTGGATTCGATGGCAATCTGGGAGGATGCCGGAGCCAGATATCTGCGTAGTGCCGGGATTGAACCGGCGCCGGATCTTGGGAAGATATTATTTCCGATGAGCCTGGATGATGGCGTGGCTTATGTGAAGCGAGAATACCATCTGGAAGAGTCAGAAGCAGAATTAAGAGAAGCGGTATTAAAACAGGTAGAGATCTTTTATAAAGAAGAGGCACCGCTGAAAAAGGGTGTACGTAAGCTCCTTGAGAAGATGAAAGAGGCAAAGGTACCAATGATCGTGGCGACTTCCAGCGATAAAGAGCAGATCGAAGCGGCGTTTGAACGACTGGAGATTGCCGGATACTTTAAGGAAATATGGACTTGCACAGATGCCGGAGCAGGAAAAGACAAACCGGATATTTATTTTCAATGTGCCGATAAGCTTGGAAGCACACCGGAGCATACATTGGTATTTGAGGACGCATTACATGCGGCAACAACCGCAAAACAGGCAGGCTTCCCGGTAGTCGGACTGTATGACCGCTTCAGCGAAGAAGGACAGGATGAGTTAAAAGAACTGGCGGATCTTTATGCGGGTGACCTTGTGGAGGCTACGGGAAAACTGCAATTCTAACTGCGCTCCTGTCTGTGGGAGAGCTGCAATTTTAACTGCGCTCCTGTCTGTGGGAAGAGGTTCAGGATAAATGCGATGGATAAGAAAAATAATTAGGATAGATTGGAAAAGGATAAGTAGATGAATACGAAGAAAAGAAAAACAACCCTCACAATTGCGGGAAGTGATTCCAGCGGCGGTGCGGGGATTCAGGCAGATATCAAGACGATGCAGGCAAATGGCGTTTATGCCATGAGCGCGATCACGGCGCTGACAGCACAGAATACGACAGGAGTATCCGGAATTTTTGAAGTGACACCGGAATTTTTAGGACAGCAGTTGGATGCGGTATTTACAGATATTTACCCGGATGCGGTTAAAATTGGTATGGTCGCTTCCGCTGAACTTGTAAAAATGATCGCTTTCAAACTTAAAGAATACAAAGCAGAACGGATCGTCGTTGATCCGGTGATGGTGTCCACAAGCGGTTCCAGACTGATCAGCGAAGAAGCAATCCAGATACTGAAGACGGAACTATTTCCGCTGGCAAGTGTGCTGACACCGAATATTCCTGAAGCAGAAGTCCTGTTTGGTGCATCTATTCATTCAGCAGAAGACATGGAGCGCGCAGCGCAGGCAATCAGCGAAGAATATCACTGCGCTGTGTTGTTAAAAGGCGGTCATCAGTTAAATGATGCCAATGATCTGTTGTATGCAGAAGGAAAGAGCCGTTGGTTTTATGGGCGTAGAATTGATAATCCGAACACGCACGGAACAGGATGTACATTATCCAGTGCGATTGCATCGAATCTGGCAAAAGGATATGGACTTGAAGAAGCTGTGGAGCGTGCAAAAGAATATATTTCCGGAGCACTTGCGGCAATGCTGGATCTGGGAGCCGGCAGCGGACCGATGGATCATGGATTTGATATCGGTGGAAAATTCACCTCACAGAGTGATTTGTAGAGATATTGTGGGTGCACGAAGTACGGAATAATTCATAGGGAGTTTGTCCCCAACATATATTTATAATAAAAAGATCATGACTTGCATATTTGTGCGCAGGCATGGTCTTTTTAATAATTAAGAAAGAACATTTCCTCATTATGTAAAAAGTCTCCGGCAGGATGAGCAATGATCCAACGTTTTATTGATAAAAATACATCTGGAACAAACGGGGAAAGGAATTGACTTCCCTACGAAGTTAGTCTATACTAACTAATAGAAACGATTAGTTGGAACTAACTAAAGACTGATAAAAAGCAAATAAGTTAGGTGAAACTAAGAAAAGATAAGGAGAATGGATATGAGCAAAGTAGCAGTCGTATATTGGAGTGGAACAGGCAATACAGAGGCAATGGCAAATGCAGTTGCAGATGGAGCAAAGAAAGCAGGAGCAGAGGCAGAGCTTTTTGGATGCAGTGATTTCTCAGCAGCAAAGGTAGCGGAATATGATGCAATCGCATTTGGATGCCCTGCAATGGGAGCAGAAGTGTTGGAAGAAAGCGAATTTGAGCCTATGTTCGAAGCTTGCAAGGGTGCACTTGACGGAAAGAAAATCGCACTTTTCGGTTCATATGGCTGGGGAGATGGCGAATGGATGCGCAACTGGGAAGAAGACTGCAAAGCTGCAGGAGCAGAGCTTGCGTGTGATAGCGTAATGAGCAATGAGGGACCTGGGGACGCGGAAGTAAAATCCTGCGAAGACCTCGGAGCAGCATTGGCATAAATAATACAAGCAGGACGGTGCTTTTTAACGAAAGCCCGTCCTAACTTATTATGGAGAAAAAATATCAATAAAGAACTTTTCTGTGGATTTTATGAAAATGAGGGATTATACTTGTGTGAACCCAAAGAAATGGGGAGAAAAAAATAAGAGAAAACAAGGAGGAAGATACAAGATGGATTGTTTAAAATTTTTATCAAAATCTAATATGAAGAAAAGTGGACTTTTTGCAGCAGGTGTTTTGTTTGAATTAAAGTACTTGCAAGTGATGATGCAAAAAAAGTATACACAGGATGTACAGCAGCAGTGCTTCGTGCAAAAGAATGTGTAATGAAGACAGCAGCAAAAGTACAGGAGAACGCAGAGGATATTTACGCTGAGGCTCAGCAGGTAAACGAAGACAGAGCCGCAAAGGCAGAAGCTGTAGCAGATGCAGAAGAGGTAGCTGAAGAAACAGCAGAAGAGACAGAAGAAGTTAAAGAGGAAGAAGCGTAAGATCATGAAGTTTTTAATCAAGCATGATATTAAAGGCAGAATCCGTGTGCAGATGTGCCAGACGAGAATGTCATTTTCACAGGCAGACATGCTGCAATATTATCTGGAAGGCAGAGAGTATATCCATGCAGTGAAGATTCAGGTGCGAACACAGGGCGTGGTGATTCAATATGAAGAAAGTGCGAGAGCACAAGTGATCGATGATCTGCGTGCATTTGGATATGACAGAGTGACGGTTCCTGAGAGCTATCTGGAAAAATCAGGCAGAGAGTTAAATCAGGAGTACTGGGATAAGCTGGTCAACAAAGTTGTCCTGCATTTCGGCAATAAATTATTCATGCCGCTGCCAATCCGTACAGCGATTGCAACTGTGAAATCAGTAAAATATATCTGGCAGGGTGTTCGTACACTTGCAAAAGGTAAGATTGAAGTGCCGGTTCTCGATGGAACAGCAATTGCAATTTCCATGTTACGTGGAGATATAAATACAGCAAGTTCTGTCATGTTCCTGCTCGGTATTGGTGAAGTACTGGAAGAGTGGACGCATAAGAAGTCGGTAGATGATCTGGCAAGAAGCATGTCACTGAATATCAGTAAAGTATGGCTGGTAACAGATGGAAAAGAAGTTCTTGTCAATGCAACGAAGATCCAGCCGATGGACGAAGTTCGTGTGCATGTCGGCAATGTAATTCCGTTTGATGGTGTTGTGACAGCCGGAGAGGCGATGGTCAATCAGGCATCCCTGACAGGTGAATCTGTTCCGGTGAGAAAATGTGAAGACCGTTATGTTTATGCCGGTACAGTGGTAGAAGAAGGCGAACTGACTGTTCGTGTCAAAGAGACGAATGGTTCCAGCAAGTTTGAGAAGATTGTGACTATGATCGAAGAATCTGAAAAACTTAAATCTTCTCTGGAGAGCAAGGCAGAGCATCTTGCAGATCGTCTTGTGCCGTATACATTTGCGGGAACATTTGCAACCTATTTCCTCACAAGAAATGTGACGAAAGCATTGGCTGTTCTGATGGTTGACTTCTCATGTGCATTGAAACTTGCAATGCCGATTTCCGTATTGTCTGCAATCCGTGAAGCGAGTGAACACAGCATTACGGTCAAGGGTGGAAAATATCTGGAAGCCATGGCAGAAGCTGAGACAATCGTATTTGACAAGACAGGAACACTGACAAAAGCACAGCCGACAGTTGCTGAGGTTGTTTCTTTTGATGGCAGAGAGCCAAAAGAATTACTGCGTATTGCCGCATGTCTGGAAGAACATTTCCCACATTCTATGGCAAAAGCAGTTGTGAAAGCTGCAAAAGAGCAGAATCTTGTACACGAAGAATTACATTCAAAAGTAGAATATATTGTTGCACATGGAATCTCTTCCAAGATCGAGGAAAAGAAGGTTGTGATCGGAAGTTACCATTTCGTATTTGAGGATGAGAACTGCAAAATTCCGGAAGGAATGCAGGAGAAGTTCGCTACACTGCCGGATGAATATTCTCATTTGTATATGGCGATCGAGCAGGAGCTTGCGGCCGTTATCTGTATCGAAGATCCGATCCGTGAGGAAGCGAGAGAAGTGGTTGCAAGACTGAAAGAAGTCGGACTATCCAAGGTTGTTATGATGACAGGAGACAGTGACCGGACAGCGAAAGCGATTGCTGCAAGAGTTGGTGTTGACCGGTATTTCTCAGAAGTACTGCCGGAAGATAAGGCGAACTTTATCGAAGCTGAGAAGAAAGCCGGAAGAAAAGTCATCATGATTGGCGATGGAATCAATGATTCGCCGGCACTGTCAGCGGCAGATGTTGGCATTGCGATCAGTGACGGTGCTGAGATTGCAAGAGAGATCGCAGACGTGACGGTCGGAGCAGACAGCTTACACGAGATCGTGACACTGAAAGAATTAAGTGACCGGTTAATGAGCCGGATCCATGGCAATTACAGAAGTATTGTCGGAATTAATACAGGACTGATCCTGTTAGGCGTGATGGGCGTGATACCGCCGACAACATCCGCACTTTTACATAATTCTTCAACTTTATATATCAGTTTAAAGAGTATGAAAAATCTGTTGCCGGAATAGGCAGCAGATTTTTTTATGGCGACGAGGAAAATGCGATGCTTTAATAATTTCTTAATTTTCTATAAAAAGGAGCTTTTTGTAGAATTTTTCGCTATAATAAAAAGATAAGGCTGAAAAGAAGGAGAATACTACATGTTACAAATCCAACATATATGCAAGGAATACCGGACAGCGAATCTCGTCCAGAAAGCACTGGATGATGTGAGCCTGAATCTCAGGGATAATGAATTTGTTGCAATTCTTGGACCGAGCGGTTCTGGTAAGACAACGCTTCTGAATATTATTGGCGGGCTGGACCGCTACGACAGCGGTGATCTGGTGGTTAATGGAATATCGACGAGAAAATACAAGGACAGAGACTGGGATTCATATCGGAATCATACGATTGGATTTGTGTTTCAAAGTTATAATCTGATTCCACATCAGACGGTACTTTCAAATGTGGAACTTGCACTGACGATTTCAGGAATCGGCAAGGAAGAGCGGAGAAAACGTGCGATAGAAGCACTGGAGCAGGTAGGACTCGGAGAACAGTTACATAAGAAGCCGAACCAGATGTCCGGGGGACAGATGCAGCGTGTCGCGATCGCGAGAGCGCTTGTCAATGATCCGGATATTTTATTGGCAGATGAGCCGACCGGTGCGCTGGACAGCGAGACAAGCGTACAGGTTATGGATCTTCTGCGTGAAGTGGCAAAAGACCGCCTGGTTGTAATGGTTACGCACAATCCGGAGCTTGCGCAGGAGTACGCAACGAGGATTGTGAAGTTAAAAGATGGAAAGATCCGCTCGGATTCCGATCCATATATTCCGAAGCAGGATGAAGAGAAAGTTCCGGTTCATCAGAACATGGGCAAATCTTCTATGTCATTTTTAACGGCGCTTGCACTTAGCTTTAATAACCTGAAGACGAAGAAGGCGCGAACACTTCTGACTGCATTTGCAGGTTCCATCGGAATCATCGGAATTGCACTCATTTTGGCACTTTCGACCGGAGTGAATGATTATATCCAGTCGGTGGAAGAAGATACGCTTTCTGATTATCCGCTGCAGATCCAGAGCACCGGATTTGACATTTCTTCAATGATCGTCGGAATGAGTGGTAATGACAGTGATTCAGACAGCGCAAAAGATAAAAAAAGTACAACGAATACAAAAAACAAAGCAGATCAGCAGGTGAAAATTTTCAAAAATGTGACGGAAATGTTCAGCAAGATGAATTCCAATGACCTCAAGTCTTTGAAGAA